>Ga0335081_10000767_pt1 | contig 52636 bp, 54 predicted proteins | sample Lox_Sample_35_FD_206713 | JGI IMG/M metagenome (GOLD analysis project Ga0335081, IMG submission 206713) | Soil microbial communities from Loxahatchee National Wildlife Refuge, Florida, United States - Lox_Sample_3.5 | ecosystem: Environmental > Terrestrial > Soil > Wetlands | place: USA... | reverse complement strand
CAGGCTGCTGCAATTCTCGGAATCGATCAACCAAAAGTTTCGTCGCTCAAGCAGGGAAAACTGTCGGGGTTCTCAATCGAGCGTTTAATGAGACTTCTTCTGAGGCTCGGTCGTGACATTGAAATCACGGTCAAAGGCAGGTCCAGGCCGGGATCCGCGGCCAGGCTCCGCGTCGCGTAGGGAATCCCGAGGCAGCCAGAAAGCCGCCGCAAGCACGAATCGAACCATGTCCGTTATTCTAGATCGGTCGGAAAAGCAAGGAGGGCAAATTCCGCGCCTCCGCCAAAACCACCCTCTCGAATTGTCCGGAAGTGATTGGAACGGATTGGTGGGGACAACGGGGCAACACGCCCGGCGTTGAGCGCGGCGCCAACCGGTGGCCGCACCTACGCGCTCGATGGGGAAGCTACCCGGAGCAGCGCCCGTGGCGCATGCCGGTTGGCGATGCGCGTTCCAAGCCGAATCAATGGCGCTTCTATAAGGTGATAGGCTGCGGCCGAAACGGATATCGCTGCGATCAAGAACAGGGCGGCTGCCTGCCAGCCGCGCAACCCAGAATGCCGATACATGAGCCAAAGCAGCGGCGTGTGGGCGAGGTAGATCCCATACGAGTAGCGCGCGATCCACGCAGCGATTTTTGAACCGGCGCCGCGGTTGGAACGAAACCACGGAATCATCAACCCGACAAGCGCGCATAGCAGGGAGTTCTTCGCCCAGCTTGCATCCGAATAGGGAGCCTCCACGTAGGCCAGGATCACGGCCAGGAGTGAGAGGCTCCAGAGCCGGGCCGGCGCACGCGGCTCAACAACGGATGCCAGCCCGTAGGCCAAGACGCCGCCAAGAAAGCAGGGCACGAAATGAAACAGGAGGTGGCCTCTGCCGGTCCAGAGGTGCGGGAAAACGGCGCTGAGCGCCAGACCGCCCGCATACACCATAACAAGCCGCCCGATTCCCCGCCCGTTCAGCCACCAGAACAGCAACGGCAGTACCAGGTACATTTGCACTTCGTGTGGCAAACTCCAGAGCGGCGTGGAAGCGGGCTCTACTGCGAAGACATGCTGCATCAGCAACAGGTTTCCGATCAGCCAGCGCATCCCTTGCCACTGATACATGACGTGGAGGGCGTTGGGCGGTATTCCGCAGGCCACTGTCAGCAGGATCAGGCAGGTACTCAGCGGATAGATTCGGAACGCTCGCCGCGTATAGAAGTGGCGCGCCAGCGGCCATCCCGACAGCGTGGCGCCTTTGTCTGCGAGCGACTGCATGAGGACCCGGCAAGTGTGGACGAAAAACAGCAAAACGCCGGCGTGCCCGAGCGCCGCCAGATCGATGCCCAGCGCGTACGAAATTTTAAGCGGCAATCCGTCCAGGACTTGCACCCAGTGCGTGCCAAACACGGACAGCACTGCTATCGAACGGAGAATGTCGAGATTCGGGTCCTGCTTCAAGGCCGCGCCGTTGAATTCTTTCGAGTGGAACCTTTTCGAAATCGAGAACTCTCATTTTAACGGAAGGGTTTTGCGGGCAGTATAGCCCCTCGCCTTCGCTTTCTTCCAACGGATCAGGATCGTGCTCGACGCAGGGTGCCGGCATCGCGTCCGCGTCATACTTCTCGCGGGTGCGCGTAATCTAGACGGTTTGTGTTTTCGTGCCTCGCTGGGCGGGTAGTGCGTTTGCGGCGGATATTCAAAGAAAAGGTTGGATGGCGGGGACGACGGGGCTCGAACCCGCGACCTCCGACGTGACAGGGGCAAGAAATAATCTTTGCTTTCAGTGGCTTACGAGTGTTTTCAGCAATTTACTACGACTGTAGACGACAGAAGCCGACACAAAACGACCCGTTTTCGCAGCAAAAAGAGCACAGCTACTGACACACATAAACCGCTTAGGGGAAGCCTTCGTTTTGGAGCTGTTTTTTTTCTTAGTCAGTTTCTTATGGCCAATCCGAACTTTTCAAAATTTACTCGGCCCGAGCAGCCGTTCCGGGGGCCGATCACCGAGCGGGACCTCGACATTCTCGATGCCGTCTTGCGCTTTCGTTTTTGTTCCGCCGCGCAGCTCGTCCGGCTGGCCGGCGGCAACGAGGACGTGACGCACCGGCGCCTGCGGCGCTTGTGGGAACGCGGGCTGATTAGCCGCTGGGCCTTTCCCGGCATCCGCAGCCACAGCGAATTCTATTACTACCTCGACAGCCGCGAGCCTGTGGATCTGCTGGCACAGTGCCGCGGCCTTGTGCCTCATTCGCAGATGCTGGATGAGATCAAGAACAACCGGCAGAAGGACTATGCCGGCGCGGCCCAGCGGGGACAGCACATGCAGCTGGGCTTTTTGGAGCACAGCCTCCAGATTTCGCGGATGCACTTTATGGTGGAAATGGCCTGTCGGAAATCGGCCGGCAGCGCCTCTTTGGAGGCGTGGTGCCAGGGCGGGCAGGTGACCGGCCACAAGGTCGACGCACCCAAAGTCGTGTCCTCCCGCGTGGGCAGCGATTATTTCTGGCAGGAGTCCGACGAGCTTGAGCGCCTGCCGGTGGAGCCGGATGCACTGCTGACCTTGCGGTTCCCAAACCGCGCCGAAGCCAGCCAGCGCGCTCACTTTTTCTACGAAGCCGATCGCGGCAGCATGGGAGCCGCGGACATGATGAAGAAGTTCCGGGCGTATTACCACTTCATCAAGAAACAGCAGAAGCATAAGCAAGCGTTTGGCGTCCACCCGATCCGGGCCGTGCTGGTGGAAACCACTGACGAGGCGCGCGCCCGGCGGCTAATGGAGCTAGCCAGCCATCCGCTGGTCAGCGGTCAGGGCAAACGGGCAGGGCTGTTTTGGTTTACGATTTCAGACTTGTTCACGGCGTCGCCGCCTGGGAACGCCGGCACCAACAGACCACTCCCCCATTATCTGGAGCGCCCCGAGACCGTCTTGGATTCCATCTGGGCCCTCCCGGACCGCACGCTGCACGCCCTGGGCGATGCGGAGAATTCGACAGCAGCAGTCAGTGCCGCGCCTTGACAGCGTCAACACATCTGTTAGACTGCAAGTGCAAACTGATTAATTAGTTCGCTGGAGGGATTGACCATTAAACCTTCTTCTAAACGTATGAACAATGTCGTTTCTGCCTTGACGGCCCGCACCCAGCTCGGGCAAATCATCAGACGGGCAACCAAGAACAACGAGCGCTTCGTGGTGGACCGCCGCGGCCAGCCCGCGGTCATCATTATGAGCGTCAAAGACTATATCGATACTATGGCGCCCACGCCGGGCTGGCTTAAGGCCATCGGAGACGAGGCCAAGCGCAAAGGCCTCAATAAGCTCAGCATGAGCCGGATTGACGCCGAAATCGCGGCCGCCCGCAAGGAGCGCCGCCAGAGGAGGCCCGTAACCAAAACGGCCCGATGATCCGGGTCGTCTTGGACACTAACATCATTATTTCGGCCTACCTTAACCAGGACGGGCTGCCGTTTTTCATTTTGAAGATGGCGCTGGCCCGAAAAATCCAGATGTGTGTGTCGGAGCCAATCCTCACCGAGTACCGCGAGTTGCTGCAGCGCAAGAGCTTTCCGCTTGACCGCAGGCGAGCAAACCTGCTGCTGAAAAACGTCCGCTCTGCCAGCGTCGTTTTCCGGCCCGCAGTGAAGCTATCCGAAACCACAGATCCCGACGACAACATGTTTTTGGAATGCGCCCAGACCGCTAAAGCCCCCTATCTTGTAACCGGTAACCTGGCACACTTCCCGGAGCGATGGAAATATACCGAGGTGATTACACCCCGCGGCTTTATAAACATTTGGAAAGATCTCCATGTTGAGGACGACGCTGCACAAGACTTTTAGCAACACGAGCAACTTATGAAATCCAAACCCCGCACGAATAGTAACCGGGTCCACCTGGCCGACCGCCAAAAGCGAAACCGCGATGAGGAACGGTGGATTTTGAACCTGATGGCCGAGACTAAGGCCGAGCAGGCTAGGAACCCCATGAGTGTGGAAGAGATGCTGAAGGAAAATGACCGCCTGGCCCGCTACGGCACCCGGCAAGCTAAGAAGCTCGGCATCAAACCAAAAGACGTAAACCGCCTCATCCATGAGCACCGCAAAGAAGCCCGCCGGGCTTAGGGTCGTCTTGGATACCAATGTCTACTTTTCCGCCTTTACCCACGTGGGAGGCGTGCCTTATTCGATTTGGCAGAAGGCCGTTGACCACAGCTTCACTCTGCTGATTTCTCCGGCGATATTCCGGGAAGTCGGCCGGGTACTCCGCGAGAAGGTGCGATGGCAGGAAGACGAAATCATCGCTCATCTCAGATTGCTGGCCAGGGTTGGAGAGATTGTCTCCCCCACCACGACCATTACGGCGATTGTGGAAGACGACGAGTATTTGTTTCTTAGGCTCGTCGATCGTCTGCATGTGATTTTGCCGAAAAGCGCCCTCGGCTAGCGGAACCGAACCGCACCGGCTTTCCTAAGCCATTCTGTATTGGCCGGCCAAGAGTGTTCAGGGACGACGAATTTTTCAGCAAACTCTTAGTGGCGCTCGGAGGCGCATATTCTCAGGCGAATTGACCCTGACGACCAATCTCCCTTGGTCGCGTACGGATTATCGATGTACCCATCCAGCACAACACCTGGACAGAATTTGCACGTCTGCTATACTGCCGCTGCAATCATTAACGCGAAATTTCCTCTGTGCGCAAAACCGCTTACAATCAAGACAGGCACTCCATGACCGAATACCGCTACACCGTCTTGTTTGAACCTGCCGAAGAAGGCGGCTATGTGGCCACTTGCCCTGCCCTGCCTGGTTTGGTGACTGAAGGCGACACGTTGGACGAAGCCCGTGAGATGGTGCGCGATGCCATTCGCGGGTACTTGGAAAGCCTGGCCAAGGACGGCCTTCAGGCGCCGGCCGACATCAAACTCACCGAAGATCCGGTCAAAGAGGAAATTGAAGTTGCTATCCCCTAACCCGGCATGAGCCAGCGCCTGCCTGTCGTCAAACCCAAGGAAGTCATCCGAGCGCTAGAGCGAGCCGGTTTTTATATTCACCACTCCACTGGGAGCCATTACATCCTTAAGCACCCGGAAAACCCTGACCTCCGCGTGACCGTGGCTTTTCATAACCGCGAACTAAAACGGAAGACGCTGGCCTCTATCATTGAGCAAGCCGGTTACACGGTCGAGGAATTTACCGAGCTACTCTAAACCCATGGGCGGCCAAGCGAAGAAAACTGAACGCTCCGCGGCCATCGACGCACGTCTGGCCAAAGCTCGAAAAGGACCCTACTTACGGTCCGTTCCAGACGGCCGAAGACGCGATCAAATTCCTCCGGAAAAAGATCAAGCATCGGACAACAGCCAAGCGCAAAATAACCTAAACCGTTCAGAAAGAGATACTAATTTTCACCGGCTGCAGCCGGTGATGTCGTTTCCAAGAATGTGGTCGGCCTCACGTCCCATCAAAGTGACGAAAGACACTGTTAGAATCGTCTAAGGAGCATCTTTAGCTATGGCCACGGCGACCGGCACCGAATTTGAGGAGTATGTCTGGAAAAATTGGTGGTTGAGGACCTTCCCGCCTGGCCAAGGTTGGAGCAGTGATTATCAGAAGAGCCTAGCAGGAGGTTACCGCGTGGATTTTGCGGCGTACTCAGGTAACCAGAGGGCGGTTGGAGACGCGAAGGACAAGGCCTGTTTAACATTCAATGACATCGGCAAGCTGATCGAGGATGCGGGGATATATAAAGCACAGGAGGCATATTTGGTTGTCGCGGCGGACACTCAGATTCCCGAAAACGTCCAGAACTATGCTGACAGGAATGGCATTGAAATCGTCCGCACGCGCTGGCGAGCCTGAAGGCGTTGGGTGTAAGTTCGGCAGCACATAACAAAAGCAGGCAGTCGAGATACAACTGCCCGCCAAAAAGCCAAGGCTAGATTTTTCCCAGAAGGCGCTCCAGTTCCTCCGTGGAGAGTTGGTCTGGCTGTCCCCCGTCCGGCAGATCCACAACGCGCACCCACACCTTCCGTGTCAACCGGTCAGCTATCTCCCCTACTGCACGTCGGCCCGCCTCATCGCCGTCGAGCATGACGATGACCTGCCGGAAGTGAGTCCTGAGTTTAATCTCCTGTTCGTCGGACATCGAGCTGCCCATCAGCGCCACGCACGCGTGCCCCGCTTGCGTAACACGAATGCAATCAAAGAACCCTTCCACCAGCACCACGCGACCGTCGGTTTCTTCCGCCGCCCGAACCAGGTTATAAAGCACCTGGCTTTTTTTGAATCCAGCCGGCATCTTGTACTTGGGCTCGCTGCCGTCAATGGACCGGCCGGCATAGGCCACCAGCTCTCCCCTCTCGTTGTCGATGGGGATGACGATGCGGCCGTGCATGGAGCCTTTGCCGGGAAAGAATCCAACGCCGAAGTATTCGGCCGTCTCCGGATCAACACCGCGGCCGGCCAGATAAGGATGGTGGTAATCGATGCCCTGGAGCCGAAAGCTCAGCGGCTTGTTTGGCTCTCCCTTATCCCCTGCCGCTTCCCTAGCCAGTTGAGCACCAGGGCCCGGCTTAGCCGTTTCCGGCAGTGGACCTGAAATCGAAAACCAGTCCCGGACTTTCAGTGCCGCCTCCCGGAGGCTGCAGTGTTCCATGGCCGCCACCAGATCGAGCACGTTACCTTTGGCTTGGCAGGAAAAACAGTGAAAGGCGTTCTTGTCGATGCTCGCGTGAAAAGTGTCAGTCCCCTCGCCCCGGTGAATCGGGCACGGGCCGCGGAGTTTCTTGCCGCTGCGCCGGAGTTTGACTCCGTAACGGCCGAGTACCTGCTCGATGCCCACGGCCTGCTTGATGGCCCTAAAGTCCACCCAATTGCTTTCCATATATGACCCTCCTTTTTTTGGTGGAGGTAGTATAGGGAAGTTTTTTAGTTTCGACAATTTCAGATGTTAAAATTCTACTACTGGCCCCGCCGGTCTTCCCATTCGCTAGCTGTCGTCCTCCGTAGAGGGAAGGACGACAGGGATAACGCCAGTAGAGCACATGGCTAAAGCGAATCGGAAGCTGAAACGGCTTTTTCCCTCTACGGCGCTTTCAGCCATGAAGACTTCGGGTCGGGGCCAGCCTCGCTGACCGTAAAGGGAAGGTGCTACGAGGCTGGCCCGACATAACTGGGAATTTCCCTCACCGACTCCGGCGGGTGTGCTCTGAGGGAAAGGCCAGCGTGGTCGTACGATCGTTATCCACATCTACTCAGAAACTGCGAATTCTGCTAAGCTACCTGTGCTCATTCACTCAATGTCCATGGCAACGAAACCAAACCGAAAAATCTTCCATGTCAATGCGCTCGTCAACGGGCGCCTGATTGCCGGGACAGTCGTGTTCTCCCCGGCGCCCCAGGACGGCATCTTGACCGAGTTGGCACGGACTGAAGCCGAGCGGCTACTGGCCGAACTCGCCAATACTGACATTTCCGCAGGGCGCCTGTGAGCTGGTGCTGATGACACGCTTACTCGTTCGCTCGCCTGGCGTTTTAGCACTTGCCGAGTGGTGCTAGTGATACGCTGCGCTGGTGCTAATCATCCGCTGCCGCTGGTGCTACTGATACGCTCTGCTGGTGCTGAAGATACGCTGGCAGTGGTGCTAATCATCCGCCGCGCGCGAGAAATCGGGCAATAGAATCAGGCATTCCAGAGTACCCGCTGCGAGACGCGGGCTGCGGAACACTACCTTAAATACTCTTTAACACTCTCACACAGCGGCATGGTCAGCGGGGGAGCCGGGCCCCTGGCGCAGGTATGTGTGAATAGTTGAGAATCTAAAACACTTAATCTCAAATTTCGTGGATAACAGCGATCGCATCGTAACCGAACACGGGGCAGCCGAAACTCCACGGCCAAGCCGGACCTCAAGGCCGGCGGCGGCGACAGGCAAGATCCGGGCGGAACTAAACCTAGAAAAATGGCCGGCCATCTGGCAGCCGTCGAAATCCAAGAATGAAAAATCCCTGCGCGTGTTCGAGCGCGAGATCACCAATCCGGACGGCAGCAAGGTAGTCTCCCGCGTGGAGGTGGGCTACACGCACTTGGGGACGCTGACCACGGAAGACCAAAGAATGTTTTACGCGCTGATCAAACAGTGGGAGGACAGTACCAAACCGCAAACCCAGGTATTCTTCTCTGACCGCCTGTTGTCCCGCATTCTGAAAAAGAGTTGGGGCACAAACGTGCGCGATACCATCGTCAAGTCCCTGCGCAAGCTGCGTATGATTCCGCTGGAGTGGATTAACTCTTACCAGCAGAGAGCCGAAGATGGCAAGGCCATCATCAGGGAGCGCACGCCGTTTACCATCCTCTCGGAGCTCAAAATCGTGGAACGGGAGATCGACGGGAGCGTCAACAAGGCAGTCGGCTATTTCAAGTTTGATGACCGCATCCTCGGCAACCTGCTGACCAACTACACTAAGCCGCTGCTGCTGGAAACCATTCTCAAAATCAAGAGCGACATCGGCCAGTTGCTCTATGTGCACGTCGATCTCATGCTGGCGCGCAAGGACCATTACGAGCGTCGCACCAAGGAGTTATTCGTTGACTTGGGGCTGAGTAACCCGCAGTACAACCGCCAATACGAACGGTATCGCGCACTGAAGAATGCAGTTGTCGAACTTCGGGGCCTGCGCTTGAGCACTGGCGTGCTAAAGCACGCCGCCGTCGAGAAGACCAATGACGGATTAGACTACAAAGTTGTGTTCAAAAAAGCAGTCGCCGCACCGGAGCTGGCGGAGCCTACTGCGGATGAGGTCAAGCCCGCGGTCGTAGTCAACCGCTACAGCCGACCCAAAGATGCTCTGACCAAGCAAGGCGAGCAACTGGCCCGGCACTTTCATAGAACTGTCCACGGCGTTGCTGACCACGACCCGCAGTCCAAGGAGACCGGGCAGGCCATCAGCCTGATTAGTCAGTATGGATACGAGCAGGCCAAATTCATCATCGATTATGCCGCCGAGAAAGCAGCGGAAACGGGTTTCAAAATCCAAGTGTTCGGCGGCACGCTGGCCTATGCATCAAGAGCTGTGGCTGCTTTTGGCTTGCGCCAAAAGCAGCCAAGCCAGCCTCAGGTGAGGCCGCGTGCAATCTCTGAAGTACCGGCCGCCGCGCTGCGCACGCGGGGCATTGCTAGACTTGCGGTTCTGACCGAGGCGCAGTATGCTGCACGCGCCGCAGAGGTGAAGGCGAGCCTGTTCCGAGAGTCACCATTCCTGTCGCAGCGGTGGAAACCCGGCAGCAAGCTCCATGAGCAGGTGATCCGCGCCCGCGTGATTCGGGAACTCGACGGCGAGTGCATGGAGTTGGCGCCAGCCGAGCTTTACCAGAATGCGCTGAAATTGGCCACGCCAAATTTTCCCCTATAACGGGCCGAAAATTTACGAACGAAGTTTTGCTCCATCCAAGGTCCGGAACGCCCGCCTTGGTGGAGATTTTTTGATTTAACCAAGCACCAAATCTGCGGCGAGACCTCTGCCAGGGGTCTGGACGCGGTTTTGGCTTTCTATGGAGGACGACCGCCCGGAATATCGGTACTGTCGGCAAGAACTGTCCTGAGGTCATCCTGTGAAACAATCGCCGCTAGTTTCACAACCATTAAATGGTTCCCAAGGGGGTCGGAAATTCAGCGACCACCGGTAGACTGACTGGTAGATTTAGCAATCTACCGCTGGTTGCGGCCAAGGCCGCAGAAATAAACTAGTTCCCGCCGCCTGCTAGCGCAGGCTACCCTAGTTCCAGGGTCTCCAGGCGTATCCGCCTTCTGACCCTGGAACTAGGGTAGCCTGCGCTAAGCTTAGGCGGCGGGAACTAGCAAAAACTAACATTGGCTGCCTAGCCCCGACGATTGTCGGGGCTTTTTGGCGCTAGCGCTTGGCGCATCGGAGAAGAACGACACTCATTCGAGCGCGGGCATAACTGCGAAAGGAAACTAGCGTTTCCACCCCATTCCACCCACCCAGTTGCGCAGGCCGTCCCCCCTGCGCTTTTAGTGCCCCTTTGCCTTGCTCAGCTCTTGGGAATTATAGCGGCCAGCCCGACCTGTCAAGGCCCCGCAAGGGGAGGCCGTCTGACGGCCCTGGCGGGGTGCGGAGCCTATGACAGGATCGGGCGCCCAGGCCGCTGCTCTGTCGGTGCAGCGAGCAAGACAAGCTGCCCACTGCCAAAGCATTCAGGCTTGCCGAAAGGGACAAAACCATGTCCGAACAAGAACCAACGAGCTTCATGCAGGAGCTCGACCGGTGGACCGACGCCAACGTCATTGGCCCGGTCTTCAACACCGACCCCAACCAGGAGGAAGACTGGGAGTGGGCGGTGGCAGCGATCAAGAAAGCTATCCGCACGAAAGTGCTGGAGAGCTACCGCAACGGCCAAGCGGCCGGCGGCAGACAGCCAGTCAGAAGGGAGCGAGGCTATGCTCAAGCGCAAGCTCGTTGACCTAGCTATCGGCATTTTGGCCGTGGCAGCAGCCGCAATCTTAGGCTTGCTGACCAGAGGCCTGCGGTAGCCAAGAGAGGGCAGGGGAAACCTTGCCCTCTCTTTTTTTGTTCGCGGCTAAGGAGGGGCGGGCGAATTGCACGGCGATGGCAATTCGCCCGCCCCAACCTCTTGACGGATTCCACCAGCTTGCTACGATTCCAGTACGTTCGGACATGGGGGAGGCGGGACCCACCCACCCCCGGCCTGAAGGCCGGCAATCTGGAAGGCCAGAGGGAACCGCCCCCAAACCCAATCAATATGCGAATTTCAATACTCACAGCCAAAATAGAAAACTTCTATGCCGCCTGCTCGCCCGAGCTGGACCTGATTTCATACGGCCAATGCCGGGATGAAGCCGTTAACGCGCTACAAGATGAAATGCGTCAGCGCGAGCAGGCGGAAAGGGAGAGCCGCCGTGCCGAGTGAAGAGCGGCCGATTCACTGCGCAGTCTGCCGCCGGGGATTTCGCTCCTATGGGAGCCTGAAGCGGCATATGGACACTGATCACGCCACGCCACGCCGGTGCCGCAATTGCAGTAAGCAGCTGCGGGAAAACGAATATCACCGATGTTGAAGGCTTGGTAGGTGCCGACTCGACCCATTCCCAAGATTTGGTCAAACCCTATTAACTCAACGGTATGATAAACATTCTTAAGGTACTTGTGCTAATCTCGGTTATTGGTCTTCTAGCGATAGGATGCGCCACGTCGTCAGTGCAGCCGGTCGCCCCGTATGGTATTGAATCAGGAGCCACGTCAAGCGCTGTCCATGCAATCAAGGGCAAGGGTGGGGAGGCGGAAAATTCAAGCGGTCGGTCGACACTGCAGAATCCAAGCGCCGAAAATAACGCCGAGCCGCCGGTAGAATCGGGTGTCATCACAGCCCCGACAGGAAGTGTTACCGAGTCCGCTAGTTCAAGCGATTGGTCGACATTCACGGATTCGCTCTATAATTTCAGCATCCAGTATCCGAATAATATAGGTACATTAACAAACTTCGATGACCCGGACGGGGCTAAGGGAGTGGAATTGGTATGGTCAGAAACTGATTTCTACGTCTTTATTGGCTACGAGGACGCGACGGACCAAGACTGGTTGGTAAGAAGTGGTGACCTCAATACTGATCGGGAAAACGTCGCTGTTAATGGGATGAAAGGGGTGATTTACAGTGAAGCCGACGGCTCCAAGCGAGCTTTTGTAACTAGAAGCGTCGAAGGTCTACCCATTATTTTACAGCTCTACCTAAGTAACAAGGGTGATCCTCTGCCCCCGTTTTGGCACCAGATTCTGAACTCTTTCCAAGTTCCCGGCCTCTAGCTTTATCTATTGGAACGCCTGGAAGTAGGCCGTGGCTGTCTTTGTGGTGCTGTAGAAAGATAAAATTCCGCCTTTCTTTGGAATCATCTTGGCGCCGCTTGCGGATGTCACCACAACGAACGTACTGGGTACGGTAGAGGCCTCTTCCGACCAGGGAGACTCCATGCATGGGCCACCTTGGACCGGGCACGTGCCGACATTCATCTCGCCGATAGTAAAGCTGTAAGTCGTGGTCGTGCTTCCGTCTGGGTTTTTGACTTGGTTCGCAGTAACCGGAGAAATAATGATCGCGGTGTGCAAGGTAGTAAAATCGATTACATCCCACTGCTGTGGCATGTAAGAGGGATCAATCGGTTTGGTTATCTGATAGGCGTCAATCGGTATCGGGAGGTTATGGGCCAAGCGCTGGTTGGCTACATACCATGTGCACTGTCCGTAACCGCGCGTAGCTATTGTCGCAATAACGCCTGTCGCACTCGCCCCTGGTGGGATCGGAAGCGGCAGGGTTGCATGAACTCCGTCGGGGGTGGTTATGGTTATCGTAACGCTGGCGTTCACCGTGTATTGGTAAGATATGGTCGAGACGAATGATGGCGTGAAGACTATTTGAGTTGGTGTCCAAGTTTTGATGGCAGAAGCAGGTACTGGGTTGATCGAAGGGTCTGAGAATATTAGACTGCCGATTTGTTTTTTGCATCCCGAAGCTGGACAGAACCCAGTCCCGTTGAGCTGCCACTGAGGCGGAGGACTCACCACATAGTCTGGATTGTCGTTTCCTTTGCACTGGCCTTTCTGCTGGCAAACCTCGATCGCATAGAACTCAAAGTATTTTCCAGAGTTTGGAGCACCATGAGGACCTCTGGGCTGCCCCTGCCACTGGGCGTTCTGAACACTTGCGCCGGCCTTCCAGCCTGTGATACTGGTGAGTGTTATTTGCCGTGACGGCGGAGTGACGGTCAGCATTACCTGCAAGGCGACTGGGCTATTGGTCGCCCCGGATGACGAAATAGAAAGGCTTCCAGTGTACGTTCCGGCTGAAAGAGTGGATGCGACACTTACAGTGACGCTACCTGGTGCCGTTCCAGCGGCCGGGGTTACTGAGAGCCAACCACCTGTGCTTGATGCGGCAGCGCCAAAATTCAGAGCGGTTGCATTACTTGAAATTGAGACTTGTTGGGATGCTGCGCCGCCCGAGCCCTGTTGGTATGTAAAGCTAAGAGACTGAGCACAGCGTGGCGATTGTTGCGGGCAAACCGTCAAGGTCACAGGCATGTATGTGCCGCTAAAGGAAACTGTTTGGCCAGCAGTCAAGGTACCAGTTTGAGTCGGCGGCGTAAGGTATTGAGCCACGGAATTGAAGCTGATGGTGTAGTTTCCAACAGGAGCATTCGATTGGCTGAATGATGTGCCACCACCACTATATGTGGCGGGCCCCGAAATCGTGAACGTCGCCGGCGCGAGATTCGTGGTCACCTGGATGGTGCCAGTGGCAGGGGGAGACGTTAAAACCCACGTATCGCCTAACCACATCGTCGTGGTTACTCCCCCGAATAGGAAGAACTGGGAGTGGGTGATGTCGTAGGCTGAACTGGCAAGATATCGGGCTGGCGGCGGATTGCTCGTCGCGACAGGAACCCAGATCGTTCCGTTCCAGACCCACGTGTCATTGAGTAGCGTGCCGTTATCATTTCCTCCAAAGAGCAAAATTTCGTTTCGAACGGTATCGAAAGCCAGCTGTTCGTAACCACGTATGGAAGGGCTACTATTAGGATCGGTGGGCGTGACGTTGGTCCAGTTGCTACCATCCCAGGCCCATGTATCATTGACAGGGGCGCCGCCCTCGTATCCACCGAATAGAACGACTTTCGACATTGCCGAATCGAAGGCCATTTGTGATCCATACCGTGCTGCGGGGCTCGGACTCGGTGCGCTCGGTGTGACATTCGTCCAGCTCGTTCCGTCCCACACCCAGGTTTCATTACTTGTGGATCCATCCGCGCGGAAGCCACCAAACAAAACAACCTGAGAGTGTGTTGAATCGTAAGCAAGCTCAAATTCAGAGCCGACGTCCGGGCTTTGAGTGGCAGATGTGGGCGTCACATTAGTCCACGTCAGGCCGTCCCACACCCACGTCTCGTGTACGTCGCCGCTCTGAGTAGTTCCGCCGTAAAGTACAAGCTCTTGCCTTATTGGATCGTAGACCATCTTTGCTCCGTCTCTCGGGGAAGGGCTATTAGGCGGAGATAACTGGCTCCAATTTGATCCGTCCCAGACCCATGTGTTGTTTGTCCTGAAGTTAGCGTAAGCGGGGCCAGAGCCTCCGAACATCACAACATTTCCCTGCGCGGCATCGTAGACCATCGCAGCTAGCCTAGTCGCCGGTGGGCTATTAGGCGGCGACAGCTGCGTCCACATCTGCGCCATTGCAGCGCCGGATGACAAAAGAAACGATGCGATTTTGAGGTGCCAAGCTGAGTTCATCAGTTCTTGCTCCGAAAAAGTTGTACGCACAGACTGGCATTTGCAGGAAAGGAGGGATTTGTCTGCACCAGAAGTCTCCCGACTAAAAGTACCGGGCTTGCCGTTACTAATGCACCACCAGCAGGACACGAGAATCGCATGATGGATTCCTGAAAAAGAACTTCGTGCCAACTCTAGCAGTGGGGTGTAGCCTAGTCAAATACTTTGATATGCAAAATAGCGCAAGAACGACTGCGCACCGCGCAATTCCTTTCGGCATGAAGAGTTGGATATCATAGAACATTAGTCTTATGGATTCCCAGGTGCCGGGAACAGAGCCGCGGAAGTTCGAAACTTGGCAACAAATCGCCGGCTACTTGCAGGTCAGCGTCCGGACCGCTCAGTACTGGGAAAGGGAAAAGGGCTTACCAGTCCGCCGGACCAGCCGCACGAGCCGGGTGGTTGCCTATCAGGGCGAATTAGACCGGTGGCGGGAAGTTGGCCTTGAGCAGCCGCGCCAATTAACTACTGGTACTCAGCACGGCGTTCTCCAGAGCTTGCCACCGTCGTCCTCTCTTACGGTTAGCTTGCTTTCAGGATGTGCGCTGTACGCCGCGGCCCATGCGGCAGGGTTAATGGCCGAGGTGTCATACTCGTTCGATCGGTATGGTGCCACCGCTCTTTGGGCGGCAGGGTTGATTTTCCTGTGGATGCTGGGCACGTCGGTGCTGGCAGTCCGCTTGTGCCTGAATCGGCCGGGAGTGGCCGCTCCAGTGGCAGTCCTTCTGGCAGCGGCAACCGGCCTCTACATCGGCATCTGTTTCTACCTACCCAGCCATCCGCTGACACAACAGACCACGCAGGCCCAACCAGCCAACGCTGCCTACTTAAAAGGGATACTGTACATTCTCCCGATCGCCATTTTGTTTCAACTCATTCCAGTGCAGTTGATCTCTTCGATGAGACGGCAAATGGCGTTGGGCCATTCTGAGACTGTCCGGGCGTTGTTCTCTGGCGACAAACTGTGGACCGCGCCGAATAAGGCGATTTACCTGCCGCTGAGAGCATTGTGGAGCATCCTGCTCTTGGCAGTCGCTCTTGCTATTCCAATGACGGCCGCCCTGTTCACCAGCCTCAAACCCAGCCTTTACCAGGGCATGTTCATCCAATGGATGCAAGTTCGCAACGTCTTATTCTTCAGCTTCGCCCTCTATTGCCTTATTTGGTATTATCGGGCGCTGAACGAACTGAAAACGAGTGCAGCGACTCAGGCTCCGCAGCCGGAGCCACACGGTGGGGGGGCACTCACACCGCATACTGGACATCCGGAGTCGACCGGCGCGAGAGGTTGACAGAAGCCGTCAGCCTGATACGATTCCCTTACTACTAATTCCTACTTTAGCCGGTTATGACAGGCCTGGCTCCAAACTGGAAAGCCTGTACTGTGCCTGCTAGCCGGAGCTGAAACTGTTTCATACGGCCGATGTCGGGATGAGGCCGTCAACGCGCTACAGGAAGAACTGCGGCAGCAACAGCGGAAAGCAGAGGAGAGCAGCCGTGCCTAGTGAAGACCGGCCGATCCACTGTTCCGTGTGCCGCCGGGGATTTCGTTCCCACGGCAGCCTCAGGCGGCACATGGACACTGATCACGCCAGCCCGCGCCAATGCAGGAATTGCGGTGAGCGGCTGGGCGAGGGGGAGTATCACCGATGTTAAAGACTGCCAGTAGCCGATGGACTTCGACGAGGTTATGCCTAAAGATTGGGTTCGGACAATCAAACGGGTCTTAGCCATTCCAGCCGCAATTGCTGGTATCGTTTTCGTTTCAGCCGCCTGCGCTCGGCAGCCTGCCGCTGAGCTGCATCCGTTGCTTCCGGCTGCCCAAAACCTCCAATCGGCAGCGACATCAACCTCCATTTCCCCGCCCGGACGGGCTTGGGCGCACTATACGAGCAGTCGTCTGGGTTTTAGCATCGACTATCCCTCCGACAGCTTCACGCCTGAGGACGGTTTGGCAACGGGCGAATCAAATAGCGTGTCCTTTGCAGATAACGATGAAACATCGCAACGATTGGCACAGAACATCGGCTCCGATTACTCGGTAGAGGTAACGCCAGTTTCTCTTCCTTATGGTGATGGTCTAGCCGTTGGCATCCCAAAGGCCACGACGACTCTGGCAGGATTGCCCGCGTTCATGCAATATACTGGCAATGCCTCCTGCCCCAACTGTCAGGTCAGGTTCGCCGTCAATGCGGGAAGTGTGTGGTACACGATAATCATCAACAACAGCCCCGGACTGGCTCCGCCTGACTTTCTCAGTGATACCGATATCGAGCACATCCGCCAAAGTTTCGTCTTAATTCAGACACGAAGCCATTAGCGTAATTTCACCGTTCTGAGGGATTATTACGCATCCGAATCGGCACTGCCCCGAGAGAGCAGTGGGCTTACCACCCAATTTCGTACACAGAGTACGCCGCAAAATATTTGACGAAGTTTTGTGCGCTGATCGTGTGTACTCCGACGTAACCTACATCCACCCAGTTAGAATCTAGCAGCTCGACGCCTTGATCTGAAGCGGATAAGACGATGGCGGTATGTGGACCCGGCTCATTGTACTGCGACATGAACCAAACAGTCTCTTCTACTTGAAGAATCCATCCCCGCTGCAGCGCTGCCAAGTTCGGCGGTTGCTGCGGTGTTATAAACTGCGAAGAAATCTGATAGATGTGCGGGGCCGGATTCCATTGATAGCCGGTCGCGTCGTCCGTTCTCGGAATCGTCACCGTGTTGCCGGAAGCAGTCGGAACGACAACTTGCTGGATCCAAAGTTTGCAGTCCAGCCCGCTGTAATATAGAGCTTCGCGAGCCCCAGGTGTGTATGCGTACCCGTTTAGGCCAGCATTGATGATAGCTTGGTTTCTCTGCTGTTGGCTCATCAGGTCCCAGCTTTGACCAGAAGGAGGGGAACCAGAATTCGCGTTGCAGGTATTCTGAAAGTATCGCGGTGAATTTTGCAGGTGTGTGATGGTTCCCGAATAAACGGCACTGATCCGGTGCTGGTTGCCATCGTAAATAGTTGAGGGGAGATTGTATTCATTCCAGGCATGGTTGCCGATACCGGCTGCCGCCAGGTCCGAACGGGAGTCGCTCGCTATCACCGTAGCCCAGAAGACGTGGTCTATATAGATGTCAACGCTAATTGACGAGTTTGGGTTGGCATTGTCCTTGGCCCAGCCATAAGCGTGCGTGCAATCGATTGAGTCGAATGATCCCGCATACAGAGGGCCCGCTCCGGATGATGGCGAGCCAGCATTATTTACTTGGATCGCCAATGGCGAACCAATAGGATTTCCATTGACATAGACTTGTAGCTGCCAGGTGCCCCAGCCGTCCGGGGCAATCCACTGAGCAATGTCGAGGTTTGTGCTGAAGCACCGTTGGCTATAGCCACTGGTGGTCTGGGTCCAAGTCGTACGGACCCAGCTGCCATTTGGCGCAAACCAGTAGAGGGCGGCGGCGTCGCCTCCATTGGTGTTCATGCCGCTCAGGAAGAAGTAGGCATTGACTGTCGAATCAGCTGGCGAAAACGTGTAGTTCGGAAGCGGCGCAACGCACGTAGATGGCGCCGGTCCTTTGAACGTTTCCAAGGTTTGTAGCGTTTGACTATTTGCAGCGGCTGAAAGAACCGCTACGCTGGCCAAGAGTCGAAGAGCGCTTCGGGGGGTGAACATCTGCGTTGCCTCCTTATAGGCTTCGTAAAATAAGGGGCCCGACTACTGGTTGCGTTTATTGGCAACTTGCTAGCCAGTGTCAAAACAATTGAAATCAAAGGGCGAATAGCTTAGGCGTGCCCGTCCGAGGGCCTAGCAGGCGTTGGTCGTGTGGTGGTGCAATTCAGCCAACACCCGCGAAAGCGGGCGTTGCGACGCTCGCAAGGTGGTGCTCCAAGATATCCCAGATCTCGGCCAGCGATTTGATTTGAGTTGACGACAGCTGCTGCCATAATGGCAAAGATGCCCTTTGTACTATCGGTCGATTCAGTCAGCGACCGTTCCTGTGGGAGGTGTTTTGTCGCTCCTGGCTGAAGCAGGCAGTGCGAATTGCACTGTGGAAATTCGTCTGTACCAACAGTTTTGATTAGCGGGGGGCACGAAATTCGGGTGGTGGCATGCGTGGAGGGTGAACCTGTGGTGGGAGTACTTGTGGCATCGTCGGCGCTGTAATGAGCTTGTTGACGTTCTCGAAAAATGCGCGCGCCAGATTCTGGATCTCTTGAGCAGCAGCAGCTTGATTCACGTAGGCTTGGGGCGAGTAGAATTTGTCGATATCAATCTGCTGAAGTTTCTTGAATCCAAGTGATTGCGCCATGGTGGACAACATATGAAGGTTAGCGTGCTGGTGTGCCTGACTACCAACTTTTTCCTTGTCATTCAAGATATTCCATAGCGCCCTCCAGGCGGCCACAACGTCTTCCTTATCCGCGAAAATGACGTCGATCATATTGACGGCGTGCACCCACTCGAAGTGCGGGGGATCGGACTTTCGATGGGTCATCAAGGTGAAGAAAAGTCGCATTTTAAGGTCGCGCTTTTCCTTGCGTGCTTGCCAAGCGAGCGTGAGAATTACCGCACCAATGGCTGCCAGGATTGCCGAAGCAGCTCCAATCAGAATCGGATACCAGTCCTTCGCTGTCATGGCGGCTGCCTGCACGATCTGAGTTGTTTGGGCCTGCATCAGCTGGCCTTCCTTTATTTCCGGGGAGTGAAAACATTCTACCAGTTTTTTGTTGACTCCTGCGTGGACCGCGGGGCATTCTCACGGTAGTGAGGCAGATTCTCAATTGAACCCGTCCCAACGGTTACCGCGGCCCTTTCCGATTACTCCCGCTCGCGCGGAAGGTTTGTAGGGGCGGTCTCGGACGCGAAGTCGTGCTCGAGACCTAACCTACCCTCCAGACTCTGGCGGGTCTGTGTCTTCAATAGGGACATATTTCCATTCGCATTCGACAGTCTCGAAGGTACGCTTGCAACCTCGGCAGGAAAATCTATAGCCGATTTCAACATGCGCGAGCGGAATGAAAGTTGATACTCCACAATCGCAGGTGAATGGCGGTTGGTCCGGATAGAACGTGAAGGAATTTTCTGATTCCTCGGCCTTGTATGGCACTCCGCACTTTAGACAGGTTGCTTGACGGGTGTTCTCGACGGCTTTTTCCATCACTCGGACGATCTCTCCGCAGCCGGAACAGGGGAAATCCGCCGCTGTTGACCTCCTCCTTGACGCCCCCTGCAGAGGGGCTATACTTTCCCTATGACCGTGCAAGATAACAGATTTTATCTTGCAGAGTCGGTCCTCCATCTCTCCTCTTATATTAGGGCTGCCGGCCAACAGAAAAACCGCCCCACAACGAGGCGGCCTGACCCTGGCAGCGCACAGGCAGTTTACAGTTCCAGTTTGACGCCGATTTTCTCGCCGACCATCCGCGCCCACTTTTCCAACCGGTCGAACCGGGCGGCCGAGATGCTCTTTTCATCGAGGAGGGTTTTCACATCCTTGGCAATTCCGTCTAGCAAACTGACGCTGCTCTCAACCGACGCCAAGCGGCTCTCGACTGAATCCAGCCTGCGGTTGACGGGCTTCAGCTCTTCGCGAATGACTTCAGCTATACCCCCTAGAGTGATTTCCGACATTGGGATTGTGGTTAAGGATAATGTGCAGGAATTCTAGCAGATGGGTTGACGGCGTCAAGCCGAGATAATTTCAAAATTATTAACGTATATAATCAAATGACATCCGCTAATCTGCCAGCGCCGGTCCAGGGTGCGGCTGCACTTCCCCCGATCCTGGCCGGCGCCACCACGCCCGCCATCCGCCAGAGGGTGGAGCAGTTCTTTTCTTCCGTAGCCAGTATTTTTGAAAGTTGGGTATCCCGGCGGCAGTCGCCGCACACGCAGCGGGCCTACCGCGAAGACGTGATGGGGTTCGTCAAGTTCATGGGCCTGGCTTGGCCCGAGCAGGCCACTTCCCTGCTCTCGGTGTCCATCAAGGACGTGCTGGCCTTCCGCGATTCCTTGCTGAGCCAAAATGCTGCGCCGAAGACTTTAAACCGGCGCATCAGCTCGTTGTCCAGTTTTTACAAGTACCTGGCCGCGGCTGCGGCCGAGCTCCGGCTGCCGATCACTGTGCCCAACCCCGCACACGCGCAATTCATCTCGCGAGAGTCCACCGACGCCCGCGACGAAACGCGGGCATTGTCGGCCACCCGTGCCCGGCACCTGATGGGATTGCCGGCCGGCGACAGTGTGCTCGATTACCGCGATCGGGCGATTTTGAAATTCTTCCTGTACTCCGGCGCCCGGCTGGGCACCGCCTGCCGGCTAAAGGTCTCGGATTTCCACCAGGACGGCGACCAGGCCACCATCCGGCTGCATGAGAAGGGCGACAAGCGAAGGACGATTGGCCTGAACTTTCACGCAGCCCAGGCCATCGCTGAATATATAGAGAAGGCTGAGCTTCAGCACGGTCCCCTCTTTCGGCCGCGATTGAACTCGCGCAGCACAAAGCTCGCCAATCGCTTCTTGGATGCTGCGAGCCTCTACCGTCTGGTTAAGAGTTATTTGCTCCGGCTGCCGGGCTCGACATCCGAGGTCGTGAATATTGAAGGACGAACAACGCGGGCAAACATGTACACCCCGCACTCGCTCCGCGCCACTACCGCCACCCTGCTACTCGACGCCGGCGTGGACATCCGCAAGGTGCAGGACCTGCTCGGCCACCGCCACATCACCACCACCCAGATCTATGACAAGCGCCGCCGCACCACGGCCGAAAGCGCCTCCCACCTGCTGGCGATTTGAGGAATGGGGAATCTCGGATGCGTGTCCATTCTACAAAATCAAAACGCCGAAGCCATTAGGCTCGACGTTTTGGGAGTGACACTTAAATCTCGGATTGCTTGTGTGTTCGTTGTAGCACCCCGATTTTGGCGTCGATTCCAGCAATGACGAGTATTCGTGACGTACCGTTCGCATCGACAGATGTCACTGACCGGCCGCACAGTTTTTCTGTCAGCACCCAATCAAGCACAGCCAGGGCATTGCTAAAGAATTCCTTGTAAGTGGTGATTTCAAGGTCCTCCATTATTTTTTTGATGCACTCCATCCTCGATTCCGAAACGTCGATCTGAATTCTCACGGGTTACCTCCAGCGTGGATTACAAGGCTGGCTAGCTTTAGGCTGCCAACCCTGGCGAATATGGGCTGGGGTGGAATTCAGGAATGAATCACGGCAGGACCGACGCGCATGATCCGTACTTGTTCTTCATCGAGTCCGGACGAGATTCCAACCAGTCGAATTCTCTTATCCGTCTTGATCTCGATGAGTCGGGTCCGAGTTGGGGCGGACCAGGAGACGCCGGACTCTGTTCCGGCGAAAATCGCATTGCGAGTCGGCGGGATTCTGCACCCCGAAAGGGGTTGTTCAGAGTTTAGTCTTCTTCAGTTCCTGACTCGACCCGACGCTCCGGGGAATATTGTTCGTGACGCTAACAGCTGCAGCCGCAACCGGAGCCGGGCATTTAGCAGCTTTCTCTAAGGCCGGCATTACGAGCTTGCTGTACGTCATATCTGCTGGATCAACGGCAGCAAGGAATTTCCCCGAACGCTTCTCTTCCACCGCCCATGCGATCAGTGTCAATGCGTTGTTGAAGAATTCCTTGTAAGTGTCCATTCCAGCTAATTCCATCAGGTGCTTCATTTCAGCCACTTGGTCGGGATTTAGGTCGATCTGAATTCTCGTCATCTCTGGCGTCGGCCACATATTGTTTCGGCGGGAGGTGCGTCTCCTCGCCCTCGCTGTACTCTCTCAGCGATCCGTCACGGCCGGTATCGGGGGGCATCGAGTATGGTCTATATCATACTTTTGCGCTCCGACGTATATCTTTCTCAATATTCTTACTGTGACTTCTGTACTCCTCATAATAGTAGTAGCGCATACTCACAATCGCAAGAAAAAAATGAGTCGATCCTCGAGATTATTCACAGTACTAAGACGGCCAATCCCCTTGTCAGCGGCCAAAATCGGGTATTCGGGTGTGCTTAGTAGACAAACGCCGAGCGCCAGCTGCGCGAGCTCCGACTCTAGAGCCAAGAACTTCACTATTCCGGGAAAATCCTGGAGTAGGATAGCACGTTGACGCCAGTCGCGGGAAACGGCGTTGTCCCAAACCTGATGCTCTGATCCCTGCGGTCAGTGTTAGCGAACAGCTTCAACTGCTCTCCGCAGATATCCACATTCCCGCGACGTGGGCCGGGTTTATGTAGAGTCCGAACTGCTGGGCCACAGAAGGCCATCAGGTGTGGATTCCCAACCATGATGCACGTAAGTTTTTCACGTTCTCCGGTGCTGCGTTGCCCGACCGCCTGCCGAAATGTCGCCGCAGCCGCCTTCGGCAAATCATCGACGGCCGCGCACCACAACACTGGCTAGGACATCGCCACCCACATCAGGAAGGTTCAAAGTGGTGTCTGGCGCGTGATATGAGAGGCGAACCAGCAACGCGGCGTATTTCGTGCCTAGATGGGTTTCGCTCTCCCAGCGCCCGTCTTTTGCGATGGGTGTGTATTTGCGTGCCGTCCAAGGCTGGACATACCATAAATCACCCAGCGCAAAGAGAACAATCCTACATTTGTCGCAGGCTCCCACCACCGTGCCGGCGATGTCATCCAGTTTGTGCGGACCGCCACGATCATAGGGCGGGACCAATGTGATGGTGACGATCGGCTTCTGATTGGTTGAATCGGGATTGGCAGCGGCTACTTCTGGCAGAGATGGACTACACCCCGCACAGAGAAGACCGAAGCTGACATAGAGCAAAGAGCGACATACTGACGGTTTCATTTTGCAATCCCTTCTACCCGTCGTTAGTGAGAGGCGGGCACCATTCTGGTGCCCGCGTTCACTTCACTTCAGTTTGGTTTGGTGCCTGGTTGATCTGGAGCAGAGGGAGGAAGTTCAGCCAAATCGGATTCCACGTCCGGAGCATCCTTCAGACGCTTGATGCAGGCAAGAAGTTGCTCTGTTATTACGTCATAGTGCGGGGCTGGAACTTGGCTCTCGTCGTTGCGAAGGTTGTGGACTTCGATTGAATGTGAAAGGCGATGGTCGAGGATCAGGGCCTCTTTACAACACTTTTCCCATCGGTGAGCGGCATCTCGTTGATCCCTGGTGGCTCTCCGGATCAGGTAATCATTCTTCCATTGACGAAGGCCCCGCGCAACACGGTCCCCGGCGAGGAACGTGAGGAAGTGCAGCGCGATAGCTGTAATGCCAAAAACCCAAAGTTTCGTGGCCGCCCCGGCGGCGGCGGCGCCGGTGTTGGTGCTTAGCGCATGTTGGAGGACCAAAAGCACGGCAAATAGCCCAGGCGGTATCATCGCGCCAGAGATAAATCCCACGGTGCGGACCGCCCAATGCGGTTTCGTGTGAGCAATATCCGCCGCGACAAGTTCCAAATACACTGCCAGCAGGCCCATGAAGAGAGACAGAAGTATCGCCGCTCCCATGCCCCAAAGGCCCCATTGTCGGAACACGTCTGCGAGCATTAGATAGCCGAACAATGTGTCGGCCATCCAAGTAAAGGCCGCCAATAAAGCATAGGGGCGCCGATTGGGGCCGATGTCAATGGAAGCGCGCTCCAATTCCGCCCGCTCCTTTTTCTTACGCAAGTACAAATCCCGAGCTTCGATCGCGCGGTGACCGACATCCATCACGGCCTGCAACTGCTCCAGATCGACCAGGCCAGAAAAAGGAACAAGATTAGCTTTGGTCTTCATATAACAGGCTCCGGATTACTCTTAGTGGATCTCGGGGTGCTACTCTCCAGCATCGTCACCGCATATTGCAGCGCCTGGGCGGGGGTAGCGAAAAGCTCCGGTTGCGTACCGGGCACCGGGAACTGTGTATCTGCCGGGTTGGGATTCACCCACATCACCAACACCTGCCCCGCCGTTGGGAGATTGAACTTCGGAGACGTGGGAGCATCGTCGATGCAATCGGAAGAAACCACCAGGAGTCTCATCCCGCGACCAGTGCCTAGCAGCGGTGGCGCATTTAGAAACCGGATCGCAAAAAGGAGTGCCTCGCGGACTGCTGAGGTTTGACTCTTTCTTCCCAGGGAACGCTCCGCGTCGAAACGCGTCAGAAAGACGTCCAAAAGCCGCATGGATTCAGTGACCCGTTTTTTCTCACTTTCTTGGTATTGCTGTAGCTGGGTCTGATAATCCGTTCGAGTGGCGGCGTCAGTAATTGAAAAAGGGCCGCCGGTCAAAGCCGGTAGCCGCGGAGGGGGAGGCGCGGGCTTAAACGCTACTCCTGGGCCTACAGACCGCCCGCTCTCCCTCACAAAAAACGTTTGCAGTTGGCCACCTCGCTGCGCGAGGACATTAGTCAGAGGACGAATGTCGGCTACCTCGGGAAGCGGTAGGCCAAATTTTACAGCTGTGCCGCTCTGGTCCAGTACCAGTGCGACCCGTGGCGGGTCTAGTGGAGGGGTTTGGGCTTTAAGCGGAGAGCAGCCGCAGATAACTGGTACGACGACCAGAAAGGCTGTCAGAAAACGGCGTCTGACCGGGCCCAACGACGTTGACATAGCGCTGAACCTCCTTGCGGTTCGTATGAGCGAGTTAAGGTTCAAAACACTCGAACCTTACCACTCATAATTTCCTCATACTATCACCTGATATTGAGTACTTTCCTGATTACTCTACACACAAAAAATGAGGGTGTCAACCAATTTCTCAGGTTTTTCCCGGCTACAGCCCCCACCGAGAGTTGGTGTGATTCCAGGTGGATCTAAGCCATGGGGCTTGGCTCAGCCGGCAACGGCCATTCCCGGAGGACGAACCCATCGCAAATCCCGTGCAGATGCGACCGTATAAAGCTCGGCAAGAAACTGGCGGCTCGTTCCATGGACTTTGCCGGCCACTATCGCATCGTTGAAGGTTACCTGAGCTGCTTCCTGGTTCGACAAAGTTGGACACTGCGGTTGATGGCTGCTGGCCGTTCGTACGCATCCTTGACGGCACCCGGAGTTTTCTTCATTATTCCCTCATCTGCAGAACTCTTCTCGCCGAAGGTCGCGGCGAACGCTTAAATCACCAATGAATAATTTATGGATCGAGAGCACTCACCGCTCCCAGTCAACCGGGAGGACGGTGAGATCACAAAAGAGGAAAAACTCGCTTGGAATCATGCCGAGATTCGCAGGGAAGCGAAAGACCTGCGCACCATCATCCAGCAGACACCAACCGACTTTCCACACCGGGAGCGGCTGATTCGGCTGGCCGATGAGGTTCTTGGGTTGGTGCCAGTCTATAATCCGGCCGACGAGGCCAGGGATGAGCAGAAAAGAGACCGGCTCCAACGCGAAGTCGAAGCCGCTGCAACTGAATGGGAAGAAAGAACCAAATAGTTTTATACTTGATTCCTAAGGATTTCAATGCCAACCGCCGACCCCTCCAGCCCGGCCGCCTTGGCGGTTTTGCAGTTGGCCAGCGACCTGGAAGAGGCTCTAAAGGCCATCACGCGCGACAAGCGCGAGCACAAAGGCCTGAACAAACTCATTCAAACGCACTCCAGTAAATTCTCGGATCAGAAAGGCCTGGCCGAAGCGCGGATCATTCGAAACTGCATCATTCATCGCGATCCAATCACGGACGCGCAAGTTCAGCGTGCGGAGGCGGCATTCCAGACGGCTCTGGAGGAAATCCTTCCGCACTGTCCGGAGGCGTTTGGCGAGCGCCTTCGAAAACGCTCTCACTCCCCCGTTGGTGCGACTACTGGAACTGCTGGGAACAGCTCTGCTCAACCGCCCGTCCAGCAGCCCCTGGACTTTTCGGAAACGTCCGAAGAGTCGGCCAATTCCGCCCAGCCAAGGCGGTCCGAGCCGCCGGAGCCGGAGAGGTCAACTCCTCCGCCCGTGGGCGCTACGCCGCACTACCAGCCCGGTGCTCAGACCACTCCGGCCGCCAAGCCTCTGCAGCTTTGGTACGTCTTAGCCGCCGCTTTTGTCCTGTTGGCGGCTTTTGCGTTTGTTGTTCGCCCGAAAGTCACGCAGAGCCAGCCGTCCGTCACTCTGCCTCCTGGGCAACCCATAACAAAGTCGCTGCCACCGCCGGTTGCACAACCAACGACTGCGCAGGCTGCGGCACCGGCGGTCGAAGCTCCGAAAACGCCAAATCGCGATGAGCAGTTTCGGGCAATCATCAACACCAACCTGTCGCTCTCAGCAAGCCAACCGAACGTCGCACTTGTGATCCTGCCGACCGGCTCCGAGAATTCCACGTCGGTCAGCGACATTCTGCAAGGTTTGCTGGCCGACTCGCGGCTTCATTTCATCGGGAACCTGGCGGACCTTGTTGCCCTGAAGCAGGGCGGGTTTTTTGACGACATGTACGCCGGCAACGGACGGTTCCTGGGCGTAGCAGCGCAGCTCGCGCATGTTGACTACATCCTGCTCGGTAACGCCTCGTACTCTTTTCGGCCGCAGCCGGAACTCAATCCGGATTTGATTACCTGTGAACTGACGGTCAGCGCAAGGCTAGCTGACCACAACGGCACGATGGTGCGCTCCGGTAGCTTCAGCGCCCCCGGCCCCGGCTTCAGCCAGCAGCAGGCGTTGGAACGGGCCGCTGAGAACGTGGCGCGGCAGCTTAAGGAAAAAATGCTCGACTCCATTCCGCCAGGAGAATAATTCCGCGCATGCTGAACCGATGTCATTTCCTGATTGGTTTTTCCATTTTGACCGTTAGCTCTCTGCCCGCGTTGCACGCCCAGCAGAACGAGCTGCGCAGCTTGGCGGCCAGCCTGGCTGAGGATATTGCGTCTAGCGGCAAAAAGACCATCGCTGTGGTTGATTTTGTGGACCTCGAAGGCAAGTCGTGCGACCTCGGCCGTTTTCTGGCAGAGGAACTTTCCGTTGGTCTGCTCCGGACCCGCAAGGGGTTTGACGTAGTAGAACGCAACCAGCTCCGGGCGGTTCTCAATGAGCACAAGCTGACGGCGACCGGGGTGATCGATCCAACAATTGCCAAAAAAATCGGCCAATTCACCGGCGCGGACATCATCGTTACCGGCAGCATGACGCCGTTCAGCGAAAGCGTCCGCCTGGCAGTTAAGGCTCTGGCAACCGACACAGCACGTATCATCGCCGCTGACGACGCGGATTTGCCGAAGACGAGCACCATCAGCGAACTCTTGGCCGCGTGCGCCGGCGGGACCCGCGTCCCCGGTGGTGGCACGCCCACTTCTGCGCCAATAGCTGATCCGAGAGCGGCCTCTGTTCCGCCGAGGCCCACACCGACTTCCGGCGCGCGTTCTGTTGTGACGGAGCAGTTTGTTTTTGAGCTTATCCAATGCAAGGGCTTGGGCGATTCGGTTATATGCAGTTTTCAAACAACCAATCACTCCGCAGACCGCATTCTGACGTTGTATTGCCTCCGCTCCGAGGCCTCAAGAGCGATCGACAATTCCGGTAATCAGAGCAGTGATACCGACTGCTCGATAGCAAACCGAGGCGTATATGGTACAACGGGGAACGCGCAGGCCACTCTGGTGCAGGGTGTTTCCGTTCCCGCGCGCTTTGTTTTCAGCCATCTCAGCCCCTCTGCGACTTCCCTTGCCTTGATTACCCTGATGGGCCGTGTGAACATCCCCGGCGACGCGTTTAATGGCAGAGAATTCAAAGCGGAGCTTAGAAATATTCCGGTTCTGAGGTAGGTTGTGGAACTCTGGTCTGTCTTCTTGATCTTGGCTGTAGTCTGCGCGACCATTGGCATCCTTCGGTCCAAGGGCAGCTCTGCCCGTGCTTCCGACGCCGACAAAGTGCCTGGTGCGCCCGAAGGGCTCCCGCTCGTTAGAGTATGGAGTGAAGCTGACATTTCCCGTGAGATTGCCGCTCTGCGCGAGAAACCGACCTTGCTCGCGCGGTACGTCAGTCACCTTAAAGAGCGTTTCATTATCAATACGGACGCCGGGACTGCACGCGTTCGGACCGAATTCCTGCGGACGCGTATTGAGCAGCTCGACGTTAGCAAGCAGTACCAGAATCTGGTCAACGATTTGCGAGCGATGGAAGCTGAACAACAAAACCGCCTATTAAAGCTGGAGCTGGAAAGGCGTGACCTAGAGGCTAAGACTCGGCAGGCTGATGCGCTGGAAAAGCTGCGGCTGGAGAAGGAGAGGTTATCGCTCGAAGTGGAAATCGGGCAGATGAGGGCACAAAAGCGCGCCATTCAGAATCCCCCGCCTGAGGCCTCGCTCAACCCGGAGCAACAGCGTCGGCTCAAGCGGATGGAAATCGAGGACCGCATGGAGCAGCTCGACCGAGATGAAGCCAGCGCGGTGAAGAAAGCCCGCAATGACGAAGACCGCGCCCGCATCCAGAACATGTATGCCGACAAGCGCGAGGAGTTGCGCGAGCAGCTTGGCAAGCACCTCGTATGAAACCGCTGCTGCTTGGCCATGACGCCGCCGGCCGGCCGGTTCAGCTCAGCTCAGAAGACCGCAAGATTCACATGCACGTCATCGGCTCGTCCGGTTCGGGCAAGAGCAAATTCCTGGAATGGATGATCCGGGGCGACCTGCAAAGCCGCCAGGGCTTTTGCCTCATCGACCCTCACGGCACGCTTTACCACGACGTGCTTAATTATTGCGCCCACCGGGTGCTTGATCGGGAAATCGTCCTAGTGGACCTGTCCTCCCCCGGCCGGGTCGTGGTCTTTAATCCTTTTCGCCGCGCCGACGATGCCGACGTTTCGGTGCAGGTGGACCGGCGCATCACCGCCACCATGCACGCCTGGGGCGTGGATAACACCGACCAGACTCCCACGCTGGAACGGACCCTCCGACTGATTTATACGGTCATGCTCGACCAGAATCTGGGTCTGCCGCAGGTACAGCACCTGATTGACTTCAACGCCCAGCAAGTCCGCAACGCCCTTGTCGAGCGCCTTCAATCGCCCGTCATCCAAAAGGAGTGGCGGGAGCTGCTGAACATGAAGGCCAAGGAATGGCGGGACGAGACATTGTCGGCCCGGAACCGCTTATTCCGTTTCCTGACCTCTCCGGCTCTCACGCGCTTCATGGGCCTGCGGAACCTGACCTTGAATCTCAGGGAAATTATGGATCGGGGCAAGGTGCTGCTGATAAATCTGGCCCCGAGCGACGAATTGTCCGAGGAGAATGCACGCGTCTTTGGAGCCCTTTTGGTCAACGAATTCTTCGAGGTGGCGAGACGGCGCCAACGGGATGTGCTCGGCCGGCCGCCGCGGCCGTTCTATTTGTATCTGGACGAGTTTCAGAATTTCGTCAGCATGGACATAGCCGACATGCTCGACCAGGTGCGGAAGTTTGGCCTGTTTACCGTACTGGCCCACCAGCGCTTCGGGCACCTGGACGAAAACATTACCGACGCGGTGCTCACCAACTGCCGCATCAAGGCCGTGTTCGGCGGGCTGCCGGTGGCCAGCGCCAAACTCATGGCCGAGGAACTGTTCATCGGCGACTTGGACGCCAAGAAGGTCAAAGCCGCGATATACCAGACGAAGTTCTGGCCCAAGTACTCGCGGGACAAGGTCTACACCAAGGGCAGCGGCCATTCGAGCTCTTCCGGAGGCATGGACGCATCGAGCATTGCCTCGTCCGTCACGAGCAGCGCCGGCGAGGCCTTTGGGCCAGGCGATTGGCTGGGCCTGGGTCCGTCCCTCGGCACGACCACCGCCAGCGCAACTGGACGCACCTCCGGCACGTCCAGAGGCAGTTCCTGGAGCAGCGGCGAAAGCTCCAGCGAAGCCGAAGCCGACATCCCGATCTTCGTGCCAGTCCCCTTCCAGGAGCTGTCCAGTATCCAGTACTACACCCCGGAGGAACAGCTCTTGGAGCTGACTGCGGCCCTGAAGGAGCAATTCGCCAGGCACTGCTTTATTAAAATCCAGGATGCCAAGACACAGCCCTTGCTAGTGCCGTTTGTGCAGGAGGCGTACACGCCAGCCGCAAACCGCCAGTGGTACATCGCCCGCCTGTTTAGCAAACAAGCTGCCCTGACTGCGGCCGAGGCTGATGCCTTGATTGCCGAACAGGAAACTGCTTTACTACAGGAGACCACCGGCGCCACTCAGGTGCAGCTGGCCGGCACGGGCCAGTCGCTGCGGGTCGCAGAGCCGACGCTCGGTGCCGATTCCATTTGGAAGCGCACGAGCGGCAGTACTACCCCTGCATCCTTGGCAAAACCGGTTCTGACCGCTACTCCCCGAAAGCGCGGGCCAAAGGCCGACCTGGAAAATCACGCCAAGGTGGTAAAGATCATCGCGCGGTTTGGCGAAACCTGGACGGTAGAAGACAATCTGAGGGAGATCTGCGAGGCGCTCGACGCTGACAAGGTGCCGGTGCCAAAGACTTGGGCAGCCAGAACTGATGGCAAATCCCGTTCCTGGCGTCGAGCATTTGAGAACTATCCGTACCTGGTCATAAAGGCCATTAAGGACCGCTGCAAGATGGCCGAAGCGCACCATCTGTCGAGCGTCTGAAACGTCCGCTAATTTCCGCCTCCTCAACAAAATCTCCGCAAGGCGTGCTTGACACTTAATCTTCTTCCCTAGCCAGTTCGATTCCAAACAGTTGCGCTGCATCAAGCTGCCTTCGCCATCGCGGAGGTTTGGCGGAGGTTCCCTGAAACCGTAAGCTTGGACCATTGCCATGGCGACACAGCCCAATACGGCCGCCCCGATCAGGGAAACCCCGCCGGTCATGGGTTATACTGAGGCCGCGGAGTTTTTGGGCATCAGCCCAAGGACGCTGGAACGCTACGTGCGCGAAGGCCTCATCCCCTATGTTCCCCTGCCCAAACGCGGCTCCAGGAGTGTTGTGCGGTTTCTAAGGAGCCAATTAGTGGAGTGGCTGGAGCGGCGCACGGTCAGGCCAGTTCGGACAAGCTGGAGTGCGCGATGAGCAAACCGAAAGGGGTATACTTCCGCAGCGGCATCGCTTACATCAGTTACCACGACGACCACGGCAAACAGGTGCGCGAGAGCACTGGCCAGGGTAGCGCGAAATTCGCAGAAACCCTGCTGGCCAAACGGAAGACCGAGGTTGCCGAAGGCCGCTACTTCCCCACCCGGCAATTTGAGCGTGTGACTTGTAGCGAGTTGCTGAACGACTGGTGGGAGAAGCACGGCCAGCATACGGCCAGCCGCTTCCACTACCACCTGCCCAAGGTCAGGCAGTGGTTCGGGGATCGGCGAGCACGCGAGATTGACGCGGATCTGGTGCAGGACTTCTTGGACAACTTCCAGCGGGAAGGGTATGCCGCTTCCTCCATCAACAAGTACCGGACGATTCTCTGCAGCACGTTCAATTTCGCTATCAAACGCGGCAAGTATGACAAGAACCCGGTGAGTGCGGTTCCGCAGTGGAGGGAGCCACCGGGGCGTGATCGTTTCCTGCTCCCTGAAGAGTTTGGAAAGCTGATCTCCGAATGCGCCAGTGATCCTGTGCTCAACGCGTTCGTCTGGCTAGCAGCGACCACCGGAGCTAGGAAAGGCGAATTGCTCGCCCGCAAATGGAGCGAGGTGCGTCTGGAGGGCACGGCTCCTCACATCTACGTGCCCAAGACGAAAAACGGCCGACCCAAGCGCATGCCGCTGGCCGCTGAGGTCATCGCCGCGCTGAAAAATCTGCTGAGCTACGGTTCAGACGAGTACGTGTTTCCGCTGGACCGCAGCAATGTGAACTTCTCCGGCAAGCAGGAGCATCTCTGGGATATGCGGAAACCCTTTCAGGCCGCCTGCAAGCGCGCCGGCATCTCCGGACTGCGCATTCATGATTTGCGGCACACCGCCACGACCATCCTGTTCCTGCGTGGTGTGCCTGAGGCCATCATCAAAAAGCTTACCGGCCACAAAAGCCGCGAGCTGGAGCGCTACGAGCACCTCTCTCCCCTGCTCAAGCAGCAGACAGTGGAGATGATCGCCGAAGCCCTAAATAGCACAAAAAATAGCACAGTGGCTTTAAACCGCAAAGTGGAAAGCTCGGAAGTTGTTGAGAAGATTGGCGGGGACGACGGGGCTCGAACCCGCGACCTCCGACGTGACAGGCCGGCGTTCTAACCAACTGAACTACGTCCCCGCGTTGTCTCGTGGATATCCTGATGCTAACACGGCCGGGCCGGCTCTGCCAAAACCAACCTGCTATCGTTGAATTTATGCATATACGGACTGCCTGTTGCGCAGTACTGGCGTGCGGCCTGCTTACCGGCGCCGGCCGGAAGCCCACGCCTGAAGAGGCGCGAAAATTCATCGATGATGCCGAACAGAAACTGCTCATTCTCGGCGTCGACGCGCAGCGCGCCGATTGGATCAAATCGACCTACATCACCGACGATACCGAGACCGTCTCGGCGAAATTGGACGAGCGGGTCATCAATGCCACGGTCGATGATGCGAAACAGTCCACGCGGTTCGATGGCCTGCCGCTAGACCCCGTGACCGAGCGAAAAATCCGCCTGCTGAAGCTGTCGCTCACGCTCGCCACGCCATCCGACCCCAAAGAGAGCGAGGAACTGACCCGCATCGCCGCGGGTATGGAGGGCCTGTACGGGAAAGGCAAGTATTGCCCCAGCGGTCCGCAGAGCTGCAAGGACCTCGAGGATCTGAGCAAAATCATGGCTGAGAGCCGCGATCCCAAAGCATTGCTCGAGGCCTGGACCGGGTGGCACGCCATCGCTCGGCCCATGCGCCCCGACTTCGTGCGTTACGTGGAATTGTCGAACAAAGGCGCGCGGCAACTCGGCTTCGCGGACAACGGCGCCATGTGGCGTTCCAAATATGACATGACGCCGGATGCGTTCGCTCAAGAGTTGGACCGCCTCTGGGAGCAGGTCCGCCCGCTGTATCTTTCCCTGCATGCCTACGTGCGCAACCGGTTGCGCGAGAAATACGGCGAAGCCGTGCCTGCCAAGGGTCCGATTCCCGCGCATCTGTTGGGCAACATGTGGGCGCAGGACTGGGACAACATCTACCCGTTGCTCGCTCCAAAAGACGCCGATCCCGGCTACGACCTGACGGCGATTCTGAAACAACGGAACACCGATTGGAAACAGATGGTGAAGTATGGCGAGAATTTCTTCGTCTCGCTGGGTTTCGATCCGCTGCCGCAGACGTTCTGGGAACGCTCTCTGTTCTTGAAGCCGCGCGACCGTGACGTGGTATGCCATGCCAGCGCGTGGGACGTCGATAGCGTCGACGATCTCCGGCTGAAGATGTGCATCGATATCACCGGCGAAGATTTCCTCACGATCCACCACGAATTGGGGCACAATTTCTATCAACGGGCGTACAATCGCCAGCCACCGCTGTTCCGCGACAGCGCCAACGACGGGTTCCACGAAGCCATCGGCGACACGATTGCGCTCTCGGTGACTCCCGACTACCTGGTGAAACTCGGCCTGCTCGATCACGCGCCGGACACCTCCAAGGACATCGGCTTGCTGCTCCACCGGGCGCTGGAAAAGATCGCCTTCCTGCCGTTCGGGCTGGTGATCGACCAGTGGCGCTGGAAGGTGTTTTCGGGCCAGATCCCGCCCGATAAATACAACGAAACCTGGTGGGAACTCCGCCAGAAATACCAGGGCATCGCGCCGCCGGCCGCGCGCAGCGAAAGCGATTTCGATCCCGGCGCGAAATACCACGTGGCCGCGAATGTTCCCTACATGCGCTACTTCCTCGCCGACATTTTGCAGTTCCAGTTTCACCGGGCGCTCGCGCAGGCCGCCGGCTGCACGGGCCCGCTCAACCGCTGCTCGATCTTCGGCAACAAGGCCGCGGGCAGCCGGCTGAACGCGATGCTCGAAATGGGACAGAGCCGCCCATGGCAGGACGCATTAGAGAAGATCGCCGGCGCCAGACAAATGGATGCGACCGCAATTCGCGACTACTTCGCGCCGCTCCAGAAGTGGCTGGACGAACAGAACCGCGGCAAGCCCGTGGGCTGGTAGTTGTACAATCGCATTCATGGCCAATGAGATTTTCGCGGCATTCGATACCACGGAAGGCAAGTTCAAAGCCAAGCTCTTCGCGGACAAGACGCCGAAGACAGTCGAGAACTTCGTCAGCCTGGCTGACGGCACCAAAACGGGGAAGCCCTTCTACGACGGCACCATCTTTCATCGCGTGATTCCCGATTTCATGATCCAGGGCGGCGATCCGGAAGGCACGGGACGCGGTGGTCCAGGCTACAAGTTTGGCGATGAGTTCCATGCTTCGCTGAAACATACCAAACCCGGGCTGCTTTCCATGGCCAACGCCGGTCCGAATACCAATGGCAGCCAGTTCTTCGTAACGGTGGCGGCTACGCCCTGGCTCGATAACAAACACAGTATCTTCGGCGAGGTCACGGAAGGCTACGAGGTCGTGAAGAAAATCTCCGAGGTCGCCCGCAATTCGCAAGACCGGCCTTTGAAAGAAGTCCGCGTCAACTCGGTGAAGATCGAGAGAACCTAGACCCTTTGCGCCTGGCAATATTCGGCGGGACATTCGATCCCATTCACAAGGCTCACGTGGCCATGGCGCAAGCGGCTGCGGAGCGATTCCACCTCGATCGTGTTTTGGTGATCCCGGCGGCCCATCCGCCGCACAAATCGGGCGCCACGTTCGCCTCCTATGAGGATCGTCTCCACATGGTGGAATTGGCGTGCGCGGATGACGCACGCCTGGAGGTCTCCCGTCTCGAAGAAGGCACGGCACGCAGCTATTCCATCGATACCATCGACAAACTGCGCGCATCCCTGTCACCGGGCGACGACTTGTATTTCATCATCGGCGCGGATGCCTTCGCCGAAATCCAAACCTGGCATCGGTGGCGAGATGTGGTGCGCGGCGTGATCTTCATCGTGGTGAGCCGGCCGGGGCATGTTTATGCCGTTCCCGAAGGCGCGCGGGTCGAGCGCCTGGAGTCTCTGGATCTGCCGGTTTCTTCCTCCGAAATCCGCCGCGCGCTGGCAGCCCGGAAGCGCCCCTCGGACGTTCCCGAATGCGTGCTGGAGTACATTTTCCATCGCGGACTGTACATCTCGCAGGCGCGATAAATACAACGTAGGCCTCGGTTATTTACCATGGACATAGTGGAGCAGAAGACTCAGCGTTTCACACTCCTGAGGGTTTTCACGCGCTGGCCAGGATCTGAGCAGCAGGTTCAACTCGTCCTCACACTCGTCATCGGCGCAATCGTGGGGCTGGTGGTGGTTGCCTTCATCGTGCTCACCGAGAATCTCGGATCGAAGCTCTACCCGGCGGGTGGTGCGGCTTGGCGCCGGGTGCTCATCCCACTGGCTGGCGCGCTGATTACCGGACCGTTACTGACGCGCTACTTTCCCAATGCCCGCGGCAGCGGCATTCCCCAAACGAAGACGGCGCTGTTCATTCGCGATGGCTATATCGCGTTCCGAACAGTGATCGGAAAATTCGGACTCTCGTCGATCTCTCTCGCCAGCGGCATCGCCCTGGGCCGCGAGGGTCCTTCCGTGCAGGTGGGCGCCGGAATCGCGTCAGTCCTGGGGCGCCGGCTCGGTCTCACACCTGCCAGCGTCAAGGCGCTGGTGCCGGTGGGTGCTTCCGCGGCTCTGGCTGCCGCGTTCAACACGCCCATCGCGGCGGTGCTGTTCTCGCTCGAAGAAGTGATGGGCGATATGAATGCGCCGGTGCTGGGCTCGATCGTACTGAGCTCGGCCACGTCCTGGATGGTCCTGCACCTGATCCTCGGCGATGAGCCACTGTTCCACGTTCCGGCCTATCAACTCGTTCATCCAGTTGAGCTGCTTTGGTATGCAGTGCTGGGCGTGGCCGGCGGTTTGGTTTCGGTGGCCTTCGTCAAACTCCTGCTTTGGCAGCGCAAGCGCTTTTTGGCCATGCCGAAATCGACGCTGTGGATCCAGCCGGCGGCGGGCGGGCTTCTCGTAGGACTGATGGGCTGGTTCGTGCCGCAGGTTCTGGGAGTCGGTTACAACTTTGTGGGCGATGCGCTCAATGGGCGCATGCTTCTGGTAACGATGGCCCTGCTGGTCGGCCTCAAGCTGATAGCCACAGCCACCTGCTACGCCTCCGGCAATGCCGGCGGTATCTTCGGTCCCAGCCTGTTCATGGGTGCAATGACCGGCGGTGCAGTGGGAGGCGTTGCCCATCTGGTGATGCCCCACTACACCGGCAGCGCCGGAGCCTACGCACTGGTCGGGATGGGCGCGGCGTTCGCCGGCATCGTACGGGTCCCGCTCACCTCGGTGATCATGATTTTCGAGGTGACGCGAGACTATTCCATCATCGTGCCGCTCATGATCTCCAACCTGATCAGCTACTTCATCTCGAGCCGCCTGCAAAAGGAGCCGATTTACGAAGCCCTCCAGCATCAGGATGGCATCCACCTCCCCACCGCCGCGCGCTCCCGCGCTTCCCAATTAAAAGTGCTCGATGCCTTTCAACCGGATGGAGAGACACTGCGGGCGACCCAGCGGATTAGCGAAGCGCTCGTGGCTGCGGAAGGCGGACGTGGCGCCTGGCCCGTCGTCGATGAGAAAGGGCTGCGGGGTATTGTGACGTTGGAACAGCTCCGGCAAGCCATCCAGGCCAACCAGAGTGATGAGACGATTGCGGTGCTCGCGCCGGATCCGGGTCCGCGCGAACTTCTGACGTCCCAGAACTTTCCGCATGTCCATCCCGACCACACGTTGGACACTGTCATGAGCAAGATCGCGGAGAGCGGATTGCCGGTATTGCCGGTTGTCAGCCGCGCCAACGTGCGCGAGTTGAAGGGCACGATCTCGCTTGACGATATCCTGGCGGCTTACCGCGTCAGCAAAGGCAGCCCGGAGGATTGAGCGCGCCCAGTACAATAAGATCAGTGCTCGTTTCCATCGCCTCCGCAGAACCGCCGGTGCGTCCGAAATGGCTGCGCGCTCCGGCGCCCGTTGGGACGAACTATCACGAATTGAAAGAACTGATCGGCCGGCTTCGCCTGCACACGGTTTGCGAAAGCGCCGCCTGCCCCAACGTGGGCGAGTGCTGGAATCAGCGGACGGCTACGTTCATGATCCTGGGTAACGTGTGCACGCGCCGCTGCGGGTTTTGCGCGGTGAGCAAGGGCGCGCCGCTGCCGGTGGATTACGACGAGCCGCAGCGAGTGGCCGAAGCGGTAGCCGCGATGGGCCTGCGCTTTGCCGTGATCACCAGCGTCAACCGCGACGACCGCAAGGATGGCGGAGCCGAGCTATTTGCGCTGACCATCCGCGCCATTCGCGAGCGCGTACGCGGTTGCGGCGTGGAAGTGCTGATCCCCGATTTTCAAGGGAGCGCCAGCGCCGTGGCGACAGTCATGGAAGCCGCTCCGGACGTGCTCAACCACAACACCGAGACCGTTCCGCGCCTGTATCGCCAGGTGCGCTTGGGCGCGCGCTACGAACGCTCGCTGGAGGTTCTCGCCCTGGCCAAGCGCCTTGCTCCGCAATGCCCCACCAAGTCGGGGCTCATGCTGGGCCTCGGCGAAACCACCGGCGAGGTACTCCAGGTGATGCGCGATCTGCGCGCGCACCACGTCGACATCCTCACGCTGGGGCAGTATCTGCGCCCTTCGCCCAAACACCTGCCCATTGTCCGCTATCTGCCGCCGGAGGAATTCGCAGAGCTCCGCCGCGCGGGGTACGAGATGGGCTTTGCGCATGTGGAGTCCGGGCCGCTGGTCCGCAGTTCCTACCACGCTTCGAACGCCGTAAAGTGAAGGGCGCGCTCGAAGCATCGCCCGTTCGAAACCGGCTGCTGTTAATCGGCGCGGCGCTCCTGTTTTCCACCGGCGGCGCAGCCATCAAGGCCGCTACGCTTACCGGATGGCAGGTGGCCAGTTTCCGGTCGGGCGTGGCTGCCCTCGTCTTGCTGATCGTCCTGCCCGAAGCGCGGCGCGGCTGGTCGTGGCGGCTGATACCCGTGAGCGCGGCGTACGCTGCTACCTTGGTTCTCTTTGTGCTGGCCACGCGGCTCACCACTGCCGCCAACGCCATCTTTCTGCAATCCACGGCGCCCTTGTACCTACTGTTGCTGGGTCCCTGGCTGTTGCACGAGCCGGTGCGGCGCAGCGATCTTATATATGTCCTGGCCGTGGCCGGCGGGATGGTTCTCCTGTTTCGCGGCACGGAACAAGTCCTGGCCACCGCGCCCGACCCGCATCGAGGGAACCTGCTGGGCCTCGCCAGTGGGCTGACTTGGGCGTTCACCGTCGCCGGCCTCCGCTGGCTGGGACGCGGTGGCGAAGGCAATGCCGCGTTGGCGCCGGTGGCTGCCGGAAACTTGGTGGCATTCTTCGTCGCATTGCCCATGGCGCTACCGGTCACACGCGTCTCCCGAGCCGATGTGGCGGTGATCCTCTACCTCGGTATCATTCAGATCGGCCTGGCCTATGTTTTCGTGACGCGCGCCATCCGGCACGTGCCGGCTTTCGAGGCGACGACTGTCCTTCTTCTGGAGCCAGTGATGAATCCGATTTGGGCTTGGATGGTGCAAGCCGAGCGCCCCGGAGCCTGGGCGCTGGCGGGCGGCGGCGTGATTCTATCCGCCACCTTGGTCAACACCTGGCGGCAGGCTCGTGGATTGCGCGGGAGAGACTATGCCCCAGTGGGACGCTGACATTTATCTCCGGTTCGCGAATGAGCGCACGCAGCCGGTGCGCGATTTGATTCACCGCATCCAGTTGGAGAATCCGCGCCGCATTGTCGACCTGGGCTGCGGCCCCGGCAACAGCACGGCCGAGTTGCGCGAGCGCTGGCCTTCAAGCACGATCGTGGGCTTGGACAGCTCCCGCGAAATGATCGATAAAGCCCGCGCGGCATATCCGGATGGCGCCTGGGAAGTCGGCGATGCCGCAGTATGGCAAGCGCCGGAGCCGTTCGATCTGGTTTTCTCTAATGCCATGCTGCAGTGGGTGCCCAACCACGCGCAGTTGTGCCGGCACCTGTTCCGCCAGGTGGCTCCAGGCGGTGCGCTGGCCGCTCAGGCGCCCGCCCACTACAAATCGCCACTGCACCGGGAGATCCTCGACATCTCGCGCGACCCCGCCTGGAACGACCGCATGGCCGGCGCGCGCGAAGCCATGACCAAAGAATCTCCCGCCTTCTACTACGACCAACTCCAGGCGGATGCCTCGCACGTCGATGTGTGGGAAACCATCTACCATCACGTCCTGTCCGGGCCGGAAGCGGTATTGGAGTGGTTTCGTGGTACCGGGCTACGGCCGTTTCTCGAAGTACTGGTTTCCACAAACGAGCGCCAGCGCTTCGAAAGCCTGTTGTTAGAGCGATATACGGTTGCCTACCCGCGCCGCGCCAATGGCCGGATTCTCTTCCCGTTCCGGCGATTGTTCTTTGTAGCGTACCGTTAACCTTTCGTTAATTCTGGATCGCTGTGCCGCGTGTTAAAAAGGAAGCGGGCGGTCCTGCTGCCCGGCAGCCCATCCGCCGATATATTGCTCATGAACCTAGCTGGTCTGCTGGCGTCGTTCAGTCTCCTTGCGGCGCCTGCGAATATCGTCACCTTCGACCGCTATCCTATAGGAAGGATGCCCCCGGGCTGGACCGCTGCCATGACCAACCAAGGCGCGCCGCCTCAGTGGGAGATCCTCAAGGATCCCTCGGCGCCCACTCAGCCGTACGTATTTGCCCAGGTTTCCACCGACCCTCGGCAAGACCGGTCACCGTTGGCGATCCTCGACGCTCTATCGCTCCGCGATGTGGATATTAGCGTGCGGTTCAAGGCCGTCTCGGGCCGTGAAGATCAAGGTGGCGGCCTGGTTTTCCGGTACCGCGATGAGCGGAACTACTACTTAGTCCGTGCCGATTCGCTGCACGACGATGTGGTCTTATACAAGATCGAAAACGGGCGGTGCAGTCCGATCGTTCCCCGCGGGCTGCCGGCTACCCAAATCGGCGTGAAGCGCCAATTCCCGCCGAACACGTGGCACATTTTGAAAGTTTCGGTCCGCGGCAACCGCTTCCAGGTGTATGTGAACCATCGGCGCATCCTGCAAGCCGAAGATTCGACGTACCGCGGCCCCGGAAAAGTCGGCCTGGAAACCAAAGCTGACTCCGTCACTTACTTCGACGATTTCCGCGTGTACCCGAAGTAGTGCTGTTGCCGAGCCCCTGCCAAGGGAGCAGTCCGGCGTTCACTGGATAAACCGGATGGTCGCCACCATTTGTTCGAACGTCTTCTGAACCTGCCAGAAATTCTGTTCCGGCGAAGTGAACAGCACCCAAAAGAGTCCCTGAGGCCTGGTGACCGTCACCAGCAGGTCCGTTTCCCGCGCCCCCGAGGGAGACGCTCCGTGCAGTCCGGTGATCAAGGCATCCGAATCGTTCACGCGGACGCTTTGCTGCTGCTGGGTGGATTGCCACTGAAGGTTCGGATCGCGCTCGTGCAAATAGGCGATGAGTTTGAGCGTGGCGGTGCCGATGCTCATGTCGGGCCCGGGATCGTAGTAGTCGAAAATCGCGCCGCTGCTCACCAGCACCTTGCCGCCCGCGGTTTTCACCAGACCATCCGGAGGAGCGATCGTGATCAGCGACGCCGCCTCTCCATACACCGACCAGTTGGCCGGAAAATTCACCGAGTACCGGCTCGCCTTCATCGTGCGCCAGAACTGCGGCGCAGGAGCCGGAACCGGCCCACTCGAGATCCCGGGACGGATTCCTGCCACCGCAGCGCCCGGCGTTGGCGGGCGAATGTAGCCAACCTCGGCCTTCGCCTTCTGGAATTGACCGGTGTCGAACCCATATTCGCGTTGCGGAAGCCCGCGGATTTCCGCCTCGATGGACTTCTCCCGATTCCCTGGACTCGGATGGTCGGAAAAGAATTGCGAGCCCTGGCTGGTGACGGTATTCAGCGTTTCGAAAAACCGCGCCATTTCAATGGGGTTATAGCCGGACTCGGCCATCAAGTGCGACCCCAACAAATCGGCTTCGGTCTCGGCTTCGCGCGAGAAATGCAAAATGAACGAGTTCGCGCCCAACCCCAAACCCAAGTTGGCCAGCTGCCCCGCCGCCGAACCGTTGCGCGTAATCGCTCCCGCCAATTCTGTCAATAAATTGACGGATTTTGCTTTGGACGCCTCGTGCGTGCCGTGCCGCAGAATTACGTGCGACATTTCGTGGGCCATCACCCCCGCCAACTGAGCTTCGTTTTCAGTCGCCCTCAGCAAGCCGGTGAAGATGAACATGGGCCCGCCCGGCAGCGCGAACGCATTCACCTGCTGCACATTTAACACAGTGAACGTAAATCGGAATCCGCTTTGTTGAGCCTCCGGATTGGCAGCCAGGCGGTCACCGATCCGGCGAACATAGTCTTCCAAAAACGGATCGTGCACCTCCACGTACTTCAATCGGACCTGCGCCGCCGATTGCAGTCCAATCTGAATATCCTGTTGCTTGGAAAACAGATTCCAGCCCGGCTTGATGGGATCGCCAGGATTGCGAGCCAACGCCGCAGCCGAAAAAAGCAACGTGCCAGCGAGCACCAGGGTGGGACGCCTGAAGAACATGCGCACCTATCAGTTTAACAACAGCAATGCTTATACTCCGATTTAGACACGTTATAATTGGGCCATGTTGACGCCCACCGAAAAGATATGGCACAACGGTCGCTTCATCCGCTGGGAGGATGCGACCATCCACGTTCTCTCTCACGTCGTGAGCTACGGCAGTTCGGTTTTTGAAGGAATCCGCTGCTACGCTACCCCCTCAGGTCCCGCTGTATTTCGCCTGCGCGAGCACATCCGCAGGATGCTCGATTCCGCCAAGATTTACCGCATGGACAACCTGGGCTATTCGGCCGACCAGTTGGCCGAGGCCATGCTGGAACTGGTGCGCGTCAACAAGATGGACTCCTGCTACATCCGCCCGATCGTGCTTCGCGGCTACGGGGAAATGGGCGTCAATCCCTTGGGCAACCCCATTGACGTTTACGTCGCCTGTTGGAACTGGGGTAAATATCTGGGCGACGAAGCGCTCGCCGCGGGCGTGGACGTGTGCATTTCCAGTTGGAACCGCATCGCGCCCAACACGCTGCCGGCGCTCGCCAAAGCCGGCGCCAATTATATGAACTCGCAGCTGATGAAGATGGAGGCGCTGGCCAACGGATATAGCGAAGGCATTGCACTGGATGCGGCCGGCTACGTGAGCGAGGGCTCCGGCGAGAACATCTTTGTGGTACGCGACGGCAAAATTCACACCCCGCCGCTGGGCGCCTCGGTTCTGCCGGGCATCACGCGCGATACCGTCATCACGATCGCGCACGAATTGGGAATTCCCCTGATCGAAACCATCATCCCGCGCGAGATGCTCTACATCGCCGACGAAGTCTTCTTCTCGGGCACCGCGGCGGAGATCACGCCGATCCGCAGCGTCGATCGCATCCCTGTTGGCAAAGGGCACCGCCCCATTGCCGAGAAACTACAGCGGGAGTTCTTCGCCATCGTGAACGGGACAAAGCCGGACAAGCATGGATGGCTGACACCGGTACATGCCGGACAGCCCGCAGGAGTGAAATAGGAGAACGCCCGATTCAGGCGACTGCGCACCGGGATGACCACCTCCCCCGAGATTTGCCAACCAAGCTGCGCAGCCGCCTAATGGACTCTCCTTTTGTAGCGCGCGCGTTCCTTGAAAGCCAGTAACTTTTCAAAAACCCGTGGCATTTTCAACAAATTTCTGAAGTAGCGCTTGCTTGCACTTACGCGTTGCGAATTGTGGCAAACGTGTGAATAAAACGATGACGGCCCATTGTGTGTTCGTGGGGCGGACCGTCGTCTTTCGCGGTCTGCCAGGGCCGTAGTACAGGCTTCCAACGTTCGCGGTCTTGTGCATCGCCCCGGCCCGCCCTTGCGCTAGAATCGCCCTGATGAAAGCGACACGGGGCGTATACTTCCACCGCGAAGACTACGCCTCATTTTGGGTTCGCGTGCTCGTCGACGTAATCGACCTTGTGTGTTCGCGGTCTTATGTGTAGTGCTGGCGATCCCGGTAATAATGATTTTCGAGACGGCTAGATCGGCGCTCAATATCAGTCTCCTGCTTTGCGTTGTAGCCGCCCTTTTGTACTTCGTGGTTCTAAAACGATCGAGGTTCCGAACGCTGGGATATCGAGTAGGAGGCGTCAAAATCATTGGTCTCGACGGCCGTGTGCCAGGTTATCCGTCCCTGGTTTTGCGGTTGTTGTTTGGCATGTTGGGGCCGCTAAACTGGCTCGTGGATTTAGCCTGGTTGTCGAACGACACCCACCGGCAGGCCCTGCGCGACAAGCTCGCAAGCACGTATGTAGTGAAGAGGAATGCCCAGGCTGCCGGAGAGGGAAAGATTGTTTTTCGATACTACGAGATCTTCTCCTACAACTGCTTGTTCCGAGAAGTCGAAGTCGACCCCCACCCGACGACTCAGAACCACCAAAATCGGTAGCGCGCGAAGACCCGAACCCGTTCCCCGCACTTCTTCACCAAAAACCCAAGCCCTTTCAACAACACCCGGGTCCATCCGCGTATCTAGCCTCCCCGCCACTGCTACCGTGGACACGAGGAAATTCCATGGCTACCCTGCGTCAGATCGAGGCCAACCGCCTCAACGCTCAAAAATCCACCGGCCCGCGCACGCCCGAAGGCAAGGCCGTCTCCGCGCAGAACGCGCTCAAGTCCGGCCTCGACGCCGAGTCTCAGTTCGTCGTCGGCGAGGACCGCAACGAGTTCGCCGAGCTCCAGCACGAATACTTTGCCCGCTTCCAGCCCATCACGCCGGAGGAGCGCTTCCAGGTCGATACGCTCCTTCGCAACGAATGGATCCTGCGCCGGCTCTTCCGCGCCGAAGCCCACCTCTGGGAATACCACACCCTGCGCGCCAGTCGCTCCGAAGGCGTGCCGCTTGGCGAAGCACTCGTAGCCGGTAACGAAGTATTCCGCCGCCTGCAGCGCCGCATCACTCTGGCCGAGCGTTCTTACAAAGAAGCATTCGCGGAATTAGAGCGCCTCCAGCGCGCCCGCCGTTCCCTCGCCGCCCTCCAGGCCGATGGGGAGCCAGACGGCGCCACCCCTCCGCACACGCCGCCTCCAGACGATCTCGCCGAATTGGGTTCGTTTCTCAATCTTTCCGGCGAATCGCGCCCTGCGGCTACAGACGATCGTCCGGTTCCGCCTTCGCACCGCATCCGGCATCGGGCCGGCCCCATATCAGACCACTACCAGCCGCAGGCCGGGAGCGATTCGTCTGAGATCAACGATGTCCGCGGTCGCAGTTCGTGCCAATAACAGGCCGACAGCCGTCGCATCCGGTCCGTTCAGGGCCATCAGGTCCGTGCCTGGCTGTCGAATGAGCTGCGAAAGCCGCGCCTGCCTGGCCGGGTTGCGAATCGCCTGTGCCAGAGCCGTCGCCGGTATCGTGATTCGCAATGCCGCGCTCTGCGGCGCGTGCCACGAGTGCAATCACGCGGCGATCATTCCGGTCCAAGGCGATCAGCCCACCAGCATCGAGAGTGATGCCACTCACGCCGCCTTACCTTTCTTCCCCCCGCTCTTCTGTGCTCGGGGAGAAAGAACCGAGTTGGCCCATACGCGTTCTTTCCGGGTCAAGGGCCCACCCGTTTGCTCCAGCGCATCTGCCAACATCTCTCGCCACCCCGCCGCATCGTGAAGCGCCACGCCCACGGCATGCTGCACGAAGGCGGAAACGTTCGCCGCCTGTCCGGATGTTACCAACGAGCGAATCTCTTTGACTTGATCGTCTGGCAGCGTGACAGTGATCTTGGCAGTCGCCATACCGAATGCCATACCACGCGCCGATTCGCGATTCAGGCGGATGCACAGGCGATAGCTGCCGGATCGCCCTGCCACTACAGAGGTTCGTCCGGGTCCGCCTTTGCACCGGCCTGACCAGGTTCGGAATTCAAGAATGCTAGGACTGTGGCGTGGTCCGCTACCGGACGAGTGCCTCGGCCCCCGCGCTGCCTGGCAGCCAGGACTCTGCAAGCGGTCTTTGCAAACGGAGGCCGGGCGTCTGGGCCCCTAATCGGAAGTCGCACGGCGTAAATCAGGCATAGACTATAAACAGAGGTGTAATTCCTCTTATGATCAGGTCGGAGGTTCTTCTCGAATATTAGAAACCGGTGAGGGGCCAACGGGCAGCAAGGAGGTAGTATGCCAATCACCAAGGCCATCAACTGGATCTTCCTCTTGGCCTTTACACAGGCGGCTCTCAACGCCGCCGATGCGGCCTCGACGAGCATTACGCGGGGCGACTCCGCAATCAGGGTGACGCCGAAGTGGACGGTCGTTATGGTACTGTCCGACGCCTCGATCCTCCCTGGGGATCCTCGAGCAACCGGCGGACAGCCCGCAAACGACAGGGCAATCCAGTCTTCGGCGATTGTTCGCGAAGAAGTGGTCGCCGAACTTGCTACGGATGTTCCCATGGCCGACTGGCAGCTCATAGCCAGCTCGGACGGAGAGCGGATCGCATGGCGCGAAAAACGTGCCGGAAAGTGGATCGTCCTGCTCAACGGCAAACCACAAGGCGGTGAGTACGACGAGGTAAAGTGGCTCGCCTTTAGTCCGGATGACAACCGATTCGCTTGGTTCGCTCGAACGGGCAAGTCGTGGACCGCGGTTGTTGACGGAAGACAGCAGGGAGGCCCGTTCCGTGAAGTCGCACCCATCCGCTTCAGCAGCGATAGCGCGCGGTTTGCGTTCCACGCGAGAGACAATGATGGTGAGCGGTTCGTTGTCGATGGGAAACCGCAGACGGTGTACCAGGAAATGAAGCGCGGCACCTTCTCCCCCGATGGCCGCCATTTCGCCTATACCGCGCGGAAAGGCAAGCAATGGGTTGTGGTGGTCGACGGAACGGAAGTCGCCGCATACGATAACGCAGGTGTACCGCGATTTCGGGAGACTGGCTCCTCACCGGTGTATACGGCGCAACGCAACAAGACTTGGATGCTGGTCGACGGCGGCAAGGAAGCGCGGGCAAGTGAACTCAAAAACGGCTTCTATGAGCTCCTCGGGTTCACGCCACAGGCCGAAGAACCGGTGCTGAAAATTATCGACGGTGACAATGGAAAGCTCGTGGTGGGCAGCCGCGAAGGCCCGCTCGAGAGCGTGCTGCAGGTTCCGATTCTATTCAGTGATGCGGGGGATCACTTCGTGTACGCCACCGCGCGGGTCAAGAACCCGGCGGCCAGCGCGGAGCGGGCATTCGGACAAGTAGTTCTGGATGGTCGGGGTGGCCGCGAATACGAAGCAGCGCCGGTGGAATCAGCGGGCAAAGCCTGGCTGCGCGCTGTAGGCGGCAGCGTTTTGCAACTTCAGCGCGGCAACGTCGAGGAGTTTATTGCCGAACGCCACGGCGTGTCGTCTCCCGCAGTGAATTGGGACGGCCCGCATGTCGCGTATACGGCGCGGCGCGGGAAGAAGGATTTCGTGGTCGTGCTGGATGGTGAGGAAGGTCCTCGGATGGACGCCATTGCCTGTGGGCCTGGATTCAGCCCTGATGGAAAGCTGTACTACGCGGGCGTGGACGGCGGAAACCTGGTGCTCATAGTGAACGGCCAAAAGATCTCCGAGACAGCACTCCCCGAGTCTGAGTGGACCTGCTCTGGCTTTTCGTTTGCAAAGAATGGGCATTTTCTGTACGCGCTGGCGCTGAAGGATAGCCTGCGGCTCTTTGTGGATGGAGTGGAACAGAAGAGACCACCCGTCGCAGTGCTGTCGGGGCCAACGATCCGGCCCGACTGCGAGCAGTTCCACTATGCATTTATCGTGAACGCGGACTTGAAGAAGCCGGAATATCGAGTCCTGTTGGATGGTCAGGACGGGAAGATATACAACGACGTCTGGCCCGATACGGTGCGCTGGACGGCGCAGGGCGCGCTGACTTATATCGCCCGAAACGGGCAGAAGTTGCTGCGAGTGACCCAGTCTCTACCCTGAGTGGCGACGCCAGTCCGCAGTTGAGCTAGCGCCTATAGCGTCCGGCCGCAGCGGACTACCGGAACAGCGCCTCCGCCCCCCGCTGAATGGCCGCCGCACCCGCCACGCCCGTCAGTGCCGAGACAAACGCCGGCGCCGCGCCACGCCGCTTCCATTCCTCATGCACCGCGTGGAACCCCAAGTAGAATACCCAACCCGCCGTGAGCCCAAGTGGATACAGGATCCAATCCGTTCCCAGGCGCGGCGCCATGATCAGACCCGCGCCGCCGCCCACGAGGGTGCAGCCTTCCGCCAGAACACACCAGGCAAGTGCCGCGATGCGCGAACTTACCGCCGCGCGCAGGATGCCGCCGAGCGCAATTCCTTCCGGCACCTTGTGCAGGGCGATGGCTAAGGGCACCGCGACCCGCAACCCCAGCGGGGCGGCCCACTGCGCGGTCGAAATGCTCCAGCCATCCAGGAAACTATGCAGCACGGCCGCCACCACCAGCGGCCCCAAAAAGCCGTGCAGCTCATTGGCGCAATGGCTGTGATCGTGGTCGTGCGCGCACGTAGGACACACCGGGTATGCATAGCGGTTGATCGTGATCAGCAGTCCGTATCCAATGCCAAACAGGAGCAGACTGACCGCCCAGCCCTTCTCAATTGCGAGTTCCGGCAACAGTCCGAAAAGAGCGACGCCCAGCAACACTCCCGCGCTGAAAGCCACCACCAACCGCGACCGCCGCTCAGCACCCGTCAGCCACACGCCGAGCAACCCGGACGCAACTCCCACAACGGTGGCCAACGCCGGTGCGATCAGTCCGTGGCTTTGCGTCATCCCCAGCAAGCCTATACTGTAGCAGACGGGCTCAAATCGGCCGTCGGGACGCCCGGCCTTCATTTGACAATACTTGGCAGCGGTTTCTATGATGTATATCTCAATCGGTAATCCGTTCGGCGCCGGTTCTGAGGCGTCGCAATGAAGCCCAAATGGCAAGTACCACGTCTCTTTGGTTTGGGACAAAACTCATATGATTAAAGTCGAAGGTCTGACCAAGCGATACGCACGCACGCTCGCGGTGGATCACATCTCCTTCGAGGTGGAAAAGGGCCAAATCGTTGGTTTTCTCGGCCCCAACGGCGCCGGGAAGACCACGACCATGCGCGTGTTGACCTGTTTTCTTCCACCTTCCGAAGGCAAAGCCACCGTAGCCGGTTTTGACGTGCTCGAAAATCCCATGGAGGTCAAGAAGCGCATCGGCTACCTGCCGGAGACGCCGCCTCTCTACCCCGAAATGGAAGTCATCGAGTACCTCACGTTTGTTGGTAAGTTAAAGCACATTTCTTCCAGCGACCTACGCCGGCGCGTCGACGAGGTCATGGAGCGCTGCGCGGTGGCCGACGTCCGCGACAAACTGATCGGCAAGCTTTCCAAAGGCTACCGGCAGCGCGTCGGGCTGGCCCAGGCGATCATCCACAACCCCGACGTGCTCATCCTCGATGAGCCTACTTCCGGCCTCGACCCGAAGCAGATCATCGAAACCCGCGGGTTGATCCAATCGCTAGCGGGCGATCACACCATCATCTTGAGCACGCACATCCTCAGCGAAGTGGAGCAATCGTGCGAGCGGGTGATCATCATCAGCCAGGGAAAGCTGGTTGCCATCGACTCGGTGGCGAATCTGACCAACCGGCTGCGCGGCGCCGAAGCCGTAGTAGTCGAACTCGAGGCTGCCGGTGGGCGGCCGAATCCCAGCGAGGTGCAGCAGCGCCTGGAACAGGTGTCGGGGGTCAGCCGCGTGGTCATGAAAGATTCGCGCAATGGGCGGCTGGCGTTTGAGGTGGAAAGCCTGCCCGATCGTCAGATCCGCGGCGACCTGGCCCGCACCGTGGTCAACGCCGGCTGGAATCTGAATGAAATGCGCTCCATCGGGCTGAGCCTCGAGGATATCTTCCTGCAGCTCACCACGTCCGAGGAGAAAGAAGTGGAAAAAGTAGGAGTCACTACATGAGCAGCGTCCTGCTGATTTGCCAGAAAGAGCTCAAAAGTTATTTCGCCTCGCCCATCGCCTATCTCCTGATGGCGTTCTTCGGGTTGATCTTCGGGTTTGGCTTGTACACCGCTACGCGCGACGTGTTGCGGTTTAGCTTCCAGATGCAGATGCAAGGTCAGTCGGCGCCGATGAACCTCAACCAGCAGGTCATCACGCCGCTATTAGGATTCGGCAGCACGATTTCGCTATTTCTGATCCCCATGATCACTATGCGGCTGTTCGCCGAAGAGAAGCGCTCCGGCACGATCGAGCTGCTGCTCACCTCGCCGGTGACGGACCTGCAGATCATTCTAGGCAAGTGGCTCGGCGCCATGCTGCTCTATGTCTGCATCCTGTTAATGTCGGTGCTGAACATTGCCCTGCTGTTTGCCTGGGGCAAACCCGACATTCGTCCCGTACTGGTGGCTTACCTGGGGTTGCTGCTCCAGGGAGGGTGCCTGCTGGCGATCGGGGCGTTCATCTCGACCACCACGCGCAACCAGATCATCGCCGGCGGCGTCACCTTTTTTGTATGCCTCATGCTGTGGCTGTTGAACTGGTTCACTTCGTTTGACAGCGGCCCGGCCGCTTCGGTTATCAATTACCTCTCGATCGTTACTCACTTCGACAATTTCTCCAAAGGCGTGATCGAGACAAAAGACGTGATTTTCTATCTCTCCATGATTTTCTTTGGCCTGTTCATTACGTCGCGCGCGATGGAATCGCTGCGCTGGAGGTCGTGAGATGGCGAAGAATTGGATGAGCACCCGCCAGACCAAATTCGCGGCGTACGTCACCGTCTACATCCTGATGATCCTCGCCGTGCTGGCGGCCGTGAATTTCCTCGGGAATCGCTACGACAAATCATATGACGCCACTTCCAACAAGCAGTTCAGCCTCTCTGACCAGACGCAAAAGCTGGTGAAGGGTCTGAATCGCGACGTCAAGATTATCTACTTCGACCGGCAGGACCAGTTCGCGCAGGCGCGCGATCTGCTGCAGCGCTACTCCAACCTTTCCAGCAAGGTGCATGTCGATTACATCGACCCGGTGAAAAAGCCGCAACAGGCCCGCGCGGCCGGTTTCACGCGCGATTCGAACATCATTGTGGATAGCGGCCTGCGCCGCGAGCCGGCCAAGAGCCTTACGGAAGAAGAGGTAACCGGCGCGCTGATCCGGTCGCTCAAGACCGGTTCGCGCAACGTCTGTTTCTTGTCCGCGGGCGGCGAGCATTCGATCGACGATCAGCAGCCTGGCGGCTTTTCCGTGTTGAAGACCGTGCTCGAGCGCGACAACTACAAGACTCGCACCATCACCGCGCAGGGAGAGGCGGCGCCGCCCGACAAAGATAAGGCCGCCGTCACGGTGGGCCAGAAGCCGGCGGCGGCCAACTTCGAGGTTCCGAAGGACTGCAACGTGCTCGTGGTCGGCGGGCCGCAACTGGCTTACGCGCCGCCCGTGGTGGAGGGCATCAAGTCCTACGTCGAAGGCGGCGGCAAAGCTCTTTTCATGCTCGACGATCCGGTCAAAATCGGCCGCGACCAATCCGCCGTGGACAGCCCCGAACTGCTCAAGCTCCTGGAAGGTTGGGGCATCACGGCGAACAAAGACCTGGTGCTCGACCTCAGCGGCATCGGACGGATCTTTGGCTTGGGCCCCGAGATTCCGATGATTACCCAGTATGAATCGCATACCATCACGCGGCCGCTCGAGCGCATCCCCACGGCCTTTCCGCTGGCGCGCTCCCTGGATGTCAAATCGGGCGGAAACAACGTGGTGGAGAAGCTCTTCGGCACGACCGAGGACAGCGTTGCCGTGACTGAGGTCGCCCCGAACGGAGCCATCGATGTCAAGAAAGGTAAGAAGGGCCCCTTCACGCTCGCGGCTTCCGCAACCATCACGGCGGGCAGCAACAAGAGCCGCATCATTGTGGTAGGCACGTCGCAATGGGCGCTCAACAACCTGACCGGCTCCAACTCGCTCGGCAACCGCGATCTGTTTTCCAACATGGTCAACTGGCTCTCCTCTGACGAGGATCTGATCTCGATTCGCCCGAAAGAACAAACCAATCAAGCGCTGAATATGAACGCCCAGCGCCAGGTTTCGATGTTCTGGCTGAGCGTGGTGTTCTTCCCACTGGCGGTGGTTGCCATGGGCCTGGGAACCTGGTGGAAGCGGCGATAAGACAATGAAGCCGAATGGGCTGCTCATTGCCGTCGCGCTACTGGCGATTCTGGGCGGCTTGACATGGTGGTCGAACAAGAAGCAGGCCGCCGCGAGCAAGACCAGCGACACCACCACGAAGATCCTCGATATTCCCGGAAATCTGATCCAGGATATCGTTCTAAAGAAGACCGCCCAGACGATCGAATTGCACCGCGAGGGCGTGAACACCTGGAAGATGACGCAACCTTCGCCCCTGCCTGCCGATACCGATGCCGCCTCGGGCATCGTGACGACTCTCGGTACGTTGAACGCCGATTCCGTGGTCGATGCCAAGGCTACCGACCTTACTCCTTACGGCCTGCAAAATCCATCGCTCGACGTGCAGATCACCGAGAGTAACGGCAAACACGACGGCCTTATGATCGGCGATGAGACTCCCACCGGGTCCGGCAGCTATGCGAAGCTGGCCAACGACCCGCGCGTCTTCACCATCGCCAGCTACGCCAGGACCAACATCGATAAGTCGCCGAACGATCTGCGCGACAAGCGGGTGCTCACCTTCGACTCGGATAAACTGACGCGCGTCGAGTTGCAGGGCAAGGGCGAGCCGATCGAATTTGGCAAGAACAACCAGGGCGACTGGCAGATTCTGAAGCCCCGTCCGCTGCGGGCCGATGGGTCGCAAGTCGATACCTTCGTTAACGCGTTGAAAGACGCGCGTATGGATCTGGCTGAAGATCCCCAGAAAGCCGCCGCGGCCTTCGCAGCGGCGCCCAAGGTAGGAACCGCTTCCGTGACCGATGCGAACGGGAATCAGAGCATCGAAGTTCACAAGGATAAAGACAACAACTATTACGTGAAGAGCACGACGGTCGCCGGCATTTACAAAGTGACGGGCGACTTGGGAAAGAGCTTCGACAAGGGAGTGAACGATTTCCGCAGCAAGAAGCTCTTCGAGTTCGGTTTCAGCGACCCCTCCTTGCTGGAGGTACAAGGCATCACCTATAGCAAGGCCGGTAACGATTGGATGTCCGGATCAAAGAAGATGGACAATGCCACCGTCCAGACTCTGATCGATAAGCTCCGGGATTTGACGGCTACCACGTTCGAGGCGGAAC
>Ga0335081_10000766_pt1 | contig 52731 bp, 32 predicted proteins | sample Lox_Sample_35_FD_206713 | JGI IMG/M metagenome (GOLD analysis project Ga0335081, IMG submission 206713) | Soil microbial communities from Loxahatchee National Wildlife Refuge, Florida, United States - Lox_Sample_3.5 | ecosystem: Environmental > Terrestrial > Soil > Wetlands | place: USA... | reverse complement strand
GTGGAAGCGTACGATCCGTCTACTGACACCTGGAGCCCCGCGGCATCCCTATCCACCCCAAATGCCGAACTGGCGGCAGCTGCCGCAAATGGAAAGATTTACGCGATCGGGGGGATTGGCGGGAACGGCCAGACCGTCGATGTCTACGACCCTTCCAGCAACACCTGGAGCCCCGCCGCGCCACTTCTTACCGCACAAAGCAACGCAGCCGCCGCCGACGCGAACGGTCTTGTCTACTCTATCGGCACCGATGTTGAACAGTATTCGCCGCCAAGTACTTTGTACACCTTTCTCAAGAACTGACCATCCCTAGACGGACTGCTCGCTCAAGTCCTTGCCCGGCCTCCCGCAACCTTCGCGAAGGCCGGGCGCTCGCAAATGTCGACTACTTTCCATGAGCCACTTTTCCTTAGGTTTGCGTTTCCCAAGTAGCCGGAGTTCTGCACTTCACCGCTCCGGGGAGGACCTATGCATAACGCTCGCGCACGTCTTCGCTCCATTTTGAATCTCGGGGCGGTATTGCTCGGGAGCTCAACCCTCTTCGCACAGAATGGAGGACTGAGGTTCAGTCTCACGGACTTGGCAATCGGCCCACTAAAAAATCAATACCAGAGCCAAGCAAACGCGATCAACGATTTTGGCACAATCACCGGGAGTGCAAATAACAATCAGTTCTGCTTCACATACAGGAATCGCGGCAAACCCCTAGGAGTTGTGATAGCGACTTGGACGAGTTCGGTCGCAGCCAATTACTGTGCTGCGGCCGGCATCAATTCTTATGGAGACGTTGGCGGTTCGATCGCTGTACCCAATGTCGGATCAGGCACGTCGTCAAACGCCTTTCTTCGCACGTACAGCAACAATGTCACGACGTTGTTTCCGTCGGCGTACGGAAACTTCAATACCCACGGTTACGGCATCGATGACTACAAGGAAGTTGTGGGGGAAATGGATGCCCCTTCTTCCACGTTTGCCACCCGATGGAGCGCAAACGGTACAGCCGTCATTCTGGATTACACGCCGACCACGCAGGCGGTTTCTACGACGCCCACAGGTTCTCAGGTACTTGTCGTAAACACTTGGGCATCGGCTTGGACGTGGCCGTACGGCCCCTCGCTCCAGAACCCTTGCGGACAAGACATATTCTTTTATTCAGGCGCGATGAATGCGAATGCGCACGCAGTGGGTCAATTTACCTGCTTTAGCGGACTCTTCACAGCATTGTGGGTCAACGGGGTAGCCACTGCTCTCAGTTCGTCGGCTTGGATTGGAGGGATCTCGAACGACGACTGGGTGGTGGGTTGGACGGGATCGTTCGGCACTTTGCGAGTGTCTGACCCGAACTGCCCGACCCCTGTTAACATCAACACTCTGCTGGACGCCTCCGGCGCAGGCTGGACGGTAACCGCAGCCTACGGGATCAATTCAAGTCACCAGATTGTGGGTGAGGCCGTCAATTCGTCGGGTCCCTGGCCTCATGCCGTGTTACTTACTCCTATTAACAACCTGCCCCTGTGCTGGCCCGACTGAACGGAATCAGTCTGTTCGCCCGGCCTCCGCGCGCAGGGAGGGCCGGGCATCCTCGAAACCTCGACCACTTTCCGTGAGCCACTTTTCCTTCCGTTTGCGTTTCCCCAAGTAGCCGGAGTTCTGCACTTCACCGCTCCGGGGAGGACCTATGAAAAACCTTTGCACCACACTCGTCAGATTCACCCTGCTCGCAGTTCTATTTCTGCCGGTCCTCTCCGGCTATGCCCAACTCTCTCCTAGCGATGACGCTTCCACCACCACCGCCAATGCCAATCACAACTATGGTGGGCTTGGTCTGATTGAGGTTAGCACCAGCGGAAGCATCCACACTTACATCCGCTTCGACCTATCCACATTGCCGCCTGGGCTGACCAGCAGCGATGTGGCGAAGGCCACGCTGAAGCTCTACGTCAGCAGCGTCACGAGGCCCGGCACGTTTGACGTCGACCGGGTTCTCGGCAATTGGACCGAGAACACCATTACTGCCAACAACTCACCTGGGTTGGGCAGTCCGATTGTCAGCGGTGTGGCCATCACTGCAGCCAATGCCAATGACTATTTTCTGATCGATATCACTCCGGTGGTCGGGGAGTGGCTCGACGGGGTGACTCCGAACAATGGCATCGCTTTGCTGCCCGGACCGCAGGTGACCTTCGTGATGAACAGCAAGGAAAACACCACGACCAGCCATCCACCGGAGTTGGACATCGTGCTGACCGGCAAAGGACCGCAGGGTCCCGCCGGACCTCAAGGTCCACAAGGGCCCCAAGGTCCACAAGGTCCAATCGGGCCGCAGGGAGATCAAGGTGCGCAAGGTCCGGCAGGAAGCGGTTTCAACTTCCGCAATGCGTTCGATAACGGCGCGTCTTATGCGGTAAATGACGTCGTGACATACAACGGCTCGAGTTACGTTGCCATCGCGACGAATCAAGGCCCGAACAATCCGACGCCGGATCAGAACCCCGCGGCCTGGACCCTGATGGCACAAGCCGGAGCGGCGGGAGCGCAAGGCCCTGAGGGACAACAGGGCGCTCAAGGGCCGCAAGGTCCTGCGGGACCCACCGGTCCACAAGGCCAGCAAGGACAACAAGGTCAGCAAGGACCTGCAGGACCACAAGGCCAAATTGGGCCGCAAGGAATCCCGGGGCCAACTGGTCCGATCGGTCCTCAGGGGCCACAGGGAGATCAGGGTCCGCAAGGCCCGGCGGGAACCGGCTTCAATTTCCGTGACGCGTTTGACGGCAACAGCTCATACGCGATCGGCGATGTTGTTACCTATAGCGGTTCGACCTATATGGCGACGGTGGCCACTCAGGGCCCGAATAATCCACCGCCGAATCAGAATCCTGCGGACTGGAGCTTGATGGCAGAGGCGGGTGCGACGGGCGCGCAAGGCCCTCAAGGACAACAAGGTGCTCAAGGTCCGCAGGGTCCACAAGGCCCACAGGGTCCGCAAGGGCCGCAGGGAGTTCCTCCACCGGATTCCGCTCTGACGGATGTTGCGAACGTGTTCACCAAGGATCAAACGGTGAATGGCAACCTGAGCGCGACTGGGGTGGTCACGGGCGGCAGTTATCAGATCGGAAGCAACCTGTTTGCGTTCGGCTCGTATGCAAACAACAATGCATTCCTCGGGTTTGCGGGAAATCCAGCATCGACCGGAGGCAGCAACGTTGGAGTCGGAGTGGGGGCACTTGGCTCGAATACAACTGGCTTTGACAACACCGCAACCGGCGCTATCGCCCTGCAATTAAACACTACGGGCAGTGAGAATACCGCCACCGGCATTGGCTCTCTTTCAAACAACACCTCCGGAAACAACAATACCGCCACGGGCGAGGCAGCCCTTGCGTTGAACAGCATCGGAACCGGTAACACCGCAAATGGTTGGTCCGCTCTACTGAACAACAGCGCTGGGAGCTCAAATACCGCTGACGGTGATGTGGCTCTGCTTTCTAACACTACCGGGAACAACAACACAAGCGTGGGTTTCTTTTCTCTTTTTTACAGCACCACGGGTTCTGGCAACACGGCAGTCGGCTATTCTGCGGGAGTTCCGACGAGTTTTACTTCCACGACTGGCTCATACAATACCTTCATCGGTGCCGGTTCCGGCCCTGTAACTCAAACTGCGCTTAACAATGCCACTGCCATCGGAGCGAACGCCGCCGTCACCGCCGATAATGCTCTCGTGCTGGGCAGCATTAACGGAGTCAACGGAGCAACAGCAGACACTCTGGTGGGAATCGGAACTACTTCCCCTACTGCAAAGCTGGACGTTCATGGTACCGGCAATTTCACCGGCCTGGTCACTTTCGCGTCTGGGCAAACATTCCCTGGAACGGGCAGCGTGAGCAGCGTCGGAAGCGGTGCCGGCCTCACGGGCGGGCCGATCACCGGCAGCGGCTCTCTCAGCATCGCAACCGGAGGTGTGTCGAATGCCATGCTGGCAAATCCGTCGCTCACGGTAGCGGCAGGTACGGGCCTGACCGGCGGCGGAGCAGTTTCGCTCGGTGGGACGACCACGGTAAATCTGGACACCAGTAAAGTGCCCCTCTTGATCGCGAGCAATCTCTTTACCGGAACCCAGACAGTGAATGGGAGTTTGACTGCCACCGGCAGCATCAACACGGGCAGCTACGATATCGCCGGCAACTTATTCGCCTTCGGCGATTACAACAATCAGAATACCTATCTGGGCTTTGGGACCCGGTTTTTCGGCAGCGGACAGAGAAACACCTCAACCGGGTTCAATGCGCTTAATTTAGGGGGAGGGGGGACCGACAACACAGCGACGGGTTACGGGGCCTTGTGGTCCGACTACGCATCCTTCAACACCGCGATTGGTTCTCAAGCACTTACCGACGACAACACTGGTCACGACAATACGGCCGCCGGTTACGCGGCACTTCAGGACGACGCAGATGGCAATTACGACACCGCCGTCGGCAGCAATTCACTACCTCTCAACAGCGCCGGCAGCTTCAATACGGCGATCGGAGCAAACACACTTTCACGAGGTTCGGGTAACTACGTCACCTGCCTCGGTTACAACTGCACCGTGGATACCGACCGCACGAACTCAACAGCGATCGGCGCCAACGCCGAGGTCGCACAAGACAATAGTCTCGTGCTAGGCAGCATCAATGGCGTGAACGGCGCCAACGCAGACACCAAGGTCGGAATCGGCACCACCACTCCCCAGTACTCGCTCGACGTTCACGGTACGGGAAACTTCAGCAATCTGCTGGTGAATGGCCAGCCGGTGAATGGCACAGGAACCATCACCGGCGTCACTGCGGGGCCCGGCCTCGTCGGCGGTGGGAACTCCGGCAATGTCACCTTGAGCCTGCCAACCAGTTGCGGCAGCGGTCAGGTCTTGCAGTGGACCGGAGCCAGTTGGGTGTGCGCGGGTACGGGCACGATCACAGGAGTCACAGCTGGGACCGGACTCCTCGGGGGCGGGACCAGCGGCAATGTCACCCTCACCCTGGACCCGAGCAAAGTGCCGCAATTGAACGCTTCCAACAACTTCGTAGGGACCCAAAATGTGACTGGCGATGTGAACTCGTCGGGGTGGGTTTCCGGCCAATGGGTGAACGCCGGAACCGCCTTTGCTATCGGAGGTCAGCCCTTTGCTTTTGGCATTGGCAACAACGTCTTCCTGGGGTTTTCTGGAAATTTCGCCACCACTGGAGACAGCAATACGGCAACCGGATCTAGCGCGCTGATCCAGGACGACGCTGGCCGCTACAACACGGCCACCGGCGCCAATGCGCTGTATGCCAACGACGAGGGAAATTACAACGTCGCTGACGGCGAGGAAGCCGGCGCGCACATAACCAGCGGAGAGTACAACGTTGCAGTCGGTTTCCAGAACGGCCCGGACTCGAGCGCTGCTGATTTCAGCGACACCACGGCTGTGGGCGCCTACGCAACCGTCTTCCAGCCCGATTCAACCGCGATCGGTTTTAATGCCGTGGTCAACCAGCAGAACTCAACCGCCATCGGCGCTAACGCGCAGGTGGATGTGGCCAACGCCATCGTATTAGGCAGCGTCGCAGGCGTGAACAACGCATTTGTAACCTCGAGTGTGGGCATCGGAACCACCGCGCCAGACGCCAATCTCAGCGTCAACGGCACGGCCGACAAAGTAGGCGGCGGTTCCTGGGACACCTACTCCGACAGGCGTCTCAAAGACGTGAATGGTCAGTTCACCGCGGGACTTGAAGAGATCCTCAAACTGCACCCGATCCGCTATCGCTACAAAGAGCAGAATGGTATGGGGATTCACGATCCACGCGAGCACGTCGGCTTCGTGGCCCAGGAAGTGCAGAAAACCATTCCCGACGCTGTCACGACTAATGACAAGGGATATTTGCTGGTGAACAACGATCCCATTCTGTGGGCCATGCTCAACGCTATTCAGGAACAGCAGCGCCAGATCAAAACCCAGTCTGAGGCGATTGGTCGACTGCAAAGCCAACTCCAACGGACAGAGCGGGACCTGCGAGCGGTCAAGATGCGCCGCCGCCGTGCAAGCCCGCGGAAACGAATGTCCGCCGAAGGGCCGCTGCATGATTCGGCCGTCCTCGCGGCGCGACCACGGCACTCCCCAGTGCTCCAGAAGGCGGATCTCATCTGGTGCGGCGTGCACAAACCGGTCCACCGTGTCCTGGTCAGCCAGGAAATCTGATCCCTTCACCGTGTCCCAGGCATGCAACTCAAAGCTGTCGCCTTCCTCTGGACGCATAACCGCGCCCGTGCCACCCTCGGCGCACACGGAATGCGAGCGCATGGCCTGTACCTTGGACACGATTCCGATGTCGGCCGCACCCCGCGTTCGTATGCTGATTTCTACCGCAGCACGCAGACCTGCTAGTCCGGTTCCCAAGATCAAAACATCATGAGTTGTGTCGCGCATGGTTCGAGTGCTCCTTCGAGCCGCATTGTCATTTTGGGCGGTGTGGCTGTATTACCAAGGCCGACGCTTTTCGATTTGATACACATGGATACGATGCCTCAGGCGCAGCCGATCGACTGTGATGTGCCTCATTGAGGAGTGTGATAAGGCTCTTAATGGGCACCAAACACCTAGGAGCAGCGTGGACGCAGGCATCTGGCGGAGCCGGCAGGTAGAACGCAACCAATGCGGGCCTTCTTCTTCCTTCCACCTAAGGTGCCGCGCTTGAAGGGAATTGACTCGCAATCACTGACAAGACCGCAAGCCACATTGTAAAAAGGCTCGGTGAATCTTCCCCAAGGGGAAGGCGATAACGGAGACGGAAAACGTTGTAAGCCTCGTCCCATATCGCCGTTACCCTTAAACCTGCCGTCCCTTCGCGGAAAATTTGGCAGGTGGTTCACGGGAGAACAGCGAGTATGTGGGTCGAAGAAGTAGCCCCGGAACGGTTGGCAGAATTTTTCCACCACTATCACCAAGCACTGGAAGTACTCGGCAAGGGGAGCGGTAGGGGTTCTTGGAAGGAGATGGCAAAAGCTGAGAGGAATCCCTTAGTGGCAGCAGCGCACCTGATACTCCTTTTCGACTCGTCCAAGAACGGACCCATGAAATCACGGCCGTACTTTGCCGAGCCTGGTGAGGCCGAGTGGGGCTGTTAAGCTCCATTGAGGTCCACCGTGCGTGGTTGGATCGCTTGCCCTGAGTGTATCTCACCAAATGATCCGATCCCCCCAACACATCAAGCGCGCAAAGCGGTTCGTTACTCAGCTCTGTGCCGAACATCACTGACAGCAGCGGTCGAGAAGGTTGAAATGAAAACGTCTAGCTATGGGCGCGACCGTTGGCATTCGAAGGGAAGACAAGAACAAGTGGGAACGACGCGTGCCGCTGGTTCCCACGGATGCATCCGACCTGCAGACGAAGCTGGGGGCACGATTCTTAGTCCAGTCCTCCGGTCTGCGTGTCTACACGGATGATGAGTACCGCTCCGCAGGAATCGAGGTGAACGAGGACCTCGGTCCGGCGTCGATGATCCTTGCAATAAAAGAAATCCCGACACAATTGTTATTGCCCGGAAAGACCTACGTCTTCTTCGCGCACGTGGTAAAGGGGCAACCGCACAATATGCCCATGCTTCGTCGCTTGATGGAACTGGGCTGTTCCCTCGTGGACTACGAAAAAATCACGGATGAGCAGAAGCGAAGGCTGATTTTCTTCGGCCGCCACGCTGGCCATGCCGGAATGATCGAGACGCTGCGCTGCCTCGGGCAACGGCTGGCTGTGTCTGGAGCGTCAACAGCGCTTTCAAAGGTGCACCCAGCCTTCGAGTATCGGGACCTGACCGAAGCAAAAGCTCACATCACCGCACTGGGCGAGGAAATTGTGCGCCAAGCGGGAGCCCGCCCGCTGATCTTTGGCTTTTCCGGGTACGGCAATGTGTCGACGGGGGCGCAGGAAGTGTTCGACTGCCTTAACCCGGAGGTGGTGTCCGTTGCGGACTTGGGTGCCGTGGCGTCCGCATCTTCGAGTTCGCGGCCTGTAAAAGTCGTGTTCCGCGAAGAGGACATGGTCGAACGCAAGGAACGGAACCTCCCGTTCAACCTGCAGGAATACTATGAGCATCAAGAACGATACGAGGGCTGTTTTGAAAAGTACCTGCCGCACCTTGATGTGCTGGTCAATTGCATTTATTGGGACGCACGATATCCGCGGCTGGTCACGCGCGAGTGGGCCCGAAAAAACTACCTCCCCGGTTCTGCGCCCCGCCTCAAGGTAATCGGCGACATTAGTTGCGACATTCGAGGAAGCGTCGAACTCACCGTCAGGGCCACCGAGCCGGACCATCCCTGCTACGTTTACCTCCCCAAAGAAGACTCTGGCCGGGATGGTGTTGAAGGGAACGGGCCAGTGATCATGGCGGTTGACAATCTTCCCTGCGAGTTTCCCCGGGAATCCTCGCAGTACTTCAGTTCCGTGTTGCGGGACATGATTGGCCCGCTGGTGAACGTCGACTGGCAGGCTCCGTTTGAGATGCTCGACTTGCCGCCTTGCTTAAAGCGGGCCGTGATCGTGCATCAGGGGCGTCTGACCCCTGACTATCAGTACATTCAAAAACATCTGGAGGCGCCTCCCAAGCCGCAGATCGGCCTGGAAAGTATGCGGATGGGCTCCGTTGTGCGCCTTCCTGTGATCCAGGAGCCGCATATGAAACGTGTTCTCGTGTTAGGCGCCGGGCTGGTAGCCAAGCCGTTGGTACGGTATCTGTTGGAAAAAGGTTATCAGGTCACTGTGGCGAGCCGGACCGCAAGCAAGGCTGAAGCCATGATTGCAGGTCATCCGGCCGGGAAGGCGCTCGCTCTCAACGTTCAGGATGAAACTGTGCTGGCGTCGTTAATAAAGGAGTGCGACCTCGCGGTCAGCCTCGTACCGTACACATTCCATCCAGTGGTCGCAAAGCACTGCATCGCCAACAGGAAGCACATGGTGACAACTTCGTACGTGTCGGCTGCGATGCAGGAACAAAACGGCGCTGCGCAGGAAGCGGGCGTCACAATTTTGAATGAAATCGGCGTCGACCCCGGCATTGATCACATGTCAGCAATGCGGATCATCGATAATGTCCGCGCCCGCGGCGGGAGCATTGTTTCATTCAGGTCTTATTGCGGTGGCCTGCCGGCACCGGAAGCCAACGACAATCCATTTGGCTATAAATTCTCCTGGGCTCCCAGAGGCGTCCTGCTGGCCTGCCGAAACAGCGCGACGTACCTTCTGGACGGCCGAAAGGTTGAGGTCTCCGCGCATCGCCTGTTCCACGATATGCATATCCTGTCGATTCCGGGCCAAGGCGATTACGAAGCTTATCCGAATCGCGATTCCATCAGCTACATCGACGTGTACGGGCTGCAAGGCATCCAGACGATTTACCGCGGGACCCTTCGCAACATGGGCTGGTGCGATTGCCTGTATAACTTCGGAAAGCTGGGCCTCCTCTCGCTGGATGAAATCGACGCCCGGGGAAAGACCTATGCCGACCTGATGCGGAACCTGGCGGGCGCTTCCGAAAGTGAGGACTTGGCGGCCGCAACAGCCAGGAAACTCGGGATCCCGAGGGAGTCTTCTCCGATCCGGAATCTTGAGTGGCTGGGAATGTTCTCCGGTCAAAAGCTGGGTGCCGAGGGGATCAGCCCATTGGATGCCATGGGCAATCTGATGTATGAAAAACTGGCATTCCGCCCCGGTGAGCGGGACATGCTGCTGTTGTTCCACGACTTCCGGGCAGAATTCCCTGACGGAAAAACGGAATGGATTGTCTCCCAACTTATCGACTACGGAATCCCCCACGGCGATTCATCGATGTCGCGAACGGTGTCCCTGCCGGCTGCGATTGGGGTAGACATGATTCTCAGTGGCCGGATTACTGCGACGGGCGTCCTGCGTCCGGTGACCCCGGACATCTACAATCCGGTGCTGAACCAACTCGCGCAGCTCGGTATTTCGTGCAAGGAACAGACCGAGACTTTCTATGTCCGTGTGGCGGCTTGATCGTCTCCGTATGAAACACCTGGCCTGCCTATGCTGTCTGATTCTTTCCAGTCATGCAACATGGTGTTCGTCTGTGAGACGCGTCCCCATTCGACCTCGAAGATGCTTTGGCAAGGGAGAGCTAATGCTACGGAGCAATAGCCCTCTCTTTCGGTCTATCGAGATCAGGGCAACGCCATCAGGCACACCCCGAATCGGCTCCGGTATTGGAACTGCTACCACGGTTTCGCCTTCTCCAAGACGTAGCGTCATCGTGGACGAGCAGCGGTCGCAAAGCCAGAAATACTCCGCTCGGTTGGACGTGGACGCACTCAGCGCCGGGTCACCTTCAAGGCGAAAGAGTTTTCCGTTTTCCAGATAGCGAAAAGGAGCAAAACAGGAAGGATTACTACACTTGGCGAGCATCACTGCACCCCACTACTTCTCTGCCGCATCGAGGCTCCTTCGATGCGACCAGTGTCGCAAGCGCCCCGTACCGAAGAGCGCCCAGATTTTATTGGGTGACTCTGATCCCCAGAGTTTGGCTCCCCGGTTCCCAGTCTTGCAGGTTATTAGTCGCCAGCCTATACCTCGTCATGCATCGTGTCAAAATCCGGTTCCGAGGGGGCGTACTGCTCTTTTCGGAGCCTGACGCCAGCGTGAGAATGCCGCTCAGTCCACGTCGTGCGCGCTCCAGAGATTCAGCGTGCTCTGCTGAAACTTCAGCTTCCATTTGCCGGCTTGCTTTACCCAGGTGTCGCTCACGGCCTGATATTTCTCTAGCTGGTTGCCCGCGAATACCGCTTTATAGGTGACGACTGCGCAGCCTTCGTCAATCTCTATGACCTTGAAAGCATAAAGAATCGATGGCGGACCGGGCCGCTCTGACGAATGAACGTCACGCACAAATTCCTGTTTCCCCGAGCTGTCACCGTTGGGTTCGATCGAGATGAAATCATCCGCCAGCGCGTCCTTGACGTATTCGGCGTCTCCACGTTCCTGGGCGTCCTCGAATGCCTTCTGCAGATCGATCATTTCCTGCTGAATCGAAGACCGAGACGATTGCTGCGCCATCCCGTCGCTCGCTGCGGCTGCGTGGCACGGCAGACAGAGCAGAACGGCAGCACAAATGGAATGCGTAACGCCCCGGCAACTTTGCATGGGTATTTTTTCCTAGTTTGAGCTTATCATTTGGGAATTAGCTATTGAAACGAATTAATAGCCGTAATTCGGTATGCATCATGCTGCCGCGATTGTGGAACGGTGCAGCCTGGTCAGGAGCTCAAATAATGAGGAGTCGAGGTTTTTTCTCTCTTTGGGTGCTACAAGTTCTTTTCTTCGGCCGAGTTTGCGTCTCTCAAGCTCATCAAAACGTAAGTCATTCACCCGCGATTCAGCGATTAGCTGATGGATGGACCCTGCAGTCCTCCGGCAAGGTCGCAGAAACGGGCGACGTGATTTCCAAAAGCACGTATCAGCCAAGGGGCTGGTACACAGTGACGGTACCAACGACGGTGGTGGCCGCACTGGTCAAGCAGAAAGTTTATCCCGACCCCAATTTCGGGATGAACCTGCGGCAGTTTCCCGGGGTGAGCTATCCGATCGGCGCTAACTTCTCGAATCGCCCCATGGAGCAGGACAGCCCGTTTGCCGTCGGCTGGTGGTACCGCAAAGCCTTCGTGCTCCCGGCTGCATTCAAGAGAAAAACGGTCTGGCTGGACTTCCACGGAATCAATTATCGCGCCAACATCTGGGTGAACGGAAAGCAGATTGGCGACATTCAACAGGTTGCCGGTGCCTGGAGGACGCACGAATTCAATATCACTGGCATGGCCCACCCCGGAGCGGTGAATGTTGTGGCTGTCGAGGTGTGGGCACCACAAGAGAATGATCTGGCAATCACTTTTGTTGATTGGAATCCTGCTCCTCCGGACAAAAACATGGGGCTGTGGCAAGACGTTAGCATCAGAACCAGCGGTCCGGTCGCATTGCGATATCCAGCGGTTATCTCGCATCTGAATTCACCCGGGAACGATAGAGCTGCCCTCACCGTAACTGCCCAGCTGAAGAATGCAACCGACAAGGCCGTGCAAGGCACACTTAAGGGAGCCATTGAAAGCTTCCGTTTTGAGCAGGAAGTCACGCTCGGGCCGAATGAAATCAAAGATGTGGCTTTCACACCAGACAAGTTTTTGCAACTCGAATTGTCCAACCCGCGCCTGTGGTGGCCCAGGCAGATGGGCACTCCGAATCTGTATTCCCTGCACCTGGAATTGGACACTGATGGGCAGATTTCCGATGCATCGGACTCGCATTTTGGAATTCGCGAAATCAGTTCGCAGCTCAACGACAAGGACAAACGGGTCTTGATGATCAACGGCAAGAAAATCTTGATTCGCGGAGGCGGTTACACCTCCGACATGATGCTCCGCTACGATCCGAAAAACATCCAGAATCAGTTCAGATACGTGCAGGACATGGGCCTCAACACCGTCCGCCTTGAGGGAAAGCTTGAGCCGGACGACTTCTTCGACAAAGCTGACCGCATGGGCATCCTGATTATGGCGGGATGGTGTTGCTGCGATCATTGGGAACATTGGTCAAACTGGTCCGATGCGGATTATCAGATCGCCAAAGAATCGTTGAAATCGCAGATCTATCGTCTGCGCGGCCATCCCAGCCTGGCCATGTGGCTGAATGGCAGCGACTACCCGCCTCCGCCGGATGTCGAGCAAATGTATCTCGATGTTGAAAAGCAGGCGCGATGGCCGAACCCAATCGTGTCCTCTGCGACTGCCAAGCCGGCGGGATTCTCCGGCGTGAGTGGCGTAAAGATGACTGGGCCTTATGAATACGTTGCTCCTTCGTTCTGGTCTGTCGATTCTCCCCAGCATCCGTTGCCGACGCCTTGCAGCGCAGGTGAGTGCGGCGGTGCCTACGGATTCAACACCGAGACCAGCCCTGGCCCGGCAGTCCCGCCCATCGAGGGCCTCCGACAGTTCCTGCCAAAGGATCACCTGTGGCCGATCGATGACTACTGGAACTACCACGCAGGCGGAGGCTCGTACAAAGACATTCACGTGTTCGCGGATGCCTTAAACGCGCGCTATGGCAAGGCCGAGAGTGTCGAGGACCTCGCTTTCAAGTCTCAGTTGATGGCTTATGAAGGAATCCGCGCCATGTTTGAGGCTTACAGCCGGAACAAGTACACCTCCACTGGCGTCATTCAGTGGATGCTGAACAATGCCTGGCCTTCCCTGATCTGGCATTTGTACGACTACTACCTGCGCCCGGGTGGCGGCTACTTCGGCGCCAAGACTGCTTTGCAGCCGCTTGATCCGCTTTACGGCTATGACGATAACGCTGTTTGGCTCGTCAGCAGTCAGTATCAGGATGCCAATAATCTCAAGCTCACAGCCAAGATCTACAACCTAAATATGAGCGAGAAATTTTCCCGGGAAGAAGCAGTCAACGGCTCGGCAGACAGCACAACAAAGATATTCAAGCTGCCTGATATCCCGAGTCTGAGCCGGACTTATTTTCTTCGCCTCACAGTTCAGAATTCGAGTGGAAAAATTGTTGGCTCGAATTTCTATTGGCTCTCCACTGCTCGGGAAACTCTGGATTGGGAAAACGCGAGTGATGTCACGACCCCGACCGCAACCTACGCCGATTTCACCGCACTTAAGCAGTTGCCGAAAGTGAAGCTAAACGTCACCAGTTCCAGTGAACGCAAAGGCGAAGACGAGGTAACCACCATTCGCCTGCAGAATCCGAGCAAGGACCTGGCGTTCTTCGTGCGTCTGAAAGTCACAAAAGGCAAGGGCGGCGAGGAGATTCTCCCGGTGCTGTGGCAGGACAACTACGTTTCTCTGCTGCCCGGCGAAACCCGACAGATCAGCGCAACCTATCGTGCGGTCGACCTGGGTACCGCCAAGCCAGTCGTGGAAGTGAGCGGCTGGAACGTGGAATAAGCCTTCGTTCAGCTTAGCAAGTGTACTGGTGCTTCCCGCCGTTCATCCCTTAGAAGGTAAACCGCGCTCCAAACTGAAACTGGCGCGGCGTATTGACAGTGTCCGTGATCTGTCCAAAAGAGGCGGACACACCGGGTGTGTTTGCTACGTCGAAGATGCTCGGTACGTTCGGCATGCCAAACTGCGCCTTGTTCATCACGTTGTAGGAGGAGACCTCGAACCGGAGGTCCTTCGCTTCTCCTACAGGGAATGTCTTGTAGATGGACAGGTCCAGGTTCCGCGCTCCTGCCGTGCGGACGTGGTCAAGAAAAGCCGGGGCGGTTCCCGGAACGAATGGGCTGGCGGGAAAGGAGAAACAGTTGTAGTTGAACCAAATCGCGACCGTATGCCGAGCGCCCCTTGACGGATCGCAGGTCAGATCGGGCCGTTGATTGGGCATGTATGAAATGGGTGCTCCAACAACCGGTGAAGCGATGGGAACGCCCGTGCTGAGATAAAGGATGCCATTGATGGTCCAGCCACCCAAGATGGCGTTTGACACACCGCTCAAATTCACGGCCCGGCCCTTGCCAACCGGCAGGTCGTAGGATGCCAGACCGGTGAATTGGTACTTGACATCCTGGGGGCTGACCGAGTGCTCATACCGCATATTCTTCCAGTCCTGAGGAAAGCCCAGGTGAAAACCTACGAAGCCCAAGGGTGGTTGGCTGTCGTCGGTCATCAATTTCGCCCAGGTAAAGGTAGCCAGCGTGGTGAAATGGCCGGTCAGCCTCTTTTGCACCTTGGTTTGCAAGGAATTGTAGTCAGAGTCGCCTCCGGGGTAGCCGTTGACAACGACGCCGTTCCCATCACCGTAGTTGCCGTTGCCGAACTGCGGGTATTCTTGCAGCGCCACCCACAAGGGAACCTGGGCCTCACCGTAGTTGGCGTTGGTGGAAGGCTGAAGAGCTGCCCATTTGTTGGGCACCATCTTGCAGGCCGGGTTCGACGTGTCTACACACAATGAGTAGCCGTATTTCGTGATCGTGCCCAGATCGAGATCGTTCAGATCGGCGACGCTTAGAGGCAGGAAAAGTCCCCGGCTCCCGACATAGGCGGCGCTCACGACGATCTGATGCGGCAACTCATACTCCAGACCAAAATTGTAGTTATAGGTGGCGGGTGTGCTCTGGGAGTGCAGCACGGTGCTCAAGGCGATCCCCAGGTTATTGGCCAGACCTGCCGGCGGACTCATGAGAGTTGGAATAACTCCGCTGGGAAAGGGGTTGCTGACTGAATAGTCCGCGGTATAGACCCCGGGCGCTGAAGTTGGACATCCCGTCCTAGCGTTGTAGACCGTATTGCCATCTGCGTTGTAGCAGGTGGCGTTCCACGGCGTAGCACTAGAGAATCCGTCGGTGTTGTTGTAGGCGTTGGCGACGTTGTGCGTGCTGGGGCCGTAGTAAAAGCCGGCGCCGCCGCGCACGACCAGGTGCTGGATTGGCTGCCAGGCGAAACCCAGCCGAGGTCCAAAGTTTGTCAGATTGGTCTTAAACGGAGAGCGATTGCCACCGTTGACATAAACTTCTGCGCCGGTATAGGGTACGCCGCTGACAGTGTTGGTTGCGGTGGGATTGAAGTATTCCAGGCGGTTAAAGCGCTCAGTGCGCCCTCCAAAGATATCCCAGCGCAGGCCAGCGGTGATGGTCAGAGCTTTAGTGGGACGGTACGTATCTTCGACGAAGGCTGCATAGTAGGGGCTGGCCTCGGCCACAAAGATGTCTTTGGTGAAATTCTGGTTGTAACCAATATCAGGTTCGGCACCAGGCACCATTCCCATGCCTGCAAGAAAGGAGGCAAAATCGCTGCCGCCTCCGCCATTGGCGGTCGACTGATCCGTGGCAGTCACGTCGAAACCGTACGCACCGGAGGGGTTCGGTGGCTGGCCGACATTGAGATACCGCTTCATATACTCGAAGCCAGTCGATATTTGATGCTTGCCCCAAACCTTGGTGATGGTGGCGTTGGCGTCGCTGTTCTCGCTGGCGAAGATAAACGTGTTCCAGTTGCCCGTGCCGCCGAGTTGGTTGCCGGGGCCTGGGTAGTCGTTAAAGACGATGATGGGGAGGAGTTTGTAGACCTGTTCCGCGGCCAGCGAGGCAGGAAAGCCCAGCTTGGTAATGTCGGTGCCTTCTTGCCGGGGATCTCCTCCTTGATTCTCGTGGTGGCGGGTAAAGGAATAGCGTAACTGCAGGACAGTGGAGGGATTGAGGGTCAAGTCATCGGCCACGAGGATGTTGCGCCCGTTGGTCACGTTTTGGGCATAGTTCGGATCCCACATGCTATCGAAGGCGTTGAAGGTGGAAAAGAACAGATGGTCATAGGAAAACCGAGTGAAGATGCGCTGCCTGTCGCTCTGGTTCCAATCCACCCGGACATCGAACCTGTGCGCCTTGGTTGGGTCCAAGCCCGGAGCATAGAAATTATTGACGGCGCCATTCGTCGCTAAATCGCAGTTGGCACCAACATTACACTTGGGGAAATGTGAAAGAAACGCTAGAGCGACCGGGTTGGGGTTGGGAATTTTGTTACCGGGAAACGGCTGCCGCAGCCCGTTTATGTCGGGCTGGGTCGGATCGTAGATCGTGAAGTTGTCGGCAGAGAAGTCACCGGTCCTTTCGGCGCTGGTGGGGACGGTAAACCAGTTCGAACCGTCGAACAGAGCCTGGTTCGTGTACTCATAATCGCCAAAGAAGAAAAGCTTGTCGCGCTTAATGGGTCCGCCAATGGCGCCGCCCGCCTGATAACGGTGGAAGGAGGGAGATTTGTTAGGCATGCCCTTGGTGAGCTCGCTTTGCTTATTGAAATATTCGTTTGCGGCCAGGATATCGGGCCGGAATACCCCGAAAACGTCGCCATGAAACTTGTTGGTGCCGGACTTGCTCACCAAGCTGATCACGCCTGCGCCTCCGCTTTGGTACGACGCCGGCGAATTCTGCGTCTCAACGCGAACTTCACTGACTGCATCCTCAGGAATATCCATCGCCGGAAAGATAGCGGCGGAATTGTTTTCCGCAACTCCGATCGGGCTGCCGTCCACCATGTAGTAGACAGACCCCTCGATGGCGCCGTTGATGGAGTAAGAAGATACGTCGATGCCCGGGCGCCCACTGGAAATGTTTTCGATGGCGAACGAACTGGAGGAGTTGGGCGTAGCGTTGGCGGGAGCGACGCCCGCACTCAATTGGATGAGATCGAAAACGTCGCGCGTGAACAACGGGACGCGGTCAATGGCTTCAGCCGGGATGAGTGAGCCGACGGTAGAGTTGGTGGGCTCGACCAGGTCACCTGCTCCCGTTACGGTGATCGTCTCCGTTGCGGCGCCGACGCTTAGGGTGAAGTTGACCCCTGTCACCTGATCGACGGTGACTGTCACGTTGCCCCGAACCACATTGGCAAAACCGGCCTGGCTGGCCGTGACCTGATAGAGGCCGGGATTGAGAGAGACGAAGCTGTACAGCCCTGCGGCATTGGTGACGGTGCGCTGCCTCGCCCCGGTTGCGTGGTCTACTAGGACAACTTTGGCTCCCGGAACGACCGCCCCGGTTGGGTCGGTGACCGTACCGCTGATACCGCCTCTTCCAGCTTGGGCGAATGCCGTTCCAGCGAAGAAAATAAGAAAACAAGCACAGAAGCACGTGGGCCCCCTCCTTGCAATGAAACCCAGTGAGTTCATGCCATGTCTCCTTCGCTGTAAAGATTGTTGCTGCTCTCGCCTCAAGGTGCGTCTTAGGCGACTGGAACTGCTTTTCCGAGAGGCGACACAACTGGGCAATCTTGTGCTCAGGAAGATCTAAGTGTCAGTGAACACGGTCACATCGTGATGTGCGGGCCGGGCTTAAGGCAGGCAGGATTTCATAGCTGTTGAAAGTCGAGATTACACTCAGGGAGCGGGATCGCTGGTCGAGTCGCAGCTCCGTGAAATATCACTGCGCTCGTTGGAAACGCTGGACGGGATGGGTCCCCAGATCCAGTGGCTTCATAGTCACGTGACCGAGAACAAACTTTGTTGCGTTTACCTCGCGCTGACGAGAGCACCGCCCGTGAGCCCTTGCGCCGCACGGGTATTCCCGCCGATCGCGTCTCAGCCGTGCGCCGACGGCATGGGGTCTTACGTTCCGATGGATATGAACACCATTCCTGCGCGACGCGTGTCTCGGTCGAATTCACCCTGCAAATTCGTGTTGTACTGGCATGTCGCTGGGGAGGCCAACATGATCAACGCACTGGCACAGAAAAGGCTCCCTTTACCGGGAGCCTTAAGAGGGTTACATCCGCAGATTAGAAGGTAAGCCGCAACGCCAGCTGGCCAATGCGCGGATCATAAGTGCTGCTGATCTGCCCGAACTGCGAACTGGTAGCGCTCTGCTCAGGCAGTTGAAATTGCGTGTGGTTGAGGATGTTGAAGAACTCGGCACGGAATTCCATCTTCAATCTCTCCCCCACCAGCGGGGTTACCTTGGCGAGCGACAGGTCGAGATTAGTTCGGTGGGGGCCACGCAGGAAGTTCCTGGGGTAGCTGCCGTAGCCGCTCGTTGGGATAGAAAACAAAGTCGGATCGAACCAGAAGTTGCCGGTCTGCTGTCCTAATCCTAGACCTGCTACGTTGAACGTCTGTACCGTGTGCGGGTCGTACTGTGCGATCTTGAGGCTGGATGTATCGGGTCTGGCCAGGGAAGCATCTCCGGCGCCGGATGGTCCCGGGTCGCCGCCCGACGTATTCAATCCGCCGAGCAAGTCGATGGGGAAGCCGGTCCGTGTTTCCACCAACGTATCAACACCGTTTTAGCAACAAAGTTCCATCATTGCGCTCAATGAGTTCTATAAAAAGGGATGTCAAATTGCGTGCAATCGGGATTTATCGCCAGCGATTCGCCAGATGGGAAATACTGCTGGAATGAGCAAGGTGAAATCTCCAACCGAAAAGAAGCGACTCAGTCTAACGAAGGACCGCCGCAATGAGTACGGTGAGTGTCCAACGTCTAGTCGGAAGAACATCCGCCTCAACAAGCAGCGAGGACACATGGAATTGCGTCGTGCGGCAAATGAAGAACTTCGCCGGTTGAAGGGTGCCATCGTTGAGGCTGATGCTGACGACATTGAATCTCGCACTAAGGACCGCGTCACGAGGCTAGCACGGTCGTCGTTTGAGAAATTTCCCGATGCACCGCCAGGGGAAGTCGTGGCGAGCAAATTAAGCATCCGTGCCCATCAAGCCAAGGTCCGGAAATCCCGATAGGTTGCGCCGATGGACAGATGGCTGGCCTACGGATTTTGAGTGTAATGATTCCATAAACAATGTCGGCTCCCGTGGCCGAGTAGACTTTGGAGGCGCTAACCACCAAAGGGCTCGGAGGAATCGAAAGGAACTGCCCGGATACAATTACAGTATGAGCAAACCTAGCCCTGAGGAACAAGAAGAGTGGTGGAAAGTCTACAACTATGAGGTTGGGATGTTCCAGCATCTACAAAGCACGTCCGGGTTATCGTCGTTGATTTTTCAGCAGGGGATTCAAAACGCGATTCTAGAATCGTTGCTGCTTCACGTGCGGAATCTCTCAGAGATAATGATTTCGGATGACCGCCGAGACGATAATCTAACTCTTAAAATGCTGGTGCCTAACTTTGACTCAGCTAAGACAAAAGAGTTAAAGCAAGCATATTGCAACGGCAGACCAGAACACACACCCAAGTGGATCATTGACAAAAAGCTTGCTCATCCCACGACCAAGAGGACTGACCACTACGACTGGGGAGCAGTCCTCAACCGGATGGTTCCAGTCCTAACTAAGTTAATTCAGCAGATCGATGAGCACACGAAAGCGCTAGGAGGGTAAACGTTTTGAAGTTCGCCTTTCACCTGCCATTCACCTGCCATTGCCACTGTCTTACATGTACTAAGATCAATTTCTGCGCAGTCTGCGACTCTCTATCCTGTTGTAACTACGTTTGACCTTGGATTCGAGTCCTACCTGAGGAGCCATTCTTTCAGCGGGATACGAACCCACCACCTGCCATTAACTAGCACTGCAAAGCTGGTCTCTTGAGCACGTTCGTAACGCGTGTGGCAGGATACGAGGCTGGATGAAGTGATTCCGCCACCACCTCAGAAATGTGAGACTGTCTGCACGGTCACGCCTGGTCGTGGGGCGTGACCGTTTCTCGGACGTAGGCTCACTTGGTTCTTCGCACATGATCGCGTGACAAGTATCACTGACAAGAGACCCTCATCTCGGCGCAGGATTCTACAGAATATGCTCAGCGAGCTGGCCTCAGGCTCCTCCTCGAGTGTGTATACCCGAGTTGAAACCTGAACAAGAGAAACGCACTTCAACCAGATGGATGTTCGGCACAAAAGTTTTGCAGCAATCGCTGTGAAGCAAACCTGGCGTCCTACGGTGTCGGACCTTAGGCAGTCGCTGGACTGACTAGCCGCACCGCCAGCCGCCAAGATCGGACATGCCGATGGGCAACCCGCCTTCCTACGAAGAGCTTTCCTCCCAAATCAACTGGCGCGTTGCGGAACGCGAGTTAGGATACCGGCAAGGCGAGACCCTCAACATCGGGTGGATGTGCAGCGACCGCCTTTGCCGGGTGGGGTTGAGCAATAAGCTGGCACTCCACTGGGAAGACTATCAAGGTAACGAGAAACGATTCACGTTCGATGACCTTCGCGTTCTGTCCAATACCGTGGCTTCGTTCTTGCGGGAGCTTGACATCCAGCCTGGCGAGCGGGTCTGTCTGTTTCTGGATCGAGTGCCCGAGCTGTACATCGGGTTTCTCGGAATCCTGAAGACCGGAGCTGTGGCGCAACCGCTGTTTTCCGCCTTTGGTGACGAATCGCTCTTTGTGCGGTTGGACAACGCCGAATCGTCTGCCATTATCACGCAGAAGAAACATCTTCACAAGGTTCGCAAGATACGGGACCGGCTGCCGAAACTGCGTCACATCATCGTGGTGGATGCAGGCGAATCTTCGCTGCAGGCGCGCGAAGTGTCTTTTGAACTGGGCCAGGCAAAGCGTGTTGACGAGTTCGAAGTCTATCCAACCGTCGCTGAATCTCCGTCGGTTCTGCATTACACCTCCGGCACTACGGGGCAGCCCAAAGGCGCGCAGCATGTCCACTATTCGATCGTCTCGCAATACTTGACGGCGAGGTGGGTGCTGGATTTGCAGCCAGACGACATTTACTGGTGCAACGCCGATCCCGGCTGGGTGACCGGCACGTCCTACGGCATCATCGGTCCCTGGGCGAACGGCATGACCCAGGTGGTGCTCGATTCCGGGTTCAGCGCCGAGCACTGGTACGAGTTCATCGAAAAGCACCGGGTGACGGTCTGGTATTCGGCGCCGACCGCCATTCGCCTGCTGATGAAAGAAGGCAGCGAGATCGTCCGACGGCACGATCTGTCCAGCCTACGCTACCTGGCCAGCGTGGGCGAGCCACTTAATGCTGAGGCTGTCACCTGGTCGCAGCAGGTGTTCGGCAAGCCGTTTCACGACACTTTTTGGCAGACAGAGACCGGTTGCATCGTGATCACGAATCTGCCAGGTATGACCGTCAAGCCGGGGTCGATGGGGAAACCGTTCCCCGGAATCACCGCGACGGTGCTGAATACGAAGACGTATGAGCCCCTGGATCAGATCGGGATCGCCGGGCTAATCGCGTTGCGTCCCGGCTGGCCGTCGCAAATTCGCGGCTACTGGAACAATGAGACAGGATACAAGGCGAAGTTCCGCAACGGGTGGTATTTGTGCGGCGATCGGGCGTCGATCGACGCAGACGGCTACTTCTGGTTCATGGGGCGCGACGACGACGTTATCAATACCGGCGGCCATTTGGTCGGTCCCTTCGAGATCGAATCGGCTTTGCTGGGGTGCCCGTCAGTGGCTGAGTCCGCAGCTGTTGCCAAGCCCGACCCCGTCAACATGGAAGTGGTGAAAGCTTACGTGACGTTGAAGAAGGGCTTCACACCGTCGGACGATCTGGAACTGGAAATCATGAACCACATACGCAAGCGGCTTTCGCCACTTGCCATGCCGCAGGAGATCGAGTTCGCGGATTCCCTGCCGAAAACCCGCAGTGGCAAGATCGTTCGCCGGATCCTGCGCTGCAAAGAGTTTCACGAACCGGTGGGCGACCTCTCCACCATCATGGACGATTGAACCCACCAAAACGGGAGATAGCCATGGATGACATCGCGCAAGTTGTGCTTGATTATGTGACTCGGGAATACCTGGAGGAAGGCGACGAACGGGAAATCAACCTGACCACGCGGCTGATTTCGGGTGGAATTGTGGATTCGTTTTCCATGGTCTCTCTTCTGCGGTTCCTGGAAAAGAAATACTCAATTCACATTCCGGATGAAGTCGCTACGCCCGATGCCTTCGACACGGTCGAGAGCATTGCGTCGCTGGTGCGGCAGTTTCTGAAAGTAGCAGCCTAGTCCGGCCTTTATATCTGGCACGCAACGCTTCAAATTTAAAACGTGAGGTTATGCTATGGCCTTCAACGATGCGGTTCGCAACGGCTATCAGACCGAGATTGAGGGAATCAAAGCAGCCGGGTTGTTCAAAGGCGAGCGGTACATCCATTCGCCGCAAGGCTCTGAGATTGAAGTTGAGTTTCCCGTCGGCTCAGAAATCAAGCGATGCATCAACATCTGCGCCAATAACTATCTCGGTCTCTCCAGCCATCCTGATGTGATCGCCGCCGCGCATGCTGGCTTGGACAGCCGCGGCTATGGAATGTCTTCCGTGCGTTTCATCTGTGGGACGCAGGACATTCATCGAGAGCTGGAAAACCGGCTCACGGAATTTCTCGGCACCGAAGATACGCTGCTATTTCCGTCCTGCATGGACGCCAATGCCGGCTTCTTCGAAGCCTGTCTCAACGAGAAAGATGTGATGATCGCCGACCGCCTGGTGCACGCTTCCATCGTTGATGGGATGCGCCTGTGCAAAGCGATGCAGGACACATTCAAGCATTCCGACATGCGCCATTTGGAGGAGAAGCTGCAGGAGCATCAGGACAAACGCTATCGCATGGTCATCACCGACGGTGTGTTCTCGATGGACGGCGACATGGCCAAGCTCGATCAGATCGTCAGTTTGGCTGAGAGATACAACGCTATGGTGTTCCTCGACGATTCGCATGCGACGGGCTTCATCGGCCGCACCGGACGCGGAACGCAGGAGCATTGCGGAGTGCTGGGAAGGATTGACGTCATCACTACCACGCTGGGTAAAGCGCTCGGCGGGGCTTCCGGCGGGTGTGTCAGTGGTCGTCGTGAACTGGTAGAGATGTGCCGTCAGCGGGCTCGGCCCTTCTTGTTCTCGAACTCAGTAGCTCCTGTGATCGTCGCGGGCGCGCTGAAGGTCCTGGATTTGATCTCTGCCAGCACGGATCGTCGCGACAAGCTGGAATGGAACACTGCTTATTGGCGTAGCTTGCTGCTCAATGCCGGCTTCGACATCAAAGCAGGAAACACGCCGATCGTGCCGGTCATGCTTTACGATGCCAAACTGGCCCAGGAATTCGCGCGCGATCTGTTTGACGAGGGCGTCTACGCGGTCGGCTTTTTCTTCCCGGTCGTGCCTAAAGGGCAGGCGCGGATCCGCACGCAACTCTCCGCGGCGCACGAGCGGCATCACCTGGACACCGCAATTGAGGCGTTCAAGAAGGTTGGCAAGAAGCATGGCATTCTGGGACTCGGGAAGAAAGAACTAATCGCAAGATCCGAGTTGGAGTTGGCGAGCTGACAAAAAGGCCTGACCATTGGCAGAGCGCGCGGCCACATGGCGAGGGCTTAACGGTAAGCCAGAGCGCAGGAAATGGAGGTCATTATGCTCTGCGCAGAACTTGAACGAATGGAGGGGGAAATCGACGACATTCTCGCCGCGCTTGAGAACCCTGAATTGACGGACAAACAGCGCAAAGCGCTGGACGAATCCTATGCTGAGTTGAGCCGAAAGATCAAAGAACATCAAAAATGCGGGCACCACGGGGCGCCTTGTTTTGAAGAATGGGAGGGTGCTGCCTAAGGGGGTCATTAAGGAGGCTTTTGTCCATGACGCTACTGCACTTGAGAAGGCCGGACAAAACCTTTTTTCACTTACATCCCCTGGATGCCACCTTCGCGATTCTGTCGGGAACTGTTTTGATGCTGCTGGTACTCCTGTTGCTTACCATTCCAGCCAAGTAGAGAGACGATGCAGACCCATCCGAGTTAACCATGCTGAGATGTTGCTGAACATCGGTTCCTTGTAGACGTTCACCGGTCAGCCGACTGACGCGTCTCGCGCCTAAAGGATGCGGTTAGATATTGCTGGATTTCGTCTCCAGTCGCGATTACGCGATGTTGGGCGCCTCCGCGGTTATTGCGAAATAGCTTCGCGGTGCCTTGGTCAATGTGGCCCGAGGTGTGTTTTACTGCGTCGGTAGAAACAATCCCGATCGACGAGCTGTCGAATCAAACAGCGATCGCGAAAATAAATCCCGCACTGCAGGCAGACCTCCTCAGAATGGTGATGATGATCGACCAGTTCGACCGAGAGCCTGTCGAGTAGATTTGCCGTGCGCCTCAACTCGTCTTTCCCGAATCCTCGGAAGATACTCGTAAGTTTCCGTTCTTTTCTTTCTTCGTAGGCGGCCAGCAACCGGCGGCTGAACTGGGTAAGAGAAAGCCGGATCTCTCGACGATCTGGGTGTCCCTCACGGCGATGCAGGAGTTTTCGACGCACCAACTTGTCCACCGCCTTGCTGGCCGCGGCCTTAGTCACTCCGAGAAACAGCGCAACCTCGCTGATCGTGTGCGCGTCCGTGGCGGCCACAAGTCGCAGGAGATTGAACTGCGGCAAGGTTAAACGCTTGCCGCTGATTTCTTCTAACAGATGTTTCTCGAGGATACTCTCTACAGCCGAAGCGAAAACATGAGTACTTCCGAGAAACTCCTGAGCATTGAAACCATTTCGGTCCTGGGTCATCGTAAATGTGAACTCCGCGGCAAAAGTTGCTGCCGTTCATTATGCCATCCGCACGACCCGACCCTGGACTCCACACCCTGAACCACACTCGGAAGGTAATCCTGCATGAACCATTCGGCAGCGCGGGGTAGTGCGGCCTCAACCTGCGGCGAAAGTCCAACCGAGAGTTCCTCGGGTATTGGGCCCGTCTGGCATCCCAGTACGCTCACTTCCACGCCGCCACTCGCCTGCAAATCCCGCAGCAAGTTAGAGGTAGGCACCTGGTGCAACGAAAAATCATCCCTCTTATTCGCGGGGATGTCATTAGGGTCGAGAGTGAAAAGCTCGCCGGGAGAGCGATTCGCATCCATCGCGTCCACAATGAGCAGACGTTGCGGACGCACCGAGCTCAGGCAAAGCGTGAAAAGCACGTGCCGAGCACCTGTGCCGACGTCCAACAGGCAGACGCCGTCCGGCAATTCGTAGTTGGAACGGACATACTCTACCAGGGCGCAACCGAAACCGTCGTCTCCGAACAGCACGTTGCCGCAGCCGAGCACCAGCGTGGGCTTGAGGCAATACTCCGGGAGATCAGAGGACGCGTTCATCGGCTTCCCCTTAGTTCATTAGCGTGTCCACCAGCTTGCCTTGGGAATCCATGATCTCGAGCTTTACCGAAATCTTGCCATCCAGACGATGCGTAGCGCACGAAAAGCATGGATCGTAGGCCCGGATCGTCATTTCGACCTTATTCAACATTCCCTGGTCGTACTTGCCGTCATGGATGACGCTCTTCGCCGCCTGTGTGACCGACATATTAATGGGAGCGTTGTTATGGGTTGTGCCGACAATCAAGTTAACATTCGTAACCATTCCGTCGGCGTCGGTTGTGTAGTCGTGGATGAGTGTTCCACGCGGCGCTTCCGTGCAGCCAACACCTCGCGCGGCCCGCGGCGTCACCTTCACTCGTGTTTCTGTGTTGGTAATGTCGTGGTCCTCGAGCAACCGGATCGTGTTTTCCGCGTTGTAGAGCAGTTCGATCAATCGCGCCCAGTGATAAAGCAGCGTGGCTTGGGCCGGCCGTCCGAAATTCTTTCGAAACTCTTCAAGCTCGGCTTGAGCTAGTGGCGTGTCAATAAAGTCGCAGACATTCATGCGGGCAAGCGTATTCGTGCGATAGATGCCGGAAGGCTTCGCCGGATCCATGGAGAAGCTGCCCCATTTCTTGGCATATGGGAATTTCAAGTAGCTCCATGACTCGATGTGCTCGCTGATGAAGTCCGTATAGCGGTCGTAGGGGAAATCCTCGAACGATCCGTCAGCCTTCATGATGCGAAGTTTGCCATCGTAAAGGTTAAGCGCGCCATTTTCCTTCACCGTGCCAAGGAAGCCTGTGGTAATGACGCCGAGGGACTTCACAACCTCGAGATACTTGGGAAAGACATTTTCTTTAGCGAAAGCGATGGAGAATTTCGCGAGCTCCAGAGTTTCGCCGGCCATCCGGCGAAGGTCATCACGGTCATGCGGCATGAGGGGTTTGCTGAAACCGCCGGGAACCGCCGCCTGGGGATGGATGGATTTGCCGGAAAGGATTTCCAGCATCCTGGCCGCGAGGTGGCGCACTCTTACCACTCGTTGCGCAACTTCAGGAGCAGCTTTGAGAATTCCGATCACGTTACGCACTGAATAGTCGGCATCCGGCCCGAGCAGAAAGTCAGCTCCTGCCAGGAAGTAAAAGTGCAGGATGTGCTCTTCCATGTACGCGATGCTGTTGCCAAGTTCGCGCAGCTTCTTGCCCGCAGGAGGAGGTTCAACTCCGAAAACTGCATCACAGGCTTTCGCCGCTGCCAGATGGTGAGACCAGGGGCAGACACCGCAAATTCGTGGCGTGATGCGGGGCAGGTCTTCTACAGGTCTCCCCAGACAGAATTTCTCAAACCCACGCAGTTCGATGACATTCACGCGAGCCGTATCGACGTTGCCAGTGTCATCGAGTCGAATGGTGATCTTGGCATGGCCTTCGACACGCGTTACAGGTTGAATGACCAGTGTTTTCGCCATGATTCATCTCCTGGGCAGCGCACGCAACCGGCCAGCGCCGGTGAAGCGGTTGAAGGTAGCGGCGCGATCGGGAATATTTTTTGGATCGAGGCCAACCGATGACAGCGCGCCTACCATGTCCACCATGGGATTCGCTTTCTCCGAAAGCGGCCCGAAGCAGCCCTCGCACGGCATGTAAGCGCTGAGGCAGCGGGGTACGCCCTCATGTCCGCCGCACCCGGCTCGCGTGACCGGCCCGAGACACATGTAACCCTGCTCCATCAGGCAACGCATCTCGGTGAGCGGAGCTCCGGGAGTGAATTCCGGCGGCTCCAGCCGGCGCTTAATCGAAGTCAAAGATTTCTTCTCGCGTCGAGTTGGGCACTCATCACAAACGCTCTTGGTGGAAAGCGTAGGCAATGGCTTGCCCTCGAGAAGGGCGACAAGTGCTCCGGCCAACATTTCCGGCGTGGTTGGACATCCGGGGAGAGACGCGTCTACCTTGACGACTTCGCTGACGGCATAGACGCGATCAGTCAGAACCGGAATCTGCTCGCGTGGCAGACCATTTTTTTCCGTCGTTACACTATCGCGATAAACCTTTTCCATTAAATCATCCGTACTGCCCTGGTTGGCCAGCGCGGGGATGCCGCCACAGCAGGCACAGGTGCCCAGTGCAATCAGGATTTTGCATTTCTCACGCATCTCCTGCGCCAGTGTCTTGTGTTCCTCATTGCGGACAGCGCCGGAGATGAGACCGACGTCGGCTTCGGGAATTTCAACCTCCGGACTCTCGCCGGTCTGACCAAAAAGTTTGTGGTCCATCAGCACCGGCATGTGGACGATCTCCACTTGCTTGAGCACATCGATGAGAGGTTCTCCAATGTCGAGGATACTGACCTCGCAACCTCCGCAGATGGCGAACCATTCTTCAGCCAGTCGAGCAGCCATGCTGCACCTCCTGCTGTAACCAGGTCGGGACTTTAGGAACTGCTTGTACGCGATCGTTCCTCCAACAGCATCGTGGAAAGACCCGCGGTTGGATCGTTGGGTGGACGCTGCGGGTACTAGAAAGGCGAAATGGCAGGAAAGGGAAGAAACCCGCCATGCCGTGGCCGCAAGGAAACACCATACGCCACCGCCGGGAAAGAGTTCCTGCCGTCAACCTACTCCTGGCGATACTAAATTGTCAACCACATATATAATCATCCTGGTTAAATAATGTGATTGACGGCGACTCAAGCCGGCGTTAGAGTAAAGCTGCGGTTCAGTCAGAACCGCGACCGGCTCAATGCTCCATAGCCGAAGGGAGCTTCGACCATGAGCCCGAATCTGTCGCTAATCCACGACGAAAAAAAGTTCATGTGGGATGGCTGCTTCTATGCCACGCAGGAGGCCGCGTCCGCAGTCACGCAGGCGTATCAAGCCAACGACTTTGAAGTCCACATTCTTGAAGAAGAGGAGAAGTTCCTCGTCTACACCCGGAGAGTCGTCAAGGAATCTGTAGCGTAACTACACCTTCCTTCCACAGGAGGTGTTCGATGGCAGCAGCAAGCCTTCCGGTAAGTGATCCCACACTTTTGTCGGACCTGCGTCAGTATGGCAAGTTCGATCCCACAGGATGTTATCAATGCGGAAGTTGCACTCTTTCCTGCGATCTGGTTGACGATTCCGCCACTTTTCCGCGCAAGAGCATCCGTTACGCTTTGATCGGATTGAGAGAGCCACTCGTCCGCAGCTTGGAGCCATGGGTCTGCCACGACTGCGGCGATTGTTCGATCGTCTGCCCGCGCCAGTCTGAGCCGCGGATCTCGATGATCACGATGCGCCGCTTCCTGAGTGCGCAGTACGACTGGACTGGCATCGCTTCCAAACTGCTCCAATCCAAAGCGTGGTATGTCGGCTCGTTGATTTTCGTGGCCGTTCTCACGCTCGTTCTAATTCTCGGGTATCACCTCTGGTACGTCGCAATGTCGCCGCGGGACTTTGCCACCATGCCCCTCGGTCTCGAACACATGTTCCCGATCATGACCTACTACACGTTGACGGTAATCCTGTTGCCGTTGGCGTTGTTGCTGTCTCGAGTGTTTCGCATATGGCGGCTGACGATGACGGGAGAAGGGAAGCGCATTCCGCTTTCGACCTACCTTGTCGAGGCGTGGATTTACGTTTACGAGTCGATCGCCCAGCCACTGATGCGGAAATGTCCGGAGCATGGGCGATGGCTGGGGCATGAGTTCCTCGCCGTGGGCACGCTGATCATGCTGAACATTAAGGTGTTCGGTCTGCGCTGGTTTCAGACCGACAATATTTATCGTCTTTATAATCCCCAGCGCTGGTTGGGCTACCTTGCCACGGCGTTCATCCTTTACGGCATATTCGACATCTTCAATTGCCGGCTGCGCGGGCACAAGGAGATCTGCAAGGAAACCCACTTTCACGACCTGGTTTTTCCAGTACTGCTGGCAGGAACCGTGCTCACCGGCATTGCGGCCCACATTCTGCGTTACATGGGATTCGGGCTCAGTTGTCACTACGCATACGCGTTACATGTGATTGTGGCAACACCCATGCTGGTGATCGAGATGTCATTCGGCAAGTGGTCGCACATGGTCTATCGCCCACTCGCCCTTTATTTCCTCGCGGTCAGGGACAGGGCCGCACAGCAGACGTCCGCAGGGGAGGCGGTTGCCCATGCCATCTGACGAATCCAGGTCTCAGCCTGTCGGTGCGGCGCTTGTGGTCGGCGGCGGCATCGGGGGCATGCAAGCTGCGCTTGACCTTGTCAACGGGGGTATCAAGGTCTATTTGGTCGACAACAAACCTGCGATCGGCGGAGTTATGGCGCAGCTAGACAAGACTTTTCCCACCAATGACTGCGCCATGTGCACGATGGCTCCTCGATTGGTAGAGATTGGACGCCATCAGGGCATCGATATTCTCACGCTTAGTGAAGTAGAGCGGATCGAGGGCCAGCCAGGAAATTTCACTGTCACCGTCAAGAAGCAGGCACGCTTTGTCGACGAAGGGAAATGCACCGGCTGCGGCGCTTGTACCGAGCAGTGCCCAGTGGTGCTTCCGTCGGAATTCGAGCAGAGCTTGGCCGATCGCAAGGCGATCTTTCGACCCTACCCGCAAGCCGTCCCCAATGTATTCACGATTTCTCGGCGGGGCACATCTCCCTGCGAGTCTGCCTGTCCGATCCATCAAGGAGGACAGGGGTATGTCACTCTGATTGCGCAGCGGCGTTTCGAAGAGGCGCTGCAAGTAATTTTGCGTGACAATCCGCTGCCTTCCATCTGCGGACGAGTCTGTACCCATCCGTGCGAGGCCGCGTGCACCAGGGCGGGCGTAGACGATCCCATTGACCTTCCAGCACTGAAACGCTTTATTACCGATCAGTTTCCCGATTACAAGCTGCCGCAGCCTGCTGTGCCCGATCGTCCCGAGAGAGTCGCGATCATTGGTTCAGGGCCGGCCGGGTTGGTCTGCGCTTTCGAATTGCGACAAAAAGGCTACATACCCACGATTTTTGAAGCGCTCCCGGTTGCCGGCGGAATGCTCGCCGCTGGAATTCCTTCGTTTCGACTGCCGCGCCGCGTGCTGAGTGCGGAAATTGAAAGATTGCGAGCGATAGGAATCGAAATCCTGCTGGACACAGCGGTTGGCAAAGCGATCACCTTCGATGAGCTGCGAAAAAGCTTCGCCGCGGTGTTCGTTGCAATCGGCGCCCATGTCGAGCGAAAACTGGGAATTCCTGGCGAGAGCCTGCCGGGCGTAACGGGTGGCGTGGAGTTCCTGCGCCGTATCAATCTCGAACGCCCGGCCACGCCCGGCCAGCATGTACTGGTAATCGGCGGAGGAAATTCCGCGCTGGACGCAGCGCGTACTGCTCTCCGTTGCGGAGCGGCCGAGGTGACCATCGTTTATCGCCGCACCCGTGCAGAGATGCCCGCGGATCCACGCGAGATTGAGGACGCGCAGCACGAAGGCGTCAAGCTGATGTTTCTGTCGGCGCCCAAATCCTTTATTCCGGGTGCTGACGGTCGCGTTGCCGGACTCGAGTGCCTGAAGATGAAACTGGGCAAGCCCGATGCCAGCGGGCGTCCCGCACCTGAACCTATCGCCGGCTCGGAATTTGTTTTGCCGTGCGACGCGGTCATCGCCACCATCGGTCAATCGCCGGATGTGCCGTCACTGGGAGAACGTCTGGGCCTGGAGACCACAAAGTGGGGAACGCTCAAGGTTGATCCGCTTACGCTGCAGGCTGGGCTTCCCGGGATATTCGCGGGCGGGGACTGTGTGTCCGGGCCCGATGTGGTGGTGAATGCTCAACTGGCAGGCAAGAAAGCGGCTCGATCGATTGACCGCTGGCTCAATCAGCAGGATTTGCGTCTTGGGCGGGAATTGGAAGGGCCGTATCGCGTCGCGTATGAAGTTGACACGACGGGAGTGCTGACGCAACGCCAGATACACATGCAGGCCCTCGACCCGACAACGCGAGGAAGAACCTTCGCAGAAGTCCACGTTGGTTACACGGAGGAAGAAGCTGTTGCTGAGGCCAAGCGATGTCTAGCCTGCGGCATGTGTTGCGACTGTCACCTTTGCGAAGCGGCCTGCCAGGCACACGCGATCGACTATTGGCAGCAGGAGCAGAGTGTCGATCTGAATGTGGGCGCGGTCATCCTCGCTCCCGGCTACGAGATTTTTGATGCTCGCTTGAAGAAAGATCTCGGCTACGGACGGTTTCCCAATGTCGTAACTTCGCTCGAGTTCGAGCGGATCATGTGCGCGTCCGGGCCATACTCCGGCCACATTTTGCGGCCGTACGATCATCGCGAACCGAAGCGTATTGCCTTTCTTCAGTGTGTGGGGTCACGCGACTCTGAGAATGATTTCTGCTCCTCCGTCTGCTGTATGTACGCGACTAAAGAGGCGATCATCGCGAAGGAACACCTCGGCGCGGGACTCGAATGCGATATCTTCTTCATGGATCTTCGCGCCTTCAGCAAGGGGTTCGAGCAGTACTATCATCGGGCGCAAGAACTGGGCGTGCAGTATATCCGCTCGCGTGTCCCTATCATCGGAGAAATTCCACAGACGCGAAATTTGATCGTGCGGTACTTGGGAGAGAATGACCGAAAGCTCTCCCGCGAATACGACCTGGTGGTGTTATCAGTTGGGATGCAGCCACCAAAAGATGTGGACGCTCTGGCTGGACGATTTGGCATTGCTTTGAACCAGTTCAATTTCTGCGCAAGCTCAACCTTCAAGCCGGCCGAATCGTCACGGCCTGGAATCTATGTTGCTGGCCCGTTTGTTGAACCCAAGGACATTCCGGAAACGGTCATGCAGGCTTCGGCGTGCGCGGCAGAGGTCCTGGCACTTCTGAAGGACGCGCGCGGCACGCAGATTGCACCGAAGGTATATCCACCGGAGAAAGATGTGTCCGGCGAAGACCCGCGCATCGGCGTTTTTGTCTGTCATTGCGGCACCAACATCGGGGGAGTGGTCAAGATCGACGAGGTCGTCGAATACGTGAAGACGCTGCCCAACGTGGTCTACGCCGAGAACAATCTTTATACCTGCTCGAACGACACGCAGGACCGGATCAAAGAAAAAATCGCAGAGCACAGTCTGAACCGGGTTGTGGTCGCCTCCTGCACACCGCGCACTCACGAGCCTTTGTTCCGCAATACCCTGGCCGAGGCAGGACTCAATCCCTATTTATTCGAGATGGCCAACATTCGTGATCAGTGTTCCTGGGTTCATATGCACGAACCTGACCGCGCGACTGAGAAATCGAAGGACCTGTCACGGATCGCAATTGCCAAGGCTCGCCTGCTCCAACCGCTGCACCGGCACAGGGTCGACATCGAGCATTCAGCCTTGGTGATCGGCGGAGGCCTGGCAGGCATGACCGCAGCTCTCAGCCTGGCGAATCAGGGATTCGACGTTTATCTCGTGGAAAAAGAAGCCGAACTGGGCGGAAACCTGCGCAAGATTCACTATCTGCTCGACGAAGAAACGCCGCAAAAAGAATTGGCGCGGCTCGAAAATGAAATCGAAGAACACCCCAGAATGCGCGTCTTCACCAGCGCAGCGATCGAGAACATCGACGGCACAATTGGAAATTTCAAGACCAGAATCTCGTCGAATGGAAAATCTACAGATATCGTTCATGGGGTGGTTATCGTCGCAACTGGTGCGGAACAGTACCAACCGGAAGAATACCTCTACGGTCAGGAAGAAATGGTGATGACGCAGCGTGAGCTCGAACAGCGTCTGGCGTCAGGAGACATTTTCCTAGCAAAGGGACGGCAGCCGAAAACCATCGTCATGGTCCAGTGCGTCGGCTCGCGTGACAAGGACAGACCGTACTGCTCTCGTGTCTGTTGTGCTGAGGCGATCAAGAACGCTCTTCGCATCAAGAGCCTCTCTCCTCAGACCAACGTCTATGTGCTCTACCGTGACATCAGGACATACGGTTTCAAGGAGGGCTATTACACCAAAGCTCGGCAACAAGGAGTTATTTTCGTTCGCTATGGAGACGATTCCAAGCCGGACGTGTCGCGCAATGGCGCGGGCCTGCAGGTGGTGGTCCGCGATGCGACACTGGACATGCCGATGTTGATCCGCGCCGATCTCGTGGTGTTGTCGGCCGGTATTCATCCTCACGCCGAGAACAAGCTGATCGCGCAGCTTCTCAAAGTCCCACTGAACAGCGATGGATTTTTCCTCGAAGCCCATATGAAGTTGCGTCCGGTGGATTTCATGACAGACGGCGTGTTCGTGTGCGGTTTGGCGCATTCTCCCAAGACGATTGATGAATCCATCCTGCAGGCGCAGGCCGCGGCAGCGAGAGCGGCCGCCATCCTGACGCGAGATGAACTGGAACTGGAAGCCAATGTGTCTCAGGTGGTCGACGGGAGCTGCGACGGGTGCGCCTATTGCGTCGACACCTGTCCGTTCAAGGCAATTACGCTGCTCGAGTACATGTGGCAGGGTGCGGTTAAGAAAGTTGTCGAGGCCAATGAGACCACCTGTAAAGGTTGTGGCTGCTGCGAAGCAACCTGTCCGAAGAATGGAATCTATGTTCGCGGCTTCACGCTCGAGCAGATTCGCGCGCAAATCGATGCAGCCCTGGAGGTGGCGTGATGGAACAAAACACTATCTATTCGATTTCAGCCGGTGCGGCGACTCTGCCGGTGGAGACGTTCCAGCCTTTGATCATTGCGCTGTGCTGCAACTGGTGCTCGTACGCTGGAGCCGACTTGGCAGGCGTCTCCCGCATTCAATATCCGCCCAGCATCCGGGTAATTCGCGTCATGTGCTCCGGCATGATTCACCCTAGCCTGGTGATTGAAGCACTCACCAAGGGGGCGGATGGGGTTCTCATGTGCGGCTGTCACATTGGAGACTGCCACTATCAAGATGGCAACGTGAGAGCTGAACGCCGCGCGGAAGCGATTCGGGTGATGCTGGCGGATTTCGGAATTGAAGAAGGACGTTTTCGCCTGGAATGGGTCTCCGCCGCTGAGGGCCCGCGATTCGCCGAGGTGGTGCGAAGTTTCACTGAACAGGTTCAGAACCTGGGTCCAAACCCTTACAAGCTGGGAAAGATCAGTCCTTAGACCGCAACCCGATAGTCCGAACCTTCTCCAATTCAAAAGAGTCCAAACCCGCGCTTGTTCGCGAGGCGCAAATAGTTTGCGGTCGAAAGCGGGACCGGCTTCGGGCTAGAGCGCGGGGGATCTTGCGGACGCGCAAAGAGACATTGGCAAGTAAACAACTTCGAGCATCGACCACGAAATATCTGTCGCAAGGCGCGAATTCTTGGCCATAAGTCGGCTTCGCGGCCTCCAAGCACGTTTCCTGGACTTACGGGTCTTGTACAAGGATAGCTGTGAGAAAAGCGTACGGCTAAATCTGCCCGTGTCTGCACTCTGGTTTCTTGTTTCCTGAAAGCAAAAACAATATTTCAGTAGCGGTATAGTCTGGGGGCTGCGCGGGGAGGGCCCCCAGCACCGCGAATTCTGGGGGTGAGAAATGAAGGCGTCCGTACTCTATCGAATTGTTGCGGTCCTTCTGGTGCTCTTTGGGCTGGGACACACGCTCGGCTTTCGCCAGTCTGATCCAGCATGGGGCGTTGATGGCCTTCTTGCCTCCATGCGGTCAACCCACTTTGATGTGCAAGGGTTCAAGCGCACGTACTGGGACCTCTTCGAGGCGGCCGGATTTTCTGTAGGCATCTTCTATCTCTTCGCCGCGATCTTGGCATGGCAGCTCGGTGGCCTTCCAGCAGCGAATCTTGCGCTCATGCGCGGCACTGCCTGGGCATTCGCCCTCTGTTTTGCCGCAATAACAGTTGTGAGTTGGAGATACCTTTTTATCCTGCCGATCGCTTTCTCCATCGTGATTACGGTGTGTCTATTCGCGGCGGCGTGGGTATCGGCGAAGCCGGCTTCGGGCACTCTATTGCGATAGCAGGGCTGCGCGCCAGTACCTTACTTCCTTACAACCTGCTCGCAACATGCTGCTCTCCCCGATCTACTCGAGTTTCGCCGGACAAAGGCGTACGCTAACACTTCCTTCAGCCAAGTGATCGTAGCCAGAGCAGAGAATGCCACCGCTTCGCGCGGTGACGTTGCAACCCTGCTACCTGTATTCGCAGTGGAGGCGCTCGTTTCTGAATCATCAAGGCAACGTGTCCGCCATTCCCGAGTTCTTTGTGTATCTACCAACATTGATCGACCTGCCTTCCTGGTTAGTGCGTCGCGATGGGCCGAGTTTCGTATCCCCGGCCCGTCGGCGGACCGTGGTTCACTCGGGATCCGAAGGATCGTCGAACAGCACAGTCAACTTGATGCTCCCGTGCCCGTATTGTGGAAAGTACTGCTTCGTCGGATCGGCGGGATCAAGGTTGGAGGCGGTGTCATCTGGCGGGAACAACACCAGCGAATTGAGAAATGTCAGCAGATCGTTGATCTGGTTTGTCTTCAAGGCAGCGAAGGCATCGCGCGCCGACTGTGCCTCGCCGCCGTGCCGCAGAATGACGTCGGTCAGGCTGTTGCTACGCCCATCGTGCCCATATGGACCGGTCGTTCCCACGCCCCACAACGGACGCGTCATGAACTGCGTCTGCATTGTGCCGTCCCAGTTGCGCTCGTAAAAATACGGACCAACATCGTGTCGCTTGAAGTCGGTGAAAATGTCGTTCACCACGAACGAACTTCCCAGCGGCAGCTTGAGATCTGGATATCCGGTGCCGTCATTAATATCCTGAAACATTGGGGTCGCCGTCGCGTAAAGGGAATTGAACACGCCCCGCGTCGTGTCATAGTTCGTTTCCACGTCCGCAACCCGGCGGTCATGATTGATCGTCAAGTCAGCCATGTGGCACGACGCGCAGCCAATCTTGTTGAACACGCGCCGGCCCGCGTCGGTTTGGGCCGTCTCCTCCGCGTGTCCCGGCTTGAAATAGTTCAACAGGTAAAACTCCAAGTGATCGACGATTGCCGGATCCACTTCGTTCCCGTTTTCAGGGTCCGGCGCTGGCGGCGCCTTGATCTTGTCCTTCGATCCGTCCAGCACCATGCCGGATGGGGTGACCACCCTCCCGCCATTGCTCGCCACCAGAAGATCCGGATCCGACGAGGCCTCCATGCCCATCTCGGCATGAAGGGCTCCCACAATGAATTCGCGTATCGAAATCGTGGAACCTTCGGCGAAGAACGGCTTCACCCGAAGATCGGCATCAACCCCGACCACTTTCGATGTGTCCACCGAGCCGTCGGGATTGGCGGTAATGGTTCCGTACTGAATTCCCTTGCTCCACAGTTTTAGGGTCACGGAATGTTTTCTTTGTTGCGCCTGAGTGACGGCGAGCGCCTCGATGTTCCTCAAATCCGTCGTGATCTCGTCCGCCAGCATTTCCCGCAACCCTAGACCAAAAAGATGGGGCGTATCTCGGCTATCGGGGCGAGTATCGACGTTTCCTCCAACTCCGGCAGAGCCCCTTGGACGTCCGTGGCAGGAGGCACAGCTATCGGTCAGGCCCGCTCCGATCGCGTTATCCGTGTTGAGGTCCCCGGCCCCGTCGCCTTCATTGGGCCCTTGACCCTGCGCCCGGGTGAACTTCCGTTGGAAAAGCTGGCGGCCGCGACGTATCGATCGAAATGGGTCGCGATTGATGATAAAGATTGAAGAGCCAGGCGTTATCACATCTCCCCGGCTGGAACCGATCTCGTCCGGCAGGGACTTGTTGATTCCCGCTTTGGCGTTGTTGGGAGCCTGATTGTTGTCAATGAGTTGGGGCCAGCCTAAAGCTGGCATGAGCAGCAAAATCATCCACCCATGAACGAACCTCTGAACTTTCATATCGCCCTCCTGGTAAAGCTTGGGTTGCCTTCCCCCTGCGTTTCGTAAGCGACCCTCGCGCTGCAATTGCTGCCGACGGGCGATCAGTGTTACATTGCTGACCACGAATGCGCCCCGTCGAACGGTCAGAGAGTGCTACACCTGGCCCCTGAAAGTCTTGAAATTGGGTTAGAAGTTCTCAAAGTTTCTCAATGGCAACCATCTCTAAGGTAGACAGGCACTTGTATCAGTTCGGTCCATTCCAACTGGATCCCCGAAAGCGCCAGCTGTTCCGACAGACGGAGCTCATCTCCCTTACCCCGAAGGTCATTGAAACCCTGCTGGTCCTGGTGGAGAACCGTGAGCGGGTGGTCACGAAGGATGAGCTGATGAAGCAACTATGGCCTGACAGCTTCGTCGAAGAGTCCAACCTTAGCCAGAACATTTTTACCTTGCGCAAGGCGCTCGGCGATTCCACCCAAGAGCGCCGTTACATCCTTACCGTGCCTGGTCGGGGGTATCAGTTCGTGGCCCCGGTCGAGCAACTGGAGGTGGCCGGTCCAACTTCCGGGTCGCATTCCGCCGTCGAGTTCCTGGTCGGCAAGAAGATTTCTCACTATCGGGTGCTGCAGATGCTTGGTGGCGGGGGCATGGGGGTGGTCTATAAAGCGGAAGACCTCAAGCTCGGACGCCAGGTAGCTATGAAATTCCTGCCTAGTGAGATGGCTACCGATCCCAAGGCCTTCAACCGTATGCAGGACGAAGCCCGTGCGGCATCGGCTTTGGATCACCCCAACATCTGTACCGTTTACGAGCTAGGCGAGCATGACGGCCAGCCATTCATCGTGATGCAGTTGCTCGAAGGACGCACCCTCAGGGAGTGGATTGAGTCCGCGACTGATTCTCCGATAAGCCATCGGCTTTCGCAGGTTGTGAACCTCGCCCTGCAGATCCTTGACGGGTTGGGTGCGGCCCACGACAAGGGCATTGTTCACCGCGACATCAAGCCGGCAAACATTTTCGTCACTAATCGGGGGCAGATCAAAATTCTGGATTTCGGAGTCGCCAAGTTCCTGGGTGGCAACGCCGTCAACTCCGAAAATTCACAACCTGCTGTGGGCTGTTCGCCGTCAAACCCGAGCCTGACAAAGAGCGGTGCCTCGGTCGGTACACCGTCATATCTGTCTCCCGAACAGATTCGCGGCGAGCCCCTCGATGCCCGCACTGACCTATTTTCGGTTGGTGCCGTGCTTTATGAGATGGCAACCGGCCAAAAGGCTTTTGCGGGAAGCACTGTGACCCAAATTCAGGACGCAGTGTTGCTCTCCCCGCTCAGGCCCTCACCCAACGAACTTCCCGTGCCTTTTGAAGCGGTCATTATTAAGGCAACCGAAAAGGATCCCGAGCTTCGGTATCAGACCGCATCGCAACTGCGAGACGATCTGCAGGTTATGGCCCCCCGGCTGCCCCAAACATCGCAGTCAATTGCCACGCACCCGGCTAATTCTTCGACTAGGACATTGCGCTGGTTGATCGCGGCGGCCTGTCTCACGGCCGTTGTCGTTGGGCTGGGTTTATTCGGCTATTACTCCCGACAGCGACGGGCAAAACAGCTGACCGCTTCCGACAAGATTGTCCTGGCAGATTTCGTGAACTCCACCGGCGATCCTATTTTCGACGATACGTTAAAGCAGGCTCTTACCCTCACGCTGAAGCAGTCGCCATTCCTGAACATTCTTTCCCAAAGCAAAGTTCGCAATACATTAAAGCTGATGACTCGGGACAAAAATACTCCGCTAAGTCCTGACATTGCTGCGGAGGTCTGTCAGAGGGCGGGAAGCAAGGCCTACGTCTCCGGCGCGATCGCAGCATTGGGCAGCGAATATGTGATTGGGCTGAAAGCTGTGAACTGCCAGAGCGGAGACATCCTTGCGCAAGAGCAAGTCACTGCGGCAAAAAAGGAGAACATACTCGACGTCCTCGGAAATGCCGCTGCCAAATTGCGCGGCGAATTAGGCGAATCCCTCAGCACCGTGGAAAAGTACGATGTGCCCTTGGCGGAAGCCACGACCCCGTCGCTCGAAGCATTGAAGGCTTACAGCCAGGGTTACAACGTCTGGCTGACCCGCGGGGAGGCTGAAGCCATTCCCTATTTCAAGCACGCCGTTGAACTGGATCCTAACTTCGCCCTCGCCTATGTGGCCTTGGGCACTGTCTATGACAACCTGACTAATTTCGGCCTCGCCGTCGAGAGCATGTCCAAAGCCTATGAACTGAGGGACCATGCCAGCGAACACGAGCGCTTCCACATCCTTGGCCACTACTACAAGGATGTGACTGGCGAAATTGAAAAAGCCATTCCCGTGTATGAACAGTGGGAGAGGACTTATCCCTCAGAGCCCACGCCGCACACCAATCTCGGGAACCTGTACTTGGGCAACGGACGCTTCGACGAAGGGCTGGCCCAGCACTTGGGCGCGTTGAAGGTCGAGCCTAACAGCGTCATTATTTATGAGAACCTGGCCCTGACCTACTCCTACCTCAATCGCTTCGATGAAGCCAAAGCGACGGTGCAGCAGGCCTTCGCTCGCAATCTCGACGACCCGATTCTCCACGTCCTGCAGGCGGTAATCAGCGGCCTGCAGGGTGACGGGAATGCCATGCAGCAACAGCTAACCTGGGGCCTGGGCAAGCCGGGAATCGAGGATGCTTTCGTCGCGCAGGAGGCGGAGATAGTCGCGTCGATGGGCCAATTCAAAAAGGCGCGCGAACTCTCCCGCCGCGCGGTTACCTCCGCGGTGCAGAGCGGTTCAAAAGAATCCGCAGCGTATTGGCAGGTACAGGCAGCGCTGCATGAAGTCGAGGTTGGTAACTTTGACGAAGCCCGCCGGCAGGCTGAGGCCGCCCTTTCACTCTCGTCCAGCCGGGAGACAAGGGTTTTCGCCGCCGTGGTTTTGGCCCGTGCCAGAGACAATCGGCGTGCCCAGCAGCTTGCCGACGAACTGGACCGCACCGCACCGCTCAATACTTTGCTCCAGCGCTACTGGCTGCCTTCGATTCGGGCTGCCATCGCTATCGGTCGAGGAGACGGCGCTGCCGCTCTGAACTTCCTTCAACCGGCGGAACCTTACGCTCTCGGCGCTCCCATGGCGTTTGCGACTCTCTGCCCGCTGTACCTGCGCGGACAGGCCTTGCTGCTCTTACACCAGGGGCCTGAGGCAACAAAAGAATTTCAGACCGTTCTCGATCACCCCGCACTGACGCTGTTCACGGACATTCCCCTCGCAAACTTGCAACTCGGCCGGGCATATGTAATCTCAGGCGAAATCGCAAAAGCAAAGAAGGCCTATGGAAACTTCTTGGCGTCGTGGAAGGATGCAGACTCGGATCTCGCCATTTTGCGCGCTGCGAAATCCGAATACGCACAGCTACACTAGAAGCCTACCAGGCGCGCGGTGAACTGGATCTGGCGAGCTCCCCCAAAATGATTCGTGTCGGGGGCAAAGAGTGCCTGACCGGCGCTGAAAACCGGAGTGGCTGCGGTTCCGAAGTAGCTGATCGCGCCCCGGCCAAAGTTTCGATTGTCGGCACCCGTCACATTAAACACATCGAGAAATAAATCCAAGTGGTGACCTTCTCCGCGCAAAGTGAAATCCTTCACAAAGCGCAGATCGAGGTTGGCGAACCCGGGCTGCCGGGCGCTGTTTCGACCGGCGACTGCGCCGTTGAGAATGGCGCGGTCGTTTTGGTCATTGGCGTCGTTTTGAAGGTCGTAGCCAATCACCGGCGTGTACGGCAGCCCGGACCGAGCGATCAGCGCCGGATTAACTTTGAAACCCAGCGGCAGATTCACGATCGCGCTCAGGTTCAATGTATGCCGCACATCGAAGGAAGAGTAAGCTCGCTCTGCCGCCAGATTAAAGGGATTGAGCGCAGAGACTCGGCTGAAAGGGCCCAGAGTAGTGTCGTCATCATGCGCGCTGGCCAACGTGTAATTTGCCATCACCTGGGTACGCCGATTGAGTTGAAAATTTCCCGTGAGGAGAAGCGCGTCGTAACTTGAATGCGCGTTGGATTCGTTCAGCAGCAGCTTGCCAAGACCAGCATTGGGCCGTGTTAAGCCAAAGATGGGCAGACCGTCGCTATTACCAACCGGCGGAAAAAGATTCGCGTCCAGTTGACGCTCAAGATCCCAGGTACTGTTTCTCAGGTAGCCAGCCGAGAGCGTTGCTTTCCCGATTTGTTGTTCGATGTTGCCGGAGACCTGAAAGGAGCGCGGGTTGCGGAAGTCCGGGCTCATGCCCACAACGAGCGACGCAGGAAGCGACAGGGTTGGGGGAGTAGTGAACGCGTGCAGTCCTCCGGCCATCGCTATCGCGAGAAGCTGTGGATCGAAGTAACTGTCGGCAACTACCGCATTTACGCCATTGTCAGCGAACACTCGATGAAAAAACGTTGCCGGTGTGGCGGCATCGTAGAGACCCGCGGAAACCCGCAGCACCGTTTTAGCCAAGGGGTTCCACGCGAGTCCAAGGCGCGGCTGCCATTGATTCAGATCGTTCGGAATGTGATGGGTCTGGGAGATCGCGGGGTTGGGCCGGGTAGGCTGGGGATTCCATTGGCCATCCCAGCGAAGGCCTGCAGTCAGGGTCAAATGAGGCAGCAAACTAAATTTACTAGTTACGTAGAATCCGGCCTCATGAACTGCTGCGTCGTACTGGACATCGCCAACGGCAAAAGTCTGTTGAAAACGCCGCGGATTGAGAGCAAGGTAGTCGGCGAGAGAGTTGAAATCGAAACGGCCGTTAGGATTGGCCTCTTGCTCCTCTTCGGCGGGATCGTAAGCAAAGTCAAATCCGAGGTGCACAATCGTTGAACCGCGACTCCAGGCGATGTCGTCGCTGGTCTCAAGGCGATCCGAGGTGTACCGGTGGGAGCCGAGACTGTCTCCGCCAAGAAGTCCAAAACCGTTGATGAAAACTTCCGGGCCGGTCGAATTTGGGGAGAGCGTCCGCTCATCGCGTGACCACCCCAGGAGGAACTGATTCACCATGTCGTTGCGTACAACCGTGTTCAGGTTCCCACGCGCCCAAAAGCTCTGTCCGCCAAGCGAATCTGAATGGGATGGCGGCGCATCGGTTCGAGTCGAGCCAATGCCGACATTTGAGGCATCCAGCCGGTTGTAGTTGAAAGCGACTGTGAGCGTATTGTTCTTATTGAGAATAAAATCGGTTCGGCCGAACATTGCGGTCGGATTATTTTTTTCGACAGTTTGGACCTGCAACGCTGACAGCGGAAGCGGAACAACCACGCCCGGCGCCTGCGCTTGAAATTCCGTCCAGTAAGGCACATGGAGAAAATCCTGCTCGAACCCGGCGTAGAAAAATGCGCGGTTCTTACGAATCGGCCCACCTGCCGATAAGCCAAACTCATTCTGCGTGTTGTTGAGCGAATGCCCGAAGGTGTCGCACGAACTGAGGGCACTCGGCCGTCCGATGTAGAAAGCTTCGCCGCGAAGTTTGTTACCGCCCTCCTTAGTGACAATATTCACGAAGCCGGCATTCGTTCCCTTGACGTCGGCACCGGCGCCCGACTGGACGACCTGAAATTCGCGGACAACTGTCTGCGGGAAGAACATCGCGTTATCAGCACTGCCACGCATGCCTCCCAGCAACGGATCATTGAAGTCCGCACCGTCGATTTCGGCTTTAGAATCGTCGGGCCGTTGGCCGGCAATCACCGGGCCTGCATCGGTGCCACTGAGCGCGCCAGCGGCCAACTGCGTGAATTGGGTGAAATCGCGATCGCGGTTGGGAAGATACGTCACTGTCAGGCCGGCAAAGTAATTTCCGGTGGAAGGCTCTTCCTTGTTTGTCGCAGGCGCGACAGTCTGCCCTTCGACGGTTCCGGCGTGGCCTTTGACCGTCACTGACTGCGATCCGCCAGCTATTTGCAATTGCAACGTGACGCGTACGCTGCTGCCAACGCTTACCAGCACACGACCGATCTTGTTCGGTTTGAATCCCGGGGCTTCTGCCTGAACAAAATAGGTTCCGGCGGGCAGCGAAATCGCCGCAAAGTCGCCATCTGCGCCGGTATTCAAAACTCGCTGGGTTGCAAAATCGAGGTTGCGTATGGTGACGGCTGCACCAGGAATAGCGCGGTGATCAGGATCCAAAACTGTGCCGCTCAACATGCCGCTGGCCGCGGCTTGAGGCAAAACGGGCCGGTCCCACGCGATAACAACTATGCATAGGACCGCCCAACGAAGCAGGTTCCCGGCTGACATTCTGAACAATCAAGCTCCATTTCTAGAATGTCAATTTAGCCGAAAACTGAAACGAGCGTGCGGGCAACTGATTGGTGATTCCAGTCAGCGGCAGACCGAAGCCCATCCCAGGAGTTGCATCGTTGCCCCAGGTTCCGCTGTAACCGACAAAATTCGCGTGGTTAAAAATGTTGAAAGCTTCCACGCGCAAGCGCAACTGTACGCGTTCACTGCCCAGGGCAAAAGGTCTCTCGACGAATGGCGAGACGCCCCAGATTGTATCGCCACGGCCGGCGTTGCGCGAGACGACCGCACCATTGATCACCGGACGGTCGGTCGTGCCGCCGGTATCACCGCTGTTAGTGAGGCCTGTGGTGATGTTATAAGGCAATCCGCTGCCGAAGGTGGCTATGCCGCCCAGACTGATTTTGAACGGAGCGTTGTACGTTCCACTGAGGACGAATCGATGCCGTTGGTCGAAAATCGCAGGGCCAATTTCTTGGCTGCCGGTGAAATTTGCGTCATTCGGGTTCTGGCCCGGAATGTCAGGATCAACGTTGTCAATTGCATGGGACCACGTATAGCTCGCCAGCATCTGGAAATGCTCAGTAAAGTGGTGGTTAAGGTTGATGTTTAACGCGTGGTAGGTTGCGACTCCATCGTTGACATCACTCTGAATCAGAGCATATGGAGGCTGCGGGTTAGTGGCGTTCTTGGGATCGCAGACCATCCCGTTCTGGTTGTACCACCAAACCCAGAATGGGCGAGTGCAGTTCGCTGCCTGGGACTTACGCACCTGGTCGGGTTGCGTGCGAATGAATGGTGAGGGAGCATCGACGTCAAGCGGACGGTTGATCTTGACCGTATGCGAGCCGACGTAATCGATGCTCAACACCCAATTTCGTGCCAGCTCGTGCTCCATTCCGATCGTCCACTGCTCCGTGTAGGGACTGAGAAGAGCATCTTGGTAGCCGACGAGCGTCGAGGTTGGAAGGAATTGGTTGTAGAATGCAGCCCGGCCTGGACGAATATAGAGGCTGCGTAAAGGAGCCTGGGCGCCGGCAGGAAAGGCCAGAAGCGGCGCATCCGAGACTGCGGCTGGGAATCCGATCTGTCCGGGCGTCGCGGTGTAGTTGAACACGCCGGTTGGTCCAGTCAGGGCGTAATTTGCTTCGTTGTTGTCGACAATCTGTGAGTAGTAAATTCCGAATCCACCGCGGAAGACGGTCTTACCATCATTCCACGGACTCCACACCAAACCGACGCGCGGCGCAAAATCCTTGGTCGAGTCAGTGAAGGTCTGCCGTTCGTATCGCAGGCCAAGGTTCGCCGTCAGGTTGTGCCGGATATGGAAATCATCCTGCCCAAACAATGCCCAGAGCGTGTCGTCTACCGTGTAATTTGCATTACCGTAGCTCTGGGTATAGCTCTGGACATTGTTGATGTCGTTGAGAAATGCTGAACTCTCGCAGACCGTCAGGACGTCGGTACAGGTGTTGTACTTGAACTGGCCGAGGGTAATCGGGCCGCCGAATTCCTTACTGTTGCCGCCATTGTGCGCATGGATTAGCTGGGCGCCGAACTTTAGCGTGTGGCGGCCGCGAGTGGTCGACACAGTGTCGTTGAATTCATACTGGCGGTTCAACAGCAGGGCTGATTGTGAAGTGCCAGTGGTAAAGGTACCGCCAGTTGAAATCGGCACCACAAACTGGGTCCCGAAGATCACCGGATCGAACTGGGTAATGGGAGAAGCCAGCTGGAATTGCGCATGTGCGTCATTCAGCCACGACGGCGTAATCACCGCAGTGTCCCCCAGTTCAATCGTATAGGTGTTGCGACGGAATCTGCGGTCAACCGTGGGAAGGTTATTTCCACCCACCGCGCCATTAGGATTGGTATCCACAAAATGGTCAGCATTCAGGCGCAAGAAGGCGGTATTGTTGTCACTGAATTGATGATCAAGCTTGGCCAGTGCCATCCAGTCGCGATACTTGCCTTCAAAACTACCCGGTGCGATCGGAGAACTGATCGGCGAATCGCGATTCTCCCAGGTATATTCGCCAGCCACAAAGAAGTGAGTCGCGCCGCTGCTACCTATCGGCCCGCCGAATGACAATGCCGGCTGATAAAGCTCATCACTGGTCAACTGGTTGCCGCTCGTTGCCTTGTCAGGCGTAAATCCGGATAGCGACGCCGAAGTGTCAGCCGGCCGGAAATTCGCGACTACGCTGCCGTGATACTTATTGCCTCCGCTCTGTGTGACGATGTTAATGGTGCTTCCCGCACTCGCCCCATACTCCGCGGAGAACGGACTGGTCAACACATTCATTTCTTGCAGAGTTTCAAGTTGTAGGTTGGTGAAGATCGTCTGCCGGCCCCAGAGATCAACCCCGTTGCTGCCATCGATTTCGAACCAGGCCTGACGGCGTCCCGTGCCATTGGTTGTGAATAGGTTCTGGTTCATGAACACGTCGCCTTGATTGATTGCCGGACGGTTCGCTGCATTGAGCAATGGCAGGAACGTAATCCTGCGGTTCAAGAGCGGAGTTTCCTGCATCTGACGCTCGCCCAGACGATCGCCGATCTGCGGCTGATCAGTGCGAATCCCTCCCACAAGGCCGGTCACCGTAATTTCAGTCTTCTCGGCTGCGGGATTCATGCGCAAGGTGAGGTCCGCGGTCGAACCGCCCACAACGGTGACGTTGCTTAGCTGAGCGTCGGCAAACCCACCTTTTTTCGCGGTGATGTCATAATTCCCACCGACTGCCAGACCGGCGAGGGAAAATGTGCCCGAAGCGTCGGTTTGTACCGCACGCCTTAACCCACTCCGTTGATTGACAACGGTGATCTCGACACCTGGAATCGCCGCGGCGGTTTGGTCGACGATCCGCCCTCGAATCGTCGCCGTATCTGGTGTCTGTGCTGCGGGTTGCAGGGAAAGAAGGATGAGAATGGCTGTGATCGAGAAGATGAATGCTGGTCGCGAGTTTCGCATCGCGGCAGCATATTCAATGGGTCACTAGTACTACCATAGCTAGTCATTACTACTACCGTAATAGTTGCAGCCTTGAGGTTTGCTCAGCGACGAGCCGCTAGAATTCCAGCCGCAGAGCGAACTGCACCTGGCGGGGAGTTCCGGTTCCGACCGGTCCAATATTGATCGTGGAGGCGATCTGACCAAAACCCTCCGCTGAAACATCCGTGGCCGGCGGTCCATACTGCGGATGGTTAAACAGGTTGAAGATATCGGTTCGAAACTGCAATTGCACGCGTTCGGTGATAGGGAATCTCTTGGAAACGCCGGCATCAATCTGCCACGCTCCAGGTGCGCGCAGCAAGTTGCGCGGCGCATTTCCGAAGGTTCCGGGAGCGGGAGTGGTAAATGCGGCTGGGTTGATCCACTCCGCAATCGACTGGCCTCCGGGCGGCGTTAAAGGAACTCCAGGAACGAGATCCGGACGCTGGTTATTCGTGTTGCCGTCCGGCGTGTCACCGGCGTCACGATCGATGGTGACATTGACCGGGAACCCGGTCCGCGCGCTCACGAGGGAACTGATTGACCACCCGCCGAAAATTGTACGCAACGCTCCTGGTTCGCCGAGGTGCGCTTTACCCGGACCGAAAGGAAGTTCATAAATCACATTGAAGTTCAGGACGTGGCGTGCATCGAAGGCACCGCTGGCGCGCTCACAGGCCATGCAAGAGACATTCTCTGCAACCAGCGAATCGCCATCGCCACTGCCGTTGGAACCGTCATCGATTTCGTGAGACCACATGTAATTGGCTTGAAACAAGAGTCCCTGCGAGAAAGACCGCTTGGCGGCCAGCGAGAGTCCTTGATAACTGCTGTTATTCCTCGTGCCCCGCCAATCGACCTGACCAAACGCAGGATACGGGCGCTGCCCAGTGACAGGGTCAATGACGTTGACTTCGGAAAGCGTCAACAGATGCGTCCCTTTGCTTCCGACATAGGAGACCGTAGCCACGACCTCGCTGGGTAGGGCCTGTTGCAAAGACATTCCCCACTGCGTGACATAAGTGTCGTGCCGCCGGCGATCCTGAGCGCGGGGGGAGATTTTGCCGGTCGTGTCCGCGAGAAAGGGGTCGATCGGAAAGGTCAAGTCCGGCTCTGACTTGCTGGATAGTGAATAGCGCAGGACGATGTTGGAGTTCGGGAGATTCTGGTCATCGAGTTGACCGTCTTCGTGGAAGATTCCGAAGCCACTCCGAATCACTGTCTTGCCCCCGAGCTTTTGGGGCGACCAGGCAAAGGCGATGCGTGGGTCAATATCGGCGTAGTTCGGCTCGCCGAAACTTGCGCCGACGCCGCAGAATCCCTGCGGGCCGCAGGTAGCAAAGTCGAACGGATCCGAACGCCCCTGGGATTCGTGGAAAATACCAAAGTAGCTATATCGGGCACCCAGATTCAAGGTTAGGTCCGGTCGCACTTTGAACTCGTCCTGCACGTAACCGTAAAACTGAGTCTTGCGAAGGCCCAAAATGGGTTGCTCTCCGGTCAGGCTGGCACTGCTGACCTGATCGTTGATCAGTGCATCGATAGTGGGGAAGGAGATCTTCCCGTTTGCCGTGCTTCCCTGGTTCATCTGGATGCGGCGGACTTCGACGCCAGCCTTGATAATGTGCCTGCCTTTCACCCACGTCAGATCGTCGAGCCAGGAAAAGGAATTGCCCACGCCCGTACTGACGCGGTTGCTATTCAGGGTCGTGAAAGGCGACGAAATCGCGTAGATCAATCCGGTCGTGTTGACGTTGGTGTTGATGGCCGTGCTGCGGTTGAAACCGAACTTGACTTCATTGATCAACGTTGGCGAGAAAATGTGCAACAGCTCAATGACACTGTTTGCCGGCGAGGAGGTGCTTTGTGTCTGATCGTTGAGATAGTTAGCAGCATTCGCCGACAGAGGCACGTAGCTCCTGGCTCGGTCAATATTGGCACGGACGAATAGCGTTGTTCTGTCAGTGAACCGGTGGTCAATCCGGAACATCCCCGAATCTTCATTGACGATCTGACTGCCTTCAGCCACGAAGTTGTCCGTATTGGCGTCGAAAGGTGTCTGCCCATGCGGGAAGGCGTTTACGATTGGCGCGAGCGCGGGAGATTGGGCGAGAATCTGGGCCCGAAGCGCATCATTAGGCACAAAGCCGGTAAGCGTCTGTCCCAGGATCTGCCGGTAGCCTTCGTAAGACACGAAAAAGAACGTTTTATCTCGAAAAATCGGGCCCCCGAAAGTTCCGCCATATTGGTTCAAGTGAAATGGCGGCTGTTCTGGATTCAGGCGGTCGATGGGTTGCCTCGCATCAAAAACGTCGTTGCGGAGGAATTCGAAAACGCTTCCGTGAAAGGCATTGGTTCCGGAGCTTGAGGTGACCGCTAACTGGCCGCCGGCGGTAGTACCGGCTTCGGCAGTTGCAAGCATTGGATCGACGCGGAATTCCTCGATCGTGCCCAATGGAATTGACAAGCGCACGTAAGGCTGCTGTGCCTGATTGATGACGTTCGTCGCGTCGATGCCGTCATAAGTGAAGTTGTTATCATCGCGGCCGCGTCCGGCGAACCGCACAGAGCGTTGATTGCTGCCTCCAGTGTCGACGGCTGCCGGAACAAGCGCGGTCAGGGTCGCCCAGTTCCTTCCGTTCAACGGAAGTTGCTCCACTTGTTTTCGTTCGATCGCAGTACCGAGCGTATTTGAACTCTGATCCAGAAGCGGGACATCTGTCGCAACTTCGACATGCTCTTTTGACCCTGCCACGCTAAGAGACGCATCCAGCGTTCGAGTCTTTCCCAATTCCTGGCCCACCTTCTCGAACGTGACCGATTGAAATCCCTGGTGACTGAACGTCACGGTGTAGATGCCAACCGGCAACTCGGGGATCGCATAGGTTCCATTGCCAGAAGAAACAGTCGCACGCCGCAGTCCGGTCGAATCTTGTACAGCAACCACGTTGGCTCCAGGTAAAACACGGCCGCTCGGATCTGTGACCGTGCCATCCAGAGCACTGCGGTCCACTTGCGCGAAACAGGCATTTGTCAGAATGACGATGAGGCACAGTCGGGTTAAAATTCCGCAACTTCTCAGCAAGGATCCAGCTATTGGTTTTGGCATTCTCTCCTTCTCGTGCTGCATAGGCGCTCCTGATAATTGCTCGTCGAATGCGAATTCGGTACTGCGATCGAGCAGTCAGACCCTGTTGTCAACCAAATCGTATTCGTGTGGGAGTTATAAGACCACGGAGGCTAATAAAGTTTTGTCACGCGAATATGACGGCAAAGTTAAACTATAAGTAAAACTTTAGAGAAATGTAACTGTTATTCGAAATACTACTATCGTCGGTACAATTACCGGCGGTAATTGAGTGCGAGCTTTTTCCCGCGATTTTGAACAACCTGTAAATTTTGCGTGACGATCGTTGACCGATAGCCACTTCCAGACATAGACTTGCTTCTCCGCAGAGATTGTCAAAACTGGTTCGCACCATGGAAGAACTCGGTTCCTTCTCCGACACTTCGCTCCGGTCAAGGCTGGGGCCCCTGGAACAGAAAGTGCTCGATGCGGTGTGGTCACTGGGAACGGCGACCGTGCGCGAAGTCGTGCGCGACGGAAAGCTGTGGCAAACCTATCCCACGATCATGACCACGATGGACCGTCTGTTTAAAAAAGGGCTTCTCGATCGCACTGCAGAAGGCCGGGCATTTCGTTACAGCGTAAGGTACAGCCCCGAAGAGTTGGATCGAGTCGAGACCATGAACGGGGTTCGACGTCTCTTGGGCTCACAGCACGCTTCATTACACCTTTCCACCCTGGTGGAAGCCGTTGGCGCACAAGATGGGCGATTGCTCGATGAGTTGCAGTCACTGGTCGAGCGGCAAAGAGCCGCTCTCAGGAAGGAGAAGCCGTGATCTTTGCTGCCCGTGGAATCATGGTTTCCCTGGCCTTTTTTGCCCTGCTCTACAGCTTTCTGTCGCTGTTGCTGGTGGTTGCGTGGAGCTGCTTGAGTGCTTGTAAGCGGCGGAAGGACCTCACGCCCGACGCGCTATTTACACTGCGTGTCATTCCCTTCGCCACATCTGCAGCGATCTGCCTTTTCCTGACCCTCCCGTCCTTCTTTCTGCTTGAAGCGCACTCGCTGGATGAGGATCTGGGAACATTCGTGCTCGCCGGTGGTGCACTGTTGTTTTTTGGCGCGGGTATCTACCGTGTGTGGACCGCAGAAACGCGGACACGTCGGGTTGTTTCCCAGTGTTTGAAGGGGGCGGTCGATTTAAAACACGGTGCCGTCCCGCCCGCCATGATTTTGCCCCGAAGCGTTATGCCGCTCATGCTCGTTGGCATTCGTATGCCGCGAATTCTGATCTCCGAATCCGCCCGCGATCTCCTCAGCGATGCGGAACTCCGCGCCGCGATGCGTCACGAGACGGAGCATCTGCGCTCTCGCGACAACCTAAAAAAGGCAATTCTGAACCTTCTTTTGTTCCCTGGCATGGGGAGCTTGGAGAAAGCATGGCAGGAAGCATCCGAGTGGGCGGCTGACGACGGCGCGGTATCGAGCCGCGATGAAGCGCTGGATCTCGCCGCGGCCTTGATCAAACTAACGCGCCATTTTCCCTATCAAGCTACTCCTGAACTGGCGACGGGATTAGTGAGTGTCGCCGACTCTGTGACTACGCGAGTTGAACGGCTTCTGGCCTGGAAGAAATCTCACATTGTCCGCCCCAATCATTGGCTCTATTCCGCTGCTTTGGGGTTTACTGCCTTCATGTGCCTGGCTGCGAAGCTTGGGCCTGCGTTGGTCTTGGCGCACCGCCTTACCGAACGACTTGTGCCCTGAGCCGGGTGCATCGCGCTAGAGACGCCCCAGGTTCCCATGGTTACTGGCGTCGCCATATCCTGCAAGGTCGAACAATCGCGTCTTGTCAAATCGGGTAAACCTGAAGTTGTCATGTTTAATTACATTTGAACATTGCGGCGAGACCAACCGGCCGAGGTTCTGGAAACGCTTGCGCTTACGTTTACACTATGAAAGTTTCAGCGTGCCGGGCCAGGGAAGTCTGGCGGGGAGGAACTCATGAAAACCCATAGAGTCACAGGCGGCGGAGGTATCCAGCTCCATGTGGTAGAGACGGGAAATCCAGAAGGGCAGCCGATCCTATTCATTCACGGTGCCTCGCAGTGTCACCAGGCGTGGAATCTGCAGATGAACTCGAGGCTTGCAGAGGCGCATCGGCTGGTAGCGCTTGATATGCGGGGTCATGGGCTCTCCGATAAGCCGCGCGCCGCCTACCAAGATTCGAAACTGTGGGCGGAGGATATCCATGCGGTAATTGAAGCGCTCCAGCTGGATCACCCAGTGCTTTGCGGATGGTCGTACGGGCCAATCGTCTTCCTCGACTACGTCCGCCACTATGGCGAAGACGAAATCGGCGGGCTGCATTTCGTTGGCGCGGTCACCAAGCTGGGCAGTGAAGATGCGATGTCGGTTCTCACTCCTGAGTTTCTCAGCGTGGTTCCACAATTCCTCTCGGACGATGCAGAAACTTCTGCCCGCGGCTTAGAAGGATTACTGCAACTATGTTTTGCACGAAAACCTTCGGCCTCAGAGCTGTCCTGCATGTTGGAATACAACGTGTCTGTTCCGTCGCATGTGCGTCAGGGGTTGTTCTCGCGCTCTTTCCACAATGACGACCTGATGCCGAAGCTTCGAAAGCCGGTATTGATCACCCATGGAGCAGCGGATGCGATTGTTAAGCCCGCGGTTGTCGATCAGCACAAAGCGGCGATGCCTCATGCGCAAATTGACTTGATGCCGAACGTAGGTCACGCAGCCTTCTGGGATGACGCGCCAGGTTTCAATGATCGTCTGCACGGGTTCTGTGAGAGCCTGTGACTCGCGCTAGTGTCTCTGCGAAAAATGAAAAAGCCCGCGTGTTTCCTGCAAGGCACGGGGCTAGAGGCGAGAGAAAAACTGGGGTAGTGTCTTTGCGCGCAACCCGGGAAAGTCCTTCTCAGCTTCCCTCTGAGCAAACGCGTCAGCTTCTGATTCGCTGTCCCCTT
>Ga0335081_10000765_pt1 | contig 52809 bp, 49 predicted proteins | sample Lox_Sample_35_FD_206713 | JGI IMG/M metagenome (GOLD analysis project Ga0335081, IMG submission 206713) | Soil microbial communities from Loxahatchee National Wildlife Refuge, Florida, United States - Lox_Sample_3.5 | ecosystem: Environmental > Terrestrial > Soil > Wetlands | place: USA... | reverse complement strand
CCTGCTGGCGCACTGTGAGTGTCTCCGACGTGGATGCGGTGGATTGTGTGCGGGTCATTCCTTGGGTCTCCTGCGCGTTCGGGGCCGCGTGGCTCAGTGCAACTGCGAAGCCTAGACTCAGAGCAACAGTCAGTGCGCCGGCGCGGCGGCATTTCATGGAGTAATCAGCGGGCGTTGTATTGCTCATCGGTGACGCGCTCCATCCACTCAACATTCTTGCCGTCTAGCGCTTCCTGAATCGCGATGTGGGTCATCGCCGTGGTCGGCGTTGCGCCATGCCAATGTTTGTGCCCAGGCGGGCACCAGATGACATCGCCCGCGCGAATCTCGACAACCGGCTCACCTCGCACTGCGTCCATCCACAGCCCGCAGTGACGATCAGCGTCTGTCGAGCGGATGGGTGTGCCAGTTCGAGCGTGCGCCGGGCTCGAACGTCACGCTCGCACACGAAACGCGTGCCGGCGCGGGAGGGTTGTTGAGCGGGTCAATACGGACCGTGCCGGTAAACCACTCGGTTGGGCCTTTGGCGGAAGGCTGAGATCCAGCGCGTTTGAGCTCCATGTATCGTTCCTTTCAGTGTTCAGGGCTTGGCTAAACGAGCAGTACGGACAGAGCACCTCACAGAACGGAACGTGCAGGTACAGGAAGACCGGTGAGGACGGGGCGGGTGCGATACCCTCGCTCGGCTCGAGCCGCACGGTGCGCCACGCCTCGCGCTTAAGCGCGGCATCGATCAGCGCGTCGAGCATCCTGAACGCTCCGAGGCCAAAGGATCACTATTATCCCGCAGGCACGCAATGACGCCGGCCGCGCTTCGGCGGCCGGTCTGCTCTACTGCACGAGCGGCGTGGCCGCCGCGTCCAGCTCGACCCCGGCCATTCGCGCCCGCCCGGCCAGCACCTTCACATATTGCGCCAGCGCCCGCGCTTCGCTGGTCGCAGCGAGCCGTTCGGCAATCCACGTCTGCACGTGCTCGAATGGCAGCGCTCGGCCCGGAGTGCGATGCACCACCTCGACGACGTGGAAGCCGTAACGCGTCGCCACCAGCTGGGGCAACACGCCGATGGCGGAACTTCCGAACACGGCCTTGTCGAACTCGGGCACCATCTGCCCGCGGCCGAATTGGCCCAGGTTGCCGCCCTGCGCGCCGGAAGGGCAGTTGGAGAGCTCCCGCGCGCGCTCGGCGAAGCGAGCCGGATCCGAGCGGAGCTCGGCGAGCGTCCGCTCGGCCAGCGCTCGCAGTGGCGGCACCGACGTCCCCGAGGTCACCGCGAAGAGGATGTGGCGAGCCTCGACCAGCTCTCCGCTCGTGAACTGTTCCGGATGCGCGTCGAAATAGCGCCGGCATTCCCGGTCCTCCGGCGCGGGGACGCGCACTTCGGCCTCGATCAGCGCATCGATCACCGCATCCTCGTCGGCGCGGCTGGCGAACGCCACGCGTTCGCGCGACAAGCCTCCTTCGAGCATGCCGAGCTCGCCCGCGCGTTGCAGCATCAGCTCGCGCACCGCGAGCGAGCGCCGCGCGGCGGCGTCCGGATCGCTCGCGCCGCTGAAGAGGGCGGTCTCGCGCCAGATCGCGCCTTCGTCGACGGTAACGCCGTTGATGGACAGCGTTTCCACGGCGATTCAGCGGCTGCGCACGACCTGGTAGGCGCGCGTGAGGTAGCCCAGCGCGGCAAAGCCGCTCCAGACGTGCACCAGCCGCGAGAACGGGAAGACGAGGAAGATCGTCATGCCGAGCACCAGGTGGAGCTTGAATACGAGCGGCGAGCTCGCGACCAGGGCGGCGGCGTCGCCCCGGAAAGTCACCACGTGCTGCGCCCAGGTCATGAGCCGCACCATCTCCCCGCCGTCGAGGTGCTGCGCCGAGACGCTGATCGAAAAAAGCCCGAGCGCAAGCTGCACGAGCAGCAGCCATAACACGATCCAGTCCATCGGCCTCGTCGTCGCCCGGATGCGCGGCTCGGTGTAGCGCCGGTGCATCAGCACCGCGATCCCGACCAGCATCATCGCGCCGAAGACACCGCCCGCGATCATCGCCAGGAGCTGCTTCGCCGGCGCGGACACGCCGAGCGCGTGCCACACGTCGATGGGCGTGAGGAGCCCGAAGAGATGGCCGAGGAAGATCCCGAGGATGCCGATGTGGAACAGGTTCGAGCCGAGGCGGAGCTGCCCGCGCTTCAGGAGCTGCGACGAGTCGCTCTTCCACGTGTACTGCTCGCGGTCGAAGCGGATCAGGCTGCCGACCAGGAACACGGCGCCAGCGAGGTAGGGATAGATCCCGAACAGGAAGGTATCGACGTAGCTCATGGGAGCTCCTCTAGCGCGGCACGCGCGGCATGAACTGGACGACGGAGGTCGCGGCGTCTTTCGGTCCGCACGCGGCGCCGGGGCCGAAGACGACCGGCGCTTCGAGCCATTCGTCATCGAGCGGCCGGTCGCGTTCGTCGGCCGATGGCGGGCCGGCGCCGAGCCCGCGCTGGCCGGCGAGCGAAAGAATCGCGGCGAAGATGGTCGCGTACGCCGAGCCGCGCTTCGCCAGCCCGTCGCCGATCGACCGCACGATGTGCGCGCAGTCCTCGAGCATGTCGCGGGCGACCGCCTCGGACTGGGTGCTCAGGAATTCGAGCAGCACGGGGAGATAGTCGGGGAGCTCGTTCGCCCTCAGCACGAGGCCGGCTTGGGCGTAGGTCGCCTTGAGGTCGACCATCGCCTGCCCGCGATCGCGCGATTCGCCGTGGACGTGCTCGAAGAGGTTGAGCGAGGTCGCGCGCCCGCGATCGAAGAGATCGACGTAGCGCTCCTGCGCGTCGATCAGGTCCGATGCGCCCAGCTCGGCGATGAGCGCGGACAGGGCCCGGCGCTCGCGCCGCCCGAGTTTCGCCTCACCATCGATCAGGTCACGGATTTCGGGCAGCGCTTCGCACAGCTCTGCGGTCGGGTACGCCAGCAGCGCGGCCAGAGCCTTGTAGGTGATCACCATGGCCCGCCCCTCACGCCACCTGCTTGATCGCGATCGCCTTGCCCTTGCGCCCGCCGAAGAGGCTCGGCGTCGAGCTGCCGTCGGAGCAGCCGTTGCCGAAGGAGAAGCCGCAGCCGCCGCGCAGCTCGTAGGCGTTCTCCGCGTACTCCCGATGCGTCGTGGGAATCACGAAGCGGTCCTCGTAGTTGGCGATCGCCATGTAGCGGTACATGTCCTCGACCTGCGCCGCCGTGAGGCCCGCTTGCGCGAGCACGGTCGCGTTCTCGCGCCGTTCGACGTGCCGGTCGCGCATGTAGGCGCGCATCGCGAGCATCCGCTCGAGGGCCTTGATCACCGGTGCTTCGTCGCCTGCGGTCAGCAGGTTCGCGAGATAGGCAATCGGAATGCGCAGCGACCGCACGTCAGGCAGCTCGCCGAAGGCGCCGATCTGGCCCGCGTTGGCGGCGGCCTGGATGGGTGAGAGCGGAGGCACGTACCACACCATCGGCAGCGTGCGGTACTCCGGATGCAGCGGCAGCGCGACTTTCCAGTCGACCGCCATCTTGTAGGTCGGCGACTTCTTCGCGGCCTCGAGCCATGGCTCCGGCACGCCGTCGCGGCGCGCCTGCGCCTGCACTTCCGGCGAATTCGGGTCGAGGAAGATGCCGAGCTGCGCGCCGTACAGCGCCTTCGGGTCCTCCACCGAGGCCGCGGCCTCGATGCGGTCGGCGTCGTAGAGCAGCACACCCAGATAGCGGATCCGGCCCACGCACGTCTCCGAGCATACGGTCGGCTGCCCCGCCTCGATCCGCGGATAGCAGAAGATGCATTTCTCGGCCTTCCCCGTCGACCAGTTGTAGTAGATCTTCTTGTAGGGGCAGCCCGAGACGCACATGCGCCAGCCGCGGCACTTGTCCTGGTCGATGAGCACGATCCCGTCTTCCTCGCGCTTGTAGATCGAGCCCGACGGACAGCTCGCCACGCACGTTGGATTGAGGCAGTGCTCGCACAGGCGCGGCAGGTACATCATGAAGGTGTTCTCGAACTCGCCGTGGATCGCCTTCTGCACGCCCTCGAAGTTCGCGTCGCGCGAGCGCTTGGCGAACTCGCCGCCGAGGATCTCCTCCCAGTTCGGACCCCAGACGATCTTCTCCATCCGCTCCCCGGTGACGAGCGAGCGCGGGCGCGCCACCGGCGCCGACTTCATCTCCGGCGCGGTGTGCAGGTGCTCGTAGTCGAAGGTGAACGGCTCGTAGTAATCGTCGATCTCGGGCAGATTGGGGTTGGCGAAAAGCTTCATCAGGATCGACCAGCGCCCGCCCTGACGCGGCTCGAGTTTGCCGTTGCCCTTGCGGATCCAGCCGCCATTCCAGCGCTCCTGGTTCTCCCACTCCTTGGGATAGCCGATCCCGGGCTTGGTCTCGACGTTGTTGAACCACGCGTACTCCATGCCCTCGCGGTTCGTCCACACGTTCTTGCAGGTGACCGAGCAGGTGTGGCAGCCGATGCACTTGTCGAGATTCAGGACCATGCCGATCTGTGCCCGAACTTTCATTTGCGCGTCCTCCTCGCTTTAAGCGCGGGCCGCGCCGGCGGCTTCAGCCGGCGCGTCGAGCCAGTCGACCGTCTTCATCTTGCGCACCACGACGAACTCATCGCGGTTGGTGCCGATCGTACCGTAGTAGTTGAAACCGTATGCCTGCTGCGCGTAGCCCCCGATCATGTGGGTGGGCTTGACCACGATGCGGGTGACGGAATTGTGGATGCCGCCGCGCGCGCCGGTGATCTCCGATCCCGGCACGTTCACGATCTTCTCCTGTGCGTGATACATCAGGCACATCCCCGGGAGCACGCGCTGCGAGACGACCGCTCGCGCCGCGATCGCACCGTTGACGTTGTAGAGCTCGATCCAGTCGTTGTCCTCGATCCCGGCGTTGCGGGCGTCAGTCTCGGAGAGCCACACGATCGGTCCGCCGCGGGAGAGCGTGAGCATCAGCAGGTTGTCGGTGTAGGTGGAATGGATGCCCCACTTCTGGTGCGGCGTGATGAAGTTGAGCACGATCTCGGGATTGCCGTTCGACTTGGCTCCCTTGATCGGCGCAACGGCCTTGAGGTCCACGGGCGGCCGGTACGCGCACAGGCCCTCGCCGAACCCGATCATCCACTTGTGATCCTGGTAGAACTGCTGCCGCCCCGATAGCGTGCGCCAGGGAATGAGCTCGTGCACGTTGGTGTAGCCGGCGGTGTAGCTCACGTGCTCGCTCTCGATGCCCGACCAGGTCGGCGAGCTGATGATCTTGCGCGGCTGCGCCTGGATGTCGCGGAAGCGGATCTTCTCGTCCTGCTTGGGCTCCGCGAGATGCTTGTGCTCGCGACCGGTGATCTTGGAGAGCGCCTCCCACGCCTTGACCGCCACCTCGCCGTTGGTCTCCGGCGCGAGCATCAGGATCACCTCGCAGGCGTCGATGTCGCTCTCGATCTTCGGCAGGCCCTTGGCCACGCCGTCGGTGTGCACCGTGTAGTTGAGCTCGGCGAGCTTCTCCACCTCGGCTTTCGTGTTCCAGGCGATCCCCTTGCCGCCGTTGCCGAGCTTCGCCATCAGCGGTCCGAGCGCGGTGAACTTCGCGTAGGTGCTCGGATAATCGCGCTCGACCACGGTCATCGCGGGCGCCGTGCGTCCCGGCACGAGATCGCACTGGCCCTTCTTCCATTCCTTGACGTCGAGCGGCTGCGCGAGTTCGGCCGGGCTGTCGTGCATGAGCGGCGTCAGCACCAGATCACGCTCGACGCCCAGGTGCCCCGCGCAGACCTCGGAGAACTTCTTGGCGATGCCCTTGTAGATCTCCCAGTCCGAGCGCGACTCCCACACCGGATCCACCGCCGCCGACAGCGGGTGGATGAACGGGTGCATGTCGGAGGTGTTGAGATCGTTCTTCTCGTACCAGGTCGCCGTCGGCAGAACGACGTCGGAATACAGGCACGTCGTCGACATGCGGAAGTCGAGCGTGACCAGGAGATCGAGCTTGCCTACCGGCGCCTCGTCGCGCCACGCGACCTCCGCCGGCTTGCGACCGCCTTCGACGCCGAGTTCCTTGCCCTGCACGCCGTTCTGGGTGCCGAGGAGGTGCTTGAGGAAATACTCATGGCCCTTCCCGGAACTCCCGAGCAGGTTCGAGCGCCACACGAAGAGGTTGCGCGGGAAGTTCGCCGGATGGTCAGGGTCCTCGCAGGACATGCACAAGCTGCCGTCCTTGAGCCCGCGCACGACGTAGTCCTTGGCGTCCATCTTCTCTGCCACCGCGCGGCGCGCGATCTCGAGCGGATTCGCCTGGAGCTGCGGCGCCGAGGGAAGCCAGCCCATGCGCTCGGCGCGCACGTTGAAGTCGATCAGGCTCCCGGTGTATTCGTTGGGATCGGCGAGCGGCGAGAGGATCTCCTTCACGTCGATCTTCTCGTAGCGCCACTGGTCGGTGTGCGCGTAGAAGAACGACGTCGAATTCTGCTGCCGCGGGGGACGATGCCAGTCGAGCGCGAAGGCGAGCGCGGTCCAGCCGGTCTGCGGCCGGAGCTTCTCCTGCCCCACGTAGTGCGCCCAGCCGCCGCCCGACTTGCCGATGCAGCCGGTCAACATCAGCATGTAGATGATGCCGCGGTAGTTCATGTCGCAGTGGAACCAGTGGTTCATCGCCGCGCCGATGATGACCATCGAGCGCCCGTGCGTCTTGTCGGCGTTGTCGGCGAACTGGCAGGCGAGCGTCACGGCGTCGGCCGCCTTCACGCCGGTGATCTTCTCCTGCCAGGCCGGCGTGTAGGGAACGTCGTCTTCGTAGCTCTTCGCCACCGCCTCGCCGCCCAGGCCCCGGTCGATCCCGTAGTTCGCGGCGACGAGATCGAAGACGGTGGCCACGCAGGCCTCGCCGTCGGCGAGCGCGATCCGGCGCACAGGGACGTTGCGAACCAGCACGTCGCTGCCCTGGTCGTTCGGATTGAAATGCTCGTTGACGATGCCGCCGAAGTAGGGAAAGGCGACCGGGAGCACGTCGTCGCGCCGATCGATGAGCGTGAGCGCGGGCGCGGCCTCTTCGCCGCTCGCCGCATCCTTCTCCTCGAGGTTCCACTTGCCCGCATCGCCGCCTTCCTTCTGGCCCCAGCGGAAGCCGACCGAACCCTGCGGGGCATAGGCCGCATTGCGGCGCTCGTCGAAGGCCACGGTCTTCCACTCGGCGTTGTTGTCCTGCCCGAGCTTGTCCGCGAAGTCCGAGGCGCGCAGGTACCGGTCCGCGACGTAGCGGTCGCCCCGCTTGACCAGCCGCACCAGCATCGGCAGATCGGTGTAGCGGCGCGCGTAGTCTTTGAAGTATGCCGAGGGCTTTTCGAAGTAGAACTCCTTCAGGATCACATGACCCACCGCCATGGCGAGCGCCGCGTCCGTGCCTTGCTTGGGATGCAGCCACAGGTCCGCGAGCTTCGACACTTCCGCGTAGTCGGGCGTGATGGCGACGGTCTTGGCGCCCTTGTAGCGGACCTCGGTGAAGAAGTGCGCATCGGGCGTGCGCGTCTGGGGCACGTTCGAGCCCCAGGCGATGATGAAATGCGAGTTGTACCAGTCGGCCGACTCCGGCACGTCGGTCTGCTCGCCCCAGGTCTGCGGCGACGCCGGCGGAAGGTCGCAGTACCAGTCGTAGAAGCTCATGCACACGCCGCCGATGAGCGAGAGGTAGCGGCTGCCCGCGGCGTAGGAGACCATCGACATCGCGGGGATCGGCGAGAACCCGATCACGCGGTCCGGGCCGTATTTCTTGATCGTGTACACGTTCGCGGCGGCGACGATCTCGTTGACCTCGTCCCACGTGGAGCGCACGAATCCGCCCAGGCCCCGGATCGACTTGTACGCCGCCGCGCGCGCCGGATCCTCGACGATGGAGCTCCATGCCTCCACCGGGTGCAGAGTAGCCCGCGCCTCGCGCCACATCCGCAGCAGCCGTCCGCGCACCATCGGGTACTTGATGCGGTTGGCGCTATAGAGATACCAGGAGTACGACGCGCCGCGGGAGCACCCCCTGGGCTCGTGGTTGGGCATGTCGGGCCGCGTGCGCGGATAGTCGGTCTGCTGCGTCTCCCAGGTGACCACGCCGCCCTTGACGTAGATCTTCCAGCTGCACGAGCCCGTGCAGTTGGTGCCGTGGGTCGAGCGCACGATCTTGTCGTGCTGCCAGCGCTTGCGGTAGCCGTCCTCCCAGGTGCGGTCCTCCGTCGTGACGACGCCGTGGCCGTCGGCGAACGATTCGCGCTCCTTGGCGAAGTAGGTCAGCCGGTCGAGAAAGTGACTCATGGTGAAGCTCCGTTCAGCACGGCATCGGGGCGGACTTGCGCGCGTAGTACCACCAGGTAATCGCGATGCAGGTGAGATAGAAGGCGATGAAGCAGTACAGCGCGAATTCGGGGCCGCCGGTCAGCGTGATCGAGCTGCCGTAGCTTTTCGGGATGAAGAACCCGCCGTAGGCGGCGATCGCCGAGGAGAAGCCCAGCACCGCTGCGCCTTCCTTGTTGCCCTCGCGCGTGGCTTGGTCGACGGCCTCGGCCCCCTTGCCCGCGGCCTCGCGCTGACGCTCGGTCATGAAGATCACGGGAATCATGCGGAAGGTCGAGCCGTTGCCGATGCCCGTGGTGAGAAACAGCACCATGAACATCACGAAGAAGCCCGCGAAGCTTCCGCCCGAAGCGCCCGAGGGAAGGAAGTACAGCACCCCGACCACCGCGAGCGCCATGACGACGAAGTTCCAGAACGTCACGCGCGCGCCGCCCAGGCGATCGGCAAGGTAGCCCCCGAATGGACGAATCAAGGCGCCGACGAACGGCCCCATCCAGGCGTAGTAGAGCGGATTGACGCCGCTGAACTGGCTCTTGATGAGCAGGGGGAAGCCCGCCGCGTAGCCGATGAACGAGCCGAACGTTCCCAGGTACAGCCAGCACATGAGCCAGTTGTGCTTGCGCTTGAAAATGACCGCCTGCTCGCGGAACGATGCCCGCGCGGCAGCGATGTCGTGCATGAACAGCCACGCGAGCACCGCGCACACGGCGATGAACGGCACCCAGATCAGCGCCGCGTTCTGCGCCCAGATCGTGGTGGTCGCACCGGCCTTGTCGACGATGGTCTGCGGCGCGAAGGACAGCGGCCCCCAGATCGGCATCGTCACCACGAGGGGCGCCAGGAACTGCACGCTGGACACGCCCAGGTTGCCCAGGCCCGCGTTGACGCCGAGCGCCGAGCCCTTGCGCTCCTTGGGGAAGAAGAAGCTGATGTTGGCCATCGACGAGCTGAAGTTGCCGCCGCCGAAGCCGCACAGCAGCGCGAGGGTGAACATGGTCGCGAAGCTCGTGGTCGGGTCCTGGACCGCCCAGGCGATGCCCAGGGCGGGTATCAAGAGCGACGCGGTGGAGATCGCCGTCCACCGCCGCCCGCCGAAGATGGGCACCATGAACGAATAGAAGATGCGCAGCGTCGCCCCGGAGAGCGCCGGCGCGGCCGCGAGCAGGAAGAGCTGGTCGGTGCTGAACTTGAAGCCGAGCGCGTTGAGGTTCACCGCGACCACGCTCCACAGCTGCCACACCGCGAAGGCGAGAAACAGCGACGGCACCGAGATCCACAGGTTGAGCCGCGCGATCGCCTCGCCTTCCTGTGCCCAGAACGCCTTGTCCTCGGGATTCCAGATGTCGAGGATACGGCCCTTGTGCCGTGCTGCTGTCGTCGTCGTCGTGTTCATCGCCGATAGCCTTCGCGGAGGATCGCCTTGGTGTCTGGCGCCAAAGCGGCCGCGTCGCGGCCGCTGGTGCCAACCGAAAGTCAGAGATTGGCTCAGCGAGGGCCCCGCCGACTTGACATCGGTCAAGGTGCCGTCACTCACCCGGGGATTGAATAAGGCGGGGCGGTGCATAGCCATGACGGAGAGAGGGACATGACCACGCTGAGCGTGCCCAAGCGCAGCTACAGCCGCGAGCAGATCTCGGTGCTCACGATGAACACGCTCGCCTTCGCGGTGAATTTCGCCGTCTGGGTGATGTTTTCGGTGATCGGCATCAAGATCAAGGCGGAGCTAAACCTCAACGAGACCGAATTCGGGTTGCTGGTGGCGACTCCGGTCCTGACCGGCTCGCTGATCCGGCTGCCCCTGGGCATTCTCACCGACCGCTACGGCGGCCGGATCGTGTATCTCGCGCAGATGATCTCGGTCGTGATCCCCACGTGGCTGCTCTCGTACGCCACCGAGTACTGGCAGTACCTGGTGCTGGGCCTGTTCATCGGCGTGGCGGGCGGCTCGTTCGCGGTCGGCATCGCCTACACCTCGGCGTGGTTTAGCAAGGAGCGGCAGGGCACGGCGATGGGCATCTTTGGCGCCGGCAACGCGGGCTCGTCGCTCACCAAGTTCATCGCGCCGCTGATCATCGCGGCCTCGGCGACCGGCTCATGGCGCGCCGTGCCGCAGGTCTACGCGGTGGCCATGCTGGTCATGGCGGCGCTGTTCTGGTTCCTGACCTACGACGATCCGCTGCACGGGAAGAACGCGGCCGCGCGGCGCCAGTCGCGCTTAAGCGAGCAACTGCTGCCGCTGCTCGACATTCGCGTCTGGCGCTTCGGGCTCGCGTACTACTTCGTGTTCGGCGCCTTCGTGGCGCTGGCGCTTTGGCTGCCGAAATACTACGTCGGTCAGTACGGGCTCCCGCTCGCCACCGCCGCGTTCCTGACCATTCTGTTCGACCTGCCTTCGGGCGCGATCCGGGCCCTGGGCGGCTGGGCCTCGGACAAGTGGGGCGGCAACACGGTCACTTGGTGGGTGATGTGGGTGAGCCTTGCTTGCATGTTCCTGCTGTCCTATCCGCCGACGACCATGATCGTGCACGCGATCAAGGGCGACGTCGCGGTGGACATCGGCATCGGCGTGACGCTGTTCACGGCTCTGATCTCCATCGCCGGCCTGGCGCAGGGGTTCGGCAAGGCCAGCGTCTACCGCAGCCTCGCCGACCACTATCCGGGCAACATGGGTGTGGTCGGCGGCATCGTCGGGGTAATCGGGGGCCTGGGCGGGTTCACGCTGCCGATCATGTTCGGCATCGCCGCCGACGTGATCGGCGTGCGCTCGAGCTGCTTCATGCTGATGACGCTGGTCGTGGTGGTGATCATGATCTGGATGTGGGTCGCCGAGCGCAACGAGCGCGAAGCGATCCTGGCCCAGCACGCCGCCGCGCGGGCTGCCCTCGCTGGCGCCGAGCTGATCGAGCCCGCGCACGCCCGCCGGCACGTGCTCGTCGACTGGAGGCCGGACGACGAGGCGTTCTGGGCGGCGAAGGGCCGCCGCATCGCCACACGCAATCTGCTGGTGTCGATGCCCGCGCTGCTCCTCGCCTTCGCAGTCTGGCTGGTGTGGAGCGTGATCGTGGTCGAGCTGCCGCGGATCGGCTTCAAGTTCACGACCAACCAGCTGTTCTGGCTCGCGGCGCTCCCCGGGCTATCGGGTCCGGTGTTCCGAGCGCTCTATTCCTTCGTCGTGCCGGTGTTCGGCGGGCGCAACTGGACGGTGTGGAGTACCACGATGCTGCTCCTGCCGACGCTATGGATCGGCTTCGCGGTCCAGGATCCGAGCACGAACTACGCGGTCTTTGCCGCGATCGCGCTGCTCTGCGGCCTCGGCGCGGGCAACTTCTCCTCGTCGATGGCGCACGTGAGCTTCCTGTACCCGAAGCGGCTCCAGGGCACCGCGCTCGGCGCGAACGCGGGCGTAGGGAACCTGGGCGTGGGGATCGCCCAGCTCGTCGCGCCGCTCGCGATGTACGGCGGCGCGCTGCTGGTCATGGGCGGGCATCCTCAAACCCGGGAGGTCGCGGGCGGGGCGGCGAAGGTGTGGGCGCAGAACGCCGGCTTCATCTGGGTGCCGCTGATCGCGCTCGCCGCGATCGCAGCGTGGTTCGGCATGGACAACGTCGCCTCCGTGCGCGCCGGCTTCGCCGAGCAGGTGGCGATCCTCAGGAACCGGCAGCAGTGGCGGATGAGCTGGCTCTATCTGGGGACGTTCGGCTCGTTCATCGGCCTGGCCGCCGGCTTCCCGATGCTGGTCAACACCGAATTCCCCGCGGTCGATGCGTTCGCCTTCGCCTTCGTCGGACCGCTGCTCGGCGCGCTGGTACGCCCCGCCGGCGGCTGGCTCGCCGACCGCGTGGGCGGCGCGATGATCACCGTCTGGGTGTTCGTCGTGCTGGCGATCGCGCCCCTCGCGGCGGCGTTCTTCGCCCCCGCAGCGGGCGGTCCCGGGAGCCTCACCGGGTTCGTGCTCGCGTTCATCGCCATGTTCGTCGCGGCGGGCGTAGGCAACGGCTCGACCTTCCGCATGATCCCGATCATCTTCCGCACGCTGCGCGAGCGCGAAGTGAAGGACCCGAACGACATGCAGGCGCTGGAGGCGGCGCGCCGGCGCGGCAGCACCGAGGGCGCCGCTACGCTCGGCTTCAGCTCCGCAGTGGCGGCGTTCGGGCTCGCGTTCATCCCGATCGCCTACGGGACCTCGATCAACGTGACCGGGAGCCCGGTGGCCGCGCTGGTTTTCTTCAGCGCGTTCTACCTCACCTGCCTGCTCGGCACATGGCACTGGTACGCCCGCCGCGGTGCGGAGGTGGCGTGCTGATCCGCGCGTGTAGCTCAGGCGGTTGCCGGGACGGACGCTTGCGAGGCGCGCGGAAGAGTGAGCACCGCCTCGAGTCCACGTTCGCGGCGGTTGCGCAACACCAGCTCGCCGCCGTGCGCGCGGGCCATATTGCGGGCGATGCCGAGACCCAAACCGGTGCCGCCGGTGTCGCGACTGCGGGAGGCATCGCCGCGGAAGAACGGCTCGAACGCGCGCTCGAGCTGGCCCTGCGGCATGCCGGGCCCCTCGTCGAGGACCCGCACCGTGAGCGCCGCCGTAGCATCCTCGACCACAATCGTCGCGCGCTTGCCGTAGCGCAGCGCATTGTCGAGCACGTTCGTGAGGCAGCGCCGCAGCGCGAGCGGCCGGCCGAGGTAAGGGGCCGACGCGCTGCCCTCGATCTCGACCGCACCGCCGCCTTCCCGGTAATCGTGCTGCAGGCTCTCGAGCAGCGCGTTCATGTCGAGCGGCCGCACCGGCTCCTGCGCGGCGGTGTCGCGCAGGTAATCGAGGGTCTCTCTGACCATTGCCTCCATCTCGTCGAGGTCCTTGGTGAAGCGCGCCTGCAGCGCTTCGTCGTCGAGGAGCTCGGCGCGCAGCCGCAGCCGCGTGATCGGCGTCTTGAGATCGTGCGACATCGCAGCGAACAGCCGGGTGCGTTCGGCGATCAGGCGCGAGAGCCGTTGCTGCATGGTGTTGAACGCCTTCGCGGCCTGCCGCACTTCGAGCGGGCCGCGCTCCGGAAGCGGCGGGTTGTCGAGGTCGCGGCCGAGCTTGTCCGCCGCCGACGCGAGCGTACGCAGCGGAACGGTGACCCAGCGCACGGCGACGAGCGACAACACGATCACCACGATCAGCAACGCAAGAAGGGTGAGCGCGATGCGCAGGGGGACCGACGTCACTTCCTGCGGGAGCGAGGAGTCGAACGTGACCAGGCTGCCGTCGTGGAGCCGCACCTGGGCCACGATGTTCATCACGTCCGGAGGCGGGCCGAAGGCGCCGTCGCCCATCATCATCGGGTGCCGCATCGGCGCATCGCCCATCATCGCGAGCGGAGGATTGCGCGGCGGCCCGGACCCGAACCTGGGCGGCGATACGGGCGCGCCCGGCACTCGCCCGATCGCCACCGGCAGGTCGTCGCCGAGACCGCGGCGCAGCATGGTCGCGAACACCGTCAGCCGAAAATCGCCCGGCTGCACCGAGGCATCGGCGGGCAGCGGTGGCCGATCGAGGTCGATCCGGAGCGGCTGGCCGTCGAACACCGCCGCGACCTTGCGCCGCTCGGCGGGCGCCATCGAGTCGAGAAGCGCGGCGAGATCGGCGATGCGCTGCGCGACGTGCATGCCGCCGGAGCGGTAGAGAATCTGGTCGCGCTCGCTGGCGTTGATGTAGAAGCTCACGAGCTGCGCCACGACGAGGCCCGCGAGGATGACCGCAACCAGTCGGCCGAAGAGGGTTCGTGGAGCCAGGCGCATCAGCGCTTCACCTCCACGGGCACCGCCAGCACATAGCCTTCGCCGCGCACGGTCTTGATGATCCCCGGGTTCGCCGGGTCGTCGCCCAGCCGATGCCGCAGCCGGCTCACCTGGATGTCGATGCTGCGATCGAGCGGGTCGGCCTCGTGGCCCTTGGAGAGCATCATGAGCTGATCGCGCGTGAGCACGCGGTTCGGATGGCTCAGGAACACCTTGAGGAGCTGGAACTCGGCGCCGGAGAGCGCACCGACCACGCCGGCGGCGGAGACGAGGTGCCGGGCGACGGTATCGAGATGCCAGCCTGCGAACTCGATCTCGCGCGCGTCGTCGGCGCGCAAGTTGAGCGGCAGGCTGCGGTAGCGGCGCAGCACGCTCTTGACGCGGGCTAGCAACTCGCGGGGGCTGAAGGGCTTGGCAAGATAGTCGTCGGCGCCCATCTCCAGTCCGACGATGCGGTCGGTCTCCTCGCCGCGCGCGGTCAGCATAATGACCGGCGTGTCCGAGTCGGCCCGGAGCTTCCGGCACAGCGCGAGGCCGTCCTCGCCCGGAAGCATCAGGTCGAGCACGATCAAGTCGACGGCGCTGCGCTCGAGGGCCTTGCGCATCGCCGCGCCGTCGGCCGCGACGGTGGTCCGATAGCCGTTCTTCTGGAAGTACGCGCCGAGCAGCGTCCGGATCTCGGCGTCGTCGTCGACGATCAGGATGTGCTCGGCCGAGTCCATGCCGTCATTGTCCTAGCCGGCGCCCGGCGCAGCGCGGCGATTTTGTAGCGCAGCGTAACAACGCCGTCCGACCTGCGCCGCCGCTACAAAACCGCAACCAGCGCGTTACGCCCATGTGATGCAATGACATCGCTGTGGCGAAGGACGTCGGATCGGATCGGCGAACCGCCACGTTACAACCAAGCGAGAAAGGAGTCGGATCATGACACGCACCACCAAGCTGGCCCTCGCCGCCGCAATCGCGCTGGCATTCGGATTGGCGGGCGCCGCGACGTACGCCCAGCCGGGAGGCGGCTGGGGCCCGGGTGCCAACTGCCCCTACGGGGCCGGGATGGGTTACGGCAATCCCATGGGGCCGGGATACGGCAGAGGCCCGGGATACGGCATGGGGCCCGGCTATGGCATGGGCTATCGCATGGGTCCGCGCTACGGCGCTGGCCCGCTGCCGGGGATGCTCCTCGGCACCCCCGCGGCGGTGAACGAGCGGCTCGCGGATCTCAAGTCCGCGCTGGGGATCACCGACCAGCAGCAGGCGGCCTGGACCGCGTTCGCGGACAGTGCGACGAAGGAAGCCGGGAGCCGACAGGCCTGGTTCGAAGCAAAGCACGGGGATCAGGGAACGCCGTCCAGCTCCGAGTGGCTCGCCCGGCGCGCCGAGGCGATGAAGCAGCGCCAGTCCGACATGGCAGCGCTGAGCGCCGCCTACAGCAAGCTCTACGAAGCGCTCACGCCCGAACAACGCTCGGTGCTCGATCAACAGCGCGTCGCGTTCGGACCGCGCTACGGCGGGCCTGTGCGCTGATGAACCAAGCCGGCGCAGCCTTGATCACGATCAAATTCTCCGCCCCGAATCCCTATCAGTGTAGGGTCTGAAGGCCGCGTCGGCCCGGCGAACGTTCCGCGCGCGCGGCGCGAAATCGGACTGCCTGCACGATTGGCGCAAGCATCGAGGAATCCGAGCGTGCGCAATATCGCCGTCTTCTACGCCACTCGGGAAGGACAGACGCGGCGGATTGCCGAGTACGTCGCGAAGGCGCTGCGCTCGCGCGGCCTGCAGGTCGAGGTCCTCGACGTGGGCGCCGCGCTGCCCGATGGGCTCGACGTCGCGCGCTACGCGAGCATCGTGCTCGCCGCGTCGATCCACATGGGAAAGCACGAGCGCAGCATGATCGGGTTCGTGCGCGCGCATCGTGCGGCCTTGGAGCGGCTGCCCACGGCATTCCTGTCGGTGAGCCTGTCGCAGGCCGCCGTCGAAGACCCCAAGGCGAATCCGGCGCGCAAGCGGCGGGCGGCGGCGGAGGTCGCCAAGACCGTCGAGCGGTTCGCGCGCACGACCCGATTTCGCCCGAGGCGTGTGCAGCCGGTCGCCGGGGCGCTGCTCTACCGCCAGTACGGTGTCGCGCTGCGCCTGCTCATGCGCTTCATCTCCAGCGTCGTCGGGGCATCGACGGACACGAGCCGCGACCACGAATACACGGACTGGAAGGCGCTGGCGCGCTTTGCCGACGAGATGGCGGATCCCCTCGTCGCGGCGGCACGGCCGGCACAGCGCTGAAGATCGGCGGCTCGCCCCCTCCTGGATTTGCCCTTATGATGGGCGCCGCATCGAGAGATACCGGCGCCGATGACCGATTCCGACTTCGCGTCGCGCTGCAACAGCCATCGCGGCTATTTGTTGCGCGTCGCCGTGCTGCAGCTTCGCGACAAGGATCTCGCCGAGGACGTAGTGCAGGACACGCTGGTCGCCGCTCTTACCGGCGCCGACGGCTTCTCCGGGCGCTCCAGCCTCAAGACCTGGCTCACCGGGATCCTCAAGCACAAGATCGTCGACGCGATCCGGCGCAAGGCGCGCGAGCCGGTCACGACGCCCCTGGCCGACGAGACGCAGCTCGGGGAGATGGACGCGTTGTTCGACGAGAGCGGGCACTGGGAGAACCCGCCCGCCGACTGGGGGGACCCGGAGTCGGCGCTGTCCCGGGCGCAGTTCATGGACATCCTCGAGCTCTGCCTCGAGAAGCTTCCGCCCAACACCGCCCGCGTGTTCACGATGCGCGAGGTGATGGATCTCGACAGCGCCGAGATCTGTAAGGAGCTCGCCATCACGTCGACCAACCTGTGGGTCATCCTGTATCGGGCCAGGATGGCGCTTCGCCAGTGCCTGGAGCAGAACTGGTTCGCTCCGGCCGGCAGACGATGAGGATATGCGCACGCTGGGCCTTCTGATCTCATGCCGGGACGCGAGCCGCGCGATCTCGCAGATGCAGGACGGCAGCGTCCCGATGCCCTTGCACGCGCGCGTCCGGTTCCACCTGCTGTGGTGCGAGGCGTGCAGGCGCTTCCTCGCGCAGCTGCGCTTCCTGCACGCCGCCATGAGGCGCTATCGCATGTAGGCGCGAATTTATTCGCGCATGCAGCCGGACGACGGACCCGGCCGTGGGCGCGAATCCATACGCGGTCGGGATGAATCCCGACCTACGGCAGGAATGACGCCTCGCCTCGGCCAAGGCGCTCGCATGCTAAAATGGCCACTGGTTACGGCCGCCGTCGAAGTCGTGCTCTCCATCGTCGTCAACGGCTCGGCGCGGCGCTGCGCCGCCGGCGCAACCGTGGCCGACCTCCTCCGTGAGCTGGCGCTGGAAGGCAAGCGTATCGCCGTCGAGCGCAATGGAGAGATCGTGCCCCGAAGCCGCCACGATGACACCGTCCTCGCGGAGGGCGATCGCATCGAAGTCGTCCGCGCCGTCGGCGGCGGCTGACGAGGACCTCCGATGAACGCACCCAACGACGCCCTACTCTCCCACACCGACCCGCTCGTGATCGCGGGACGCCCGTACCGCTCGCGCCTCCTCGTGGGCACCGGGAAGTACAAGGATTTCGCCGAGACCCGCGCGGCGATCGACGCCTCGGGCGCGGAGATCGTCACCGTGGCGATCCGCCGCACCAACATCGGCCAGAACCCCGACGAGCCGTCGCTGCTGGATCATCTGCCGCCGAGCGAGTTCACGCTGCTGCCGAACACCGCCGGCTGCTACACCGCGGAGGACGCGATCCGCACGCTGAAGCTCGCGCGCGAGCTGCTCGACGGCCGCACGCTGGTGAAGCTCGAGGTGCTGGGCGATCCGCACACGCTTTTTCCCAACGTGCGTGAGACCGTCCGCGCCGCCGAGGTCCTGATCAAGGACGGCTTCGAGGTCATGGTGTACACATCGGACGATCCGATCGTCGCCCGCGAGCTCGAAGCGCTCGGCTGCGTGGCGGTGATGCCGCTCGCCTCCCTCATCGGCTCCGGCATGGGCATTCTCAATCCCTGGAACCTCAAGCTCATCATCGAGCAGGCGAAGGTGCCCGTGCTGGTCGACGCCGGGGTGGGGACCGCCTCCGACGCGGCGATCGCGATGGAGCTTGGCTGCGCCGGCGTGCTGATGAACACCGCGATCGCGCTCGCGAAAGATCCCCTGCTCATGGCCGGAGCGATGAAGAAGGCCGTCGAGGCGGGGCGCGAGGCGTTCCGCGCGGGCCGCATGCCGCGCAAATTCTACGCCGCGACGCCGAGCTCGCCCACCGCAGGACTCATCGCCTGATCCGCGGATGCGCCGCGTCCGCGCGCTCGCCTCAGCCGCCTGTCTCATTCCGCTCGCCGGGCTGGCCGCACCGCTTTCGAACGACGAGATCTCGGAGATCTGCGCCAAGGCCGACGATCCCGCGCAGTGCGCAAGGCAGGTCGAGACGGTGCAGCTCAAGCGCTTGCCCAACCTGGCGCGCCGCGACGGCAACGCGCTCACCGTGACGCTGTATCCCTCCGGCAGCGCGACGTTCAGCGACAGCGACGGTCCGGTCTCGGGACGCGCGTACAGCCTGTGGGATTATCTCGACGGCATCAACGCCGTGGTGCTCTACACGACGCAGGGGGACACCGCGACGTTCACGCTGCTGCAGCGCGCGACCAACCGGCGCACCGAGCTGCCCACGGAGCCGCAGCTCGCGCCGGATCGGCAACATCTGGTCACGGCCGACATCTGCCAGGACCGCTGCAGCAACGAGATCGCGGTGTGGCGCGTCTCGCGCGACGGCGTGCGCAAGGAACTGGCCTGGTCGCCGGGACCGGCCTGGACCGACGCGGTCGCCCGCTGGAAGGACGCCGACACCTTGAGCTTCGAGTACGTCGGGCCGAACGGCCCGGGGACGGCGGAGAAGAAGCTCGGCGACCCGGCGTGGAAGCGCGTGCCGTGAACGCGTTCCTGCCGGACCGGGACGAGGGAGCCGCGCCGCGCGGCCAGGCGCCTTCGGCAGCCACCAGCGAGTCGCGGCGCCGGCGCGTTCGCAGCTACGTCCTGCGCCAAGCTCGCTTCTCGCCCGCGCAGCAGCGTGTCCGCGAGCGCCTGCTCCCGCGCTTCGGCATCCCGTTCGCCCACGCACCCGTCGACTTCGCCGCGGCGTTCGGTCGCGCGGCGCCGACAGTCCTCGAGATCGGCTCCGGCATGGGCGAGACCACGGCAGCTATCGCCCAGGCATTGCCGGAGCACGATTTTCTCGCCGTCGAAGTGCACGGGCCCGGTGTGGCGAGCCTGCTCAGGCGCGTCGAGGAGCAGGCGCTGGCCAACGTCCGCGTCGTCCAGCACGACGCCGTCGAAGTGGTCGAGCACATGATCCCCCGCGAATGCCTCGACGCGATCCACGTCTTCTTTCCCGATCCGTGGCCCAAGAAGCGCCATCACAAGCGGCGGCTGCTGCAGGCGCCGTTCGTGCACGCGCTGGCGTTGCGACTGAAGCCCGGCGGACGCCTGCACGTGGCTACGGACTGGGAACACTACGCCGCCGCGACGCTCGCGACGCTCGCCGCCGAGCCGCTGCTCGAAAACACCGTCGACGGCTACGCGCAACGGCCAGCGTATCGGCCGGAGACCAAGTTCGAGCGGCGCGGGCGCGCGCTGGGGCACGTCGTGCGCGACCTCGTCTTCCGGCGGCGGTAACGGTCGCGCAGCTTCAGCGTCGAATGCGCACAATCCGCCGGCTTCTCGGCGCGCGCCCGAAAGCCTCCGCTACGGCGACGCTTTTTCCGCCGGGACACTTCTATTCGCCCGTCGCCAACGTCGAAGAGCTGCGGGCGCAGGAACAGCGAATCTGGCCCGACCGGCCGGCGGTCCTCGGCATCGACTTCGACGATGCCTCGCACGAGCGCGTGCTGCGCGAATACTTTCCGGCCTTCTACCGCGACTTCGGCTATCCCGCGAAGCCGGACGGCAATCCGCTCGGCTTCTACCTCGAGAACGACCAGTTCAGCTGGCTCGACTGCCGGGCGCTATTCGTGTTGCTGCGCGCCTGGCGCCCGAAGCGCTTCATCGAGGTGGGCTCCGGGTTCTCGACGTTGCTTGCCGCGGACGTCAACCGGCGGTTCTTGAGCGGAAGCCTCGCGATCGAATGCATCGAGCCCTATCCGCGCGCGGCGCTGCGCTCTCCGAAGCTCGGTCTCGAGCGGCTCATCGTGAGCAAGGTGCAGGACGTGGAGCCCGCGTTCTTCGAGCGGCTGGAGCCGGGCGACGTGCTGTTCATCGATTCCTCGCACGTGGCGAAGACCGGCAGCGACGTCAATCATCTGTGCTTCGAGGTGCTGCCGCGGCTTCGCCAAGGGGTGCGCATCCACTTCCACGACATCTTCCTCCCGGCCGACTATCCCAAGCCGTGGGTGCTGGACGAGAACCGCGGCTGGAACGAGCAGTACGTCGTACGCGCGCTCCTCATGTACAGCGGCGCGTTCCGCGTGGTCTTCGGTTGCGGCTACGCGTTCGCGGCGCACTGGGAAGCGCTGCGGGCGGCGCTGCGCGAGCCGGACGACGCCTGCTACGGCGGTGGCAGCCTGTGGATCGTGAAGGTCGCATGAGCGATCGGTCTTCGGTGCTGCACGTGAGCGCCGCCGAGGGCGGCGGTGCGGACCGCTACATCCGCGACGTCGCCGCCAGCGTTCCGCGGCGGCATTTCCTCTGGCACGTCGGCTCGGGCTTGGACGTCATCGAGGACATCGGCCGCGAGCGCTTCTTTCCGCTCTCCGAGCGCCTCACCGGCTCCGAGGGTCCGCGTCTGCTGCGGAAATGGCTCGAGGCGAGCGGAATCGCGGCGGTTCATCTGCACGGCGTCGGCGTGCAGTGCCGCGACCGGCTCGCGCTCGTCCGACGGGCCTTGCCGCTGCCCTGGCTGGTCACGCTGCACGACCTCGGATTCGTGAATCCGGACGCATTCTCGGTCCCGGTGCTCAAGCCCGATGCGGCATGGATCGCTGAAGTCGCGAGCACGCTCTCCGGCGCCGCGGCGGTGCTGGCGCCGTCGGGCTTCGTGCGCGACCTCGCCGCGCAGCACTTCCCCGGTGTGCGCTGCGACGTCATCCCACCGGGCATCGACTCGTCGCGCCTGCGTGCTGCGGCCTCGATACCGCCGGACTTCGCGGCGCACGCGCCGGCGCTGCGCGTCGCGGTGGTCGGCGCGATCGGACCGCACAAAGGCAGCGCCCCGCTCGCCGCGCTGGTCGATCGGCTTAACGGCAGCGGCATCGGCATCGTCGTCATCGGCTACACCGATTCGCAGCTCAGGCGTGGCTGGTCGACGCCGGGCCGCTACTACGTGCACGGTCCCTACGTCGACGCAGAGCTGCCGGCGCTGCTGCGCGCGTACGCCGTGGAGGTGGTGCTCTTTCCGAACCGGCTGCCGGAGAGCTTCAGCTATACGCTCTCCGAGGTGTGGGCGGCCGGCGTTCCGGTGATCGTGCCGGAGGACGGCGCGCTGATGGAGCGCGTCGCGACCCACGGCGGCGGATGGATCCTGACAGCGCCGTTCTCGCCCAACGAGGCCGCCGCGCTGCTCAAGCGGCTCCTCGCGCCGGGGAGCGCCGCCGAGCGCTCCCGCGTAAAATCGCGCATCGATCCGCGCGACCCCGCGCGCATCCCCACTCTCGAGGCCATGGCTCGCGACATCGACGCGCTGTACCGCCGCTTCGGCCTCGCCCCAGCACCGTCCGCCGACGTGACGCCGGATGCCGGCGAGCAGGCGCTGCGGCCGCTGCTCGCCGCGAACCTCAACGGGTTCGCGTTCCGGCGGGAGCTCGTCAAGCTCGCCGACGAAGCGGCGCAACTCTCGACTGCGGTCGAGCAGTCGACGCCCTGGGTGACCAAGCTCGAGCGCGACGTCCGCGAGGCGCAAGCCTGGGCGCGCAAGCTCGAGCACGACGTCGAGGTCCTGAAGGCCGAGAGCGAGACGCTCTTCCAGCAGAACCGGCGTCTCGCCGACGACAAGGCGGCGTTCGACCAGCTGCCGCTCGTGGTGCGCAAGCTTCTCCTCAAGAAGGTCTTCCGTGCCCGACGTTGACTTGAGCATCGTCACCTACGCGCCCGATTTCGCGGCGCTTCGCGAGGCGATCCGCGGCGTCGCCGAGCAGGCGGAAGACTTCGCGATCGATCTGCTGATCCACGACAACAGCCCGAAGCTCGAGACGACGGCCGAGATCGAGCGCACGCTTGCGACCGAAAGCGCGTTCGCCAACGTGCGCGTCGAACGATCGGAAGACAACATCGGATTTGGGCGCGGCCACAACGCCAACGCGCGGCGCGGGAAGGCGCCGTACTTCCTGGTGCTCAACCAGGATTGCGTGCTCGAGCCCGGCGCGCTCCGCATCCTTCTCGAGACCGCCACCAACGACGACGCGCGCGTCGCGGCATGGGAGCCGCGCCAGATTCCCTACGAGCATCCCAAGGCCTACGATCCGGTAACGCTCGATGCGCCGTGGGTCAGCGGCGCAGCAGCACTCTTCCGGCGCAGCGCCTTCGATGCGGTCGGCGGGTTCGAACCACGTATCTTCATGTACGGCGAGGACGTCGATCTGTCGTGGCGGTTGCGCGCAAAGGGCTTCCGGCTGCGCTACCTGCCGCGGTGCGGCGTCGTGCACCGCGCCTACCAATTCGCGGGAGAGGTAAAGCCGCTGCAGATCCTGGGTGGGGTCGAGACCAATCTGTGCCTGCGCGCGCGCTACGGCGGGCAGCGGCGCACGATCCGCGGCCTCGTCCGGCTCGGGCTCGAGGCGCTCGCGCCGCAGGACTTTCCGGGCCGGCGCATGGGGCTGATCCGCGCCGGACTCCGGTTCTTGCGCCAGTGGCCGTATTTCTATGCCACGCGCGTCGATCCCAACGAGCACTTCACGCCGATCTTCTCGGGTCGCGACTACGAAGTGCGGCGTGACGGCGCGTTCGTCGCGATGCGCTCGCAGCGCGAATCGCCGCGCGCCGCGGCGCCGCTGGTGTCGATCCTGATCCGCACCGTCGACCGCGGTCCTTGGCTCGAGCAAGCGCTCGCCACCGTGGCGAACCAGACCTGGCCCAACCTCGAAGCTGTGGTGATCGAGGACGGTCCGCCGCGGTCGGAGGCCGTAGTCGAGCGTTTCCGCGACCGGCTCAACGTGCGCTATCGCGCGCTCGGTTCGAAAGTGGGGCGCGCCCGAGCCGGCAACATCGCGCTCGTCGAGGCGCGCGGCGAGTGGCTCAACTTCCTTGACGACGACGACCAGCTCTTCGCCGACCACGTCGAGGTGTTGCTCGACGCCGCGCAGGAGCGGCGCGTCAAGGGCGCGTACGGGCTTTCGTGGGAGACGCCGACCCGCGTCATCGATCGCGCCGGCGCGCGCTACGAAGAGCTGGCGCACGTTACCCGACACCGCCATCCCTTCGATCGGCTCGCGCTCTGGCACCACAACATCTTCCCGATCCAGGCGGTGCTGTTTCATCGGAGCCTGTACGAACGTCATGGCGGTTTCGCCGAAGACATGGATCAGCTCGAGGATTGGAACCTCTGGACGCGCTACACGCTCGAGGACGACTTCGTGCTCGTCGAGAAGACGACCTCGAAGTACCGCGTGCCGGCGAGCGCGCGCGAGGCCGCGGCGCGGCAAGCCCTGCTCGACCGTGCCTACCGGGACGCGCTCGAGCGGCAGACGGCATTGCGGTTCGTCGCATCGCCGCAGGACATCACGCGCCTTGCTCAGGTCCACGTGCGCAGCCAGTCGCTGCCGCTCGTGAGCGCTCCAGCCGTGCGCCGCTTCGTCGCCGAGCGGCCATGGCTCGCGCAGATCGCCGCCTGGCGCGGCCCGATCTTGCGCCTGCTCCGTCGCGGCCGCGGCGCGCTATGAACACCGAAGTCCCGTTCACCGGCGGGCGCTTCCCTTCCCGGCGCGCGCGCGGCAAGATCTGGACGAGCACCGCCACCGCTGCCATTTCGCGCCGGTCTTGGTCGCGGCGAAAGATGTGCTGGACGTCGCGTGCGGCGCGGGCTGTTGATTTCTCCAGCTAGCCAAGCCCGCAGACGCTTTGGCGGGACTCGCCGCGCCGCCTAAGTTTATCGGCGCACCCCTACGAGCAACAGGTTGCTTGGCCAACCGCAGAGCGCGACCGTACACACGTCGACGTCGAAGTCGCCGGGGCCATCGGCGAGCCGCCGCATTTCGCGCCTCGTGAGAAGATTGAGATGGTCCTCATCGGCGAAGAATTCCAGACTCATCCGGCGGAGAACGGCGCTGAAGTGCTTTCTCGGCAACCAATGCGCAAACGGCAACAGAGTATGGAACTCCACAGGGAACCAGCGGTTCGGGGTGGTCAAGAACACGCCCCGGCGGGCGACTCGCAGGCATTCGCGTACATACGCGGCCTGGTTCTGTCTCGATCCGACATGCTCCAGCACGGCCGACGAGTGAACGACGTCGAAGGAGCGGTCCGCGAACGGCAGCTTCAGTCCATTGGCGAAGACGAACCTGATACCGGGATACTGGCGCTCAAGAAAAGAGGCGTCATCGATTCCCGCTGCGGTAATGCGATCCTTGCTGGGGTGCCAAGCCTCGAGGTAGTTCGACGATTCATACGTCGTGTCGGATGTGACGCCGACGTCGAGAATGCGGTCTTCGGCCGTGACTCGAAGCTTCTCGACGAATCGGGCGTACATCTTGCGACGCTGCCTGATTGCGATGCCTACGGCGAGGCTGGCCGGCGCGGCAAGGTTGTATACCGGATTGGGCTTGGCGAGCATCTATGAGCGAAGCACTACGCCAGCGGAGCGCCGCCGACAAGTTTCAGGCACCGTTGATCTTCCAGCGCAGAAACGACAGCGCGAACGAAGAAAACATGATCTCCATGCCGATGACGGAAAAGGTGAGCGAGGGTATGACCACGCGCATCACCTGTCGCGGATCGAGTTGCGACAGGCCCGTCGATACCCACAGAAAAAGGGAATAGCCCGCCAGGGATAGACCCGCTATGAGCATGGCGGTGCCCAGTACAAGCCCGCGTTCCAGGGTGAAATGATCGAGGAAGCGGCGGAAATTACTGCCGGACGGAAGGAGACCATCTGCGGCAGCCGCGGTCTTCACGATCAGCGAAAACATCACCATCTGCACACCCGCGATCATCGCTCCCCCGGCAAAGAGCATCGTGTGGATGTCGAGAACGACGTGCCCCAGGCTCACGGGGCCGACCAAGAGTGCGGCCTCGGCTACGGCGCCCAACGCAAGCAAGACCAGCCCGGGATACAGGAATAACCAGCGGGGGCTGAACATGAGCAGGAACCGCAAATGCCGCCAGCCATCCCGCCAGGTGCGGAGGTGAGGGCGGCGCGATCGACCGTCCGGCGAGAGCGTCGTCGGCGCCTCGGCGATGCTCAGGCCGTTCAGCGCCGAGCGCACGATCATTTCGCTCGCGAACTCCATTCCTTGTGCCCGAAGTCCGACCTCGAGAAGGCGATCGCGCCTAAACGCCCGGAGGCCACAATGAAAGTCGCCGATTGGAATCGCGAAGAACAGGCGCCCGAGGTAGCTGAGCACCGGGTTGCCTAGGTACCGGTGAAGGAACGGCATCGCTCCATCCTCGATGCCGCCTTGGAACCGATTGCCGATCACGACGTCGTAACCGGCGTGCAGCTTCTCGACGAAGGGACCCAGTGCCGAGAAGTCGTAGCTCGAATCGGCGTCGCCCATGATGACATAAGTCCCGCGTGCAGCCCGTGTTCCGTGCAGCAAAGCCAACCCGTAACCTCTCTCGGATACATGGACGACTCGTGCCCCACTCTGCTCCGCTATGCGCGGCGAACCGTCGGTGCTGCCGTTATCGGCGATCAGGATCTCGCCCGAGATACCTTCGCGATCCAGAAACGCGCGCGCCTTGCCGATGCACGACGCCAGCGTCTCGGCTTCGTTAAGGCACGGCATCAGGATCGTAAGCTCCGGCGCCGGCTCATTCTGCTCCAGCGTCTGAACCGTTGCGCCACCCAGCTGCATGGTTCACTCGCGCGATGTTTGCTGCTTAGAGCGATCCGGCCTGAAGACCCACCACACCGAGGCGCTATAGTTGACTGCCACGGCCGCGACCGACGCGATCGTCAATGCAACGAGGAGACTCCACCCGGACCTCACCATGACCCAATAGAGCCCCAAGTTTAGCCCGTTGCCCACCCCATTGCTCAAGACAAAGCGCAGCCACTCCGCTGCCGTAGGTGCCGGCCTTGCAGGGGAGCTGAACGTGAACGACCTGTGCAGCCACCATGTGGTCGTGAGTGCGCTCAGGAGCGACGGTACGCGCGACCAGATCGGGGACAGCCCTGCCCACTGCACCATGACGAGCAACGCCGACGCGTCGACCAGAAACCCGACACCGCCCACGACGAGAAAGCGGGTCAATTGGGTCGCGTGGCTACGAAGGCCTGCTTTCATCGTCACGACCTGGAGTGGGAACGCTGGGCAATGCAGTTATACTCGGGCGATGCCTTGGCGAGGCCTGCGTTTTCGACCTTCCTTGACGTCGACAGCGGTCAGCGCCTTCGCGCTCGCAACGCTGGCGTTGGTTCTCATTCGCGCAGTCAAGACCGCCGATCCCTATTGGGACACGCTGGCCTACCACTGGCCGTATGCGGCCAGGTTGGCGGGACTGTGCGACCGGAGTTGTTTCGTCCTGTGGTCGGGCATGGAAACCCGATACGACGGTTTTCCTCTTGTTCTCACCGCGCTCCAGGGTTATCTGTGGCGCGTCACGGGAACGCCGGCTCTCGGAGATCTGTTCAATATCGCCGCCGTCGTCATTCTCGGTCTGTACTTGAAGGCCCGTTTCGAGGTCCCGCTTGCCTGGTCCTGGCTTGCCTTCCTCGCCATTCCGGCGGTCCAGGTGCAACTGACCAGCACCTACATCGACGTCCCCATCAACGCCGCAGTGACCATCGCCGTCATGGTCGTTCTGGGCATGCTGGTCGCAAAAACGGCCGACCACCGTGCCGACGTGTCGCTTGCTCTGGTCGCGCTCGGCTTTGCCGCGGGCAGCAAGTACCAGATGCTGCCCGTTGCGTTGCTGGCATGGGGTGCCATCGTCTTCCTTGCCACGAAGGAGCCCGAGCTCGTCCGGGCGCAGCGCCGAACCGTCGTATTTTGGCTTCTGGCGGTCGCGGGCACACTGGTTCTGCTTCCGAAAGTGGCGGCCAACGCATTGCACTTCGGCAATCCACTCTACCCCGTCGGCTTCGATGTCGGTCCCCTCCATTTTGCCGGGACGGAAGGCATGATGCCGGCCAACTCCATCTCGGAGGTGTGGAAAGACGATCCGCGCTGGTTGCGATGGTTGGCCTCGGTATTCGAGTTCGATGCCTTCCGCGGGCGTCCGTTGCTCTGGACGGTAGGTCAAGCCGATGTCCCGCAAGGCAATCCCTCCTTCCGAATGGGGGGCTACTTCGCCCCCTACGTCCTCGCGGCACTGGTACTCATCATTTGGAGCGTACGCGCGACACCGCTGGCGCGCTGGCCGCTTGGGCTCGTGATCGTGCTCAGCCTCCTCTGCGCGGCGCTGCCCATGTCGCACGAGCTCCGCTACTACATGTTCTGGATGCTCACGCTGGTCTCGTGCGCCCTCGTGCTCGCCCACTCGCCTGTCTTCGCGCATTCGCAGCAGAGCCTGCAACGCGGCATCACTCAAGCGGTCGTCGCCATCGCGGCGGCAAGCGTCATCTCGATGACCGGCGCGGCCTACCTTGTCGCGAACAAGGGAGAGGGACTGTCGGCGCTGCTGAAGGATACGAACGAGGTCGCGCTCCAAGTGCCCGACGGCGGGACGCTTTGCGTGCTCAATAGAAATCCACGAGCCTTTCTCTATGCGTCCTTGTTCCACCCGCCGCGTCACTATCTGACCCGGGCGCTCTTTGCCGACGAACCCGCCGAGTGCTCGGTTCGCCTGAATCTGGATAGATAGGCAGCGTGCCGTCGCTCTTAGCGCCGCCGCATGACCGCCAGGTCGTGCGTGAAGAGGTAGCCCGGAAGTATGTCAACGATTTCGAAATACTTAGCCCAGATGCGCCTGATGTAGCGCTGCGAGTGGTAGACGTTGACGTACTGACCCTCGTGTGCGGCATACCCGTCGAGCTGATCGTTGCGGCCGCCGAAGAGGATGCCGGCCCGCTGCACGGCCGCGGTCAACCGGCCGCGTGCTGCCGCATCGAGACGCGCGTAATCGATCGTCGTCTGTCCGTGCACCGTCATCAGCAGCAGCGCTCCGGGCTTGGCGACGCGCCTGAGCTCCGATAGCCAGAGCGCCTCGAGGTCTGGGCGAAAGTGAGTGAAAATCGAAATACCGTAGATGAGATCGAATGTATCTTGCGCGTACGGCAGCGGCGGCCGGAGCGACGACGCGACGTAGCTTCCCGGCAGGTGCTCGGCGCACCAGGCGACATTGTCGCCATCGATATCGCAGCCGTGGAAACCTGCGGCCACCGGCGCGAGATGCCGCGCGATCCGCCCGCAGCCGCATCCCCAGTCGAGGATTGATCGGTAATCGCGCAGTCGCTTGCCGGTCAGAACCAGGCATGCTCGATCAAGGCGCTCGTGATCGGTACAGCCGGACATGAGAAATCCAGCGGCGTCGCGATTTCCGATGACCCGAAACCGCCGGTCTTCGTCGGGCAGATCTCGGTGCAGCGAAGCGTCGGGGATGAACCAGCTGTCGCGGGCGATGGCCGCCGCGGGAGTATCGCGGTCGCGGCACGTGACCTCCAGCACTCCGCCACGGTAGAGCACGCCCGCATCGTTGGACACGAGCACGAATCCGCAATCCTTCGCGCGTTCCCGTGCCGGAAAGCACTGCCCAACGTCGACGCGCTCCAGCGGATAGAACACCCGATCGAAAGGCCGTCCGTTTACACTGAAGCGCCCGGCAACGTCGTCGGCCGCCGCCGGTCCGTCGAGGAATGCCCACCCGCGAACCGTCAACGCGCCCTGGGACGTCTCGACCGAATCGACGAACCAAGGCTCGGCGATGAAGCGGGTCAGGGGCTGCGGCCGTCGATTCAGCTTGCGGCGCGCCCGGCGAAGCATGTCGGCGACGGGTATCGATGGCATGCTCGGCCCTGGTCGCGACTCGATTAGGTCGGTCCGGATCAGCCCAGCTCCAGCAGCACCGGCTGATGATCCGACGCCTGCGTCTGCTGGTCGACGCGCAGCGTCTTCACCCGCGGGGCGAGATCGGCCGAGACGAAGATGAAGTCGCAGTGCTGCTCCGGCTCGTCGGGCGTCTCTTTCTCGTAGATCTTGAACGTCGAGGCGTGGGACTCGCCGGGGTGCGCGACTTCCCACGCGTCGGCGAGGGGCGGGGTGCCGTCGTCGAACGGTTCGAGCATGCGGGCATGCAGCGGATCGGTCGGCTCGAGGTTGAAGTCGCCGGTGATGATCGTCGATGCGGGCCGAGGGCGCGTGTGGAACGGTCCGCCCTCGGTGTCGACGATCGTCCCCAGGCGCGCGTGGCCGCTGCCCTCGGCGTAGAGGGTGCGCAGCGCCTCGACCTGAGCCGTGCGCTTCTTCGTGCCGTAGTACTCGAGGTGGGTGGTGATCACGCGCACCGGGGCACCGGGCGCCGCGATCACCGCTTCGAGCGCGATCCGCGGCATGCCGTTGACGCCCGGATCGACGGGATAGGGGAGCAGATGGCGGAAGATCTGGCCGACGGGAAAGCGCGACAGGATCAGGTTGCCGAAGTGTCGGCGGCCGCCCTTGTCGTCCGGCACGTCGACGATCGCGCCGGGCACGGCATTGAAGCCGGGGAGCCGCGAGGACAGCTCGGAAAACTGGTTCTCCCCGCGGCTGCCGGCCAGCCGCGGATCCGGGAAATTGCTCGCGATCTCCTGCAAGCAGAGCACGTCGAAATCGGCGATCGCCTTGGCGTGCTGGACGATCCGCGCCGGATCGACTCGGCCGTCGACGCCGCGGCACCACTGGACGTTCCACGTGATGAGCCTCATTTGATTCCCGCCCGCATGAACGACTGCACGAACTGGCGCTGGAACAGCAGAAACCCGGCGAGCAGCGGAGCGGTCGTGAGGAGCGTCGCCGCGGTGATGATGGACCAGTCGATGCCCTGATCGGTCGCCGAGAAGACCTGCAGCCCCACGGTGAGCGGCCGCGATTCCACCGAGTCGGTGATGATGAGCGGCCAGAGGAAATTGTTCCAGTGGTAGGAGACGCTCACCAGTGCGTAGGCGAGATACACCGGACGGGCGAGCGGCACGTAGACCTTCCACAACACCTGCAGCGGCGAGCAGCCCTCGATGCGGGCGGCTTCGTCGAGCTCCGCGGGGACGGTCTTGAACGTCTGCCGTAAGAGGAAGATGCCGAACGCGCTCGCCATGTAGGGCAGACCGATCGCGACGATCGTGTCGCGCAGCCCCAGCAGGCTCATCGTTCGGTAGTTCTCGACGATCAGCACGTCGGGCGTGACCATGAGCTGGATCAGCACCAGCGCGAAGAGGATGGCGCGTCCCGGAAAGGCGAACCGCGCGAAGGCATAGGCGGCGAGCGTGCACAGCACCAGCTGCCCGGCGAGGATCATCGCGCACAGCACGACCGTGTTCACGAAATAGCGCGCGAACGGTGCGGCGTGCCACGCCCGCACGAAATTCTCGAGCGTCAGCGGCGCGCCGAGCACGAAGCGCGTCGAGAACTCGCCGGGGTGGAACGCCGTCCAGAAGGCGTAGGCCAGCGGCAGGATCCAAAGCGCGCCCAGGAGCCAGGCGCCGGCGGTCTCGAAGCCGCGGGCGACGGGCCCGGCGCGATAGACGGCGGGGCTCACCGGTAATGCACCCGCCGCTCGAGGACGCCGAACTGGGCGAGCGCCGCGAAGCCCAGGATCGCGAGCAGCACGATGGTCAGAGTCGCGGCATACGCCGTGTCGAGGAAGCGGAACCCGATCTCGTAGACGTAGTAGAGCAACAGCTCGGTCGCATTGTCGGGGCCGCCGCGCGTCATCACGACAACGTGATCCACCAGCCGGAAGGCGTTGATGACCGCGTTGACCAGCACGAACAAGGTCGTGGGCATGAGCAGCGGGAAGGTCACGCGGCGGAAGAAGTACCAGCGTGACGCGCCCTCGATGGCTGCGGCCTCGGCGAGGTTAGGCGAGATCTGCTGCAGCGCCGCGAGGTAGAAGATCATGAAGAAGCCGGCTTCCTTCCACACCGTCACCGCCATGAGGCAGCCGAGCGCCGTGTTCTTGCTCCCGAGCCAGTTGTGCGCGGGGAGCCCGAGCGCGCCGGTGAGCTTCTCCAGCAGGCCGTACTCCGGCGTGTAGAAGAAGAGCCAGATGTTGGCCACCGCGATCATCGGCAGCACCGTGGGCGTGAAGTAGGCGAGCCGCAGCAGTCCGCGGCCCGCGATCGTCCCGTTGACCCAGGCCGCCATCAGCAGCGCCAGCGCGATTGACAGCGGGATCGTGCCGCCCGCGTACCACAGGTTGTTGGTGAGCGACTGCCAGAAGATGGGATCGTCGAAGAGCTGGCGGTAATTGTCCGCGCCGACGAACACGCTCGGCCGCGCGCCGCGCGGCGTAGAGTGGAAGCTCTGCCACAACGTGGCGACGGTAGGGTAGTGCGTGAACAGCGCCAGCAGCGCCGCGGCCGGCAGCAGAAGCAGCCAGCCGTAGAGCCATTGGCGGGTGCGGGTCATGCGCCGCCCTGTAGGCGCGAATTCATTCGCACACGCGCGCGGCCGAATGAATTCGGCCCTACATCGACGCGCGAATCGACCCGCACGGCTGTTATGTCGGCCCTACCGATACGGCTTCAGCAGCCGCTCGGCTTCGCGCTGCGCGTCCTTCATTGCTTCGGCCGCCGGCTTCGAGCCCGTGAGCGCCGCCTGCAACCCGTCGTTCAGCGCCTTGGTCACGCGCTGGTTGTCGTGCGTGGAGAGTTCTGCGACAGCGTATTGCAACTGATCGCGCGCGACCGCAGCGGCAGGGAAATCGGCGACGTATTTCTTCATCGCCGCGGTCTCCCATGCGTCGGGCCGGACGGCGACGTAGCCGGTGTCGATGCCCCATTGGGCCGCGCGCGCTGGCGAGGTGATCCAGCGGATGAACTTGACGGCCGCCGCCTGCTGCGCGGGGCTAGCCTGCTTGAAGAGGTAGAAATTGCCGCCGCCGGTCGGGCTGCCGCGGCGCTTGTTGCCCGGCAGCATCGCCACGCCGAAATCGAACTTGGCGTTGTTGCGCACGTTGGTCAGGTTGCCGGTCGTCGTCCATATCATCGCGACCTTGCGCTCGAAGAAATCCTTGGGCGTCGTGCCCCAGTCGACGATGCCGGGGGGATGGACCTTGTATTTGTCCACCAGATCGATCCAGTACTGCAGGGCGTCGACCACGGCCGGCTTGTCGTAGTAGGTCTCGGTCCCGGCGCTGTTCATCAGGATCGCGTTGTTCTCGGTGGTCAGACCCTGGAACAGCCAGTACGGGAAGCCCGATGAGGGAATCTGCACGCCCCACTGCGTAACCTTGCCGGAGGCGTCGCGCCTGGTGAGCTTCTGGCCGTAGGACGCCATCTCGGCCCACGTCGTCGGCGGCTTGCTCGGGTCGAGCCCGGCGTCCCTGAACATCTCCTTGTTGTAGTAGAGCACGATGGTCGAGCGCTGGAACGGGATCCCCCAAGTCTTGCCGCCGGTCTGGCTGTTCTCCATGAACGCCGGGTAGAACCCCTTGAGCCATGCCTGGTCCTCGGCGGTCTTGATGTAGCCGTCGAAGGGGACGATCGCGTCCTCGTCGATCAGCGTGAACATGTCGGTCGAGAGCAGCACCGCGGTGGTCGGCGGATCGCCGCCCTTGACCGCCGTGAGCGCCTTGGTGATCGACTCCTGGTAGCTTCCGGCGTAGATGGGCTTAACCTTGATGCCCGGGTTTTCCTTCTCGAAGTCCGCGGCGAGGCCGTCGACGATCTTGGTGATCGGCCCACCGACCGCGATCGGGTAGTAGAACGAGATCTCGACCGGAACTTGGGCAAAAGCGAGCGACGAAACCGCCGCCATCATCAAGCCGCCGAGCCAGCACGCGATGCGTTTCATGGAGTGCCCCCTTGGTGGAAGGTAATTTCGATGGTCCCCGGCTTCGCCTCGTTCGACTCCAGGGTACGACTTACGCAAACATCGTCGCTTGATCGTGCATCGTCTCTTCCTCGATGCGCCGGCCGCTCGCCCCGTCGAAGAAGTGCTGCGCGCCCCGGGCCCAGGAGAGCCTCGTTGCGTCGCCCGGCGAGAGCCCCACGCGGCCGGCGACGCGCGCGGCAATCGTCTGGTGACCGATGCGGCACGACAGCAGCGAATCGGCACCGAGGTACTCCACGCCGGCGACCTCGGCTTCCACACCGCCGTCGCGGCCGATCGCGATGTGCTCGGGCCGCACGCCGAGAGTGGCGCCCGCGCGCTCCGCCGGCGCTACGCCGGGGCCGGCCGTGCCCTGGATCACGGCGCCGCCGTGCCCAGGCTCGAGGCGCAGGAGATTCATCGGCGGCGTGCCGATGAAGCGGGCGACGAACACGTCCGCGGGCGCCTCGTAGAGATCGACCGGGGTGCCGTTCTGCTCGATCCGACCCGCGTCGAGCAGGATGACGCGATCGGCCATGGTCATCGCCTCGACCTGGTCGTGCGTCACGTACACCATCGTGATGCCCAGCTTGCGCTGGAGGCTGCGGATCTCGGTCCTCATCTCCGCGCGCAGCTGCGCGTCGAGATTCGACAGCGGCTCGTCCATCAAGCAGACCGGCGCCTCGGCGATGATCGCTCGTCCAAGCGCGACGCGCTGCTGCTGTCCGCCCGAGAGCTGCGAGGGCTTGCGGTCGAGAAGCTTGTCGAGACCGAGCAAGCTCGCGACCCGCTGCAGCCGGCGCGCGCGCTCGTCGGCGCCGAACTTGCGCACCTTGAGGCCGAAGACGATGTTCTCCGCGACCGACAGATGCGGAAAGAGCGCGTACGACTGGAACACCATTGCGATGTTGCGCTGCGCCGGCGGCAGATTCGTGACGTCGCGCCCGCCGATCAGGATGCGGCCGCGGTCCGCGGGCTCGAGGCCCGCGATCAGCCGCAGCGTCGTGGACTTGCCGCAGCCGGAGGGGCCGAGCAGCACGTTGAGCGTGCCCGCGTCGAGCGCGAAGGACACGTCGTCGACCGCGCGAACCTCGCCTTCGGCGGTCGTCCAGTGCTTGGCTATGTTCTCGACGGCGATCGCCGACACGCGTATTGACCTCTCGGATGCGGCCACCGAACGCCCGTGCCGCGCCCCGGCCGGCAATGATAACAAACCGGCGCGGGCGTTAAGCGAAGAGGGCTCGCAAGGCCGCCCCCGGGTCCGCCGCGCGCATGAACGCTTCGCCCACCAGGAAGGCGTGCACGCCCGCCGCGCGCAGTCGCGAGACGTCCGGCGGCGCGAGGATGCCGCTCTCCGTCACGACGATCCGGCCCGCCGGGATCCGCGGCAGAAGTCCGAGGGTCGTGTCCAGCGACACCTCGAAGGTGCGCAGGTTGCGGTTGTTCACGCCGATGAGCGGGGTGGCGAGCCGGAGCGCCCGGTCCAGCTCCGCCGCGTCGTGCACCTCGACCAGCGTCGCCATGCCGAGCGACGCCGCGCAGGCTTCGAGCGCGGCGAGGCGCGCGTCGTCGAGCGCGGCGACGATGAGCAGGATGCAGTCGGCGCCCAGAACGCGCGATTCGTAGACCTGATACTCCTCGACGATGAAGTCCTTGCGCAGCACGGGCAGCGCGCAGGCGCCGCGTGCCGCGGCGAGATGCTCGGGCGCGCCCTGGAAATATTCCCGGTCGGTGAGCACCGACAGGCAGGCCGCGCCGCCGGCCTCGTAGCGCGCGGCAATGGCCGCCGGCTCGAAGATCGGCCGCAGCACGCCGCGGCTCGGGCTCGCCTTCTTGATCTCGGCGATCACCGCCGGTTGTCCCGCAGCGATGGGCCTGCGCAGCGCGCCGGCGAAGTCGCGCACCGGCGCGGCCGCGCGCGCCGCCTCGCGCAATGCCGGGAGCGGCTTCGAGGCGCGGGCAGCCGCGACTTCCTTCGCCTTGCTGGCGAGGATGCGGGTGAGGATATCGCCCGTGCCGACCGCCTCGGTCACTGCGCCGGCTTCCCTAGCTTCTGCGTCATCGCGACGAAGCTCTCCAGCTTGCGCTTCGCCGCGCCCGAGGCGATCGACTCGCGCGCCCGGGCGATGCCCTCCGCGATCGACGGCGCGCTGCCGGCAGCGTAGAGCGCGGTCCCGGCGTTGAACGCGACGATCTCCCGAGGCGTACCCTCGACGTTGCCGAGCGCCTCCAGGATCATCTCCTTGGACTGCCCGGCATCGGTCACCTTGAGCCCGCGGTTCGACTTCATATGCAGGCCGAAGTCCTCGGGATGGATCTCGTATTCGCGCACTTCGCCGTCCTTGAGCTCGCCGACCATCGTCGCCGCGCCGAGCGAGACCTCGTCCATCCCGTCCTTGCCGTAGACGACCAGCACGTGCTTGCCGCCGAGGCGCTGCAGCACGCGCACGTGGATGCCGACCAGATCCGGATGGAACACGCCGACGAGCTGGTTCGCCGCGCCCGCGGGATTGGTGAGCGGCCCCAGGATGTTGAAGATCGTCCGCACGCCCAGCTCCTTGCGCACCGGCGCCGCGTGCTTCATCGCGCCATGGTGACTGGGCGCGAACATGAAGCCGATGCCGGTCTCGGCGATGCACTGCGCCACCTGCGCCGGGCCGAGCATGATGTTGGCGCCGAGGGCTTCGAGCACGTCGGCGCTGCCCGACTTCGACGACACCGACCGGTTGCCGTGCTTGGCCACCCGCGCGCCGGCGCCGGCGGCCACGAACATCGCCGCGGTGGAGATGTTGAAGGTGTGTGAAGCGTCGCCGCCCGTGCCGACGACGTCGAGCAGCTTTTCGGGATCCGGCACCTCGACCTTGGTCGAGAACTCGCGCATCACCTGCGCCGCGGCCGAGATCTCGCCCACCGTCTCCTTCTTTACCCGCAGCCCCACAGTGAGCGCCGCGATCATCACCGGCGTGGCCTCGCCGCTCATGATCTTGCGCATGAGCGCGAGCATCTCGTCGTGGAAGATCTCGCGGTGTTCGATGGTGCGTTGCAAGGCTTCCTGCATGGTTATAGGCATGACGGTCTCGCGGGTAGGGCCGAATTCATTCGGCCGCGCGGCGTTGAAGAAAATTGGCCAGAAGCTCGTGCCCCTTCTCGGTGAGGATCGCTTCGGGATGGAACTGCACCCCCTCGACGGGAAGCTGGCGGTGGCGCACCCCCATGATCTCGCCGTCCTCGCTCTCCGCCGTGACCTCCAGGCACGAGGGCAGGCTCGCGCGCTCGATCACCAGGGAATGATAGCGCGTCGCGGTGAGCGGGCTCGGCAGCCCGTGGAACACGCCTTGGCCGCGATGCGCCACGTTCGACAGCTTCCCGTGCATGACGCGGCCGGCGCGCACGATGCGCCCGCCGAACGCCTGGCCGATCGCCTGGTGTCCTAGGCAGACGCCTAGAATGGGTATCTCGCCAGCGAAGCGCTGGACGAGCGGCACGCAGATGCCCGCTTCCGATGGCGTGCACGGCCCGGGAGAGAGCACGATCCGCTGCGGCTTCCAGGCCGCGATCTCGTCGAGCGTGAGCGCGTCGTTGCGGTACACCTGCACGTCCTCGCCCAGCTCGCCCAGGTACTGCACGAGGTTGTAGGTGAAGCTGTCGTAGTTGTCGATCATGAACAGCATGGCGTCACCTCAGGCTTCCTCGTCTAGGCCGGATTGCGCCATCGCCGCCGCGCGCAGGACCGCGCGCGCTTTCGAGAGCGTCTCGCGCCACTCGCTTTCGGGCACCGAGTCGTGCACGATTCCCGCGCCAGCCTGGGCATGGAGCATCCGGTCCTTGATCACCGCGGTGCGGATGGCAATCGCCAGGTCCATGTCGTCCTGGAAGGAGATGTAGCCGACCGCGCCCGCGTAGATGCCCCGGCGCGACGGCTCCAGCTCGTCGATGATCTCCATCGCCCGCACCTTGGGCGCGCCGCTCACCGTCCCGGCCGGGAAAGACGCCCGCAGCACATCGAGCGCGGTCAGACTGGGCTTGAGACGGCCCTCGACATTGGACACCATGTGCATCACGTGCGAATAGCGCTCGACGACCATCTGCTCGCTCACCTTCACGCTGCCGATCGCCGCGACGCGGCCGACGTCGTTGCGTCCCAGGTCCAGGAGCATCACGTGCTCGGCGATCTCCTTCGGATCGGCCAGCATCTCGGCGGCGAGCGCCTCGTCGGCCTCGCGGCTCGCGCCGCGCGCGCGCGTGCCGGCGATCGGCCGCAGCGTCACGGTGTCGCCCTCCTTGCGCACCAGGATCTCGGGCGAGGCGCCTACGACGTGCAGATCGCCGAAGTCGTAGTAGAACATGTACGGCGACGGGTTGAGCGAGCGCAGCGCGCGGTAGAGCGACAGCGGCGAGGCGGCGAAGGGCATCGCCAAACGCTGCGAGAGCACCACCTGCATGATGTCGCCGGCGGCGATGTATTCCCGAGCGCGCGCCACCGCCGCCTGGAAGCCTTCCGCGCCGAACTCGCTGGTCGCCTCGCTCGACGCCGTGGCGGTCTGGAACGGAATATCGACCGGCTCGCGGAGCTGTCGGCGCAATTGCTGCAAGCGATGGAGCCCGTCGCGGTACGCCGTCGGGATTGCCGGATCGGCGTAGACGATGAGGGAGATCTTTCCCGAGAGGTTGTCGACCACCGCCAGCTCTTCGGTGAGCACGAGCAGGATGTCGGGTACTCCGGCGAGTGCGCCGGTCGCGTCCGGTGCCGTTGCGGCGAGCTTGGGCTCGATGTAGCGGACCGTGTCGTAGGCGAAACAGCCCGCGAGCCCGCCGCAGAAACGTGGCAATCCGGGCACCGGCGCGGCGCGATAGCGGCGCTGAAAGGCGGCGAGAAAGTCCAACGGGTTGCCGCGGTGGCGCTCGGCCACAGCGTCGCCCTGCTTTACCTCAACATCCTCGCCCCGCGCGGCGATGCGAACCGCAGCGGGCAGGCCGATGAAGGAATAGCGGCCGAAGCGCTCGCCGCCGACGACCGATTCGAGCAGGAACGAGAACGGCCGGTTGGCGAGCTTGACGTAGAGCGAGAGCGGCGTGTCGAGGTCGGCGAACGACTCGAGGACGAGCGGAATGCGGTTAAAACCTTGCGCGGCGAGCGCGCGGAATTCGGCTTCGGTCATAGCGCTTCAACGGTTCTCTCGGGATGGACGGTGCGTCGCTTCACCTGGCGCGCGACGCGGCGCGGGCTGGCTTTCAGCGCCAGCGGCGCCAGCGAAGCCCGCGCGCCCGGTGGAACCGGGCCCGTTCGTTGCAGTCGAGAGCGTCGAAGCTCATTGCCTTGGGTCGGCTTTCGAGTGTGCTTTCGGATCGAGCGATTTCGACTATAGCACCCTCGCGCGCCCTTTGCCCAGAGCCCTGGATCTAGGCGGAGCTGGCGCATACGGCGTTGACCGCGGCGCGCATCGCCGCGATCGTGGCCGTGTAGTCCGGCGAACCGAAGATCGCCGACCCGGCGACGAATGTGTCGGCACCCGCCCGTGCGATGGTCGCGATATTGTCGACCTTGACGCCGCCGTCCACCTCGAGACGGATCTCGCGCCCGGTGCGCGCGCGCACCGCGTCGATGCGCGAGCGGGCGAGCTTCAATTTCGCGAGCGCTTCGGTGATGAACGACTGGCCGCCGAAGCCGGGATTGACCGACATGATCAGCACCAGGTCCAGCTTGTCGACCACGTGGTCGAGCCAGACGAGCGGCGTAGCGGGATTGAACACAAGCCCCGCCTTGCAGCCGCAGTCGTGGATGAGCCCGATCGTGCGGTCGATGTGCTCGGAGGCCTCGGGATGGAAGCTGATGATCGAGGCTCCCGCCTTGGCGAAGTCCGGCACGATGCGATCCACCGGCTTCACCATGAGGTGCACGTCGATCGGCACGGCGGTGTGCGGCTTCAACGCCTGGCAGACCGATGGTCCCACCGTGAGGTTCGGGACGTAATGGTTGTCCATCACGTCGAAGTGGATCAGGTCCGCCCCGGCGGCGACCACGGCGCGGATCTCGTCTCCGAGCCGCGAGAAGTCCGCCGACAGGATGGAGGGAGCGATGAAGCAGGAAGTCACGGGCTATAATCGCGTCAGGCGATTCAGGTAGGCTATTACAGATGGCGGAAGGCGCGCGCTACGAGATCACTGTGGTGCCGAAGGCGAGCTACGTCGAGGACCAGTCGGACCCCTCGAAGAACCAGTACGTCTTCGCGTACACGATCACCATCAACAACACCGGCACCGTGCCCGCGCAACTCATCAGCCGGCACTGGATCATCACCGATGCGAACGGCAAGGTGATCGAGGTCAAAGGCCTGGGAGTGGTCGGCGAGCAGCCGCTCCTGAAGCCCGGCGAGAGCTTCGAGTACACGAGCGGCACCCATCTCGAGACCGCGGTTGGCACGATGCGCGGCACTTATCAGATGGTCGCGGAGGACGGAAGGCACTTCGACGCGCCGATCCCCTCGTTCACGCTCTCGGTCCCCCGCGTACTGCACTAGTGCTGTTCCCCGTCGTGCTCGTCGGGCGGCCTCTTGCGTCGGCCGCCCATCGTGAACCAGACGATGAAGACGGCGAGCGCGAGCGCCACGCCGGCTTCGATCAAAAACCACGCCATCGCCTTCTCTTTCGCCACGCCGTTCTGGCGCTTTCGGCCGCCATCGGCGTCGCATGCACTCCGCTGCCGCCCGGTCCGGCGGGACTTCCCCGCGCGACGTTTGAGCCAGTCGCCTTCACGGCCCTGCCCGGCTGGGCCGACGACGCCGTCGTTCAAGCCTGGACCGCCTTCCTCGCCGGTTGCAGCGCGCTGGTCGCGCGCCCTGCAACCTCCGCGCTCTGGCGCGAACCTTGCGCCGCGGCCCGCGTCGCCGCGCCACGCGATTCGGCAAGCGTACGGGCCTTTTTCGAGCTTCATTTTAACGCATACCGGGCCCTCGCCCCGGACGGTTCGGACACCGGGCTCGCCACGGGCTACTACGAGCCACTGCTCGACGGAAGCCGTTTGCGGAGCGAGCGCTACCGCTATCCGCTCTACGCGCCGCCGGACGATCTCTTAACCGTCGACCTGAGCGAGGTCTACCCGCAGCTCGAAGGCGCACGCGTGCGTGGCCGGCTCGACGGCCGACGGGTCGTGCCCTACTGGTCGCGGGCCGACATCGAAAGCGGCAAGGCCCGGCTTGCGGGAAACGAGCTCGTCTTCGTGGACGATCCCCTGCAGGCATTCTTCCTCGAGGTCCAGGGCTCAGGTCGAATCCGCCTTGCCGAGGGCGGCGTCATGCGCCTGGGCTACGCCGACCAGAACGGCCGACCCTATCGCTCGATCGGCCGCGTCCTCGTCGAGCGTGGCGCCCTGCGCGACGAAGATGCGACGATGCAGGGAATCCAGGCCTGGGCGCGCGCTCACCCGGACGAGCTGCCCGCGCTGCTCGACGAGAATCCGAGCTATGTGTTCTTCCGCGAGGTCCCGCCCGATCCCAACGCAAGGGTCGACGGCCCGATCGGTACATTGGGCGTGCCGCTCGCTGCTGGCCGCGCGATCGCCGTCGATGCGCGATCGATTCCGCTCGGGGCGCCGGTGTTTCTGGCAACGACCCGGCCTGGCTCGGATCGGCCCCTGCGCCTGCTCACGCTGGCGCAGGACACCGGCGGCGCGATCCGCGGGCCGTTGCGCGTGGATCTGTTCTGGGGCTCGGGGGAAGAGGCGGCACTCCAGGCCGGACGCATGAGAGAGCCCGCAAGCCTCTGGCTCTTCTGGCCGAAGGGCGCGCCGCGGCCGTAGGTGCGGATTTATCCGCCCGTGCCATCGGCGTCCATGCGCTTCAGGACGCCGCGGCGTCGGCGGCTTCCGCCTGCTTATCGGCGTGATACGACGAGCGCACGAGCGCGCCGACGGCGGCATGGCGGAAGCCGAGCGCGCAGGCCTCGCGTTCGAACATGGCAAAGGTGTCCGGGTGCACGTAACGCACGACCGGCAGGTGCGCCGGCGTAGGCTGCAGGTACTGGCCGATCGTCAGCATGTCGATCGCGTGCGCGCGCATGTCGCGCATCACCGCGAGGATCTCGTCGTCGGTCTCGCCCAGGCCAACCATCAGGCCGGACTTGGTCGGCAGATAGGGGAAGCGGCGCTTGAATTGCTCGAGGAGCGCGAGCGAGTGCGCGTAATCGGCGCCGGGCCGCGCCTGCTTGTACAGCCGGGGCACGGTCTCGAGGTTGTGGTTCATGACGTCGGGTGGGTCGGAAGCGAGCGCGTCGAGCGCGCGTTCCAGCCGCCCGCGAAAATCGGGCACCAGGATTTCGATACGGGTGCGCGGCGAGATCTCGCGGATCTTGCGGATGCACGTCGCGAAGTGGCCTGCGCCGCCGTCTCGCAGATCGTCGCGATCGACGCTGGTGACCACGACGTAGGCGAGTCCGAGCGCCGCGATCGTGCGCGCGAGGTTGAGCGGCTCCTCGGCGTCGAGCGGCAGCGGACGCCCGTGCGCCACGTCGCAGAATGGACAGCGACGCGTGCACACGTCGCCCATGATCATGAAAGTCGCCGTGCCCTTGCCGAAACACTCGCCGATGTTCGGGCACGAGGCTTCTTCGCAGACGGTGTGCAGCCGATGCTCACGCAGGATTTTCCTGATCTCGTGGAAGCGTGGGCTCGACGGAGCCCGCACGCGGATCCATGGCGGCTTGGGCAGGCGCTCGCCCCCCATCACCTTTATCGGGATGCGCGCGGTCTTCGACTCGCCCTTCTGCTTTTCGCCGGCGACGACGCTGTTCGACGGCTCGCTCATGCTGCATGCTCCGGATCGATGCGGGCGGCGAGCAGCGGCGCGAGCTCGGCGCCCGCTTCATCCACGCTGCGCGCGATGCCGAGATCGGCAAGCTGCGTGACCGCGAGGCCCGGATAGCCGCACGGGTCGATGTCGGCGAAAGGCGCGAGGTCCATGGCGACGTTGACCGCGAGGCCGTGGTAGGTGCGCCCATGGCGCACCCGAAGCCCCAGCGCGGCGATCTTCGCTTCGGCATGGGTCCGCACGTACACCCCCGGTGCGGACGGCTTGCCGTATGCGGCGATGCCGAAGCGACCGAGCCATTCTACCACCGCGCCCTCGATCCTCCGGACCATGGCGCGCACGCCGAAGCCGGCGCGCCTGAGATCGAAGAGCAGATACGCGACGAGCTGTCCCGGCCCGTGGTAGGTCACTTGACCGCCGCGATCGAGCCCGAGCACCGGAATGCCATTGTCGCGCAGGAGATGCTCGCGCCGGCCGGCAAGACCGAGCGTGTAAATTGGATCGTGCTCGGTGAGCCAGATCTCGTCGGTCGTCTCACTGTGGCGCGCGGCGGTGAACGCCTGCATCGCGCGCCAGGTATCCGCGCAATTCGTTCTGCCGAGTCGCCGGACGATCCACGACGCCGGCGAAGCGGTCCGCGGCGGAGCGGCGTACGCGATGGCGTTGCGGCTCGTGATCGGGCCTCTAGAGAACCATCGTGACCATCGGATGGCCCGAGAGCTCCCGATACAGCGCGTCGAGCTGCTCCCGCGAGGTCGCATTGACCGTGCAGGTGAGCGAGAGGTAGCGCCCTTCGCGGGAAGCGCGCATCTCCATCGACGCGCTGTCGAAATCGGGCGCGTGGCGCAGCACCACTTCGAGCACCGTCTGGGCGAAGCCGTCCTCGGTGCGGCCCATGATCTTCAAGGGGAAGGCGCAGGGAAATTCGAGCAGGGTTTCGGTCGACATGACTGCGCAAATATGGCGGCGACCCGGAGCTTTCGCAACCCCTTTCAGGCGCGATACATGTACTCGCGGGTGGCCGGATGCGGCAGGCGGCCGTCGGTGAGCGGCTTGCCCGCAAGGAGCTGGAAGAGCGACAGCCAGCCGCGGTCGAAGGCGTGCGCTGAGCCCGCGAGATAGATGCGCCAGATGCGAAAGCGCTCCTCGCCGACTTCCTTGCGCGCCGCGTCGGCGTGCGCTTCCAGCCGATCGACCCAGTGCCAGAGCGTGCGCGCGTAGTGCTCGCGCAGCGCTTCGGCGTCGACGAGCTCGAGCCCCTCGGCGGCGAGTCCCTGGATCACGCGCGAGACGTGCGCGAGCTGCCCGCCGGGGAAGACGTACTCCTCGATGAAGTCGCCGATGCCGCTCCCGAGGCTCGCCTGCCCCAGCCAGTTGTGCGTGATGCCGTGGTTGAGGACGAGACCTCCGGCTTTAAGCACGCGCCGGATCTTGCCGAAGTAGCGAGGGTAGTTGCGGATGCCGACGTGCTCGAACATGCCCACGCTGGCGACCTTGTCGTATGGACGATCCTCCGGCAGGTCGAGATAGTCGCGCAGCTCCACGCGCACGCGGCCCTGGAGCCCCAGCTCGCCGATCCTCGCCTGCACGTGGTCGTGCTGGTTCTGCGACAGCGTGATGCCGGTCGCCTTGACCCCGTAGGCTTGCGCCGCGTGCAGGATCAGCGCGCCCCAGCCGCAGCCGATGTCGAGGAATTCCTCGCCGGGCGCGAGTTGGAGCTTGCGGCAGATGTGGTCGAGCTTCTGCGCCTGCGCCCCGTCCAGCGAGTCGGTCTCGGCGCGGAAATAGGCGCACGAATACACCATGCGGTCGTCCAGCCAGAGCCGGTAGAACGCATTCGACACGTCGTAGTGGTGCTGGATGTTCGCCTTGTTGTCGCGCCGCCGGTGCAGCCACTGCCGGGCCCGCGCGGCGATGCGCTCGCGGCCGTGGCTGATGCCGCCCACCAGCGTCTCTGCGATGCCGAGAATGCGCCGCGCGCCGCCGGTGAAATCGAGGTCGTTGTGGACATAGGCGCGGGCGAGCGAGCCGAGCTCGGGCGAAGCGAGCGTCCGCAGGCCCTGCCACGTGCGCGCGTACACGTCGACCTCGGGCGCGTCCGAGAGCGGCACGCGGCCGCCGTCGGGAAGCACGAGCGAGATGGGGATGTTACGGCCACCGTAGCGGCTGGCGATGATCTTCTTGAGCGGAGGTGCCATGCGCTTCGCTGGAATGCCGCGGGAATGCGCTAAGTTTAACAGGCCGCCGGCGGCTGCATGGGGCGGGCCATTTTGACAGGGCGCACGCTGGCCCCTAAGATGCGGCGCGCTCCGATGAGACCCTACCCACGCCCGCACGCGAGCCGATGAAGTCCCGCCCGCGCGTGGAACGAGACCCGGCGGAACAGCGGTTCCGCGATGCGCTGGCGCAGTTCGCGACCGGCGTCACGATCATCGCGGCGCCCGCACCGCACGGCTTCGTCGGTTTCACGGCGAATTCGTTCAACTCGGTTTCGCTCGACCCGCCGCTCGTTATCTGGAGCCTTTCGCGGCATTCCCGCAGCCTCGATGCATTCGAAGGCGCGGAACACTACTCGGTCAACGTGCTTGCGGCCGACCAGGTCGCGCTCGCCCGGCGTTTCTCGCGCCCGCATCTCGACCGTTTCGCCGGCGTCGCGTTCCGCTTAAGCGCGCACGGCGCGCCGCTCATCGAGGGCTGCGCGGCGTGGCTCGCCTGCCGCCATCATGCGCTGCACCCGGCGGGAGACCACATGCTGTTCATCGGCGAGGTGGTGGCGGCGGCGCACAGGCGCGCGGCGCCGCTCCTGTGGCACGGTGCGCAATATCGAGCCGGCGAGTTGCCGGGCCGCGCGCGGCGCTCGTGATCTCCGTGCTCAGGCCGCGATGCGCGCCTTGGGCTTGCTCGCCTGGAACAGCCGGTACATCTCGCGGAACACCGGACCGGGCCGGCCGCCGGCGAAAGGCTTTCCGTCAAGCGTGGTGACGGCCAGCACCTCCTTGGTCGAGGAGGAGAGCCACATCTCGTCGGCGGCGAGAGCCTCGTCGCGCGCTACGGGACGAATCTCGAACGGCAGGCCCCCGTCGCGCGCCAGCTCGAGCGTCGCGTCATAAGTGATGCCCGGCAGAATGAGGTTGTCCTTCGGTGGGGCGACGATCCGCCCGCCCTTCACGATGAGCACGTTCGAAGCCGACGCCTCGGTGAGATAGCCGCCGCGGAAGAGCACCGCTTCGACCGCGCCGTGGTCGACGGCGAACTGGCGCGCGAGCACGTTGCCGAGGAGCGAGATCGTCTTCAGATCGCAATGCAGCCAGCGCTCGTCGGCGGCGGTAACGACCGCCACGCCGTTCTCGACCTGCTCGCGCGAGGGCAGCGGCAGCGGGTTCGCCATCATGAATACCGTGGGCGGCACGTCCTTGGGGAAGGCGTGATCGCGCTTCGCGGCCCCCCGCGTCACCTGGAAGTACACCGCCTGGTCGTCGAAGGGCTGCCGGGCGGCGAGCTCGCGGATGATCCCTTCCCACTCAACGTCACGATGCGGGTTGGAAAGCCGGATGCCGTCGAGGCTTCGCTGCAGCCGCGCGAGGTGCTGCGGGAGCCGATAAGGCTCTCGCGCGTAAACCGGCACGACCTCGTAGACGCCGTCGCCGTAGATGAAGCCGCGATCGAGCACCGACACCTTGGCCTCGGCGATCGGCAGGAAGGAGCCGTCGAGATAGACCGTCATGCGCGCCTCGGAATGTTAAAGCTTCGTCATCGAAACCACAGCCGGACCGTGCCCCACAGGCGCCCGAAAAAGCCCGCGGGCTCGACCGCGGCGAGCGCCATCAGAGGATACTCTCCCATCGGCTTGTCTTCGAGCGTCACCTTCACCACGCCCACACGCTGCCCGGAGGCGATCGGCGCGATGAGCGGCTCGACCGCTTCCAGGGTGAGCTTGAGCTTGTCCGCCTGGCCTTTCGGCAGCGTGATGTACTGATCGGCGACGAAGCCCGCCGGAACGAAATCGGTCGCGCCTTTCCAGACCTTGAGCGTGCTCACCGGCTGCCCCGTCTGGTAGAGCTGGACGGTGTCGTAGAACTGGAAGCCGTAGTTCAGGAGCTTCTGCGACTCGATCGCGCGCCCCGCATCGGACGCGGCGCCCAGGACCACGGAGATGAGCCGCCGCGGGCCGCGGCGTGCCGACGCGACGAGGCAGTAGCCGGCTGCGTCGGTGAATCCGGTCTTCATGCCGTCCACGAAGGGATCCGTCCACAGCAGGCGGTTGCGGTTCGGCTGGGTGATGTTGTTGTAGCGGTATTCCTTGAGCGAGTACAGCGGGTAATACTGCGGGAAGTCGCGCACAATTGCCGCGGCGACCTTGGCGAGGTCGGCCGCGGTCGACACGTGCCGCGGCGAAGGCAGCCCCGTGGCGTTGACGAAGTGCGTGTTCTTCATGCCGAGCCGCGCCGCCTCGCGGTTCATGCGCTCGACGAATGCATCCTCGGTACCCGCGACCGACTCGGCGAGCGCGATGGCGGCGTCGTTCCCCGATTGCACGATCTCGCCGCGCAGAAGCTCGTCCACCGAGACGGCCCTCCGCGGCTCGATGAACATCCGTGAGCCTTCCGCCTTCCAGGCCTTCTGCGAGACCTTGACCATCTGCGACGGCGTGAGCTCCTTGTCCTCGAGCGCGCGAAAGACGACGTAGGCTGTCATGAGCTTGGTGAGAGAGGCGGGCTCCCGCGGCTCGTCGGCGCTCTGCGCGACCAGCGTCTGGCCCGACAGCGCATCGACGAGCACATAGGCCTTGGCCGCGATCGGCGGCGGCGGCACGGCCGCCGGGGGCACGCTCTGCGCGTGCAGCGCCGGAGCGAGCGCGACCAGGAACAGGAGCCAACCGGAGAAAAAGCGAAACATCGGCAACGCGGAAGAAAGCTGCAGGCCGCGCATTATACGCCGCACTCGCGCAGCAGACGCGACTGGGGCGCGCGCCGCGCTCGGCTCAGAGCCGAGCTGGGTCGATTTCCGGAGTGCGTCCCGAGACGATGTCGGCGAGCGCCTTCGCCGAGCCCGCGGCGAGCGTCCAGCCGAGTGTGCCGTGACCCGCGTTAAGGTACAGATTGGGATAGCGCGTTCGTCCGATGAACGGCACGTTCGACGGCGTGGCGGGTCGAAGTCCCGCCCAGTATTCGGGTCGCGTGGCGTCGACCGCCTCGCCGAACCATTCCACCGCGCGCCGCGTGAGGGCTTCGCAGCGCACCCCATCGAGTCCGAGGTCGTAGCCGGCGAGCTCCGCCGTCCCGGCGACGCGCAGGCGATCGCCGAGGCGCGTGAACACCAGCTTCATCGCCTCGTCGGTGACGCTCACCGTAGGCGCGCGTGCTGCGTCGACGATCGGCAGCGTCGCGGAATAGCCCTTGGCCGGATAGATCAGCGTGTGCACTCCGATCGGATCGAGCAGCCGCGGTGTATGGCTCGCGAGGCACACGACGTATGCATCGGCGGCAAGCACTTCCTTGCGCTGCGCCTCGTTGAGCGCGCGCACGCCGCGCACCGCGCCGTCGGCCACCGCGATCGACTCTACGTTCACGCGATAGCGAAAGACGACGCCTCGGGCCGCGGCGAGCGCCGCCAGGCCTCGCGTGAACTTGTGCGCGTCCCCCGTCTCATCGGTGGCCGTGTACGTGCCGCCGACGATCCATTCGCGACGCGACGCGAGCGCAGGCTCGAGCGCGACGCACTCGTCCGCGGTCTTCATCTCCCGCACGATGCCGTAGCGGCGGACGAGCTCGGCGGCGCGAGCGGCTACCTCGAAGCCTTCCTGCTCGGTATAGATCTGCAGGATGCCGCGCTGCAGGTCGTCGTAGGCGATAGCGGTCTCGGCGCGAAGTTCTCGCAACGCCTCGCCCGAGTACTTGCTGATCGCGAGGATCCTCAGCGTGTTGCGTTGGGTCCGCCAAGGCAAGCACTCGAAGAGAAACTGCGCGCCCCAGCGCCACTGGCGAAAGTCGGCGCGCGGACGAAACAGCAGTGGCGCGTCGGGTCGGCCGAGCCAGCGCAGGATCTTCGCCGGAGCCGCGGGATTGGCCCATGGCTCGGCGTGAGCAATCGAAACCTGGCCGCCGTTGGCGAAGGAGGTCTCGAGTCCCGCGCCTTCCCGGCGTTCGAGCACCGTCACGTCGTGTCCCGCGGCGCGGAGATACCACGCCGTCGTCGTACCGATGACGCCGGCGCCCAGGACCAGGATCTTCACGCGTCGCCGGCGACGGGCACGCAGGCGCAGAACAGGTTCCGATCTCCGTACACGTTGTCGACGCGACTCACCGGCGGCCAGTACTTGTCGGTCCGCGAAGCCGGCATCGGATAGGCGGCGAGCTGCCGGCTGTAGCCGTGCTTCCACTCCTCGGCGAGCAGCACCGCCGCGGTGTGCGGAGCGTTCTTGAGCGGATTGTCGAGCGGGTCCATGCCGCCCTCCTCGATGGCGCGAATCTCCTCGCGGATTGCGATCATCGCGGCGACGAAGCGGTCGAGCTCGTACTTCGATTCGCTCTCCGTGGGCTCGATCATCAGGGTCCCGGGGACCGGGAAGCTCATCGTCGGCGCGTGGAAGCCGTAGTCGATGAGCCGCTTGGCGACATCGTCGACCGTCACCCCGCTTGATTCCTTGAGCGGGCGAAGATCCAGGATGCATTCGTGCGCGACGAGCCCGCTCGCGCCCGTGTAGAGCACGGGATAGTGAGAGCTAAGCCGGCGGGCGACGTAGTTGGCGGCGAGGATCGCCGCTTCCGTGGCCGCGGTGAGCCCGTCGGCGCCCATCATCGCGATGTACATCCAGGAGATCGGAAGGATGCTCGCGCTGCCGTACGGCGCCGCCGAGACGGGCCCGCGCGGCTCACCTTCACCCGCGTCTCCGGCTCTCCGCGCGGCTTCCTCGCGCGGCAGATATCGATGTCCGGGAAGGAACTTCGCGAGGTGCGCGCGCACGGCGACCGGCCCCACGCCCGGGCCGCCGCCACCGTGCGGGATGCAGAACGTCTTGTGGAGATTGAGATGCGACACGTCGGCGCCGAATGCTCCGGGAGCGGCGAGACCGAGCAGCGCGTTCAGGTTCGCGCCGTCGACGTACACCTGGCCGCCGTGCTCATGCACGATGTCGCAGATCTCGCGGATGCCCGTCTCGAACACGCCGTGTGTAGACGGATACGTCACCATGATCGCGGCCAGCCCGTCTCGGTGCGCGGCGGCCTTGGCGCACAAGTCGGCGAGATCGACGTTGCCCGACTCGTCGCAGGCCACCACCACGACGCGCATGCCCGCCATCTGCGCCGAGGCCGGGTTGGTGCCGTGCGCGGAGGCCGGAATGAGGCAGACGTCGCGGCGCGCCTCGCCGCGGCTCGCGTGAAACGCGCGGATCGCCAGCAGTCCCGCGTATTCGCCCTGCGACCCCGCGTTCGGCTGGAGCGACACCGCGGCGTAGCCCGTGACCGCGCAGAGCATGTGCTCGAGCTCGGCGATCATCTGCCGGTAGCCCGGCGTCTGCTCCTCTGGAGCGAACGGATGGATGTGCGCGAATTCGCGCCACGTGACGGGGATCATCTCCGCCGTCGCGTTGAGCTTCATCGTGCAGGAACCCAGCGGAATCATCGCCCGGTCGAGTGCGATGTCGCGATCGGCGAGCCGGCGCAGGTAGCGCAGCATCTCCGTCTCGGAATGGTAGCTGTTGAACGTGGGATGGGTGAGGAAGGCCGAGACTCGCCGTAGCGCTCCCGGATAGCGATCGTCCACGGAAGGCTCGAGCGCCGCGAACTCGGGAATCGTCGCACCATCCGCCGCGAAGAGCCGCCACAGATGCTCCACGTCCGCGCGCGTGGTGGTCTCGTCGAGCGAGATGCCGAGATGCGCCGCATCGATCCGGCGCAGATTCGCCTCGCCTTCGGCGTGAGCGAGAATGCTTTGGGTGCGCTGCCCCGTCGCCACGGTCAGCGTGTCGAAGAACGAATCGGTCGCCACGCGCAAGCCCATGCGAGCGAGTCCCGCGCCCAGCACGCCCGCGAGCCGGTGCACGCGCGCCGCGATGGTCGCGAGACCCCGCGGTCCGTGGTAGACGGCGTACATCGACGCGATCACCGCCAGCAGGACCTCGGCCGTGCAGATGTTCGATGTAGCCTTCTCGCGCCGGATGTGCTGCTCGCGCGTCTGCAGCGCGAGGCGATAGGCGGGTCGTCCATGGCTGTCGATCGTCACCCCAATAAGCCGTCCCGGCATGCTGCGCTTGAACTCGTCGCGCGTGGCGAAGAACGCGGCGTGCGGTCCGCCGAAGCCCATCGGCACGCCGAAGCGCTGGCTGGAGCCCACGACGACGTCCGCGCCCCATTCGCCGGGCGGCGCGAGCAGCGTCAGAGCGAGAAGGTCCGTCGCGACGATCGCGAGCGCGCCGCGCGCGTGCAGCTCCTCGACGAGACCGCGGTAGTCGCGCACGTCGCCGTTCACGCCCGGGTACTGCAGCAGAGCGGCGAAGCACTCGCTCCTGGCCGCTTCCGCCGCGGGACCCACGGTAACGGAGATCCCGAGCGGCGCGGCGCGCGTGCGCACCACGTCGAGGGTCTGGGGCAACACGTCGTCCGCCACGAACAGCTCCGTGCTCGAGCTCTTGCTGGAGCGTCGGGCGAGCGTCATAGCTTCCGCGCCCGCGGTCGCTTCGTCGAGCATCGAGGCGTTGGCGATCGGCATGCCGGTCAGGTCGCACACCATCGTCTGGAAGTTGATGAGCGCCTCGAGCCGGCCCTGTGAGATCTCGGGCTGATACGGCGTATAGGCGGTGTACCAGGCGGGGTTCTCCAGCACGTTGCGCAGGATCACGCCAGGCGTCAGCGTGCCGTAGTAGCCCTGGCCGATGTAGGACTTCACTACGCGGTTGCGGCGGGCCATCGCCTTCAAGAGATCGAGCGCTTCCTGCTCCCCTTTCGCCGGCGGCAGATCGAGCGGCGGCCGCGAGCGGATCGAAGGTGGCACGACGGCGTCGATCAACGCTGCGCGCGAGGCATAGCCGAGCGTGTTCAGCATCTCGGCCTGATCGGCCGCGCTCGTGCCGATGTGGCGGTCGACGAAGCCGCGATGCTGCTCCAGCTCGGCGAGCGCTCGGCGCGCGGGCGCCATGGAAGCCTTGAGCTCGTTCATCTTCATGGACGTGCCTTCCGTCAGGATTCGCCGGCCAGCTTGGTGTACGCCGCGGCGTCGAGCAGCTTTGAGAGGTCGCCAGCGTTGTCTGGCTTGAGCTTGTAGAGCCAGTTGGCGTACGCGTCGGCGTTCACCGTCTCCGGCGCTTCGGCCACTGCCGCGTTGACGGCGACAATTTCTCCGCCAACCGGCGCGTACACGTCGGATGCTGCCTTCACCGATTCGACCACCGCGACCGCCTCGCCGGCCTTCGCCTTCCGGCCGACCGCCGGCAGCTCGATGAAGACCAGGTCGCCGAGCGCTTCCTGAGCGTGATCGGTGATGCCGACGGTGAGCGTTCCGTCGACCTCCCGGCGAATCCATTCGTGGCTTTCGGTGTACTTGAGCTCGGTCGGTACGTTCATCGCGTCTTCTCCGTGGTTTCCCAGGTCACTCAATCGATCAGCGCTGCGCCGTTGCGCACGAACGGCGGCTTGACGACGCGCGCGGCGAGCGCCTTGTCGCGCACCTCGACGGTGACGCTCTCTCCCGGGGCGCAACCCGTCGGTACGCGGGCGAGTGCGATCGACTTGCCGATCGTGGGCGAGAACGTTCCGCTGGTGACCTCGCCCGGGCCGCGCGCGGTCGACACCCTCTGGTGGCCGCGCAGCACGCCGGCTTTGTCGGCGAGAACGAGCCCGACCTGCACCCGCGTGCGCGGCGCCGCAAGCAGCGTCGCCTTGCCGACGAAGTCGCGCTCGCTCTTCAGGTCGACGGTCCACGCGAGCCCCGATTCGAGCGGCGTCTCGTGCTCCGTCATGTCCTGACCGTAGAGATTCATGCCGGCTTCCAGCCGCAGCGTGTCGCGCGCGCCCAGCCCGCAGGGACGCACGCCAGCCACGGCGAGCGCGTTCCAGAGCGCCGCCGCGCGCGTTGCCGGCAGCGTGATCTCGAAGCCGTCTTCGCCGGTATAGCCGGTGCGCGCGACGAACAGATCGCCGGACACGGTCGCGAAGAACGGCTCGAGCGCCTCCGACGCCGCTCGGGCTTCGGGCAATGCCCGCCACACTTTGTCGCGGGCGTTCGGCCCCTGCACCGCAATTATCGCCAGGTCGCGGCGCGGCGCGATCGCGACCGCATTGGCTCGCCGGTCCGCGAGCGAGCGGAACCAGTCGAGGTCCTTGTCCGCGGTCGCCGCGTTGACGACGATGCGAAAGGCGTCCTCGCGCAAGAAGTAGACGATAAGGTCGTCCAGCACGCCACCGTCGGGCCTGAGGAGGCAGGAGTAGAGCGCCTTGCCGGGAGCCTTGAGCTTGTCGACGTTGTTGGCCAGCGCGTAGCGCAGGAATGCGCGCGCGTCCGTGCCGCCGAGGTCGACGGCCAGCATGTGCGAGACGTCGAACATGCCGGCGTCGCGGCGCACCGCGTGGTGCTCCTCGATTTGCGAGCCGTACGAGACCGGCATCTCCCAGCCGCCGAAGTCGACCATCTTCGCGGCGGCGGCGCGGTGCACGGCGTTGAGCGGGGTGTGCTTGAGCATCGACCTCTCCCGGCGACAAAAAAGGGCAAAACCGTGGAATCGGTTTCGCCCCATCTGTCCTTGGACCTGAGAGATTGCGGCGCCGATGATGCAGATACCGCGCGCCGATGCC
>Ga0335081_10000764_pt1 | contig 52818 bp, 53 predicted proteins | sample Lox_Sample_35_FD_206713 | JGI IMG/M metagenome (GOLD analysis project Ga0335081, IMG submission 206713) | Soil microbial communities from Loxahatchee National Wildlife Refuge, Florida, United States - Lox_Sample_3.5 | ecosystem: Environmental > Terrestrial > Soil > Wetlands | place: USA... | reverse complement strand
AGCCAGCGGTGATGGTTGGGCCGAACTGCAAGAGGATGGATCGCTCGAAGGTAAAATCTGCCTCATCAGCGGCGATGACATCCCATTCATAGCGCGTCGCTCAAAGACTTCTTCAACAGCCTGCTAGAGCAAGATCGTTTCAAGTCGAAACGATTTCGCTCTAGGATTTTGGTTTAAGCATGATCTTTTCGGAAAACCGGCATCCACTTTTCCGGATCATGCCTTGAGGGGGATCGAATGCCGTATACGTTCGTCCTGGTGCACGGCGCCTGGCATGGCGCCTGGTGTTGGGCGCGCGTCGCCGAGCGGCTGCGCCGCGGCGGCCATGTCGTGTTCACGCCGACGCTGACCGGGCTCGGCGAGCGATCGCATCTCCTGCACGCCGGCATCGACCTGAAGACCCACATCACGGACGTGGTGAACGTGATGAAGTGGGAAGGCTTGAGCGACATCGTGCTGTGCGGTCATTCCTACGGTGGCATGATCATCGCGGGCGTTGCCGAGGAAATGGCACCGGCGATCCGCTCCATCGTGTTCCTCGACGCCTTCGTGCCGCGCAACGGCGAGGCGGTACGCGATCTGACCGGCCCCGCCGTCAAGGAGGCCGCGGCGGCGGCGCAGCAGCGCGGCGACATCACCATGCCGGCGCGCCCCGCCGAGGCGTTCGGGGTCAACGTGGCCGACCGCGCCTGGGTCAATCGGCTTTGCGTCGGCCAGCCGGTCGCGACATTTACCGACAAGATCGCGCTGACCGGTGCTTACGATCGGATCGCCCGCAAGACCTATATTCGCGCGGCAAGCTACGCCAATCCCGGCTTCGATCGGGCCCATGCCGGAGCGAAGTCGGACCGGTCCTGGCGCACCTACGAGGTGCCGTGCGGCCACGATGTCATGGTCGATATGCCGGAGCGGCTCTGCGAGCTTTTGCTCGAAGCCGCGCAATAATTTTTTGTTTTTTCTGGAGCATGATCGTCTCGGAAAAACCGGCTTTCACTCTTCCGGATCATGCGCGGTGACTGAAAAACTTCAGCGTGTCGTCGCGCGCGATGCGCGGAAGCAGATCGATCTCCCAGGCCAGATACTCGTTCATCGCTGCCTTGGTGTCGCCGGAGCGCTCATAGGGCTTGCGCCATTGGTCCACGGTGTCGTCGGCCATGTTCTTCGGCTCGGCCGATAGCGGATAGCCGGCCGCCTTCCAGGCCCCATTGCCACCCGCGAGCACCCGCACCGGGGCGGCGACCAGTGCCTGCGCTTCGGCGGCGGCGAGCTGCGCCAGCGCGCCATCTTCCGAGGTGAGCACCACGGTGCCGCTAAGCGGAATTTTCTTGAACGCCCGATCGAGCCGCGTCCGGATCGCAAACCAGGCGCCGGGGATGTGGCCGGCAAGATAGTCCCGGCTCGGCGCAAGGTCGACGACGGTCGCGGCCTTGCGCGACAGAAGTTCGTTAAGCGGCGCGCTATCGATGGCGGTGGCGCTCCCAGTCTCGCCGTTGAGCGGTGCAATGTCGGGCTGACCGGTCTGCGTCCCGGCCTCGACCAGCATGAAGACGTCGTTCCAGCCCATCTGCCGCAGCCATGACGCCGTCATGGCGGCGCGCACCTCGACGTCATCGACGACGACGATGCGGGCGCCGAGCGTGCCGACATATTGGTCGGTCGCCTGCACCAATTGCCCGCCCGGCGCCGAGATGGCGCCGGCGACGTGGCCGCGGGCGTATTCGGCAGGATCGCGGACGTCGAACAGATAAAGCGTCCGGCTTTCGTCCTCGCGCCAGGCATCGAGTGCCGCGCGATCGATGCGGGTAGCGCCGCATTTCTGCGCCACGCGTTGCGCCGCCGGCTGAGCCCAATCCAGCGTCTTGGTCGAAACGTCCGGGGCGCGCCGGTTTTTGCCGGCCTCGCAAGCAAAGCCGGCGAGGCTCCAGCCCATGGTGCCGTTGCGCAGCGCCACCACCTTGTTCGGCACGCCGGCATTGATCAGCGACTGCGCGCCGATGATGCTGCGGGTGCGGCCGGCGCAATTGACCACGATCGTGGTCTGCGGCGACGGCGCGATCTCACGGACGCGCAGCACCAGCTCGGCGCCTGGCACGTTGATGCCGGTCGGGATCGAGACGCGGGAATATTCGTCGTAGGGCCGGCTGTCGAGCACGACGATGTCGGCCTTTTCGCGAATAAGCTGATCGAGCTCGGCCGCGGAAATGCTCGGCGTGCCGGCTTCGTGCTCGATATATTCGCCGAACGCCTTGCTCGGCACGTTGACGCCCGAGAAGACTTCAAAGCCTGCCGCCGCCCAGGCGTCGACGCCGCCGGCGAGCACCGCGACATTCGTATAGCCGTTGCGGGCGAGGATCGCCGCGGCGCGCTCGGAGAGGCCGTCGCCGTCGTCGCACAGCACGATGCGCGCGGTGCGCCGCGGCACCAGCTGGGCAAACTTCAGCTCGAGCCGGCTCAGCGGAATCGAGCGCGCCAGCAGCAAATGGCGCTCGGAGAAGATCAGCTCCTCGCGCACGTCGACAAGCGCAAGCTCCCCGCCGTCGCCGACCATGGCGCGGAGATCGGCCGCCTTAACCCGGGGTACGCTCACTGCCGCCGGTCACGTCGCCTGTTGCGGCGTCATCTGGTGCACTTCACCGGTCTTCAGGTCGAAGCGCACGCGCTCAATCTTGTCGAGGTTGGTCCCGGTAACGCGGACAAAGCGGGAATAGTCGGGATAGTCGATGGAGTGGATCTTGCCATCCTGGTAGATGCCGGCGTGGCCGGGCTCCAGCCGATACTTCTTTACCGGCTTGAGCTTGGCGTGCTGCGGATCGCCGCCGTTGTCCTCGCGCTCCCATTCGGTCATGTCGGTGTAGTGGGTAGCCTGGCCGTAGATCGCCCACGACGCGCCGTGATCGTGCGGCGGCGACACCCGCGCCTTTTCGTTGATGTGGGCCAGCACCTGGAAGCCGAGCTTCGGGTCCTCGTAGAGCACATGGAGCCCGCGCGGCGCCTCCTCGCAGTGCTGGCGCACGAAATCCGGATTGCGCAGCAACTGCTCGAGCCGCGTGCGCACCTGCTCGCGGCCGTCGGGGCCGGGATTGTGCGACAGAATGGAACGGCAGTCGGAGATGAACTGGTCGAGCTCATAGGCCATGGCGGTCACTCCCGTGAGGATTCTGCTTGGTCCATAGTGTCGCGCATCCGCAAGCTCGGCGCCAGACGGTTTGGATAGAGCGGCGCCAGTCGCTACATTAGCGCTCATGTTCGGTCTGCCACGGATCAATGACCGGCCGCGCAATGTGCGGCTGGATACGCTGGTTCGCCTGCGCTGGTTCGCCGTATTCGGCCAATTGGGCGCGGTGCTGGTGGTGCATTTCGGCCTCGAATTCGAGGTGCCGATCTGGGCCTGTCTTGCCGTCATCGCGCTGTCGGCGCTGCTCAACGTGGCGCTCCGCATCATTTTCCGCGAGACGCAGTGGCTCGAGCCCGATCGCGCCGCCTGGCTGTTGAGCTTCGACGTCGCCGAGCTTGCGGCGCTTCTTTACCTCACCGGCGGACTGGAAAATCCGTTTTCGTTCCTGCTGCTCGGCCCGGTGCTGATCTCGGCGACCGCGCTGCCGCCGCGCATGACGCTTCTGATCGGCACCTTCGCCATGCTGTGCGCCACGGTGCTGGTGTTCTTTCACTACGACCTGCCGTGGGATTCGGAAGATCCGCTGCAGCTGCCGGAAATCTACATGGTGGGCGTCTGGCTCTCGATCCTGCTCGCGATCGGCTATATCGGCGTCTATACGTGGCAGATCGCCGAAGAGGCGCGGCAACTGTCCGACGCCTTGGCGGCAACGGAGCTCGTGCTGGCGCGCGAGCAGCATCTGTCGCAGCTCGACGGCCTTGCCGCGGCGGCGGCGCATGAGCTCGGCACACCGCTTTCCACCATCACCGTGGTGGTGCGCGAGATCGAGCGCGCGCTCGATCCGAAATCGCCCCATGCCGAGGACGTGAAACTCTTGCGCGAGCAGGCGCAGCGCTGCCGCGAGATTTTGGCCAAGATCACCGAGCTGCCGACCGGCGAGCCGTTCGATCGCATGCCGCTGTCGGCCTTGATCGAGGAGGCAGCGTCGCCACACCGTAATTTCGGCGTGTCGATCGGGGTGACGCTGCCGCCCGACCGCGGGCCCGAGCCGGTCGGCGCGCGCAACCCCGCCACCCGCTATGGGCTCGGCAACCTGATCGAGAACGCCGTCGACTTCGCCCACCGCCGGGTCGAGATTTTCGCCAATTGGACCGACGACGAGGTCTCCATCACCATCAGCGACGACGGGCCGGGTTTTGCCCCGGAAGTAGTCGACCGCATCGGCGCGCCCTACGTCACGCACCGGCGACCCGGGCCGCGCGGCCCGGACGACGAGGCGGACGCGGTGTTCGGGCTGGGCTTGGGTTTTTTCATCGCCAAGACGCTGCTGGAGCGCTCCGGCGCCAAGCTCGGACTCACCAACCAGGCGCCGCCGCTCCATGGCGCCACCATTAGTGTTACCTGGAGCCGGTCCGATTTCGAGCGCCCGCTGGCCTCTCCCCCTCTTGAGCCGGCCGCTCAAGCGCCCTAATTGTTAGACCGGCATTGGCCCGGTTGTTGATGCAGGGGGCTGGCGGCCTCTTTTCATGGAGTAGAATTGCCATGACCACTGCGACCATGACCACCGCGAGCGCCGCGGCACTGCCGGCCGAGCGCTCGCTCCTGATCGTCGAAGACGACAAATCGTTCCTGCAGCGCCTCGCCCGCGCCATGGAAGGCCGCGGCTTTGTGGTGACGACGGCCGAATCGGTCGCGGACGGGCTGCTTCAGGTGGAGAAGGCGGCGCCTGCCTTCGCCGTCGTCGACATGCGGCTCGGCGACGGCAACGGCCTCGACGTGATTTCGGCGATGAAGCGACGCCGCCCGGAGGCGCGCGCCATCATCCTCACCGGCTACGGCAACATCGCCACCGCAGTCAACGCGGTGAAGCTCGGCGCCGTCGACTACCTCGCCAAGCCGGTCGATGCCGATGACGTTGCCGCTGCGCTCCTCGCGCTCGACAACAGGCGCATCGAGCCGCCGGAAAATCCGATGTCGGCGGACCGGGTGCGCTGGGAGCATATCCAGCGCATTTACGAATTGTGTGGCCGCAACGTTTCGGAAACGGCGCGACGCCTCAACATGCACCGCCGCACCTTGCAGCGCATCCTGGCCAAGCGCGCGCCCAAATAGATCATTTTGATTGGCGGAAGTCAGGGCGGCAAATTTAACGATCCCGTTTACCCGTGGCTAACCGCCCGGCTGCGGCGCGGTGCACATATGTCGACATTTCGACGATTGAATTAATTCAAAGTTTGTGGTCTCGGCGCGACACTGCAGGAAAGCGCAAACAGGCTTGCTGGCAGGAAACGGAATGCTCGCGCAACAAGATGGTCTGCCCGGCTCGGACGAGGATTTTTCGGCGATCGTAGATACCAGACGGAAGGCGCTGCCGCGGCTCCTTGTCGTCGACGACGACAATCTGCACCGCATGATCATTTGCCGGACCGCGGCCAAGGCCGGCTACCTGCCGGCCGGCGCTGCTACCTACGACGAGGCCGCCAAGCTCGCCCAGGAAACCGCGTTCGACTGCATCACCCTCGATTTGTCGCTCGGCAATCACGCCGGCACGGAAATGCTGCATCACCTCTCGATGCTCGGCTACACGGCGCCGATCATCGTCATCACCGGATGCGATCCCGAGACCTGCAAGGAAACGGTGAAGGTCGCCGACAAGCTCAATCTCGACATCTGGGAATGTATCCCGAAGCCCGTCGACCTGGTGATGCTGCGCCACTTCCTCGAGCGGCTCAAAGCCTCGTGGGACGTGGTGCCGGCCGCCGCATAACTCTCCCACTAAAACTCGCAGCTATAAGGTCCTTGCGGATCGGCCAGCGCCTGCAGCCGTAGCGCCGCGGCGTGGGCGAAGCGCAGCATGATGGTCTTGCGGGTTGCCGCCGCCAGTCGGTGCTCGGGCGCCTCGCACATGACCGAGGCGCCGAACGCGTCGGCGACAATGAGGCCGGCGTCCACCGGAAAGATCTCGCACGGCACCTCGGCGACAGTGGCGAAGAACAGCCGGTCGCAGTGTTGCCGGTAGTCGGTCCATTTCTGATCGGCGCGGAAATCGGCCACTGACGATTTGATCTCGACGATGACGATTTCGCCGTCACGCCCGAGCGCGACCAGATCGGCGCGGCGGCCCGAGGGCAGCGGCAGCTCGCTGACGACGCAGTAACCGAGCGCGTGCAGGTAGCGCGCGGTGCCGCGGGCGATCGCCAGCGCCGTCTGCGACTGCCGGCCGTCGACCGGCACGGCGGTGGCAAGCGCGTTGAGCGTCATCGACAAAATTCCAGGCAAAGGCAGGTTCGACAGCGGACGCAATACGGCTTTACGCACGGCGACAACTCCGACCGACACGACACAACCGGGAACGCCCCCAACGAGGACTCGCTCATTGTGACGTGCCGGCGCGGTCCGGAAAAGCCCCCATGAGTGCGGCGCGCGAGGCGCCGATCACGCCCCGCTCGGTGATGAGCCCGGTGACCAGCCGCGCCGGCGTCACGTCGAAGCCGTAGTTCGCGACCGCGGAGCCGTCGGGCACGATGCGCACGGTCTCGATGCGGCCGTCGGCGGTGCGACCGGTCATGGTCGCCACTTCGTCGGCGTCGCGCTGCTCGATGGGAATCTCGGCAACGCCGTCGGCCACCGAAAAGTCGACGGTGGGCGACGGCAGCGCCACATAGAAGGGGACGTTGTTATCGCGCGCGGCGAGCGCTTTCAGATACGTGCCGATCTTGTTGCAGACGTCGCCGTTCCGCGTGACGCGGTCGGTGCCGACGATGACGATGTCGACGGTACCGTGCTGCATCAGATGGCCGCCGGTGTTGTCGGCGATCACCGTATGCGGCACGCCGTGCTGGCCGAGCTCCCAGGCGGTCAGCGAAGCACCCTGGTTGCGCGGCCGGGTCTCGTCCGCAAAGACATGGATGGCGATGCCCTTGTCATGCGCGAGGTAGATCGGCGCTGTGGCGGTGCCGACATCGACGGCGGCGAGCCAGCCGGCGTTGCAATGGGTCAAGACATTGATCCGCTCGCCCGGCTGCTTGCGCTGCGCGATGGCCTCGATCAAGGGCAGGCCGCTGCGGCCGATCGCGGTATTGATTGCGATGTCCTCCTCGCAGATCTCGGCGGCGCGGCGATAAGCAGCAGCGGCGCGCTCGGCGCGCGGTCGGTTGCGCACCGCGGCCGTCATCTCGTCGAGCGCCCATTTCAGATTGATTGCGGTCGGTCGCGTCGCGATAAGCGCCGCATAGGCGCGCTCCAGCGCCTCGTCGGAGGCGTCGGCGCGCAGCGCGAGGCACATGCCGTAGGCGGCGGTGGCGCCGATCAGCGGCGCACCGCGAATGATCATGGCACGGATGGCGTGCGCCGTTTCGTCGAGCGTGGTGAGCCGCGCGGTGGCAAAACGATGCGGCAGAGCGGTCTGGTCGATCACGCCGACGGACCAGCCGTCCGGCTCGAGCCAGATGGTACGCATCGCCTTGCCGCCGACTTTCATGTGGCTTCTATTTGATAGAGCATGATCTTTTCCGAAAAACCGGTGTCCACTTTTCGGAATCATGCTCTAGCAGATTCCGGTCACCTGTCGAGCCTTGCTCGCAACGCGACCTTGCAGCAATCTCGTAACGGTCAGTGCGGGGGAGGACGAAATGGCCATCGACTACGAAGCCCAATACAACAACCGGGCGCTAGTCCCGGAGCATCCGGAGATTTTCGCCCGCTGGGTCCGCGACGCCGAGTTCTATCGCGCCGACATGCTCAAAGCCGATCGTGCCGAGCTCGGGCTCGCCTATGGCGATACGCCGCGGCAATACATCGATCTGTTCCATGCCACCGACCGCGCCGCTCCACTGGCGCTGTTCATTCATGGCGGTTACTGGCGCTCGCTCGATCCCTCCATGTTCAGCCACATGGCAAGCGGGCTGAACGCGAGCGGCGTCACCGTCGCGGTGGTGGGCTACGACTTGTGCCCGATGGTGGGCGTCGCCGACATCATCGCGCAGATGCGCCGCGCTTGCGTGTTCCTGTGGCAGCGGCTCAACCGCCCGATGTTCGCCTGCGGTCACTCGGCCGGCGGCCATCTTGCCGCGGCGCTGGTCGGCACTGACTGGCCGGGGCTCTATCCCAAGGCGCCGGCCAACTTGGTGCCCGCGGGCTATGCGATCTCCGGCGTGTACGATCTCACGGTGCTGTTGAAGGTAAGCCAGAACCAGGATTTGCGGCTAACTGCGGACGACGCGCGTGCGGTGTCGCCGGTATTTTGGCCGCCGCCCGCAGGCCGGGTCCTCGACGCCGTGGTCGGCGCGCGCGAGTCCGATGAGTTCCGGCGCCAGAGCAAAAGTATCGTCGATGCCTGGCAGGCCGCAGCGCGCATGCGCTACGAGGAGATCGCCGGCGGCAACCATTTCACCGTGTGCGATCCGCTGACCGACCCGCGGAGCGCCATGGTGGCGCGCGCCGCGGAGCTCGCGCGCGGCATCAAGACGTAGGCGGTCTACTCCGCCGCCTTCTTGAGGATTTCGTCCGGCGTCGATGACACCACCTCGACGTATTTCGGCACGAATTTATGGCCTTCGATATATTTGATGAATTCCGGCTTGATCTCGTTGGCGAGGATTTTGCGGATGCGCGCATGCTCCTCGATGTCGGCCCACTCGGCGATCAGGAAAAAGCGCTGCGGGTCCTCGGTGTCGCGGCACAGCACGCCGTCTTTCACCTGCGCCGACGATTTGTGCATCGGATTGCCGTCGGAGTAATCGAACGCCTCGAACAGCCGGATGAACTCGGCCTCCTTGCCCGGCGTCACGCGGAAATCGTAGATGTGCAGGTAATTGCCCTTGGTGGCGAGCGGCTCTTGCGCCATGACGCTTCTCCTCGACTGTCGTGCTGCGAGCCTACGCCCTGCCGGCTGGCAAATCCATTGCGCCGGCACGACGCCCGGCTATGCTTGGGTCAATTGATGGCGTTGCCAGGGTGCAGCCAATGACGATGCCAACCGCCAACCTGATGCGCGATTACATCTGGCCGGACGACGATCTCACAGTCATTCCGGACTGGGTCTATACCGACCAGACGATCTACGAGCGCGAGATCGAGCGCATCTTCCATGGCCCGACCTGGAACTATGTGGCGCTCGAAGCCGAAGTGCCGAACCCCGGCGACTTCATCCGCTCCAATGTCGGGCCGACGCCGGTGGTGGTGGCGCGCGCCGTCGACGGCTCGATCAACGTGTTCGAGAACCGTTGCGTGCATCGCGCCTCGGAATTCTGCCGCGAGCTCTCCGGGAACGCCAACGAGTTCATCTGCCCGTACCACCAGTGGACCTATGATCTCAAAGGCAACCTGATCGGCGTGCCGTTTCGCCGTGGCATGGCCGGCAAGGGCGGCATGCCGGCCGACTTCAAGGTGCAGGAACATGGCTTACGCAAGCTCAATGTCACCACGCATCGCGGCGTGGTGTTCGCGTCCTATTACGATGATATGGAGCCATTTCCCGACTACATCGGGCCCGAAGTGTTGCGCGAATTCGAGGCGACGTTCGACGGCCGCAAGCTGAAAGTGCTCGGCCATTATCGCCATTCGCTGCCCGGCAACTGGAAGCTCTATCACGAGAACCTCAAGGATCCGTACCACGCGACGCTGTTGCACACTTTCCTCGTCACCTTCGGCCTGCTCGTCGTCGGCAATCGCTCGCTCATGCTCGCCGACAAGAGCGGCCGCCACGGTGTCATGGCGTCGGCGAAGTCCGATGCCAAGAAGATCGCCGGCGAGGCCAAGAAGGAGATGCGAGCCTACAAGGAAGGCATGACGCTCAACGAGCCGCGGTTCATGGATTTTGTCGAGGAATTCGACAGCGAGTGGTCCGTCACGATGGCGACGATCTGGCCGAACCTGATCGTGCAGCGCGAGATGAATACGCTCGGCGTGCGGCAGATCGTGCCGAGCGGCCCGCACGAGTTCATCATGAAATGGACGATGTTCGGCTTCGAGGGCGACGACGAGGCGATGACGCGTCATCGCCTGCGCCAGGGCAACCTGATGGGGCCGGCGGGCTTCCTCGGCCTCGAAGACAACGAGGCGATCAAGTTCGTCCAGGACGGCATGCAGCGCGTGCCGGACGGCCGGCATCTGGTCAAGCTCGATCCCGCACAGGCGGCCGGCACCGCCGATACGTTGATCTCGGAGTCCGCCATCCGCGCCATGTACAAGCACTGGCGCGAGGCGATGGGCCTGTGAGCGCCGCGATGCTCGATGCGCCAAAAGCCGCGGCGGACGACCGGCGCATCGCGGCGCTGCTGTTGCATCGCGAGGTCGAGGAGTTCAACAACGCCTATGCGGCGGCGCTCGACGAAGGCCGGCTCGTCGACTGGGCGGAGCTGTTCACCGACGACGCCTTCTATGTGGTGATCTCGCGCGAGAACGCCGACCGCAACATGCCGGTCGGCCTGATCTATTGCGAGAACAAGGGCATGATCCTCGACCGCGCCAACGCCATGAAGACCGAGATGTTCGCGCCGCGCTACCTGCGCCACATCGTCGGCAATGTGCAGGTCACGGGCGAAGGGCCGAACGGCGAGATCCGCGCCCGTGCCAATTACGTCGTCATCCAGGTGCTGTTCGACCGGCCCGCGGCGACGCTGCACCAGGTCGGCGTCTACTACGACAAGTTCCGCCGGATCGGCAGCGCGCTCAAGCTCGCGGAGCGGCGCTGCGTCTACGACAATCTGTTGGTCGACAACGCGCTCTGCCTGCCAGTTTGAGCGCCTTTAACTCGCCTGCGACGCCGCCGGTGGCGGCTGCGATCGCGATAGCAGCACGCAGGCCGAAGCGGCCAGGATCAGCACGAAGCCGACAACGTCGTTCACTGTCGGCCGTTCGCCGAGGATGAGCACCGAGGCGATGACGCCGATCACCGGGCTGCCGAGTACGCCCAGCGATGCCGTCATCGCCGGCAGCCGCTGGATGATGGAGAACCACAGGCCATAGGCGGTGCCGGTGCCGAGCAGACCCGATAGCACGGTGGCGATCACGCCCTCCGTATGGGCGGCGTGAAAATCCGGCCCGCCTTCGAAGATCAGCATGCAGGCGCCGATCACCACGAAGGAGATCGCTACCTGCCAGATCGCGATCGCCATGGCATCGCAGTCGAGCCGCGCCCACTTCAGATAAACCGTGCCGGCCGCCCAACTGATACCGGTGGCGAGCGCCAGCACGATGCCGAGCGGGACGCCATGCTCGGTCAGCGGATAGATCAGGATGGCGAGGCCTGCGGCGGCCAGCGCCAGCGCGATCGACTGTATGCCGGTCGGCCGCTCGCGCAGGAAAACCCAGGCCAGCACCACCGCCCAGATCGGCATGGTGTAGGACAGGATCGCCACCCGCGACGTCGCGGCATGCAATTGCGCGAACGTCGAGAACACGCTGAAGCTCGCGACGTTGAGAAGCGCGGCGATGATCACGTGCACGACGCCTTTGCTTCCCGGCAGGCGCAGGTCGCGGCGCTTGACGAGGCAGACCACGAACAGCATCAATCCGCCCGCCAAGGTGCTGGTGGTGCGCATGGTGAACGGCGGCACTTCGGACAGCGCGATCCGCATGATCGGCCAGGTGACGCCCCAGACGATGCAGAGCGCCAGCAGCATCAGCCGCGCGCCGGTGTCGTGGTCTGTGGCGCTTTCCGCCACGCGTTCGGGATTTCTCACGGAATGCTCAGGCTTGTTTCGGTTGGGCGCCGACGAACCAATCGAGAATCTGCTCGCCGGTCCAGAACAGCACCCCCTGTTTTTGCCGGATCACCTCGATGGCGCGGCGGAAATATTTCACGCGGTGCGGCGCGCCCATGATGTAGGGATGCACCGACATCGCCATCACGCGCGGCTGATCGGCGGCGTCGGCATAGATCTGCTCGAACTGGTCGAGCGCGCGGTCACAATATTCCGACGCCCTGTGATGCTGAATCAGCATCATGGCGACGTCGTTGCATTCCTGCGTATAAGGCACGTTGACGATCGGCTTGCCGCGCGTCCTCAGCCAGACCGGCTGGTCGTCGAGCACCCAATCGGCCACATACTCGTAGCCTTCCTCGACCAGGAGATCGGGCGTCTGCCAGGTCTCTGTCAGGCCCGGGCCGAGCCAGCCGCGCGGCGCCTTGCCGGTTGCCTTGCGGATCACCCCGCGGACATTGCGGATGTCGGCGCGCTCGTCGGGCACCTTCTGCATGTTGCGCTGGGTGAAGCCGTGGCCCATGAACTCCCAGTGCCGCTCGACTGCGGCGCGCACGATCGCCGGATAGGCTTCGAGCGCCGAGCCGTTGATGGCGATCACGCCTGGAATCTTGAACTCGTCGAACACCTTGACGAAGCGCCAGAAGCCGACGCGGTTGCCATATTCGTGCCAGGCCCAGTTCGGCACGTCGGGCATCGGCGAGCCGCCGGCCGGTGGCGTCAGCACCGTGCGCGGCATCGGCTGCGTCGCGTCCCATTCCTCGACGTTGACGATCACCCACACCACCATGCGGGCGCCATTCGGCAGCTGCAGCGGCGGCCGCTCGGTGATCGGCGAATAGGCGATGCGGTCGGTCGGCAGCATCGGCCCTTTCTTCGCGGGGCTTTTTCGCGCCGGCGTCTTCGGCTTCTTGCTCATCGGCGAATCATGCCTTGTTCGGTTGCGGGTTTATAGCGCGAGACTACGGTGCCGAGCACGGTTAGCACCACCGCGCAGACGCACAGCGGCACGAACATGGTCCACGGCGTGCCGGTCGCATCCCACAGCGCGCCGCTGATGGTCGGGACGACGATCGCGGTGGTGTAGCTGATGGTGAACATGCCGGCCGCCGTGCGCGGCAGGTCGGCCGGCGCGCTCAAGAGCGGCGGCAAGTTGAGCGTTGCGATCAACGTGATCGCGGTGGTGAAGCCGACCAGCGCCGCGTTGACGATGATCCAGAGCGTCGACGGCACGAACATCAGGCCGAGAAACGACGCGAGCAGAATCGGCCCGAAGATCAGGAACGGCCAGGCGTGCCGGTGCATCCGCTCGGCAAAGAACAACAAAATGATCGGCGTTACGATCTGCGCGCCGTTGAGCCAGCCGATCGCCGCGCCAAGCAGCTGCGGCTTGCCCTGGCTCGCCAGGAAATCGCCGAGAAAAGCGTTGGTCGAAAAATATGCGCTGTTGTTGCTGCCGAAAGTCAGCCCCAGGAGCCAGACCAGCGGATTGCGCCAGTCCGGCCACCACTTGCCGCCGATCGCGAGGTCGGCCGCCAGGCCGCCGCCGTTCTTCGGACTGAGCAGATAGAACACCGGCGGGATCGCCAGCGCCGGAATCGCCCACAGCATGAGATCGAGGCGCCAGCTGCCGCCGACCAGCGGCAACACCAGCGGAATGGTCAGGACGGTCGCGAACATCGAGCCGATCAGCATGCCGCTCGTATAGGCGATAGTGCCGAGCGCGATGTGGCGTGGCAGCCAGGCGCGCACCAAGGTCGGCATTGCCGGCTGCATGATGGCGACGCCGAAGCCGGTGGCGATGGCGGCGGCATAAAGCGTCCAGACGTCGACCGCGGCGGCGCGTGCGGCGCCGGCAAGCGCCGCGATCACCATGCCGATGATCACCGCCAGCATGGTGCCGATCCGCGCGATCAGCAGTGAGCCGGGCACCGCGGCGATGGCGAACAGCGCCAGCGGCAGCCCGATCAAAAGCCCGACTTCTGTCTCCGACAAGTGCAGTTCCTCGTGCACCTGCGGGATGACTGGCGGCATTGCCAGAATGGTCATGCGCATGGCCACTCCGGCGAGCCAGAGCACGACCATGAGCTTGATGCGGCGGCCGACGGAGATATCGGCGGCGGTGGAAGTCCCGGCAGGCGGCATAGGGGAGGTACTGTTGCGGCGGCAACCTGCCTCAGCGCCGCCGGGGGTGCAAGAAAGGCCGCCGCATCGCTGTTTTGCACTTGCTCAGGCAATGTTACACTTGACGACCCCAGCCGCCAATGGTAGTGTAATGGCCATAGGAGATTCGTCATGGCCAAGCCAGTCTTAACCGCCGCCCATTTTCACAACGAAGAAGCGGCTTTCGCGTATGTCGAGACGCACCTTTGGCCGGAAGGCCCGGTGTGCCCGCACTGCGGTAATTGCGACCAAAAGCGTGTCGGCCGCCTGACGGGCAAGAGCAGCCGCCCCGGTCTGCGCAAATGCTATGCGTGCCGTAAAACCTTTACGGTGCGCATAGGCTCGATTTTTGAGGACAGCCACTTTCCGCTGCATCTGTGGCTGCAAGCGATCCAGCTTATCGCTGGTAGCAAGAAAGGCATCTCTACGCGGCAAATCCAGCGGACGTTCAATTGCAGCATGAAAACTGCTTGGTTTCTTACCCACCGCATCCGCGAGATTATGAAGCGACCGAATGATGGTCTTGGCTCTCCGGCTGGCGGCGAAGGCAAGACTCTGGAAGCCGATATTACGTTCGTCGGCCGCAAGCCCGGCCGAAAGGTCGGCATTGGCCCGCACCACATGAACGCCGTTCTGTCGCTTGTGGAGCGCGATGGTACGGCGCGCTCGTTTCATGTACCGAACGTCCGCGCCAGTACCCTACATGCGATCATGGACAGCCACGCTTCGACTAAGAGCCACCTGATGACCGACGAAGAAAATACCTTCATTGGCATTGGCTGGAATTTCGCGTCGCACGGCACCGTCAAACATCATATTGACGAATACGTGCGGTATGAGGATGACGGCAGTGTTGTCAGCACCAACACCGTGGAAGGCTTTTTCTCGGTGCTTAAGCGGGGCATTTACGGCGTGTACCAGCACGTCAGCGAGGCCCATCTTCAGCGCTATCTAACTGAATTTGATTTTCGCTATAGCCACCGCGAAAAACTTGGCGTCAACGATGTGCAGCGCGCATCGCTGGCGCTGAAGGGCGCCAAGGGCCGACGCCTAACCTACGAAACAACTCATTGAACGCCGCGCTAGGGACGAGCGATACCCGCGCCACCGTCCGCGTCACTGGTATTTATGGATCGATCCACGGCAACTAAAATTGCCGTTCAATGACTAGGGGCAGACTCGCATGTGAGGTTATTCGTCGGATTACTTTGTGGTCTGCCCTGTCGCCAGCACGGTCACGTTATCGCCTTCAAGGATACCAAGTCGTTTTCGTCGCGCTTCATCGTAGCGTTTTTTCAATTCCGGTTCGGCCAATAGACGCTCATCAATGAAGGCGCGAAGTGCATCTTGCACAATTCGATTCCCTGGCGCGCCCCTGTGAGCCTCACAGAAGTCTATGAAATCGCTGTTTAAAGGCTCCGGAAAGGGATTTCGGGAGCCTGTTGATCGACGCCGGCCAGCAGTCATTTTTCAATTGTACATATTGTCAGTAATTTGTACAAATCCGCCTTGACGGGCCGCTTCGCCTAGGCCGATGATTCGGTTGGCGGTTGTGGCCCAGCGCTATCGCAATCGACACCTTGACGGAGACCCCCTATGTTTTCGATAAGCGCATTAGGGAAAAGCATGACTCCAGCCGAAGACCAAAAGGCAGTAAAGATTGATTTTCCCGTGCCGAAATCTGAAAGAAATCTGGAAAGTTCGTTCGTCTTTCCGAAGGGCGGGAGCAAGGACGTTGACAGAACCCCCGATACCAACCCCTCCGGAGAAGTCTCCCGAGAAAAAGGAGCTATTTCCTCGGGCGAATGAACCGCCATGGCAGTCGCCTAAGTATTGGGTCAAAGAGAAAGACCGCTATCTGCGGCAACTGTTGATCGGCGATATTGAGGCTGCCACAGGTCGCCCACTCATAGTCTTTTTCTCACAACTCGATCAGCAAATAAATCATACTGATCCGGACGATCTCTCCGAGATACTTTTGGGCGTCAATGCCAAAGCTGCCGACGTGCTTATTCAAACGCCGGGTGGCAATGTAGACGCTACCGAAAAAATCATTTCCTTGCTGAAGCACCGTTTGACCGAAGGGTATCGCGTAATTGTGCCGAGCTGGGCTAAATCGGCGGGAACTATTATTGCACTTTCGAGCGACAAAATCGTGCTGGGACTTAATTCAGAGCTTGGACCTATTGACCCTCAATATACAACACCAAATGGTAATATTCCGTGCGAGTTGATCGCGGCCGATGACAAGCAACCGTATCACGTCCGTCAAATGGCGGATCTGACCGTGCAACGAAATCGGGAACTTGCTACCGGCCTGCTGAAAAACGGGATGATGAAGGGGAAAACTGATACTCAAGTTGAAGCAGTAATTGCACGAATCTCGACATCGAACAGCTACAAGTCACACGGTGCAGTTATAGACCATGATGAAGCAAAGGATAAACTTGGACTTTCGGTTGAGTATCTAAACCATGATGATCCGATATGGCGGAGATTGTGGTTGCTTTATTGTATGTACGATTACGATACTAAGGCCAAGAATCTCGGAAAAATTTTTGAAGGTAAGGTCTTCAGCATTGCTCGACCAAAATAGCCAAGATAGGACGGCGGCGGCTTGTCGTCGCTCATTTCCCGAGGTTAGCTAATGTCACGCAAACTCTCACCAAAGTCCGACGATAAGGCGCAATCCCAACGCTTCCTCGACACCGCCAAGGAAGTTGGGGCGGATACCGATGACGAAGCGCTGGAGCGCGCGTTCAAAAAGGTCGCCCGCCAGCGGCGACAAGACGAACGCCAGAAGCCGTCTGAATAGCTTGTTCGTGAAGGCTATCTAGACTGTCGCGGTTCAGATCAACCCAGAATGCATTGCCGCGATATGATGGCTCTGACTTGCTGGGTCTTTTGAGTATCCCGATTGGCTTTTGGCCTGACTTATCGCCCCACGCCGCATAGGCAAAATTATCTGCCGCTGCGAGCGGAAGACATTCTTGCTTACTGGCAAACGTCAGTCCCGCAAGCGCTCGGTGCGATGGCCCAAGCCTTTCTTTGAGCCAATTATAATTACGCACGGCGTCTTCAGCGTTGTTGTGACCATCCTCCAAGACAACATGCAGACGCGGTTCAGTAGCGTGGCGAAGATGGCCAATCGTATCGACGATGTGCGCCATGCACGCACGAAACATGATCGTGTATTTAGAATCCCATCGCGTCTTTGGCGGCCAATTTAGGCCAACGTAGTATTTGTAGTCTTCATCGCGAATGAAGGCGGCAACGCCAGCTTCCAGCGTTTCGTTTATGATCTGTTGGAAGTCGTCAAGAAATTCCAACTTCCTATCGACCGTCCAGCCTTTGAAGTCGCCGTGACCGCGCCGCACGTCAATGGCGTGAAAGGTATTGACGCGGTAGCGCTTGAAAAGTTTGGCGGCGCGCTTCTCATATTTGCGCCACTGGCGTGCATCGCCGATAAACCCGGCCATGGCCGAAACCGTTGCTCCGGCATGGGTGCCGCTTTCGTCAAGATACCCCGTAAAAATCATGAACAGGCGCTCCGGCTCCCACCGATGCGCCAAGGCTATGCACAGGTCTCCTATGTAGTCTGAGGAGCGAATCGGGGCGTTCATGCCATCATATCCCTAGCGTATGGGGTTGCCAAGTGTAACGTTGCCCTTGCTCAGGCTCAAGAACAAATATAGAACAGAGCCGACGGGAACTTTTTGCCGTCACGGAAGCCAAGCCGAAAGCCATGCCCGACCTCGCGGCGGCCCAGCGGATTCTTCGCGCCACTTTCGGCTTCGCGGATTTCAAGCCCGGCCAGGCCGAGATCGTCGCCGCCATTCTCGACGGCCGCGACGTACTGGCCGTGATGCCGACCGGCAGCGGCAAGTCGCTGTGCTACCAGCTGCCGGCGCTCATGCGCGACGGCCTCACCGTCGTGGTGTCGCCGCTGATCGCGCTGATGCGCAATCAGGTGGCGCAACTGCGCGGCTATGGCGTCGCCGCGGCAGCGCTCAATTCTTCGAACGATCCGGCGGAGAACCGCGCGATCCTCGATCAGATCGCGCGCGGGGACTTGCGTCTTCTTTATGTGGCGCCCGAGCGGCTGGTGAAGGCCGAGACGATCGATCTGCTCAAGCGCGCCAAGGTCGCGCTGCTGGCGGTCGACGAGGCCCATTGCATCTCGCAATGGGGCCACGACTTCCGCCCCGAATACGCCGCGCTCGGCACGGTGAAGGCGGCGCTCGGCAGCGTGCAGACGGTTGCGCTCACCGCCACCGCCGATGCGGCGACACGCAGGGACATTTCACAGAAGCTTTTCAAAGCGGCACCAGCCGTTTTCGTGCACGGCTTCGACCGGCCGAACCTCCGGCTCGCCATGCAGGCAAAGACCGGCAGCCGCAAGCAGATCACCGATTTCATCGCCACGCGCCGCGGCCAGAGCGGCATCGTCTATTGCGCCTCGCGACGCAAGACCGAGAAGATCGCCGCGTATTTGCGCGAAGCCGGCGTCAATGCGCTGGCCTACCACGCCGGCATGGAACCGCCGACGCGATCGCATTGTCAGGACACGTTTTTACAAGAGGATGGCGTCGTCGTGGTTGCGACCGTCGCCTTCGGCATGGGCATCGACAAGCCCGACGTGCGCTTCGTGCTGCACGCCGACATGCCGGCCAATATCGAGAGCTACTATCAGGAGGTCGGTCGCGCCGGGCGCGACGGCTTGCCCGCCGACACGCTGACGCTCTACGGCATGGGCGATATTCGCCTGCGGCGTTTGCAGATCGATGACAGCGAAGCCTCCAACGAGCAGAAGCGGGTCGACCGCCAGCGCCTCAATGCGCTCATCTCGTTGTGCGAATCGCCGCGCTGCCGCCGCCAGACGCTGCTCGCGTATTTCGGGGAAACGGCGCCGCCATGCGGCAATTGCGATTTCTGTTGCGATGGCGCCGAGACGATCGACGGCACTATCGCAGCGCAGAAGGCGCTCTCGGCCATCATGCGCACCGGCGAGCGCTTCGGCACCGAGCATCTCGCCAATGTGCTGACCGGCGAAAATTCCGAAGCGGTCGAAAAATTCGGCCACGATTGCCTGCCGACCTTCGGCGTCGGCAAGGAATTCGGCAAGCCGGAATGGCGCTCGATCTTCCGCCAGCTCTATGGCGCGGGCGTCATTGCGCTCGACGTCACCGGCCATGGCACGTGGTCGGTGACCGAGCCAGGCCGCCGCGTGCTCAAAGGAATGGACAAGGTCACACTGCGCAAGGACACGCTCAAGCCGGCGAAGAAAGCCGGGCGCGCCGCCGTCAATGCCGCGGCGCTGGCCGATGGCGCGCCGGGTGATACGGCCTTGTTCGAGGCCCTGCGGCAATGCCGCTCGGCGCTCGCCAAGGCGCAACGCGTCGCCGCCTATGTGGTGTTCGCCGACAAGACGCTTCTCGACATGGCGCGAAGAAAGCCCGCGACCATGGCCGAGATGGCATCGGTGCACGGCGTCGGCGAAGCGAAGCTGCGGCAGTACGGCGCCATCTTCCTCGATGTGGTCCGGCGGCACGGTGCGGCCGACGCTGCATAAAGGCGCGGTTTTCCGAGCCTTCCGCGTGTTGCACCGCACCCGGCTCTATGTTAGCAAACCCGCGATTTTCGCAGGTCTCGCAGGGGTTTTTGCGGCGCTTGCGGACATCAAAATCCCGCTGAAATCCCAGGGGCTTGTGCGGGTTTCACCGCGGCCGAGCCTGGGGCCAAAACAAGCTTCCGAACGCGAAGAGAGCGCAAACCTTGGCTGCGGCAGAACCGATGGTATCCGGCATGGCCGGTCGCTACGCGACCGCGCTGTTCGATCTTGCCAACGAGGGCAACGCCATCGACGCGGTTGCTGCCGATCTCGAGCGCTTCGGCACGCTCATCGCCGAAAGCCCCGATCTCAATCGCATGGTGCGCAGCCCGGTGTTTTCCGCCGACGAGCAACTCGCTGCGCTGGCGGCGGTGCTCGAGCGCGCCGGCATCGGCGGGCTCACTGCGAACTTCCTCAAGCTCATCACCTCGAACCGGCGGCTGTTTGCGGTGCGCGACATGGTGCGCGCCTATCGCAAGCTCGTCGCCGCCCACAAAGGCGAAGCGACCGCCGACGTCACCGTCGCCGAAGCGCTCAAGGACGAACACTTAGGCGCGCTGCGCACCGCGCTCAAATCCGTGAGCGGCAAGGACGTCGACCTCAACATCAAGGTCGATCCCACGATCATCGGCGGGCTTGTGGTCAAGCTCGGCAGCCGCATGGTCGACACCTCGCTGCGCACCAAGCTCAATGCGATCAGGCACGCCATGAAAGAGGCTCGATAATGGATATTCGCGCCGCGGAAATTTCCGCAATCCTCAAGGAGCAGATCAAGAATTTCGGCCAGGAGGCCGAAGTCTCCGAAGTCGGCCAAGTGCTCTCCGTCGGCGACGGCATCGCCCGCATCTACGGCCTCGACAATGTGCAGGCCGGCGAGATGGTCGAGTTCGCGAGCGGCGTGCGCGGCATGGCGCTCAACCTCGAGGACGACAATGTCGGCGTCGTGATCTTCGGCTCCGACCGCGAGATCGAGGAAGGCGAGACGGTGAAGCGCACGCGCGCCATCGTTGAGGTGCCGGTCGGCAAGGCGCTGCTCGGCCGTGTCGTCGACGCGCTCGGCGATCCGATTGACGGCAAGGGCCCGATCAAGGCCGAGCGCCGCTCGCACGTCGACATCAAGGCGCCCGGCATCATTCCGCGCAAATCGGTGCATGAGCCGATGGCGACCGGCCTGAAGGCGATCGATGGGCTGATCCCGATTGGCCGCGGCCAGCGCGAATTGATCATCGGCGATCGCCAGACCGGCAAGACCGCGATCGGCCTCGACACCATCCTCAATCAGAAATCGCTCAACGCCTCGGGCGACGAGAAGATCAAGCTCTACTGCATCTATGTCGCGGTCGGGCAGAAGCGCTCGACAGTGGCGCAGTTCGTCAAGGTGCTGGAGGAGAACGGCGCGCTCGATTATTCGATCGTGGTGGCGGCGACCGCCTCCGATCCGGCACCGATGCAATACCTGGCGCCGTTCGCCGGCTGCACCATGGGCGAATATTTCCGCGACAACGGCATGCACGCCGTCATCATCTACGATGATTTGTCGAAGCAGGCCGTCGCCTATCGCCAGATGTCGCTGCTGCTGCGCCGGCCGCCGGGCCGCGAAGCCTATCCGGGCGACGTGTTCTATCTGCACTCGCGGCTGCTCGAGCGCGCCGCCAAGATGAGCGACGAGTACAAGGCAGGCTCCTTGACCGCGCTGCCGGTGATCGAGACCCAAGCCAACGACGTGTCGGCTTATATTCCGACCAACGTCATCTCGATTACCGACGGCCAGATCTTTTTGGAGACGGATTTGTTCTATCAGGGTATCCGCCCGGCGGTGAACGTCGGTCTTTCGGTGTCGCGCGTCGGCTCGGCGGCGCAGACCAAGGCGATGAAAAAAGTCGCCGGCCGCATCAAGGGCGAGCTCGCCCAATACCGCGAGATGGCTGCCTTCGCCCAGTTCGGCTCCGACCTCGACGCAACGACGCAGCGCCTGCTCGCCCGCGGCTCGCGGCTGACGGAACTCCTCAAGCAGCCGCAGTTCTCGCCGCTGAAAATGGAGGAGCAGGTTTGCGTCATCTATGCCGGCGTCAACGGCTACCTCGATGCGATACCGGTCGATCGGGTGCGCGCCTTCGAGGATGGTCTCCTTGGCGCGCTGCGCACCCAGCATTCCGACGTGCTCGGTGCGATTGCCACGTCGCGCGATCTCGACGACTCAACCGGCGCCAAGCTCAAGGCTGCGGTCGAGAGCTACGCCAAGACCTTTGCGTGACGGCGGAATAGGGAGCGGCCATGGCGTCGCTGAAAGACCTGCGCAACCGTATCGCCTCGACCAAGGCGACGCAGAAGATCACGCGCGCCATGCAGATGGTGGCGTCGTCGAAGCTGCGCCGGGCGCGGGCGGCGGCGGAGGCGGCGCGGCCTTACGCCAACGCCATGGACAAGGTGCTTGGCAACATCGCCGCCTCGGTGGCGGGGAGCGAATCGGCACCGCGGCTTCTCCGCGGTACCGGCAGCGACCGCGTCCATCTGCTCCTGGTCTGCACCTCCGAGCGCGGCCTGTGCGGCGCCTTCAATACCGCGATCGTGCGGCTTGGCCGCGAGCGCGCCCAGGCGCTCACGGCCGAAGGCAAGGAAGTCAAGATCTTCTGCGTCGGCCGCAAGGGTTTTGATCAGCTCAAGCGGCAATACGAGAAGCAGATCGTCGAACTGGTCGACCTGCGCTCGGTCCGCACCTTGCAGTTCGAAAACGCCGAAGCGATCGCGGAAAAGATCATCGCGCTGTTCGACAAGGGCGGCTTCGACGTCTGCACCTTGTTCTATTCGCGCTTCCGTTCGGTGATCGCCCAGGTGCCGACCGCGCAGCAGATGATTCCGCCGGTGTTCGAGGCCAATGCCACGGCGGCGCTCGGCGGCGCCGTCTACGAGTTCGAGCCGGACGCCGAGGATATCCTGCACGAGCTTCTGCCGCGCAACGTCGCGGTCCAGATCTTCCGTGCGCTCCTGGAGAACGCCGCGTCGTTCTACGGCGCGCAGATGTCGGCCATGGACAACGCCACCCGCAACGCCGGCGACATGATCCGCCGGCAGACGCTCACCTATAACCGCACCCGCCAGGCGATGATCACCAAGGAGCTGATCGAGATCATCTCCGGCGCCGAAGCGCTGTGAATTTCGCAAGAGGACAATGATGGCTCAACCAATCGGACATATCACCCAAGTCATCGGCGCCGTCGTCGACGTGCATTTCGCCGACCATCTGCCGCCGATCCTCAACGCGCTGGAAACCACCAACCGGGGCAACCGGCTGATCCTGGAAGTGGCGCAACAGCTCGGCGAGAACACCGTACGCACCATCGCCATGGACGTCAGCGAGGGTCTGGTGCGCGGCCAGGAAGTCGTCGACACCGGCCAGCCGATCGCGGTGCCGGTCGGCGACGGCACGCTCGGCCGCATCATGAACGTGGTCGGCGCGCCAGTCGACGAGGCCGGCGACATTCCGCACTCGGAAACCCGCGCCATCCATCAGGACGCACCGGCTTATACCGATCAATCGACCGAAGCGGCGATCCTGGTCACCGGCATCAAGGTGGTCGACCTGCTCGCGCCCTACGCGAAGGGCGGCAAGGTCGGCCTGTTCGGCGGCGCCGGCGTCGGCAAGACCGTCATCATCATGGAATTGATCAACAACATCGCCAAGGCGCACGCCGGCTACTCGGTGTTCGCCGGCGTCGGCGAGCGCACCCGCGAAGGCAACGACCTCTACCACGAGATGATCGAGTCGGGCGTCAACAAGGACCCGCACAAGGGTTCCGTCGCCGGCTCCAAATGCGCGCTGGTCTATGGCCAGATGAACGAGCCGCCCGGCGCCCGCGCCCGCGTCGGCCTCACCGGCCTGACAGTCGCCGAATATTTCCGCGACCAGGGCCAGGACGTTCTGTTCTTCGTCGACAACATCTTCCGCTTCACCCAGGCCGGCTCGGAAGTCTCGGCGCTGCTCGGCCGCATTCCCTCGGCGGTCGGCTATCAGCCGACGCTCGCGACCGACATGGGCGCGCTGCAGGAGCGCATCACCACCACGACCAAGGGCTCGGTCACCTCGGTGCAGGCGATCTACGTGCCGGCCGACGATTTGACCGACCCGGCACCGGCGACCTCGTTCGCCCACCTCGACGCCACCACCGTGCTGTCGCGCTCGATCGCCGAGAAGGGCATCTATCCGGCGGTCGATCCGCTCGACTCCACCTCGCGCATGCTCACCCCGCTGGTCGTTGGCGAGGAGCATTACCAGGTGGCGCGCCGGGTGCAGCAGATCCTGCAGCGCTATAAGGCGCTGCAAGACATCATCGCCATTCTCGGCATGGACGAGCTGTCGGAAGAGGACAAGCTCACGGTCGCGCGCGCCCGCAAGATCGAGCGCTTCCTGTCGCAGCCGTTCCACGTCGCCGAAGTGTTCACCGGCTCGCCCGGCGTGTTCGTCGACCTCGCCGATACGATCCGCGGCTTCCAGGGCCTGTGCGAAGGCAAATACGACCACCTGCCGGAGGCCGCCTTCTACATGGTCGGCACGATCGAGCAGGCGGTGGAGAAGGGCAAGAAGCTCGCCGCGGAAGCGGCGTAGGTCGCCATGGCCGGACTTCATCTCGATTTCGTCTCGCCCGAGCGCGTGCTGTTCACCGGCGACGTCGACCAGGTCGACCTGCCCGGCGCCGAGGGCGATATGGGCATCCTGCCTGGCCACGCGCCGCTGGCGACGGCATTGCGGCCGGGCATCGTCACCGTGTTTCGCGAAGGCAAGCGGGACCTGATCGTGGTCATCGGCGGCTTCGCCGAAGTCAGCCCCGCCGGCCTGACGGTGCTTGCCGATAAGGCGACGCCGCGCGAGGCGTTCGACACGGCGGCGCTGGCGGGCGACCTCAAGGACGCCGAGGAAGACGTCGCCGACGCCAAGGATGACGCCCAGCGCGACAAGCTTGTCCGTCACCTCGAGCAGTTGAAATCGCTGCAGGCGGCGCTCGCGGCCTGATCGGCCGCATCCGGTTGCCCTATACCTTCGTCTGCAAACGGGTTGCACGACGGCGCCGCTGTCGGCAATCTATCGTAGGCTTTGATGGAGCATGATCTTTTCGGAAAACCGGCATCCACTTTTCCGAAATCACTGCGCGATTGCGGGTGCGGCGGGCGTCCGATGAACAGGAAAATTGCGGCCATTTTCGCCGCCGATGTCGCCGGCTACAGCAAGCTCGTCGCCGAGGACGAGGAGGAGACGCTGCGGCGGCTCGCCTCCTATCGCGCGGTCATGGACGACTTCATCGCTCGCGCCGGCGGCCGCATCTTCAATACCGCGGGCGACGCCGTGCTCGCCGAATTCCCCAGCGCCGTCGAAGCGGTGCGCTGCGCTATCGACATCCAGGAAAGCCTCCGCACACGCAATATGGCCTATCCGACCAGCCGTGCCATGAGCTTTCGCATCGGCATCACCATTGGCGACGTGGTGGAACGCAACGGCGACCTGCTGGGCGACGGCGTCAACATCGCGGCGCGGCTCGAAGGTATCGCGCCGGTCGGCGGCATCTGCATCTCGCGCACGGTCTACGAGCAGGTCGCCAACAAGCTCTCGGTGCAGTTCGCCGATATCGGCGAACAGCACGTCAAGAACATCCCGACCCCGGTGCATGCGTACAAGTTCGACCTGCATCCGGACGATGCCCGTGCCGACGCAGCGGCGAAGAAGCCGGCAAAGCCGGCGCCATGGCTCCTGCCGGTTGCCATCGGCGCGCCGCTGGCGGCGGTCGCCGTTGCCGTCATCGCCTATCTCCTGATGTCGCGGCCGAAGCCGGTCCAGACCGCCAGCGCACCGAGCGCGCAAGCGTCGATGCCGGCGGCACCGACGATAGTTGCGCCGGCACAATCGAGCGCCCAGTCATCGATGGCGGCGGCGCCGCCGGCGGTCCATAAGGCCGAGGCGCTGGTGCCGGAGACGATTCCCTTCATTGCAGATCGGGCGCGTGACACGATCCGCAACGAATATCTGCCGGCAGCCGACCACAAGGCGCTGGCCATCGCGCTGGGCGCGGCGATCGGTTTTACCTCGGGCCAGGTTGACGACGACACCGCGAAATCGGCGGCCCTCGATATATGTCAGAAACGCGCCGATGCCGGGCCGCGGCAGCGCAAGTGCGAAATCTACGCGGTCGGCAATACGGTCGTGTTTGCCGGCGGCCGTCCGCCGCTGCCGCCGGCGCCGTGGGTCAAGCGCGATCCGCTCACCGTGCGGCCGTTGGTCGCCGATGATCTTCCCATGGTGCGGCCGGACGGCAAGACGACGATCGAGAAGAATTATGGGCCGGGCCGGGCGCCGAAGGCGCTGGCGCGCTGGGACCGAAGGGCGGCTTTTCCTTTCTCACCAATCAGGAAAACGTCGACGAAGCGGTGCGCCGCGTGCTGGAGCTGTGCGGCAACGCCGCCGGCGTTCCCTGTCTGATGCTCGCGGTCAACGACGAGCTCGTCGTGCCGGTGCCGATGACCATGAAGGCCGTCGCCTTCTTTCAGCCGGTGAGCGCGGCGGTGATCGCGCCGGAACTGCGTGACGGCGTCGCGCAACGGCTTGCCAACGGCAGCGGCTGGACCGCGGTCGCGGCCGGCACCGGCGGCCGCGTTGGCGTCGCGGTCGGCGCCACGAACGAACAGGGCGCCACCAACGGCGCCATGGCCGACTGCGCCAAGCACGACACCGCCTGCCACGTCGTCGCCATCGGGCCGTTCGCCGTCGAGCCGAAGTGACGCGGCATCAAGCTCGTGTGAGGTGGGAAAATTCGCGCACCACGCGCTCGTAGACCGCGCGCTTGAACGGCACTACGAGCTCCGGAACGTTTTGCATCGGCTCCCAGCGCCAAGCCGAGAATTCCGGCTCATGGCTGCCGGCGGGATGGGCGACATCGATTTCGCTATCCTTGCCGGTGAAGCGTAGCGCGAACCACTTTTGTTTCTGGCCGCGGTATTTGCCTCTCCAGGCCTGGCCGACGATCTCGCGCGGGATGTCGTATTTGAGCCAATCGGCGATCTCGTCGAGCCGCTCGACGGAACGCATGCTGGTTTCCTCGTGCAGCTCGCGCAAAGCGGCCGGCCACGGATCTTCGCCCCTGTCGATGCCGCCCTGCGGCATTTGCCAGGCGTGGCTGAGGTCGATGTGCTCAGGCCCGTCGATGCGGCGGCCGATGAAGGCGAGGCCCTCACGATTGAGCACCATCACACCGACGCAGGGACGATAGGGGAGATCTTCGAAGCGCATGAGGATCAGGAATCAGAAATCGGTGTCAGGCGTCAGGAAGCAAGGATATATCAGGCCGCATCGTCCTGACACCTGACTCCCGATGCCTGATCCCTGTGATCAGCTTGGCTTCGGCTTCAGCGCCACCGCGGTGATCGGAACCAGCAGCAGGCCGCGGTCGGCGAGCGCCTTCGCCCATTTGGCGATGTGGTCGATGGCGACCGGCAGCGCCGACGTTGCTCCAACGGCGACGCCGCGCTCGCGCGCCGCCGTTTCCAGGCGACCGAGCGCGCGGTCGATCTCGCTCGCGGACGGCACCGCATCGATCGCGAAATCCGCCTTGGCGAATGGCACGCTGTTGGCGGCGGCGATACGGCCGGCCAGGCTGCGCGGATTGGAGCCGTCGTCGACGAAGACCAGGCCGCGCTTGGCGGCTTCACGCAAGATCGGCGTGAACGACGGCTCGGAGGCGGTAAAGCGCGCGCCCATGGCGTTGATGATGCCGACATAGCCCTGGAACCGGCTCATCACCCAGTACAGCCGGTCGATATTCTGCTGCGGCGCGAGTGACGTCAGCAGGGTCTGCGGGCCAGGATCGTTATCCGGATAGTCGAACGGCTCCATCGGCACCTGCAGCAAAACTTCGTGGCCCTGGGCGCGGGCACGCGCCGCCAGCGCCGCGACGTCGCCGCCATAGGGCATGAAGCCGAGCGTCACCGCGCCAGGGAGCTTGGTTATGACGTCGGCGGTGGCGCTATCGCTGACGCCAAGGCCGCCGACGATGATGGCGATCCGTGGCGCGTCAGGCTTGCCGGGCAGCGGTTTCACCGGCTGGGCAAAGGCCTCGGCCGGCCGCGCGCCGTCGGCGGCGATCTTTGGGATCGCGCCGTGGGGCGATGCTTCGGCGAATTTTTGTTCCTCGGCCGGCGTCTCGTTGGCCGGGATCGATACCTCCTGGCGTGCGCCCGTCTTGCCGTCGATGATGGTGATGGTCTTGCCGGGGTTGCCCGACGGCGCTTTGGCCTGTTCGGCGGCTGGGGGAACCGGAGTCGAACCCTCGTTGCGATCGGGATTGGCGGCAACGACTTTGACCGGCGGCTGCCCTTCGGACGTCTTTGCCGGCGCGCCGGGGTTCAGATTGATCGGCGCCAAGGCCACAGGCTCGCCGCCGAACGGATTGTTGCCGAGCACCGCCCAAACGACGAAGACGCCGAGGAACAGCGCCAGGCCGCCGGCGATGACTTGCGCAGGCGTGATTGGGACCCTGAGCCGCCGCCGTTTTTTGAGGTGTTGGCCGAGCGGTGTGTCGAAATCGTCGCCGGTCATGGGCCGCTCGGGGGGCCGCCGCTTTGGGCCGCAGGCTCGCGAATCATGGGCGGCAGTCTATCACGGCCAGAATCGCCACCCGGCTGGCGCCGGCAGAGGTCGCCAAGGCCTAAAAACGTTCGGGGCGGTCTCAAAGCCGCCCCGATGCAATGGGTTTGGATCGAACGACCGCTTAATTGGGAACGGCGGTCTTCGGATTGGGCGGAAACGCCGCGTTGGTGATCCGGCCGCGCAGCAGATCGAGCGCCATTTTCAGCGCCGCGTCGTCCTTCTCGTCGGGCGGCACATAGGACTGCGAGCCGGACTCTTCGTTGCCCTCGGCCTTGAGGTGGCCGCGCAGCGAGGCCTCGCCCTTGGTGTCGGTGCGCGCCTTCAAGTCGTCCGGAACTTCCTGCAGTACCTCGATGTCGGGCGTGATGCCCTTGGCCTGGATCGAGCGGCCCGACGGCGTGTAGTAGCGCGCCGTGGTCAGACGCAGCGCGCCGTTGCCGGCGCCAAGCGGGATGATGGTCTGCACCGAGCCCTTGCCGAACGAGCGCGTGCCGACCAGCGTCGCGCGCCGATGGTCCTGCAACGCGCCGGCGACGATTTCCGACGCCGAAGCCGAGCCGCCGTTGATCAGGACGATCAGCGGCTTGCCCTTGGCCATGTCGCCCGGCCGCGCGTTGAAGCGCTGCGTCTCTTCGGCATTACGGCCGCGGGTCGACACGATCTCGCCCTTGTCGAGGAACGTGTCGGACACCGAGATCGCCTGATCGAGCAAGCCGCCCGGATTGTTGCGCAGATCGACGATGTAACCCTTGACCTTGTCGGCGCCGAGCTGGCTGTTGAGGTCGTTGATTGCCTGCTTCAGCCCGTCAGTGGTCTGCTCGTTGAACTGGGTGACACGGATATAGCCGATGTCGTCGCCTTCCGAGTGCGAGCGCACCGACTTCACGCGGATGACGTCGCGCACGATCGTCACCTCGATCGGCTTGTCGGCGCCTTTGCGCATGATGGTGAGCTTGATCTTGGTGTTGACCGGGCCGCGCATCTTGTCGACGGCTTGGTTCAGGGTCAGGCCCTGCACCGCCTCGCCGTCGAGCTGGGTGATGACGTCGTTGGCCATGATGCCGGCCTTGGCTGCCGGCGTATCGTCGATCGGTGCCACCACCTTCACCAGGCCGTCTTCCATGGTGACTTCGATGCCCAGCCCGCCGAATTCGCCGCGCGTCTGCACCTGCATGTCGCGGAAGCTCTTCGGGTCCATGTAGCTCGAATGCGGATCAAGCCCGGCGAGCATGCCGTTGATCGCCGATTCGACGAGCTTGGCGTCGTCGGGCTTTTCGACGTAATCGGCGCGTACGCGCTCGAACACGTCGCCGAACAGATTGAGTTCCCGGTAGGTGTCGGAGGCCGCCGCCCGCGCTGAGGCGCCGACCAGCACCGCATGAGGCTGCGTCGCCAACAGCGTAACCGCCGCGCCCGCCATTGCACCGAGGAAAATCAGAGATGTCTTGCGCATCATCCGCGAACCTTTTCGCCTTCGTTTATCGCCCACCACGGGCTGGGATCAATCGGAGTGCCGTCCTTGCGGAACTCCACGTAGAGTACAGGTTGCTTGGTCCCGGTCGCGACGGCCGTGGACACCTGCGATCCACCGCCCATGACTGCTACGGGTTCACCGGTCAGCACAAACTGGCCGAGATCGACAGAGATTCGCTCCATCCCCGCTAAGAGGACATGATACCCGCCGCCAGCATTGAGGATCAAGAGTTGGCCGTAACTGCGGAACGGCCCGGCATACACGACCCAGCCGTCGCACGGCGCAGTTATCTCGGCGCCAGCGTGGGTTGCGATGGAAATGCCCTTCTGTGTCCCGCCGGCGCCGTCGGAGGCGCCGAACTCCCGGATCCTCGAGCCGTTGGCCGGCAGCCGCAGGTGGCCGCGATTCGCGGCAAACGCCACCGCCGGCGCTAGCCGGCCCGGATCCTTCAATGCGGCAAGGTCGGGGCGGGTGGCGTCGGCCTCGATGGAGCGGGCTTGGTTGCGCGCGTCGCGCGTGGCGCTGTCGAGGCCTTGTTCGAGCTTGCCGATCAAATCCTTCAGGTTGTCGACCTGGCGGGAGAGGTTGGCGACGCGCTGCTTTTGCGTGTCGAGCGACTGCTCGGCCGTGGCTTGCCGCTTCTGCCGTTCGTCGATCAGCATGTTGAGGCGCAATTGGTCGTGTGCCAGATCGCCGAGCTTGTTGGCGAGTTGCGCCTTCTCGCCATCGATGTCCTTGCGCACGCGCAGAAGCTCGGAGAGGTCGCTCGCCAGCGCGTCGGCTTGCGCCCGCATTTCCGGAACCACGGCGCCGAGCACGATCGCCGTGCGCACCGCTTGCAGCGCATCTTCGGGGTGTACCACCAGTGCCGGCGGCGGCTCGCGCCCGACGCGTTGAAGGGCGGCGAGGATTTCCACGATCACCGTGCGGCGCTCGTCGATCGAGCCGCGGAACAGCCGTTCCCGCTCGTCGAGCGGCTTCAGCCGCGTCTGGATGGCGTCGATACTGCCTTCGACGTCGCGGACCCGCGCGGCGGTGTCGATGAGCTGCTGATTGAGCGCGCGCCGGTCTTCGCCGATGGTTTCGATCTCGAGCTTGATCTTGGTCTGCGCTTCCAACGCTGCGCGCTGCTGGGCGCGCATCGCGTCGAGTTCCTGATCGCGTTGGCGCAGCGTGTCGAGGCCTGCGGCAGGCGCCTGGGCGGCAGGCGCCGGCGCGGAGGGAGCCTGTCCGGGCGGATTTTGGGCAAAAGCGGCCAAATTGGCGCCAAGTGGCAGCACAAACGCCAACGCCGAGCCGAGCATAATACGCGGATCGGTGCGGTTCGCCCGTCGGAGAATCATCGCATTCAAGGGTAGGCCCAGGCCTCAGGAAGGCAAGGTAAAGCGGCATTATGGGACCGGAATAAGACGCGATTGCGCCCAGGCGTCACAATTCGGTGAGAAAAACGGCCCGACTCTCAGACCCGGTGGTAAGGATGGCCGGCGAGGATGGTGCCGGCGCGATAGATCTGCTCGAGCAGCATGACGCGGACCAGCTGATGCGGCCAAGTGGCCGGCCCGAACGCCAGCCTGAGCTTGGCCCGCTCGCGCAAGGTGGCGGCCAGCCCATCGGCGCCGCCGATGATGAAGCAGACTGCCGGACGGTTTTCGGCGCGCCATTCGCGGAGACTTGCGGCGAGCGCCGCGCTCCCGAGCGCGATGCCGTGTTCGTCGAGGATGACGATGATGGCGCCTTCCGGAATCACATTGGCGATGGCGATCGATTCCTCGGTCCGCCGCCGCTCGGCGTCGCTGGCCCGGCTCTCGCGAATTTCGACGATCTCGACGTCGCGCAATCCGAATGCGCGACCGACGGTCTCGGCGCGCTTGCGATAGTCGGCGGCGAGCTCGCGCTCCGGCCCCTGCTTCAGGCGGCCAACCGCGGCAATGACGATGCGCATCGGTCCAACATTGGCTTCGCGCGGGCGACCGCTCGCCGCCCGGATCGCGGCACCGGTAACTTCAGCCTCGCCGTCGGCGCGTCGAACTAGCTCGCGCGCTGCACCTGCCGGCCTGTCATCCACATCTTCTCGAGATTATAGAAGGCACGGACTTCGGGCCGGAAGACGTGGACGATCACGTCCCCCGCATCGATCAGCACCCAGTCGCAGTGCGGCACGCCTTGGACGCGCGCCGCGATGCCAGCTTTGTGCAAATCCTCGACCACGCGGTCGGCGACCGAACCGACATGGCGCTGCGACCGGCCGGACGAGATGACCATGAAATCGCCGATCGAGGATTTATTGCGAAGATCGATGGTGAGGGTGTCCTCCGCCTTCATGTCGTCGAGGCGGGCGAGGACCAATTTGAGGATCTCCTCTGCGTCAAGACGCATTCGGGAGACCGCTTCGGGCACGCGACGTTCGGCCCGAGAGATTACAACTGTGGACAGGGGTGCTTATCCTTTCGCTCCAACTTCGCTGTCGCTCAAGTCTGCCTTGTCACGCCAGATCGACCCCCGGCCACCGAATCCGGGGCTCGCCTTAAGATAGGCACGCCGGGTTAACGGTTTCAACTGCTTGCCTTCAAGCAAGTGTCATTTTGAGACGCGTTGCCGCGCGCGTGCCGCCCGCAACGCCGTCGAAGACAGCGGCGATTTCAGGCCATGCAGATAAATCCAAGCCGGCGGCTTGCGTTCCGCAAGATGCCGGGCCGCCGATTCCGGCAGCCGGTAACGCGCCAGCGCCTGCGCGGCGGCGCTGCCGGTCGCGTAAAGGCTTGGTCCGAGCCGGTCGATGACGGCGATCGGCACCAATTGGGCGATGTCGCGCCAGCGCTGCCAGCGATGGAAGCTGCGTAGATTGTCGGCACCCATGATCCAGACGAAGCGCACGCCGGGGCAGCGCCGCTTCAGGTGGGAAATCGTCGCATAGGTGTAGGCGGTGCCCAGCGCGGCCTCGAAGTCGGTGACGTCGATGCGCGGATGATGCGCCAGCGCTTGGGCGGCGGCGACGCGGTCGCGAAGCGGCGCGAGACCGCGGGTGTCCTTGAGCGGATTGCCGGGCGTGACCAGCCACCACACCCGATCGAGATTGAGCCGGCGCAACGCCAGCATGCAGGCCGCGCGGTGCGCGGCATGGGCCGGATCGAAGGTGCCGCCGAACAAGCCGATGCGCATGCCGGGCGCATACGGCGGCAGCACAATGCGGGACGGGGCGCGCGAGCGCGCGGCAGCGGAAGCGCTCATCATGTCTGCCGGAAAGAGCCCCCTCCCCACGCATCCTGCGTTGGCCGCCATCGCGGTGAGGCGCGACGGCAAAGCCGATCGTTCACGGCCGCGTTTGTCCGTTGCCGCGGATGCGGTACTTGAAACTGGTCAGCTGTTCGACGCCGACAGGGCCGCGCGCATGCAGCCTGCCGGTGGCGATGCCGATCTCGGCGCCGAAACCGAACTCGCCGCCGTCGGCGAATTGGGTCGAGGCGTTGTGCAGCACGATCGCCGAATCGACCTCGCGCAGGAATTTCTCCGCCGCCGCCTTGTCCTCGGTGACGATCGCGTCGGTGTGGTGCGAGCCGTAGCGCTCGATATGGTCGATGGCGGCGTCGATGCCGTCGACCACGCCGGCGGTGATGATGGCATCGAGATATTCGGCGCTCCAATCGGTTTCGCTCGCCGGCTTGACGCGGGCATCGGCGGCCTGCACGGCGGCATCGCCGCGGACCTCGCAGCCGGCGTCGATCAGCATGGCGACAAGGGGTTTCAGCATTTTCGGCGCGGCGGCGCGATCGACCAGCAAGGTCTCCGCGGCGCCGCACACGCCGGTGCGGCGCATCTTGGCGTTGAGTACGATCGCCTTGGCCATCGGCAATTTGGCCTTGCCGTCGACATAGACGTGACAGACGCCTTCGAGGTGGGCGAACACCGGCACGCGCGCTTCCATCTGCACGCGACCGACCAGCTCCTTGCCGCCGCGCGGCACGATGACGTCGATGGCGCCGTCAAGGCCGGCGAGCATCATGCCGACAGCAGCGCGATCGCGGGTCGGTACCAGCGAGATGGCCGCTGCGGGCAGGCCGGCCTCGACCAAGGCTTCGGCCATTGCGGCATGGATGGCGCGCGACGAGTGGAAGCTCTCGGAACCGCCGCGCAGGATCGCGGCGTTGCCGGCCTTCAGGCAAAGCGCACCGGCATCCGCCGTCACGTTGGGCCGGCTCTCATAGATGACGCCGACGACGCCGAGCGGCACGCGAACGCGCTCGATGCGCATGCCGTTGGGACGCCGCCATGACGCCATGACGGTCCCGACCGGATCCTTGAGCTTGCGAATGGCGTCGAGACCGGCGGCCATGGCCTCGACCCGCGCGGCATCGAGGCTGAGGCGATCGATGAAAGCCGCCGTGGCGCCGGACGACTTGGCCTGGGCCACGTCCTCGGCGTTGGCGGCGAGGATGGCGGTGCGGGAACCGCGGATCGCCTTGGCCATGGCGGCGAGCGCCCGGCTCTTTTGCGCGGCCGGCGCCAGCGCCAGCATCCGGGCGGCCGTCCGGGCCGCGCGGCCGATCTCGCGCATGGTAGCTTCGAGCTTGCCGGAACCTTCGAGCGCCTTGAGCGGGGCGTTCATGGCGTTGATCCGTCTTGTATTCGCCCGTTTCCTATCATGTTCGGCGGGGTCCGGCGAGGCGGCCGGCTCCAGCGCAGCGGCCAGCGCCTTACCCACAGCAATTCACAGTCGTCATTGGGCCGTCAGATAATCCGAGGAACGTGGCCACGGCTATCGGTGTTTGTGGATTTGAAACCGTCCAATCGATCTCAGCGAGGCTGTTATGCATGCGCCAATTGACTGGTTGTCCGGCGTCCTGCCCAAGCGCTTTCCTGTTGGCGCCCGCTATGTCGTCGAGGGTAGCGGCGGAGAAGATGGGCATTTGCGGGTTTTTTCGCGCTATATCGTGTTGCCAGGCGGCCAGCGCATCAATGTTCCCTCGGACTTGGATGTGCCGCCGGCGCTGAGCGTGCACGCTCCCCGGCACAAGGGCGGCCGCGGCCGGTCCCGGGCGGCGACCCTGCTGGTAGCGAAAAAATGATGCGCGCTGCCGGAACTAGGCGGCGGCACCGGAATTAATCCGTCAGGCGCCGGGCGAAGCCCCCAGCCCCTCACCCTCAATCACCCGGCGTCGAGCCCCGGCCGCATTAGCGGCCGGGGTTCATTCTTTTGGGGGCTCCCTTTTGTGGGAGCCGATTTCACCATTCATTCGCCATTTGCGGCGGCTGTCGCAGGCTTGCCGGAACGTATCCGCCTGCCCGTCGTTGGCGGCACGGCTTCTAGAAGTCCGTGGCGTCTGTCTCTGTGCAAGTCGGGACCGGATGCGCCAAGCCCGCCCATCGGGAGGCCATCCGGCCCGGCCTGCTTCTCACAAGCAGAGAGGAACCAGCTGCCGTTGCGGCCCGACCGGTGTCCGTATGACCCGGTGTACGTAGACGCAGCTCGGATTGAACGCCGCGTATTCGTGCAGATGGCCGAACGGACCAGACGGCACGAATCTGCCGTCGTAGTAGGCCCAGCGTGACGCTGCGGACCATCCATGCCAGGATCCGAAGTAGCCACCAGCCAAAGCCTTGGCCGGCACAAAGGTAACACTCGCGGCGACCGACAGCGCCGCAAGCCACAGCGGTGACTTACGCAACATGACCGTCTCCCCGTGAAACGCCTGCCGTTCGAATGGCGGCTCAGCGTCCCCAGGGAGAGGCTAGCACCTGCATTGGGGCGTGACAGCCCGGTTGGGGGCGTCCGGCGTCAGTCCCGGCCGACCACCAGATCGTCGCGATGAACCATCTCGGCGCGGCCGGAGAAGCCGAGGATCGACGCAATGTCCGCCGAGGCACGGCCTTTGATCTTTTGTGCGTCCTCGGTGTCGTAGGCGCACAGCCCGCGGCCGACCTCGGCCCCATCGGGGCCGCGGATGATCACGGCGTCGCCGCGGGCGAACTCGCCGTCGATGCGGACGACGCCGACCGGCAGCAGGCTGTTGCCCCGTCGCAGCGCGGCGACGGCGCCGGCGTCGATGGTCAACGTGCCCTTGGGCTCGAGCGAGCCCGCGATCCATTTCTTGCGCGCCGTCACCGGATTGCCCATGGCGGTGAACCAGGTGCAGCGCGCACCCGCGTCGATGGCGCGCAGCGGATGCTCGACGCGGCCCGAGGCGATCACCATCTGGGTGCCGGCGCCGGTCGCGATCTTGGCAGCCTCGATCTTGGTCTGCATGCCGCCGCGGGAGAGCTCGGAACCGGCGGCGCCGGCCATGGCCTCGATCTCCGGCGTGATGCGCTCGACGCGGGCCAGGTGGCGCGGCGCGGCGACGGTCCCGGGCGGCGCGTCATAGAGGCCATCGATGTCGGAGAGCAGCACCAGGAGATCGGCGCTCACCATCGTGGCGACGCGGGCGGCGAGGCGGTCGTTGTCGCCGTAGCGGATTTCCGTGGTCGCCACCGTGTCGTTCTCGTTGATCACCGGCACGGCGCGCCATTCCAGAAGCTTGTCGATGGTGGACCGCGCGTTGAGGTAGCGCCGCCGCTCCTCGGTGTCCCACAGCGTCACCAGCACCTGGCCGGCGGTGATGCCGTGGCGCGACAGCGCCTCGGTCCAGGTGCGCGCCAGCGCGATCTGGCCGACGGCAGCGGCAGCCTGGCTGTCTTCGAGCTTGAGCGCGCCGTCGGGCAATTTCAGCACGGCGCGGCCGAGCGCGATCGCGCCCGACGACACGACCAGCAGATCGCGCTTGTCGCCGTGCAGCGCGGCAAGATCGGCGCTCAGCGCCGCCAGCCACGACTCGTTGAGCTTGCCGGCGCGGGTATCGACCAAAAGCGAAGAGCCGACCTTCACGACGATGCGGCGGAAGTCGGTCAGCCGAGGTGTCGTCATGGGAGCTAATTACGCGGATCGGGCGGCGGCCGCTATAGCTCGGCTTCGTGCTCGAGCTGCGCCTTGTTCTCCAGGCAATAGTAGCCGGAGAGGCGGCTCACCAGCTTGCGACGTTTCCAATCGTTGAGGATGCGGCTGACGTTCTCGCGGGCGATGCCGGCCATGGCGGCAAGGTCGCTCTGACCGATCTTCTGGCGGATGACGATGCGGCCGGAGCCGACGTCCTGGCCGAAATCCTGCGCCAGTTCGAGCAGCGTACACGCGACCCGGCCGCGCAGCGGCAGGAAGCTTCCGGCGGCGATCACCGCATCGGTTTCTCGCAGTCGCGTGGCGATGAGCAGCACCAGATGCTTGTAGACTTCGGGGTGGCTTTTGGCGAACTCTTCGAATGCCGCGCGGCTGAGAAAGTTCAAAGTCGCGTCGCGTACCGCAACAACCGTCGCCGAACGCGGCAGGCCGTCGATGATCGACAGTTCGCCGACGATGGCGCCCTTGCCGAGGAAGGCGAGGATGCGCTCGCCGCCGGACCGCGACAGCATGGTGACCTTGAGCAGGCCATCTTCGATGCGGTAGCAGCCGTCGCCGGCGTCGCCGGCCATGAACAACACCTCGTCGGCGGCGACCGTCTTGGTCGCCGCGGTGTTGAACAGATTTGCCGAAAGGTATTCGGGCAAACCCGACAGCAGGCTGGGACTGGTACGGTTCGGCGACGCCATCTTGCCCAAGGCCACGGGTAATCGGACTACGGCTGATATTGTAGCGGACTGCGTGACGGCGTTGGCACAAAATAAAGCCCGCCCGGATGGGGTGTCCGGGCGGGCTGTGTTTGACCCTGGGGGAGGGTCATCGGGGTGATGGGGGACCGATTTCACCCCTTCCTGGGCGCTGTCTTGGGGGTGGCAAGGCCAGCGCCCGCACTGGAGGTTCGCTAACCTTAACCGGTCCAGGCGTCAGCGAAGTGACCCAAATCACAAAATACCGTTTTTTATAAGATGTTGATTCAGCATATATTTATTATCGCCGAAGATCAGACCCAAAGCGGCGCGCCGATGCGCCGTGCCAGGGTGGCTTACGGCTTGCCTTGCTCGCGAACCTCGACGCCGGCGCGCTGCTCCAGCGGCTTGATGATTTCGGTGATGTCCTTTTCCGGCCCGAGCTCGTCGCAGGTGAGCTTCAGCAGCGCCGCCACCGCCTCGATGACGTTGGTCGGCACGCCAATCGCCTTGGCCTCGGAGATGAAGAGATCGACGTCCTTCTTCATCAGTCCGGCGGTGAAGCCCTGATTGAAGGTGCGCGGCAGCACGACCTCGGGAAATTTCTGCTCGGTCGCGGTCGAGCGTCCGGAGCTCGCATTGATCACATCGAGCATGATGCGCGGATTGAGGCCGGCTTTGACGCCCATCACCATGGATTCGGACGTTGCCGCCGATGCCGCCGCCGACAGCACGTTGTTGCAGAGCTTCATGGTCTGGCCGGCGCCCGATTTCTCGCCGATGTAGAAGAACTTGCCGATCACTTCCAAGGCCGGCTTGACCGCATCCACGTCCGCGCGCGGGCCCGAGGCCATCACCGCGACGGTGCCCTTGGCGGCGCCGCGTACGCCGCCGGAGACCGGCGCGTCGATCTGCACAATGTTCTTGGCGGCAAGGAGCTTGAAGATGCGCTGCGCCATCACCGAGCCGGTGGTAGACAAGTCGACAAAGCGGCGCACCTTCTTGCCTTCGATCACGCCGTCGGGCCCGGTCGCCACTTTGAGCACGATGTCGGGCGTCGGCAGGCTTACCATCACGGTCTCGGCCGCGTCGGCGACCTCCTTCGGCGAGCGTGTGGCAATGCCGCCGAGGGTCGCGATATTGCCGATCGCTTCCTGGCGGGTGTCGTAGACGAAGACCTTGTGGCCGGCCTCGACCAGCCGCCGCGCCATGTGCGCACCCATATTGCCGAGACCGATGAAGCCGATGTCCATGTGCGTTTCTCCCCTCGATTACTTTGCGTTGGCGGGCGCCACGGCAAATTCTGTGCGAATTTTTTTGCTGTGCTGGCCGAGTGCCGGTACCGGTCCGTAGCGCCGCGCCTGCGCGGCGCGCCGTTCGGTCGGCGCCGGATAGGAGACCGGCCCGCTCGGCGTGCCGACCGTAATCCGTCGCAGATGTGGATGCCGCGCCAGGTCGGCCGGCGTGTTGACGCGGGCAAAAGCGATGTCGGCGGCGGCGAGTTTTTGCTCCAGCGTGTCGGCATCGAGCGTGCCGAATACGGCCGCGACCTTGCCGTCGGTCTCGGCGCGGCGTTTGACGCGCTCCACGTTGGTGGCGAAGTTCGGATCGGCGGCAAGCGCCGCATCGTCCAGCACCTTGGCCGCCAGCACCCGCCATTCGCGGTCGCTCTGGATCGAGATCAAAATGTCGACGCCGTCGCGGGTCTTGAACGCGCCGTAGGGCGAGATCGATACATGGGCGAGGCCGATGCGCGTCGGCGGCGCGCCGGCCTCCTGTTGCAGCAGCGGCACCGTCATCCAGTCGGCCATGGCGTCGAACATCGAGATCGCAAGCTCGGCTCCTTCGCCGCTGCGGCCGCGCGCGATCAAGGCTTCGAGGATCGCCTGCTGGGCATACATGCCGGATGCGATGTCGACTACGGAGACACCGACCCGCGACGGCTCGGAGGTTCCGGTGATCGAAGCGAGGCCGCATTCGGCCTGGATCAGCATGTCGTAGGCCTTGCGCATGGCGAGCGGCCCGGTTTCGCCATAGCCGGTGATCGAGCAGCAGATCAGCCGCGGATAATCGCGGCGCAATTTGGCGACCGGAAAGCCGAGGCGATCGAGCGCGCCGGGCTTTAGGTTCTGCACGAAGACGTCGGCGCGCGCGAGCATCGCGGCGAGCAGCGCCTTGTCGGCGGCCAAGGTCAGATCGAGCACCACCGATTCCTTGCCGCGGTTGAGCCAGACGAAATAACTGCACTCGCCGTGAACCACATCGTCATAGCCGCGCGCGAAATCGCCTTCCGGCCGCTCGATCTTGATGACGCGGGCGCCGGCATCGGCCAGACGCGACGTGCACATCGGCGCCGCCACCGCCTGTTCGAGCGAGACGACGAGGAGGCCGGAAAGTGGCAGCGCGTCGCTCAATACGACCTCGGCAGGCCAAGCACGTGCTCGGCCACATAGGACAGGACCAGGTTGGTCGAGATCGGCGCCACGGTGTAGAGCCGTGTCTCGCGGAATTTGCGCTCGATGTCGAACTCCTCGGCAAAGCCGAAGCCGCCGTGGGTCTGAACGCACATGTCGGCCGCCGCCCAGGACGCTTCGGCGGCGAGGTGCTTCGCCATATTGGCCTCGGCGCCGCAATCCTTGCGAGCTTCGTAGAGCGCTGCCGCCTCGCGCACCATCAATTCGGCGGCCCGCATGCCGATATAGGCCCGCGCGATCGGAAACTGCACGCCCTGGTTCTGGCCGATCGGCCGGCCGAACACCGAGCGCTCGCCCGCATAGGCGGTGGCCTTCTCGATGAACCACTTGGCATCGCCGATGCATTCGGCGGCAATGAGAATGCGCTCGGCGTTCATGCCGGAGAGGATGTAGCGAAAGCCTTCGCCTTCGACACCGATCAGGTTTTCAGCCGGCACCCGCATGTTCTCGAAGAACACCTCGGTGGTGGCGTGGTTCATCATGGTGCGGATTGGCCGGATGGTCAGGCCGTTGCCTTTTACCTCGCGCATGTCGACGAGAAAGACGGAGAGGCCGTCGGTGCGCTTCTTGGCCCGCTCGCGCGGCGTGGTGCGGGCCAGCAGCAGCATGAGATCGGAATGCTCGGCGCGCGAGGTCCAGATTTTCTGGCCGTTGACCACGTACGCATCGTTGCCGTCGCGTGTCGCAGTGGTGCGCAGACTGAGCGTATCGGTACCCGAGCTGGGCTCGGTGACACCGAACGCTTGCAGACGCAACTCGCCGCGGGCGATGCCGGGCAGATACTTCGCCTTCTGCTCGGCGCTGCCGTGCCGCAGCACCGTGCCCATCGTGTACATCTGGGCGTGGCAGGCAGCGCCGTTGCAGCCCGACGCCTGGATTTCTTCCATGATGGCGGCGGCCGCAGTCATGGTCAGCCCGCTGCCGCCATATTCTTCGGGGATCAGCGCGGCGAGGAAGCCAGCCCTGGTCAAGGCGCCGACGAATTTTTCGGGGTACGCGCGCTCACGATCGAGGGCCCGCCAATATTCGCCGGGAAAGTCGGCGCATAGCGCGCGCACCGCCTCGCGGACCGGAGCGAGGTCGGCGGCCTCGGTCATGGCTTCACCTCGGCGCGCCCGTTATTGACGGCGACGACGTCGCGCTCGACCACTTTGGAGCGAAAGCTCACGACATTGCCGTCGCGCCACATCTCGGTGCGCAGTGTCTCGCCGGGGAACACCGGGGCCGAAAAGCGGCAGGCGAACGCGGCGAGCTTCGCCGGATCGTAGCCGCAAAACGTCTTCAGCACGGCGTTGCCGGCAATACCGAAATTGCCGAGCCCGTGGAAGATCGGCCGTGGATAGCCGGCAAGCTTCGCGACCGCGGGCTCGGAATGCAGCGGGTTGCGGTCGCCGCTCAAACGGTAAATCAGCGCGGCTTCCGGCCGCGTACCGAGATCGTGGATCGCATCCGGCGCGCGCGTCGGTAGCGGATGCGGCTCCGGCGACGCGCGCGGCGGGCCGCCGAAACCGCCGTCGGCACGGCAGAACGTGGTCTGCGTCACGGTCGCGATCAATTCGCCAGTCGCCTTGTCGGTCACCTTGCGCTCGCTGTAGACGAGCGCGCCCTTGCCGGCGCCCTTGTCGATGACCTCGACGACGCGCTGGCGGCCGATCACGGTGTTCTCGCCCCTGAGCGGCCGGTGCAAAATCACGCCCTGCTCGCCGTTGACGATCTTGACCCAGTCGATGCCGGTGTCGAGGTCGCGCGCCCAGAAGCCGACATAGCCGAGCACGGCCGCCATGGTCGGCAACACTTTCAGATTCTTCTCATAGACGAACGGCAGCTCATCCTCGTTCATCGGATCGTGGCCGAGCCCGACGCCGAGCGCGTACAGCATGCAGTCCTTCGCCGTGTAGGTCTGCTCGGCTGGCGGGATGTCGAGCGCCATCAGCTTGTCGTAGACGATGGTCATGTGCCGACGCCTTACACCGGATCCCAGGAGAACACGTCGCCCGAGCGCTCCAGGGGCGTGAACGAGGCCGCGAATGCGCCCTTGAGCTGGCTGGCGATCCTCTCCGGCGTCCAGCCTTCGGAGCGATGCAGGGTGCGGATCGGCCGGTTCTGGTTGAACAGATAGATCTCGTTGTTGCGCACGCCGAGAATCTGGCCGCTGATGCCGCTCGCCTGATCGGAGGCGAGATAAACGACGAGCGGCGCGATCTTCTCCGGCGTCATGTCGCGCAGCCGCGCCACGCGCAGCTTTTCTTCCTCGGTCTCGGTCGGGATCGAGTCGATCATCCGCGTCCAGGCAAACGGCGAGACGCAGTTGGAGCGCACGTTGAAGCGCGCCAAGTCGAGCGCGATACCGCGCGACAGCCCGGCGATGCCGAGCTTTGCCGCCATGTAATTGGCCTGGCCGAAATTGCCGACCAGCCCCGAGGTCGAAGTCATGTGCACGAAGCTGCCCGAGTTCTGCTCGCGGAAATGCGTGGCGCAGGCGCGGCTCATGATGAAGCTGCCGTTGAGGTGCACTGAAATCACGTCCGACCAGTCCGACCAGCTCATGCGATGGAAGATGCGGTCGCGCAGGATGCCGGCATTGTTGACCAGGATGTCGACACGACCAAAGGCATCCAGCGCGAGCTTGACGATCTTGTCGCCGTTGCCGGGCTCGCTGATCGATAGGGTCGAGGCGATGGCGTCGCCGCCGGCCTGCTTGATCTCGTCGACCACAGCTTGCGCCGGCCCGGCATCGGTCCCGGAGCCCTCGAGGCTCGCGCCGATGTCGCAGACCACGACCTTGGCGCCTTCCTTGGCCATCAAGAGCGCAATGCCGCGGCCGATGCCGCGGCCCGCGCCGGTGACGATGGCGACTTTGCCGGCAACGATGTGCGGCATCGATTATGCCCCCCAGACTTCGCGAGCGATCTCGCCGATCATCCTCAGCTTCGCCCACTGCTCGTCCTCCGCCACGATATTGCCTTCCTCGGTCGAGGCGAAGCCGCATTGCGGCGACAGGCAAAGCTGGTCGAGGTCCGTGAACTTGGCGGCCTCGTCGATGCGGCGCTTGATGGCGTCCTTCGATTCCAACGTGCCGGACTTGCTGGTGATGAGGCCGAGCACGGCGAGCCGGCCTTTCGGCAGGCGCTTGAGCGGCTCGAAGCCGCCGGCGCGCTCGGTGTCGTATTCCATGAAATAGCCGTGCACCTTGATCTTATCGAACAGGACCTCCTGCTCGGCCTCGTAGCCGCCGGTGCCCATGAACGTCGATTTGTAGTTGCCGCGGCACAGATGCATGGTCACCGTCATGTCGGGCGGGATGTCGGAGATGGCCGCATTGATGAGATCGCCGTACAGCGGGCCGAGCGCGTCGGGATCGTCGCCGCGGTCCTTCATCTGCGCCCGATATTTCGGGTCGCACAGCATGGCGATGAACACTTCGTCGAGCTGCAAGTAGCGGCAGCCGGCATCGGCAAACCCGCGCACGGCTTTTCGGTAGGCCTGGCCGAGATCGGCGAACATGGTGTCGAGGTTCGGATAAACCTTCTTGTCGATCGGCGTCCCGACCGGGCGGCCGTAAAGCGCCGACGGCGCCGGGATGGTGACCTTCGGCGTCCGCGTCGTATTGGCTTTGACGAACTTGAAATGCTCGATCATCGGGTGGCCGGAGAAATCGATCTTGCCGGTGACCTTGGTGCCTTCGTTGCGCGTCCGCGTCGCCGCAAAGGCAATGCCGGTCTCCATGGCGGTCTTCTCGACGCCGTCGAGGCCCCAGAGGAAATCGAGATGCCACCAGGAGCGACGGAATTCGCCGTCGGTGATCGACTGCAGGCCGACCGCCTCCTGCTTCCTGATGACGTCCTTGATCTCGCGGTCTTCCACGGCCTTCAGCGCGGCGGCGTCGATCTCACCTTTGGCATGGCGGTCGCGCGCCTGCTTCAAGGCGGCGGGCCGCAACAGGCTGCCGACATGGTCGGCACGGAACGGCGGTTTTACGCGCTGCATACTTTAGCCCCACACTTCTCCGGCGACTTCGACGATCATGCGCAGCTTTGCCCATTGCTCGTCCTCGGCCAGCGTATTGCCTTCCTCGGTCGAGGCGAAGCCGCATTGCGGCGACAGGCAGAGTTGATCGAGCGGAACGAACTTCGCCGCCTCGTCGATGCGGCGCTTGATAGCGTCGCGGCTTTCGAGTTGGCCGGATTTGCTGGTGACGAGGCCGAGCACGACGGTCTTGCCCTTAGGCACGAAGCGCAGCGGCTCGAAGCCGCCGGCGCGTTCGCTGTCGTATTCCATGAAGTACCCGTGCACGTTGATCGTGTTGAACAGAAGCTCCGCGACCGGCTCGTAGCCGCCCGAGGCGACGAAGCTCGAGCGGAAATTGCCGCGGCACAGATGCATGGTGATGGTCATGTCCGGCGGGATATCGGCGATCGCCGCGTTGATCATCTGGGCATAGATGCCGGGCAGCGTTGCCGGATCCTCGCCGCGGTCGACGATGACCTTGCGCAGCGCCGGATCGCACAGATAGGCGAGATTGACCTCGTCGAGCTGCAGGTATCGGCAGCCGGCGGCCGCGAAGGCGTTTACCGCCTTGCGATAAGTCTCGCCGAGGTCGCGATAGAAATCGCTCATCGACGGATAGAGCGATTCCGGCACGGCATCGCGGCCGTAGCGGAAATGCAGCGATGACGGCGACGGAATGGTCAGCTTCGGCGTTTGGCGGGTGTGGGCTTTGAGGAACTCGAATTGCGGGATCATCGGATGCGGCTTGTAGCCGCCGAGCTTGCCGATGACGCGCAACAGGATCGGCCGCGGCTGCGGGCCAGTCGCGGCGAACTTGATCTTGCGCTCGCCCACATAGGATTCGACGTTGTGGAGGTTTTCCAAAAAGTCGTAGTTCCACGAGATGCGCCGGTACTCGCCGTCGGTGATCGATTTGAGCCCGATGGCCTCCTGCTTGGCAATCACCGCCGCGATCTCGCGGTCCTCGATCTCGCGCAGCGCTTCCGGCGCGATCTCGCCGCGCGCGCGTTTCTCCCGCGCCGCCTTGAGCGACGCCGTGCGCAGCAGGCTGCCGACGTGATCGGCGCGAAACGGCGGCTTTGTTCGTTGCACGCTTTAGCCCCACACTTCGTCGGCGAGCTCGACGATCATGGCGAGCTTCGCCCACTGCTCGTCTTCGGCGAGCACATTGCCCTCCTCGGTCGAGGCGAAGCCGCATTGCGGCGACAGGCAGAGCTGGTCGAGCGCGACATACTTTGTCGCCTCGTCGATCCGGCGCTTGATGTCGTCCTTCTTCTCCAGCGCGCCGAACTTCGAGGTGACGAGACCGAGCACGATCTGCTTGTTGCCCTTGGGGAAATAGCGTAGCGGCTCGAAGCCGCCAGCGCGGTCGGTGTCGTATTCGAGGAAGTAGCCGTCGAGGCCGGTATTGGCGAGGAGATGCTGGGCAACGAACTCGTAGCCGCCCGAGGCGATGAAGGTCGAGCGGAAATTGCCGCGGCACGAATGCATGGTGACGGCCATGTCAGCCGGCTTGCCTTCGAGCGCCGCGTTGGTCAGCCGCGCGTAGCGTTGCGGTAGCGCGTCGGGATTGTCGCCGCGCTTCACCGACTGCGCCCGCTCGTTGGGATCGCAGATCATCGACCAAGCGGTGTCGTCGAGCTGCAAATAGCGGCAACCGGCGTCGTAGAAGGCGCGGATCGCCTTGCGATAGGCCGCCGCGAGATCGTCGAAGAACGGATCGAGGTCGGGATAGACCTGCCGGCTGATCGCGGCGCGGCCTTGCCGGAAGTGAAACGTCGACGGCGCCGGGATCGTCATCTTCGGCACCGCCCGCGTATGGGCTTTCAGGAACTTGAAGTGCTCCACCATCGGATGGCCGGAAAATCCGATCTTGCTGTCGATCTTGATGCCCTCGGCCTTGGTCTGCACGCCGCGGAACTGGATGGCGTCGGTGGCATAGAAGGTGACGCCGTCGAGGCCGCGGAAGAAGTCGAAATGCCACCACGAGCGGCGAAATTCGCCATCGGTGGCGAGCTTGAGCCCGATCTCCTCCTGCTTCCTGATCGCCTTCTCGATCTCGCGATCTTCGATGGCGCGCAGCGCCTCGGTGGTGATCTCGTTGCGCTCGCGTTTGGCGCGCGCCTCTTTCAGCGCCGGCGGCCGCAGCAGGCTGCCGACATGGTCGGCGCGGAATGGCGGCGTGGTGCGTTGCATCGAACTCCTCCCAACACTTATTGGTTTTTGCTAGCGCGTTTTTTCAGGCGGCTAGTTGTCTTTCAGCACATAGCGGCCATCGTCATTGCGGCCGAGGCGTTTTGCGGCATAGAGCGTATCGAGGGCGCGCACGATCTCGCGGCCGTCCTTGCTGCCGAGCGCCGCCATCAGTTCCAGGAAGCTTGCGGGTCCGGCCGCCAGCGCCGCGGCGACCGAGGCGTGGCGCGGACCGTTCGGCGGTACCGGCGCGGTCGGCACCGAAAACTCCAGCGAATTCGCTTTGCCGAACGGGATGGTGCAGTCGAAGCCGAGCTTGGCGCCGGTGCGCGCGCCGCCGAGCGAGGGATCCAGCGGCACGACGCGGAAGCCCGAGCCAGTGATCAGGTCGCGATCGGCCTGGAAGCGCGTGGCGAAGGCCCAATCGGTCTCGGCGTCGGAGAACACGTCGATGTCCGGATCGAAGACGAAGACGTGCTTGGCTTCGGCGTGGGAGCCGAACACGGCGGCGATGGCATTCTTGGCGTCGCCGGGCACGCGCTGGCGCAGCGAAACGCGCACGTTATACATGCCGCCGCTCGACGGCGTAGCATAGACCGCAAGCGGCTCCCGCACCGATGCCATCAACGCCGCCCAGGCCGCCGACTCCGTTTTCATCGCCGAGAGCTGCGCCGTGTCGGTGCGGGCGAGCGCCCGGCCGCCGATGGTGAGCGTCTGGAACAGAGCGTCCTCGCGATGGGTGATGGCGGTGATGTGCAGCACCGGATTGCGCTTCACCACGCCGTAGTAGCCGACATATTCGCCGAACGGTCCCTCCGGCTCGACGTGGCCGGCCGGGTCGAGATAACCCTCGATGACGTATTCGGCGTCGGCCGGCACGTAGATGTCGTTGGTCACGCATTTGACCACCGGCGCTGGCTGGCCGCGGAGCGCGCCGACGATGTCGAGCTCGTCGACGTTCGGCAGCGCCGACATGGCAGCGAGAAAATCCGCCGGGTGCGAGCCGACCGCATAGGCGACCGGCACCGGCTCTTTTTTCGCGGCGGCCTCCAGATAAATGGCGCGCATGTCGCTCGGCGCGATCAGATCGACGCCCGCCGCGCGCGGTCCGCGCAGCATGATGCGGCGGCAGCCGACATTGGTGAAGCCCGAGTCGGGAAACAGCGCATAGTCGATGCCGGCGGAGATGTACGGCGCGCCGTCGGCGGCATGCTGCAGGTGCACCGGCAGCTTGGTGAGATCGGCGTCATCGTCCTTGAGCACGACCTGCTGCACGGGAGCCTGCTGCGACGACACTTTGACCGGCGGGTGCGGCCGATTGAGCCGGCTGCTAAGCGTGCCGAGCAGGCCGCGCTCGTCGGTATCGAGCGCGCGGGCGAGGCGGCCGCGCGAGGCCATCACATTGCCGACCAGCTCGGCTTTCTCGGGACCCGCGGCCTTGAACAGGACCGCGCGCGGATTGCCGTCGATCACGCTTGCCACGTCGATCAAGTCGATGGGCTTGTCGTACACCTCGCACTCGCCGGCCTCGACTAGCGTGTCGACGAAATTGCGCAGCCGGAAGCGCTCGGTATCGATCGTGGCCATGGGTCGTCCTCGCAGGGCTCGGGGCGATTTAGCAACGCCGCCGCGCCGGTGTAAATGCCGCTTGCTGATTGTCATCCCCTCGAAAGCGGAGACCCAGTAATCGCCCGCGTTTCTTGTTATAGATCGACCATCGAGACTACTGGATCATCCGCCTTCGCGGATGATGACAATAGGAATGGCATCCATGCACCCCGTGTTGCGGCTCTACGAAGACGTGCTGGCCAACGACGTCGACGTCAGGCTGCCGGCGCTGCCGCGCATGATTTTTGTCGTGCACGGCTCGCTCGTGCTTGCCGGGAAAGCGCTGGGCGACGGTGAAGCGTGGAGCGGCGAAGCCGCCGTAACACTGAAGGCCGGCAGCGGCGGCGCTACGGCGTGGCGCTGGGAGCTGGTTTCCGCCGCGGCGGGCAGTGGCCCAACAGTGGGGCCGGGGGTTGCCTCGCGCGAAAAACTTTCGGCGGAGCTTGCGACGATGCCGAAGGGTCCGCTGCTCCTTCGCGGCGACAGCGTCGCCTTTCCGCCCGGCGGCTGCGCCTATCTGCACCGTCATCAGGGACCCGGCATCCGCTGCCTGCTCGACGGCGCGATCCGCATCGACACCCGCGGCCATTCGCATTCCTACGGTCCGGGCAGCGCCTGGTACGAGACCGGCCCCGACGGCGTCTTCGCCCAGGCCGCCGACCGGCCGACCCGCTTTATCCGCGTCATGATCTTGCCGCTTCCTTATCTCGGCAAAAGCTCGGTCGAGTATTTGAACGAAGAAGACAAGGCGAAACCGAAATCGCAGAGCTACAAGATATTCGCCGATCTGCCGCTGACGGCATTTATGGGAGCCTAGGAGGCCGGCCTTGCCGACGCGCTTGCGACCGTTGCGTGCTCTCGCCGTCATGTTTTGTTTCGGCATGTCGGCCGCATTGGCGGCCGGCGGCGCGTGGAAATTCGCGATCGACAGGCAGGATCAGCCGTCACTGAGTTATTACGACGGCAACGGCAAGACGGTGTTCTATGTCGGCTGCGGGGCGCATTTCGCCATGTGGGCCGTCTATCCGGGAGCCGCGAAGAAAGACGGCGAAAAGGCGAGCATCACGGTCGCCAACAAGAAGACGTCGATGGATTTTGCCGGCGCGATCGACAGCGGTTACGCGGACAGCCCGCCGCACGCGACCATGTTCGAGCAGCCGGACCTCGGTTATGCCCGCGACGATCCGGAGCTCTACGAGACCAAGTGGCACGAGCTCGAAAGAAAATTTTTTGATCTACTGGATTCCGGCGAGCCGCTGACAGTTTCCGCCGAAGGCCGCAGTTATGGTCTGCCCGCCATCAAGATTCCGCGCTGGCGGCAGCGCTTCAACAAAATCTGCTGACGTCGTTGCGAACGGATCACATCGGCTTGTAGCCGCGCTCCATGTCGACGTCGATCAGCATCGGGGTGCCGTCTTTGAGCGCCTTGCCGATCAGATCGGTGGCGTCCTTCACGGTCGCGGCGCGCTGGCCTTCGATACCGAGCGAGCGGGCGAGGCCGACGAAATCGATCGCCGGATCGGTAAGCTCCATGCCGACGAACTTGTCGGCCTGCTCGGCAAGCCCGCGCAACATGACGAGCCGCTGCTTGAGGATGCGGTAGCTCAAATTGTTGAAGATCACCCAGATGACCGGCAGCCGGTAGTGCGCCGCGGTCCACAGTCCCTGCACCGTGTACATGGCGCTGCCGTCGCCGACCAGCGCCACCACCGGCCGGTCCGGCAGCGCGATCTTGGCGCCGATGGCCGCCGGCAAGCCCCAGCCGATGCCGCCGCCGCGCAGGCCGAAATAGCTCTGCTCGTCGTTAGAGTCGATCATCGAGCGCACGCCCGGCGCTGAAGAGAGAATCTCCTCAATGACCACGGCGTCCTTCGGCAGCATGGCGCCAATGGCTTCGAGCAGCGCCAACGGCTGCACCGGCGTCTTGGTCGCCATGGCGCGCGCCTTGGCGCGAAACGCCTCGCGATCTTTCTTGATGGTCTCCGCCGCGGATTTGAGGCGCGTCGCGGCGGCGCTCTTGGCGCTGGCGCTCATGCGCGCGCCGACGTCGGCGGTGATGTCGGGCAAGGTCGCCTTCGGGTCGCCGAGGATCGCGACCTGCGCCGGATAGTTCTTGCCGATCTGCCAGGGGTCGGTGTCGAGATGAATGAGCGGCAGCCCGGCGGGCCAGGGATTGATGTTGGACGGCAGCGACCAGGTGAAGAGGTCGCCGCCGACGGAGAACACGAGATCGTGCTTGTCCAGCACCTCGCGCACGCCGGCCTGGGTACGGGTCATCATGCCGCGATAGAGCGGATGCGACGCCGGAAACGAGGCGGTGTTGGGGATGAACTCGACATAGACCGGCGCGCCGATGGCTTCGGCGAGCGCGACGAGTTCCTTGTGCGCCCGGCTCTGCGCCACCGCATCGCCGGCGATGATGACGGGCCGCTCCGCCTTGGCCAGCATGGCGGCGGCAGCCGCCACCGCGTCGGCATCGCCGCGCACCCGCGGCGCCACGCGCGTCGGCTCGAGCAGATCGATATCCGCGTCGTTTTTCAGAATGTCGCCAGGTAGCGACAGGAACACCGGACCGGTCGGTGGCGTCAACGCGATCTTCACCGCGCGATGCACGTAGAGCGGCAGGTCCTGGCCGCGATGCACCTCGGCGGCCCATTTGACGAACGGCCGCGCCAAGGTGGGCAGGTCGGCGGTCAGCACCGGCTCGGTGACGAGATAGTCGTTGTCCTGCTGGCCGGCGGTGACCAGAACCGGCGCGTTGGCCTTCATGGCGTCGTACAGCATGCCCATGGCGTTGCCGAGCCCGGGCGCGACGTGAAGGTTGAGCACCGCCAATTCGCCGGAGGCCTGGGCGTAGCCGTCGGCCATCGCCATCAGCGCCGCCTCCTGCAGGCCGAGGATGTAGCGGATGTCGTTCTCGACCGCGAAGGCGTCCATCAAGGGCAATTCGGTGGTGCCGGGATTGCCGAACATCACCTTAACGCCTTCCTGCTTGAGCAAATCGAGGAAGGCGCGTTTTCCACTCATTACCGGCAAGATTTCCTCCCACGGCGTCGAACGACTGAGAATGACGGCAATTATCGCTGGCGTGAACCCCGCCCAGCGGCATGGCGTGCATGTTACGGAGATGGTGCCGCGGAAGGGATTCGAACCCCTGACCCCCGCATTACGAAAGTGTCCGGCAAGAAAATTCAGGGAAAGGCGGTGACACGTCAAGCAAAAAAGAAGAGAGATTTCAGTGAATTATTTGCACTCAGGCTTTCCTTGTGATTCCTTCAATTCTATACGCGGTGGTGACCCGGTGGTGACCAGGATGAGGGAACGCAAAAATGGAAGCGGGTCGGCTGAAGATCACAAAGCGCGTCGTTGATCAGCTCGCGCCATCTGTTGAACGCTTCATCGTCTGGGATGCGGAATTGGCCGGCTTCGGCCTTCGCATTGCGCCGACAGGCGGCAAGACGTTTGTGGTTCGATATCGGGCTGAGGGCGGCGGTCGAACCGCGCCGCAGCACTTGATGGCGATCGGGCGCTACGGTGTCATTACTCCCGATGAAGCGCGCAAAAAGGCAAAGGGCATTCTTGGTGCGGTGATCGGGGGCGAGGATCCTGCGGGCGCTCTTTTGGCAACACGCAAACAGATGACCGTCGCGGAGCTGTGCGACTTCTATCTGAAAAAAGGCGTGTTGGTGCCTGACCGTGCAGGCAAGGTCAAAAAGGCGTCGACCGTGAAGGATGATCGCGGGCGCATCGAGGCTCATATAAAGCCACTTCTCGGCACGCGTCGCGTCACGAGCGTTACGAGCGCGGACATCGAACGGTTTTTAGTTGACGTGGCAACTGGCAAAACACGGAGCGCTAGACGTCATCCGATACGCGGCGGCAAAGGAGTGGCGACAAGATCGGCAGCAACCTTGAGCGCGATCTTTACCTTTGCCCGACGTCAGAGGATGCGTCCCGACAATCCTGTTCACGGCGTGCAAAAATACGCATCGAAAAGCTGCGAGCGATTTCTAACGACCGATGAGCTCGAGCGGCTTGGCGCAGCAATCCGCGAGGCGGAGACAGGGGGCATTGCCTGGACGCCGGACCCGGCAAAGAAAATTAAGCACGCGCCGAAGCCTGAGAATAGACGGGTCACGATCTCACCTTTTGCGGGCGCCGCTTTGCGGCTGCTGCTGTTCACGGGTTGCCGTGTCGGCGAAATCCTAAAGCTAAAGTGGAGCGAGATTGATTTTGAGCGCGGCTTTTTATTTCTCCCTGACAGCAAGACGGGCAGAAAACCTGTAGTGCTCAATGCGCCGGCGCTCGCAGTTTTGAGTGAGCTTCCCCGCCACGGCGATTACGTGATCGCTGGCGATGAACTTGGTAAGTCGCGATACGATCTAAAAAAGCCGTGGCGACTGATCCGACGCTGTGCGCGTCTTGACGGTCTGAGGCTTCACGATCTTCGTCACACGCATGCAAGTTTCGGCGTTGCCGCCGGCTTCGGATTGCCGATCGTCGGTAAGCTCATCTTGACAATGATCCGCTGCGGCGCGCGTCGAAGCGGATCGGCTCGGAGATTGCCGCGGCATTGGAAGGCAACCCGCGTTCCGCGCGCCGTGCGGTTCGCGTCATTGAAGGAGGGAAGCGATGAAGCGATCTAAAAATAAGCAGGTGGATTTAGAAGCAGGCTTCGCAGCTCTGGCGAGCCAAACATTCGACGGCATTCGAATTGCCAACCTGACGACTGCTCTCAAATTCTTGACGAGGTTTCCACTTCGGCAGAGCGGCTATTAGCGATGAACGATCAGGAATTGCTTGCTGAAGTGATGGCCTCCCCTCAGAAGATGATGGAGATCGGCACCGCCTGTGTGAGCGTACAGAAGCGGCACGAAGCTATGGCCTGCGCGGCGTATGGCGCGTTGTTGAGCCGGATTGCCTGTTGCGTAGCGAAAAATCTCAAGCGGCTCGAAGCTGCTTAATGCGAATGCGGCGCGGCTAGGGTAGCTCCCGAAAAGCCGGGTCCGCACCCGGTTGCCGCGTCGCTCCTCTTTGCGGAAGCGCCATGCGGAGGCGCACCATGCCAGATCGCCCCGATGAATTCGCGGTATGGGCTCGCGCGGTTGAGCTTTTAAGCGACCGTGGGGCTTTCTCGCCTGACAAGGCTGCGGGCCATATCCTGCACGCAATCAAAACGAACGACGTGCGGTTGCGGGATCACCTCGGCAACGAGTTGCGCTGGGAA
>Ga0335081_10000763_pt1 | contig 52856 bp, 39 predicted proteins | sample Lox_Sample_35_FD_206713 | JGI IMG/M metagenome (GOLD analysis project Ga0335081, IMG submission 206713) | Soil microbial communities from Loxahatchee National Wildlife Refuge, Florida, United States - Lox_Sample_3.5 | ecosystem: Environmental > Terrestrial > Soil > Wetlands | place: USA... | reverse complement strand
GGTCGCTCCGCTCAGGATGACACTGGGTTTGGTTTCGCGGATTGCTAGTTGCTAATTGCTGCTTTTATGACTCCTATTGCGACAACGTTCTTCTTCTACTTCCTGGCGATCATGGCGATTGCCTCGGCGATTGCGGTGATCACCCGGCGTAATCCGGTGCACGCGGCGCTGGCGCTCATTGTGACGCTGCTGTCGCTCGCCGGCTTCTACCTGATGCTGTACGCCCCGTTCGTCGCCGGCGTTCAGATCGTGCTCTACGCCGGTGGAATCATGGTGCTGTTCCTGTTCGTCATCATGCTGGTGAACCTGGAGCAGAACATCCGCGAGTATCAGTTCAGCCGGCAATGGCTGGTGGGCATCGCCGCGGCGCTGGCGCTGGGAGCGCTGCTGCTGTTTGTCTATCGCCGCGGACACGACATCTTTCCGCGCGACTTCGCTTCGCTGCCCGAGACGCAGAACACGCAGCAGATCGGCATTGCGCTCTACGGCAATTACATGCTGCCCTTCGAAATTGCCTCGCTGCTGCTGCTGGTGGCGATCGTTGGCGCCGTGGTCATGGCGAAGAAGAGGATTTGAAGGCAGTGGCCAGTGGTCGCTACCAGGACTGGCAGAACACCGTGAATGTTTCTGGACAGGGCGAGAATGTGATTGCGACAACCCTGAAACCGTATAACGAAAAGACAAATTAGAAAACGATTTGATTATGGCCGAGATCACCACATTGCATTACCTGGTTGTTGCGGCGGCGCTGTTCATCATCGGCACCATTGGCGTGCTGACGCGCCGCAACGTGGTCATCATCCTGATGTCGATTGAGCTGATCCTGAACGCCGTGAACCTGAACCTGGTGGCGTTCTCGCGGCTCTACGGACTGCACGGACAGATTTTCTCCATCTTCGTCATCACCGACGCCGCTGCCGAAGCCGCGGTCGGCCTGGGCATCATCATCGCCTTCTTCCGCAACAAGGAGACGGTGAATGTGGACGAGGTGGATTTGCTGAAGTGGTGAGAACAGCAGTTGTCAGTTGTCAGTTGTCGGTTTTGCTAATTGCTAGCTGCTAGTTGCTAGCTGCTGGGTTCATACATGTACTTCTTAGAACACATCTGGTTGATCCCTCTGTTCCCCGCCTTCGGTGCAGCTTGCATGTTCTTCTTCGGACGCAAGCTCTCCAAATCGGCGGTGAACGGCGTCTGCGTCGGTGTCGTCGTGCTGGCGTTCGTGTGGGCCTGCCTCGCGGTCTGGCAATACACCGGATACTCGGCCCCGCATCCCGGCAAGCCTTTCGAGAAGGTGGTGTTTACCTGGCTGGGAACTGGCGACGCATCGCTGTCCTATCCCACTCACGATGGCACGGCACCATTCCGCGCCGATGCCGGCTTCCTGCTCGATCCGCTGTCGTCGATCTGGCTGCTGTTCGTCACCGGCGTCGGCATGCTCATCCACATTTACTCGATGGGCTACATGGGCCATGAAGGCGGCTACTACCGCTTCTTCGGCTACATGAATCTGTTCATGTTTTCCATGCTGACGCTAATCCTGGCCAACAACTATGCGCTCATGTTCGTTGGCTGGGAGGGCGTGGGCCTGTGCTCGTACCTGCTGATCGGCTTCTACTTCCAGCGCCACTCGGCGTCGACCGCCGCCAACAAGGCATTCATCGTCAACCGCGTGGGTGACGCCGGATTCCTGCTCGGCATGTTTACCATCGCCTGGTACCTCGGCTCGGTGCAATATACGGCCATCAATCACCTGGCGCGCAGCGGCCGCTTCAGTATCGGCGATCCCGTGATCACCGCGGCCTGCCTGCTGCTGTTTGTCGGCGCCTGCGGCAAGTCGGCGCAGTTCCCGCTGTATGTCTGGCTGCCGGACGCGATGGAAGGCCCGACACCCGTCTCCGCGCTGATCCATGCAGCAACGATGGTCACGGCCGGCGTCTACATGGTCGCGCGCTCGAATGCGCTGTTCGTACTGGCGCCCAACGCGATGAAAACAGTCGCCATCATCGGAGCGCTGACCGCAATTTTCGCTGCTTCGATCGGTCTGGTGCAAAACGACATCAAGCGCGTGCTGGCGTACTCGACGGTGTCGCAGCTCGGCTACATGTTCCTGGCGCTGGGCGTCGGCGCATTCGCCGCCGGCGTCTTTCACGTCTTCACCCACGCGTTCTTTAAGGCGCTGCTGTTCCTCGGAGCCGGCTCGGTGATTCACGCCATGAGCGGCCAGCAGGAGATGCAGCACATGGGCGCGCTGCACAACAAGATCAAAACAACGTTTGGCACGATGCTGATCGCGACGCTGGCCATTGCCGGCATCCCCGGCTTCGCCGGCTTCTTCTCCAAGGACGCGATCCTGTGGGAGACGTGGTCGCGCGAAGGCGGCGCCTATCGCTACCTGTGGTACATCGCGTTTCTCACCGCACTGATGACCTCGTTTTACATGTTCCGCCTGATCTACCTGACGTTCTTCGGCAAGCCGCGCATGAGTCATGAGGTTGAGCACCACATCCACGAGTCGCCCAAGACGATGACCGTGCCGCTGGTGATTCTCGCCATCTGCTCGGTGGGCGCCGGATTCCTCGGCATGCCGCACAGCCTCGGTGGCGGGAACCGCTTCGAGAAATTCCTCGAGCCGGTCTTCGCCAAGGAAGCCGTGGTGCTGGAAGAGCAGGGAGCAACGGCCCAGGTTGCCGCCGGCGAAAAAGAAGCAGAGCACACCGATCCGCTGGAGTACGTGCTGATGTTCGCCTCGGTCGGCGCAGCGGTAGTGGGTTGGTGGCTGGCGCAGCGCGCCTACAAGAACGCCGACAAAGGCTACAAGGAGCCGATCCAGGAGTTCTCGCCGCGCTGGTACAAGACGCTCTTCCGCAAGTGGTACGTGGATGAAATCTACGACTGGATATTCACCGGCCGCGCCAAGATCGGCAAAGTGCGGCTGGGCGCGATGGGACTGGGCGAGGCCTCGTGGAAGTTTGACGCCAACGTCATCGACGGCACGGTGAACGGTGCCGGCTGGACGACTCGCATGACCGGCAATCTGTCGGTGCTGTGGGACAAGTGGATTATCGACGGCCTGCTGGTGAACGGCGTCGCCATCGTGACGCGCCTGGCCTCGTATCCCGTGCGCCTGGTGCAGTGGGGACTGGTGCAGTGGTACGCGCTGGTCATGGTCGCGGGACTGGTCGGGCTGGGCGCGTATTACATCGTGCCGGAGTCGGTGTGGCGCTGGGCTCGGCAGCATTGGTTGACATCGTTTGCAGGTACCGTGGTCGTTGTTGCGATTGCAGGTTTCGCCTGGTTTGCGGTGTCGAATCGTCCCGATGGACCGTCGATGAAAGAGACAAACGGCATACCCGCAGCCGCAGATTGAAACGTTGGATGATTTGGCTGATTGCTAACGGCTATTTGCTAATGGCTGGATTTCAAAAATGTACAACCACATCTTAAGCATCGTCTTATTCACGCCGCTGGTGGGAGCCATCCTCCTGCTGCTGGTGCCGAAGGAAAACAAGGACGCGATCCGCTGGATCGGCAACATCTTCGCTGTTTTGGGATTCGTCGTCTCGTTGCCGCTGATTCCGTGGTTCTGGGCGTTGAAGGACCGCGCCGGCTTCCAGTTCGTCGAAGGCGCGCCCAACAACTGGATTCCCACGATTGGCGCCGGCTATGTCCTCGGCATCGATGGCATTTCGTTCCTGCTGATCATGTTGACCACGCTGCTCGGCGCTATCTCGATTCTGTCGTCGTGGAACGCCATTCAGGAGCGCGTGAAAGAGTATTACATCTGGTTCCTGGTGCTGCAGACCGGCATGCTCGGCGTCTTCATGGCCAACGACATGTTCCTGTTCTTCGTCTTTTGGGAGGCCATGCTGGTGCCGATGTATCTGCTGATCGGCATCTGGGGCGGACCGCGCAAGCTCTATGCGGCAATCAAGTTTTTCCTGTACACCCTGTTCGGCTCGGTGCTGATGCTGCTCGGCATCCTGTTCCTGTACTTCCATCACCACACCTTGACCGGCGTCTACACCTTCTATCTGCCCGATCTCTACGCCTCGGCGCCGAAGATCGGCGGACATGCGGCGATCTGGCTGTTCTTCGCCTTCTTCATCGGCTTCGCGATCAAGGTGCCGATGTTCCCGTTCCACACCTGGCTTCCCGACGCGCACGTCGAAGCGCCCACCGCGGGCTCGGTCATCCTGGCCGGCGTTCTGCTGAAGATGGGAACGTACGGGCTGATCCGCTTCTCGCTGCCGTTCTTCCCGGCGGTGGCCATGACGCCCTGGGTGCGGCAGTTCATGATCACGCTGTCGCTGATCGCCATCATCTATGGCGCGCTGGTCTCGCTGATGCAGAAGGACATGAAGAAGCTCGTGGCATATTCCTCCGTCAGCCACCTTGGCTTCTGCACCCTCGGCATCTTCGCGCTGAGCCCGCTGGGATTGAGCGGCTCGGTGCTGCAGCAGATCAATCATGGCATCTCTACCGGCGCACTGTTCTTGATCGTCGGCATCCTGTACGAGCGGCGGCACACGCGCGAGATCAGCGAGTACGGCGGCATCTCCAACGTCATGCCGATCTACGCGACCATCACGCTGATCATGTTCATGTCGTCGATGGGGCTGCCGCTGCTCAACGGCTTCGTCGGCGAGTTCACCATCCTGCAGGGAACGTTCATGGAGAACAAGGTCTGGGCCGCATGGGCGGTGCCGGGCGTGATCCTCGCCGCGGCGTACCTGCTGTGGCTCTATCAGCGCGTGTTCTTCGGCAAAGTTGAAAACCCCAAGAACGAGAAGCTGCTCGACCTGTCGGGACGCGAGTTGGCGACGTTCGTTCCACTGATCGCAATCGCCTTCTGGATCGGCCTTTATCCCAAGCCGTTCTTCCAGATTCTGTCGACGCCGGTAAACAATCTGGTGAGTACGGTGCGGCCGGATTATCCCGGACTGCAGAAGCCGGTGGTAGCGACGGAGCCCGCAGCCTCACCTCAAAATGTTCAGGGCGCCTCAACAAGCTCTCTCGGCAATGAGACGGTTGTCATCCCGACCGAGGACGTCAGCCCGAGTGGAGGGACCTGCTGTTCGCCCGGAGTGAATCAGCCCTCGGCGGGGAAGCAGGTCCTTCGACTGCGCGCCCGCACGACTCGCGAAAATCGCGAGTCGCAAAGGCAACGCGGGCGCTCCGCTCAGGATGACAATCCACGGGTAGAGCGGACCCTCAGGCCCGCGTCCGGATCAGCTACAAACACGGGCCGGCTTCAGCCGGCGGCAGACATGAACACGACGAACGCTCAACTTGCGCTCGCCAATACGAAGTGAGGATCTCGTGACTACCTCGCTCACACAATACTTTTCCAGCACCGACTACCTGCTGTCGCTGCCGATGCTGCTGCTCGCGCTTTTCGCGCTGGGCATCCTGATGATCGATCTGCTTCTGCCGAAGCAGTGGAAGCGCGTCAACGCGTTCACCGCGCTCATCGGCCTGGCATTCTCGGCTGCCGCGGTGGGCAAGCTGCACTGGGCCTATCACGTCGCGCAGCAGAAGGGGTTCGGCTTCGTCGACAGCGGTTTCATGGGCACGCTGCTGGTCGACCCCTTCGCGCTTTACTTTTTTTACCTGTTCCTCGCCGGCGGCGCGATCGCTGTGCTGATGTCCATCCGCTACCTGGAAATCGAGCAGGAAAACCACGGCGAGTTCTACGCCCTGATGCTGTTTTCCGTTGTCGGGATGATGTGCATGGCCGCCGGCTACGACATCGTGCTGCTGTTCATCGGCCTGGAGCTGATGGCCATCTCGACCTACGTGCTCGTCGGCTTCCTGCGGCGCGACCGCCGCTCCAACGAAGCCGCGCTGAAGTATCTGCTGCTGGGCGCGTTCTCGTCCGGCATCTTCGCCTATGGCCTGTCGCTCTTCTACGGACTGACGGGCAGCACCAATCTCGGCAAGATCGCGCAGATGCTGCAGGCGACGGTTGAGTCGCGGCCGAACGATCCGGTTGTGATCTTCGCGCTGCTGGCCACCACCACCGGCCTGCTCTTCAAGATCGCCGCCGTGCCCTTCCATCAGTGGGCGCCCGACGCCTACGAGGGAGCGCCCACCAGCATCACCGGCTTCATGTCGGTTGCAGTAAAGGCCGCGGGCTGGGCGATGCTGCTCCGCATCTTCCTCTTCGGCCTGTATCCGCTGCGCTCGATGTACGTGCCGCTGCTGATCTTCGTCTCCATTGCGACGATGACCGGCGGCAATCTCGCCGCCATGACGCAGAACAACCTGAAGCGGCTGCTGGCCTACTCGTCGATCGCGCACGTCGGCTATATGCTGCTCGGCCTGATCGCCAGCGACGGCCAGACAAACTCCACCGGCATCATGGCCATCCTGATCTACTTGCTGGTCTACACGTTCATGAACCTGGGCGCGTTTGCCGTGATCACCTCGCTGCGGCGGCGCAACATCATCGGCGACGAGATCGACGATATCGCCGGCCTGTACTTCAAAGCTCCCACCGAAGCCATCCTGATGCTGGTCTTCCTGCTGTCGCTTGCCGGAATTCCGCCACTGGCGGGCTTCTGGGGCAAATACTTCATCTTCCTCAGCCTCATACAGACCGGCCACTACGCGCTGGCGTCGGTCGCGGTGCTGTACGCCGTGGTTGGCCTCTACTACTACATGCGCATCGCCAACGCCATGCTGATGCGGCAGCCGGTAGAAGCCGAGCCGGTGCGCATTGCGCCGGCCATGCGCCTGGCGCTGACCATTACGGCCGTCGGCACCGTCGGCATCGGCCTGTTCCCTAACTTCTTCATCAACGTGGTGAACTGGTCGCTGGGCATCACCACGGGCTCGCAACACATGGCGCAACTGCTGCGGTGAACGTGGTAGAGCGGCGCTTAAGCGCCTCCGCTCCTGCTTACGCGAGGCCCCGCGGACGCTGGCCTGAGGGCCGGCTCTACCCGGCGCAGCCCCGCCACGGTCAGCCTGTATAATCGTGAGTTTGCATACCCCATCCTAGGAGCTCCTGTTGCAGCAGACCGAGATCGGCATCATCGGCGGCAGCGGTCTGTACTCCATGCCCGGCTTCAGCGACGTCCATGAGGTCTCGCTGGAAACCCCGTTTGGCGCGCCCTCTGATCCCTACGTGCTCGGCACGCTCGAAGGCCGCAACGTCGCCTTTCTCTCGCGCCATGGCCGCGGGCATCGCCTGATGCCGACCGAGATCAACTACCGCGCCAACATTCACGGGTTCAAGCAGCTTGGCGCCGAGCGCATCCTGTCGCTCTCGGCTGTGGGATCGCTGCAGGAAGAGCACCATCCCCTCGACTTCGTCATCCCCGATCAGTTCATCGACCGTACGCGCCATCGCGTTGACACCTTCTTCGGCGACGGCCTGGTCGCCCACGTCGGCTTCGGACATCCCGTCTGTGACGAAGTCGCAAAAATTGCCGCGCACGCCTGCAAGCGGGCGGGGGTGAATGTGAAATCCGGCGGGACATACCTCAACATGGAGGGCCCGCAGTTTTCCACCAAGGCGGAGTCGAATCTCTATCGCAGCTGGGGGCTCGACGTTATCGGCATGACGAACCTGACCGAGGCGCGTCTGGCGCGCGAAGCCGAGCTTTGCTACGTCACCGTGGCCATGGTCACCGACTACGACTGCTGGCACGAGGAACACGATCACGTTACCGTCGAGCAGATCATCGGCGTGCTGCTGAAGAATGCCGAGCAAGCCTGCGCGGTGGTACGCGAGGCGGTGAGCGCCATGCCCAGGCAGCGCGGCTGCAAGTGCGGCTCGGCGCTGAAGAACGCCATCATCACTCAGAAGGATGCCGTGCCTGCCGCGACGCTGGAGCGCCTGCGGCTGCTGGTGGGCAAGTATTTCGACTCCGAACAGAAAGCGGGAACATAGCTCTTGTCCATTCTTGTCGTTGGTTCTGTCGCATTCGATACCCTGAAAACTCCCTACGGCGAGCGCCAGAAGATCCTGGGAGGCGCGGCCACGTACTTTTCGCTCTCCGCCAGCTACTTCACCGATGTGCGCGTGGTTGCGGTTGTGGGCGAGGACTTCACGCCCGAGAACGAGGCGGTGATGACCAAGCGCGGCATCGATACGCGCGGCATCCAGCACGCGAAAGGGAAGACCTTTCACTGGACCGGCGAGTATGGTGAGAACGTCAACGAAGCCAAGACGCTCAATACCGAGCTGAATGTCTTCGAGACCTTCCAACCGTCAATCCCGGCCGAGTACAACAACTCCGAATTTCTCTTTCTGGCCAACATCGATCCCGTGCTGCAGACGCGCGTGCGCGATGCCATGCAGAGCGTGCAACTGGTCGGCGGCGATACCATGAACTACTGGATCAGCGGCCACCGTGCCAATCTCGACAAGATGCTGCAGCGCGTCGACGTGCTGCTGATCAACGATGGCGAAGTGAAGATGCTGGCCGGCGACAACAGCCTGCCGCGCGCCGCGCGCAAGGTGCTGGAGATGGGCCCGCGCGCGCTGGTGGTCAAGCATGGCGAGTATGGCGCGACCATCTTCTTCCGCGACGGCCAATTCGGCGGCGGACACCATCCCTTCCGCGCTCCGGCGCTGCCGCTCGACGACGTTCGCGATCCTACCGGCGCGGGCGACAGCTTCGCCGGCGGTTTCATGGGCTATATTGCCTCGCAGGGCGAGGTGAGCCGCCGCGTGCTGCGTCACGCGATGTTCTACGGCAGTGTGATGGGATCGTTCGCCGTGGAGCGCTTCGGCACCGAGCGCCTGCAGTCGCTTTCGCGCGAGGAGATCGACGAGCGCTTCAAGGTCTTCCGTGAGCTGACGCACCTGGAGTGAGCGAAGGGCAGGAGGGTACCCTGGTTCTCAGTGCGGGACGTCCGAATGCCTGGAAACCGCCAATCGCGTATCGCGTACAATCTACGACACAATTCAGGGTTTGATGTCGATGCCAAATCGCGGCCGGCCCCGGCGCATTGAAAATACGCGCGAACGTATTGTCCAACGGCTGCCATGTGTAATTGTTTATCGCGTATTTTCTGATCTCGTGCTGAACATCGTTCATGGCGCGCAGAGGTGGCCATAGAATGCAGGCGCATGAAAAACGGCCGCCAAAATCGGCGGCCGGTGATCGCGCCGATCTTCAGCGATACCGGCAAATGCACAACGAGGCACGCTTCACCATCGTCCTCGCCGCACTCTCCGTCTCCGCCCTGCTGTATTACTACGCGCATCAGCAGATCCTGCTTTACGGCGATGCCGTTGCGCATCTGAACATCGCCCGCCGCATCGTCGACAACCGGCATCCGCTCCAGTCGTACGGCCAGCTCGGGACCGTGTGGCTTCCGTTGCAGCACATCGCGATCGTGCCGTTCGTCTGGCTCAACACACTCTGGCAAAGCGGTATCGCGGGCGCGATCCCGTGCATGGTGGCCTATGTGCTGGGCACGCTCGGGAGTTTCCGTCTGGTTCGAGCGCACGCCAGCCAATTCGCCGCCTACGCGGCCGCCGGCATCTATGCCTTGAATCCGAATCTGCTCTACATGCAGACCACCGCGATGAATGAGCCCATTGCGTTGGCCTTCTTCGTGTGGTCGCTGGTCTATCTCGACGAATTCCTGCGGGCGACCTCTTCGCTGGACCTGCTCGCAAGCATGCCGCAGATGAAGCCGCGGCGCGCGCTGGAATACTGCGGCATCACCATGGCCGGGGGTGCACTCACGCGCTACGATGGCTGGTTCATCGCGGCTGTTGCCGGCGTGATTCTGACGTTCGCGTTTTTCGCGTGGCGGAGGCGGATCGCCGATCCTCGCCTGCGCCGTTCGGGGACGAAGTCCTTCGTCGAGGTGCTGCTGCTCAACGCTCTCGTGCCAGTCTACTGGCTGATCCACACCTGGGCGGTGTCGGGACACGCACTCGACTTTATCAATGGCCCCTACTCCGCCAAAGCGATCGCGTTGCGTAGCACCATGCAGGGAGCGCCGCCGTATCCTGGCGAGCACGATCTCCTCACCGCCGCGTTGTATTTTCTGAAAGCGGCGCAGCTCAACATGGGAGCAGCATTCTGGGGACGCTTGCTGCTGTTGCTGGCTCTGCTAGGCACGGCGCTGGCGATCCGGCGCTTTCGCCGCGACGGTGTTCTTTTGCTGCTGTGGCTGCCGCTCGTGTTCTACGCGCTTTCCATCGCCTACGGCAGCGTGCCCATCTACATTCCCGTCTGGTATCCGTTTTCGTATTACAACGTGCGCTACGGGCTGGAGCTGCTGCCGGTCTTCGCAGTTTTCCCGGCGATTCTCGCCTGCCGTTTCGCCGGGCAGGTGAACACCAAGGCGATGAGGGCTGTGGGGTGGGCAATCGTGATTGCTCTGGTCGCGGCCAGCTACACATCTGCTTATGCCGAGGCGCCGATTACGCTGCGCGAAGCTCGTGTCAACTCGCGCGATCGCATGGCGCTGGAGGAAGGCCTTGCGGGTGTCCTGGCACAGCTCCCACCTTCGGCGACGCTGCTGATGTACGAGGCGGAGCATCCCGGAGCGCTGCGTCTGGCGGGCATTCCGCTGCGGCATGTTATCTCCGAAGCCGAGCATCCGGACTGGGAGCGGGCGCTGCTGGATCCTGCGCATCATGCCGACTACGTCATCGCCTGCCACGGCGATCCGGTATGGCTGGCGCTGCGCCATCGCCGCGGTGAGTTTACCGAGCTGACCACCATCGCGGCGCCAGGCCAGCAGCCCTGCACCGTCTACAAGCCGAAGTAGTGGGTTTGGGTAGAGCGAGCCTTTAGGCTCGCGTCAGCGTTGGATAATAGACCGAGAGCCGGGGGCAGAATCCGCCGGGAGAGGTAAACCCTTTTCTCGATATTCCACTTCGATCATGGCAAAGACCTGTGTCAACTCTCGTAAGGCCTCTTCGCGCGTCGGCATAAGAGCGTAACATCCGGGAATCGCTGGAATCTCGGCAATTCACGCACCGTCCGGCTGTCGATCAAGGACCATCTTGTAGTCCTGCAGTTTCATTAGGTGACGTTTATCCACTAACTTTATCATCTGTACCCGCGCGGTTAATCTCTCCCGGCCCATCGCTTTGCTACAATCCGCGCAGCGCGAGCTCTTATGGCCAGCATTCCCTTCGTTAAGGCGACAGCCTGCGGCAACGATTTCCTGATCATCGACTTTGCCCATGCTCCCAGCGATATTTATGCTTTCGCGCGCCGCATCTGCGATCGCCACAACGGCGTTGGCGCCGATGGCGTCGAATGGGTGCTGCCGGCCAACGACGCCGATGTGCGCGTGCGGCTGCTGAACGCCGACGGCTCGGAGGCGGAGATCTCCGGCAACGGCACCCGCTGTGTGGCGGCGTGGTATTGCGCCGAGAACAACCGCAGCTCAGTCGTGATTCGCACTGGCGCCGGCCTGAAAAGCTGTGAGCTGAAGGCGCGAGACGGCCACAATTTCGAGTTCCGCAGCTCCATGGGCAAGCCCGAGGTGGGCGACGACTTCTCCATTAGGTTCACCTACGGGGAAATCTCCGGTACGCCGGTCTCGATGGGCAATCCACACTTCGTTGTCTTCGTGCCACAATTCGAGCTGGGGTGGCAGGCCGTCGCCGAACAGATTTCCAAGCACCACGATTTCAAGCACGGCATGAATGTCGAGTTCGTGAGGGTGCTGGGGCCGGGTGAGATTGAGGTTCGCTTCTGCGAGCGCGGCGTGGGCGAGACCATGTCGTCGGGAACGGGCTCCTGCGCCGCCGCGGTCGCCGCCATGCATTCCGGCAAGGCGAAGTCGCCGGTGCGGGTACGCGCTCCCGGCGGCGTGCAAACCGTGGAGTGGAGCGGCGAGGTCTTTCTGACCGGTCCCGCTGTGTTGCTCTGCCGCGGCGAATTTTTCATTTAAGATAAGCGGTTCGCATGCAAGCCAGGGATCAATCCGAGCGCACGCATCCGCCCGCTCTGCGGCCGGGCGATACCGTGGGTATCATCGCTCCCGCCAGCGGTTTCCGTCGCGACGACCTGGAAGCGGGCTGTGCCCACTTGCTGCGCATGGGGTACGCTCCGTTTTACCTGCCGGATATTTTTGAGCGCGAGCTGTACTTCGCCGGCTCGGTTGCGCGGCGCGTGCACGAGCTGCACGAGATGTTTGCGCGGCCCGAGGTGAAGGCGATTCTCTGCGCCCGCGGCGGCTACGGCTGCGACTATCTTCTGCCGCATCTTGATCTGGGTCTTATTCGCGCGAATCCAAAGATCTTTGCCGGGTGCAGCGATGTGACCACGCTGCTGACGTGGCTGTGCGATGCCGTGCACCTGGTCACCTTTCACGCGCCCATGGTGGCCGGCGATATGGCACGGCCCGGCGGCTTCGACGAATCCAGTTGGCTGGCGGCCGTTGCCGGCGGCGAACGCAACCGCCGGGAATTTACCGCGGACCAGGTGCAGCCCCTGGCGCCCGGAGAAGCGGAAGGCATGCTTTATGGTGGCTGTCTGTCGCTGCTGTGCGCGTCGCTGGGTACGCCCTATGAGATTCGTACCGAAGGCACGATCCTGTTTCTGGAAGACCGCGCTGAGCGCCCTTATCGGATCGATCGCATGCTGATGCAACTGAAGCTGGCGGGCAAGTTCGATGGAGTGCGGGGCATCATCTGCGGGGAGATGATCGATTGCGGCGAGCCCGGCGCACTGGATTACACATTGCAGCAGGTCATCATGCGGATTCTCTCTGACCTGCACGTACCGATCGTGTTCGGGCTGAAGTCAGGCCACGCGTCGAGCGGGGCGTTGACAATGCCGTTCGGCGTTCCGGCAAAGCTCACAGTCGGCGAAACGGTTGTCTTGAGCTGTGAGCCTGCGGTCGAGAGCGCCGCGGTACGAAAGTAATCGTACAGCGTCCTGAGCGTGGCCAAACTCGACGTTTTGTCGCCGGCAGGACGAAAGTAATTAGCCCAGCGCGGAAGCTCTGGGAACACTGAGAATAGGAATGCCTCGAGCCCCTTCAGGGGCGGCACTCTTGAGGATCTGGTATTGAGCAAGCACATCCACCTGATCGGCATCTGCGGCACCGCCATGGCCTCGCTGGCCGGAATGCTGAAGCGGCGCGGTTTTTGGGTCACCGGGTCTGACACTGCGGCATATCCCCCAATGTCGGACTTCCTGGCGACGCTCGGCATTAAGGTGTCGCAGCCGTTTAGCGAGACAAATCTCGATCCCCGTCCAGACCTGGTCGTGGTGGGCAATGCGATCTCGCGCGGTAATGTCGAGCTGGAGTTCGTGCTCGACCAGCGCATCCCGTTTGACTCGATGTCGCGTGTCGTTCACGACGAGTTTCTGCTCGACAAGGAGCGGCTGGTGGTGGCTGGGACTCACGGCAAAACGACAACGGCATCCCTGCTGGCCTGGATCTTTCATCATGCCGGACGCGCCCCGAGCTTTCTGATTGGTGGCATCCCGGAGAATTTCGGCAGCTCCTTCGCGCTGGACTCGGGGCCGGAATTCATCCTCGAAGGCGACGAGTACGATACCGCGTTCTTCGACAAGGGCCCGAAGTTTCTGCACTACTTTCCCGATGCCGCGATTCTCACTTCGGTTGAATATGATCATGCCGACATTTACCGGAACCTCGACGAGGTGAAGACCGCTTTCCAACGACTGGTGAATCTGGTTCCGCAGCGCGGTTTGCTCGTAGCCTGGGACGGACATGCCAATGTCGACGAATGTGTGGCGCGCGCCCTCTGCCGCGTGGAACGCTACGGATTTCATCCGAACTCGTTCTGGCGAATTGGCGATGTGCAGTACCTGCCCGCTGTCACCCGCTGGCGGGTTTTCCGCGATGGGCGGGACTGGGCGCAGTTCGAGTTCGCGCTGGCCGGCGAGTACAACGTGCTGAATGCGACTGCAGCTGCGGCAGTGGCGGCGAACTATGGCATCTCGGTAGAACGAATTGCCAGGGCGCTGAATGAGTTCCGCAGCGTGAAGCGCCGCCTCGAGGTCAAAGCCGAGCTGCATGGTGTGACCATCATTGACGATTTCGCGCATCATCCTACGGCCATCGCGCAAACCTTGCGAGCCGTCCGCGCGCGCTATGCGGGGCGGCGCATCTGGGCGGTGCTGGAGCCGCGCTCGAATACGCTGCGCCGCAAGGTGTTTCAGCACGAACTGGCGCAGAGTCTGGCGGTTGCCGAGCAGATTGTCGTGGCCGATGTTTTCAAGTCGGAGTCGATCCCGCCCGACGAGCGGCTCGATCCTGCCGGCGTGGTCGCCGAGCTCAACCAGAATGGTAAGCCCGCACGGTTGCTGGGCAGTGCGGACGCGATCGTCGACACGATTTCGCCGGAGCTGCGCTCCGGGGATGTGGTCGTGCTTCTTTCCAATGGCGGCTTCGGGGGAATTTACGAGAAGCTGCCGGCCCGGCTTAAATCCCTGCATGAGGTTGCAACCAGCGCGTGAGACGCTACTGCACAGGAACTGCAGCGTGCCCCATTGTGGCAGTGCTCTTTCTGTTTCCGCTGCTCGCGGGAGCTGCGACACCGGTAACCTGCGCCTCGCCGGCAAGCGCGCCGCCGCGTGCGACGGAATACTTTGTCTCACTCGACGATCCTGCGAAACATGTTGCGCACATCAGCATTCGGCTGGCGCAGGGAAGCGACGTGCGCACGCTGAACATGCCGGTGTGGAACGCCCTCTACCAGGTGCGGAACTTTGCCACCAGCATTGAGAACGTTCGCGCGCAGGATGCCACGGGTGCGCCGGCCACTGTGTTCAACCGCAAGACGAGCCAGTGGGAGATCACCGCTCCCGCTGGTTGCGTTGTCGTCAGCTACGACATTCATCTCGACAGTCCCGGCCCGTTTGGCAGCACGCTGAACGCCGACCACGGCTTTTTCAACTGGGCGATGGTGCTGATGTACGTGCCCAACCTGCGTTCACAGCCGCTCAGCATCCGGCTGCTGGATGTTCCCACAACGTGGGAGTTACGCGATCTGCATGTCCTGGGCGCGGCCGCGCCCGGCAAGGTCGGGCAGCTGACCGGTGTTGCCGCCAACTATGACGAGTTGGCCGACAGTCCGGCCGAGGTCGGTACCTTCCAGCAATCGGCATTTCAGCAGGACGGAGCGACCTACCACGTTGTGGTAGATGGCGATCGCTCGGATTACAGCATGGCTGATCTGGAGGGTGTGCTGAAGAAAATCACCCATGCCGGCGTGGACTGGATGCAGGACCGGCCCTACGACGAGTACACCTTCCTTTATCATTTCCCGCACGGGCCGGCGGGGGGCGGCATGGAGCACGCCTATGGCACGGCGATCGACGTGAATGCCGATCGTGTGCGCGAGAGCTTGACGTCGCTGGCCAGCGTCAGCGCGCACGAGTTCTTCCATCTGTGGAACGTGAAGCGCATCCGCCCGCAGTCGCTGGAGCCCCTCGACTACCAGCAGATCATGGACACCCGCGCGCTGTGGTTTAGCGAAGGCGTGACCAGCACGGTCGGCGAGCTGCTGCTGGCGCGGGCCGGGTTAACCGACGAGCGCGGATATCTGCGGCACGTCTCCGGCGAGATCAGCGAACTGCAACTGCGTCCGGCGCATGTGTGGCAGTCGGCGGAGGAGTCGAGCCTGGATGCGTGGTTTGAAGGCAACGCGTTTTATCGCTCACCGGAGCGCAGCATCAGCTACTACAACAAGGGCGAGATCCTGGGGATCATGCTGGACCTGCGCATTCGCCAGCTGACCAACGGCAGCGAGTCGTTGCGCGATCTGTTCCAGTGGATGAACGAGCACTATGCCAGGCAACACCGCTTCTTTCCCGACTCGGCCGGCGTGCAGCAGGCTGCCGAAGCCGTCACCGGCCAGAGCTTTGCCGACTTCTTTCGTGACTACGTGGGCGCCGTGAAAGAGATTCCCTACGACGATTTCTTCTCCTTTGTCGGGCTGCATCTCGTGGTTAACTCCGCGCAGTCCGCGAAGGCGGGATTCACGACTACGACCAACCTGGTGGGCCAGCCGGAGGTGGTCGCGGTGGAGGCGAACAGCGAGGCGCAGCGGCAGGGAGTCCGCGTCGGCGATCACGTCGTCGCCGTGAACGGCAGGCCTGCCGGCTACTACTTCGACGACGAACTTTCGCGCCTGCCGCCGGGAACCATCGTTCATCTGCAGTTAGAGAACCGTCGCGAGAAGCGCGAGGTGGAGCTGCGGCTCGGCCTGCGAGAGGAGCAGTCGTATGAGCTGCAGGATTTGCCGGCGGTTAGCGCCGAGCAGCGCTCCCACCGCACGGCGTGGATCCGCGGCGATGACGAGCGCGGGGGAGCGCATTGATTCGCGCGGTGGTGATTCTGTGTTTCTGGGGAATTTCCATCCTTGTCGTCGGACCGCCGCTGGTGCTCTACGCCGCGATTACCGGCAATGCCAATCCGCTCTACTACACCGCCTGCGCGTTGGGAAGATTCGGCGTGCTGCTGGTCGGGGTGAAGATTGAAGTTCGCGGGCTGGAGAATCTCGCGCCCGGCCGCAATTACATCTTCATGTCGAACCACGCCTCGAACCTCGACCCTCCAGTCCTGGTTCCGGTGATTCCCGGACGCTGCTCCATCCTGGTGAAGAAGGAGTTGTATCGCGTTCCCGTACTTGGCACGGGGATGCGCCTGGCGGAGCTTGTTCCCGTGGACCGCGGCGATCACGAAGCGGCCATCGAAAGCATTACCGCTGCGACCCGCGTGCTGCAAAAAGGACTGCACGTGCTCATCTACCCTGAAGGCACGCGCACCAGCGATGGACGATTGCTGCCTTTCAAGAAAGGGCCATTCCATCTCGCGCAGGATTCAGGCGTCCCGGTGGTGCCGGTCACCCTGTTAGGCACCTTCGAGTGCTGGCCGAAGACGCAGTTCGGGTTGCGACGCGGCACTTCAATCGTGGTCTTCCATCCGCCTATTGACCCGCGTGGTTACGCCGATCGCGATGACCTGATGCTGGTGGTGCGCGAGGCGATCAGCAGCGCGCTGCCGACGGAGCGAAGGTAGTCGCCTTCCTGGCGGCCTTTAACTGCACGGCTGAAGCAGGTTGCTGAAAAACTCCAAAACCGGTCTTGTGCCGTCGGCTAAGAGCCGACTCGGGCTCCCAAGACAAAGCGCTTATCGGCACGACCGAGGTCGTGCCCTGACTCATGTTCTCCAAACCCGGAGTTTTTCGGCAGCTTCTGAAGGCCGTGCCCTTTCAAAACCACCAGCAAAACCAGGCCGCTCAACGTTTGTAAAACCACCTGCGAATCTCGACGTTCAGCGTTTGTCCATCGGCACGTAGTGGTTGGGGTACGCCGGGCCCTGATAATCGGCGCGCGGGCGGATCAGGCGATTGTCGTTGAGCTGTTCGATGATGTGTGCCGTCCAGCCCGAGACCCGCGACACCGCAAACACCGGCGTGAACAGATCGATGTCGATTCCCAGCGTGTGATAGGTTGACGCCGAATAAAAATCCACGTTGGCATTGAGCTTGCGGTCGGAGACGATGAACTCTTCGATCTTGCGCGAGATCTCAAACCATTTGGCGTTGCCGCTGGAGCGGCCCAGGTCCTGCGACATGCGCCGCAGGTGGGTGGCGCGCGGGTCCTCGGTATGGTACACACGATGGCCAAAGCCGGGGATCTTCTTCTTCTGCGCCAGCATGCCCTTCACGTAGTCCACAGGATCGGCGCCGGAGGCGTCGATGGCTTCCAGGATGCGGAAGACGGCTTCGTTGGCCCCGCCGTGCAACGGGCCTTTTAGCGCGCCGATCGCCGCGGTCACGGCGGAGTGCATATCGCTGAGTGTGGCCGCTACCACGCGAGCGGCAAACGTGGAGGCATTCAGCTCATGGTCGGCGTGCAGGATGAGCGCGATGTCGAAGGCGCGCTCGGCCGTCTCGCTGGGAATCTCGCCATTCAGCAGGTACAAAAAATTTCCCGCGTGCGAAAGCGAGCGGTCGGGTTCGACTATCGGCTTGCCCTTGCGAATGCGATCGTAGGCGGCGACCACATAGGCGAGCTGCGCGGTGACGCGGATCGCCTTGCGCACGTTGGCTTCGTGATCGTTGACCTTCTCTTCCGGATCGTAATACGACAGCGCGGAGACGATGGTGCGCAGCACGTCCATGGGCAGCGCGTGCTTGGGCGCCTGACGGAGCAAGCTGATGATGGAGGCATCGAGCTTGCGCTCGCGGGCCAGGTTCAGCTTCAGCTCGTTGAGCTCGGAGCGGCTGGGCAGCCGTCCGAACCACAGCAGGTAACACACCTCTTCGAAGGTGGAGTGGTCGGCCAGTTCGTGGATGTCGATGCCGCGATAGGCGAGCACACCGGCGTCGCCATCGATGTAGCAGATGCCGGAATTAGCGGCGGTAATGCCTTCAAGCCCCTTGGGGCCGGGTACCGTCGTGGACATGGATACCTCGCTGTAGAGTTGGTCCTGCCGTGGTGCGAAGTCGCACGGATTGCAAACTACTTTTATACTCCGCGACTTTCGCGTAAGTCCATTGCGCGAGCCTTGGCTGAAACGCAGCGGCTGGGCAAGATGCACTCATCCATCCCGTCAAATTGTTACTCCACGCGCTTCAATCGCATCTTCGTCACTCTCCTGCTCACGGCGGTGGCCCGGCTCCCGTCCAACCTCTCCGAAGAATCGATGGGGCGAGCCGCGACTTCGGAAAGACCATTCCGCCGCCGAAAATTACTTCTTGAGAAGAGAGGTTCCTACCATGAGCAAGCTTCGCTTCCTGTTGCTTCCGTGCCTGTTGCTGGTTGCCGCGCTGTGCAGCGCGCAGTCGACGCAGCTGAACCTTCCGCTGCAGAGCCAGGCCGCGAAGGTAACGCAGACGATCGGCATCACCGACATCACTATCAACTACCATCGTCCGCTGGTGAATGGCCGCAAAATCTTTGGCGGACTGGTGCCGTACGGACAGGTTTGGCGCGCGGGCGCTAATATCAACACCACGATCACCTTCGCCAACGACGTGAGCATCGAAGGCAAGCCGCTGCCGGCGGGTATCTACGGCCTGCACATGATTCCCAATGAAGATCAGTGGACAGTCATCTTCTCGAAGATGCATACCGCGTGGGGCAGCTTCACCTACGACGAAAAGGAGGACGCGCTGCGCGTCAACGTCAAGCCGCAGACCGCCAATTTTCACAACGCGCTGGCCTATGACTTCGATCAGCTGCAGCCCGACTCCGCCGTGGTGGTGATGAGTTGGGACAAGTTGGCGGTGCCCTTCAAGGTTTCCGTGAACGTGAACGAGATTGTCGAAGCCAGCCTTCGCAACCAGATGCGCGGCCTGGCCCAGTACACCTGGGACGGCTGGGATGACGCCGCGACCTACCTGGTCGATGCCAAGCTCGATCTGGATGAAGCGCTCAAGTGGGAGAACAACTCCATTCAGAATGAAGATCGCTACGACAACGAGATGACGAAGTATCGCATTCTGAAAGCCATGGGCAAGACCACCGAGGCCGACGCGGCGAAGCAGAAAGCGCTGGGCATGGCCAACGCGCAGCAGCTCTACGGGTATGGCCGCCAGTTGCAACGCGAACAAAAGCCGGACGAGGCCTTCGCCATCTACAAAGAGGCGGCGCAAAAGTATCCCGACAACTGGCTCTCGCATGCAGGATTGGCAAGGATTGCGTGCGGGCAGGGCAACTATCCCGAAGCGACCAAGCAGATGGAGCTGGCCCTGGCCGGCGCTCCTGATGGCGCCAAGCAGGGCGTGGAAGGCCTGGTGAAGAAGCTCCAGGCGCAGCAGGACATCAACAAGTAGCCGATTACACCTTCCATTCTCAGGCGTCCGCCCAGGATAGTTTTTCCTGGGCGGATCTCTTGCTGACCGACTTGCGGGTTCGCCCTCCGGCGCCGGCGGCGCGCATGCTACAATTTCCCACCCAACATAAATAGAGAGCTGCGACTGCCAAGTTGCGTCGTCGCTTACGCTGCGCGTTGCGGTCCGGATGAAACAGGAGGACTGGTTCTACGTGAGGAATCTGGTTGGCCGTTGGCTTTGCTGGCTGGTGCTGAGTGGCTCCTTCGCTTTGGCGCAAGTTGCGGTCGCCACCTATCGCAATGACAATTACCGTTCAGGTGCGAATCCCCAGGAGACGATACTTACCCTCAACAACGTCTCAGTGCAGCAGTTCGGGCGTCTCGCCACATTTCCGGTGCTGGGTCAGGTTTACGCGCAGCCGCTGTACGTGCCGGGGGTCAGGATTGGGACTGCTAGCCACAACATGGTTGTCATCGCGACCGAGCACGACCAGGTGTATGCCTTCGATACCACCACCTACCAGCAGCTCTGGCACGCCAATCTTCTGAAGGCCCCGGATCGGAGGATCCTCGTCAGTCCGGTTTCCAACACCGACGTCTTCTGCACTGACCTTAGGCCGGAAATTGGAATTACCTCCACTCCGGTAATCGACGTTCCCAGCGCGACCCTCTACACCTTGGCAATAATGAAGTATTACGATAGGCACAACAACAGCACGACCTTTCACCAGTTCCTGCACGCCATCGATCTAACGACCGGCCGTGACAAGGTATTGCGGCATGAAGTTTCCGCGACCGCGCCCGGCAACGGAACCGGATCGGTGAGCGGAATACTGACCTTTGACCCGCTAATCGAGGGTCAGCGCGGCGGGCTCTTGCTTGTTAACGGAGAGGTTTACGTAGGCTGGGCGTCCTATTGCGATAACGGAAATTATCATGGGTGGCTGATGTCGTTTGATAAGACCACGCTCGCGGCGCACGATGTCTTTGTCGATACCCCCAACGGCTACGAAGGCGGATTCTGGGCCAGCGGCGCCGGGCCGGCGGCGGATCGCCGTGGAGCGATTTTCGTTCCCACCGGCAATGGCGACTTCGCTCCCGATTCCGGCGACTACGGCGACAGCATTCTGCGGCTGGAAGTCCAGTGCGGCCGGCAGGGCGCCAATCGGCCGTGCCGCCGCGGCCGGCTGGCCGTGGTTGACTACTTCACGCCCTGGGACCAGCAGACGCTGGACATGAACGACATCGATGTCGCCTCCGGCGGTCTGCTGTTGCTCCCCGACCAGCCCAGCTCGCGCTATCCACACCTGCTGGTGCAGGTGGGCAAAGAAGGAACCATCGATTTGGTCAATCGCGACAATATGGGGCACTGGCATGCCGGCGACGACAGTCAGATCGTGCAGACCCTGCCGTATGCCATCGGAGCAATGTGGGGTTCGCCGGCAGCCTGGAACAACTACGTGTACTTCGGCGGAGTAAACGACTATCTGAAGGCCTACACGTTTGATCCCCAAACGCAGCTGCTGTCGACCAGTCCGACCTCGCAGTCGCCAGCGCAATTTTATGCGCCGGCTCCCATGCCGGCGGTTTCGTCCAACGGAGTAAACAACGGCATCCTTTGGGCGCTGGAGAGCGACGGGGCGAATCAAGGGTATGCCGTGCTGCATGCCTTTCTGGCGACGAACCTGGCGATCGAACTCTACTATTCGGAGCAGAATCCCTCCCGCGATCGGGCCGGGCTGTCGGTTAAGTTCACGGTGCCTACCATTGCCGACGGCCATGTTTTTGTCGGCGGCCAGAACCAGGTCACGATGTACGGACTGCTCTTTGAACACGACGCGCAACGTTCGCCGAAGCGTATCGCCGGCTCGAATCGCCATGATGTCGTCGCCCGCCCGCATTGAGGCGGCTCGCGGGCTTCGCGGCCCATTTCCGTTGCGAGTTTCACTGCTCGCGGATAGGCTTAGGTGGCGGTTTTCCATCCATTTTAGAAGGGAAGTGCTGAACAGCATGACCATGCTGCATGCCAAGCGAGTTCTCCCGCTGACGATGAGCTGTCTGTTGCTGGCTGCGCTGGCGCCGGCGCAAACCCAGACCCAGACGCCGGAGCAACTGGCGTGGAGCATCCTGCAGTCGGGTGTCGCCGACAAGAGCAGTCAGGAACGGGTCTCCGCGGTTACAGCCCTGGCACTGATCACCGCCACTTCCAAGGCGGCGACCATGGCGGAGCAGGCACTGCAGGATCCGCAGTATACGGTGCGGGCGGCGGCCGCGACTACGCTCGGCACGATGAAGGCTGTGACCGCGATTCCCGCACTACAGCAGGCGCTGAAAGATACCGATCCTTCGGTGCTGATGGCGGCGGCAAAGTCGCTGGTCGAAATGAACAACGAGGACGGTTACGACGCCTATTACGCGGTTGCGGCAGGGCAGCAGAAGGGTGGGACAGGGCTGGTGGCTTCGGAGCAGAAGGAGTTGAATCAGCTGCTGCACAACCCTAAAGATCTAGCTGAGACGGCTTTTCAGCAGGGCATCGGATTTGTGCCCTTCGGCGGCTTGGGATTTGGCGCCTTCAAAGCAATCCATGATAGCGGCGCTAACGCAACGCTGGTGAAAGCGACGGCGATCAAGATGCTGGCCAAGGATCCCGATCCGCGCTCGGGGAAAGCGATCGTGGCAGCGACCTCGGATCAGCAGTGGGTCATTCGCGCGGCGGCTTACGACGCGCTGGCTCGCCGCGGCGAACGCTCGCTACTCCCGGATATAGGACTCGGGCTCACCGATCAGCAGGAGGTGGTGAAGCTGACGGCGGCGGCGGCGATCGCGCAACTATCCTCGCTGCCGAAATAGTGTGGCGCGCCGCGCCGGAGAAGGTGGCCGGGCTTCGGCCTTCTCCGCTTTACGCTGACCACCTGAGGGAATGGCACGAACACACGCCCTCCGCGAAAGGAACCGATTTCGTATTCCCGTCGCTTAAGGCCCTCGGGAGGAAACCCCTCTACGCGCCAACTTTCGTCGCTGACTATCTGCGGCCGGCGGCCGAGAGGGCGGGTGTCGCAATCCCCGATGGCCAGCGATTCGGGCTCCACAATCTCCGCCACTCCCTAAGCAATTGGCTGGTGAATAAGGCGAAAATCGAACCCAAGACGGTGCAGGGAATCTTGAGGCACTTCAAAATCCAAACCACGCTCGACCTCTACACGCAAGAGGACAGAGACGAAGCGCGTGCCGCGCAGGGACAGTTCCGCGACGCGCTCCTCACTTCGGAAGCAATCCAATGAACTGTGGGTTGATTTGTGGGTTGGGATTTTCGAGCCGTCACTCCGTAAACGCTTTGGAATGATGGCGGGGTCGACGGGACTCGAACCCGCGGCCTCTGCCGTGACAGGGCAGCGTTCTAACCAACTGAACTACGACCCCGCTATTGGTTGCAGCGGGCTAGCGGAAACCCGCGTCAATGCTGGCGATTCAACGCTTTCAACTTCGCCAGTTTCGTCCATTTCCACCGAATCTAACCGCTTTCGATGTTTTATGGACCGTATGGACAGCAAGGAAAACCGCCCAAACTTGCTCGGCAGCGGTACGAACGCCTAACCTCGGCCGAACGTCTTTGATTGTAACAGACAAGAGCCCCACATGCGGCCTTTGCGACGTGCGGCATCACTGAAATCAGCCAGCGTCCAGACTGCCGCAATAGAGATCGGGGCTCGGCCTTCACTGTCCATTCCTGTCCAAACGAGCAGATGTGATACGAAAGTGAGCACTAGAATCGCGCTCACCAAAATGACGAAGTAATGCGCAGGGGCACCTTGAGGTGGGCCGCTATTAAGCGGTGCGTCGCTTCTGCCCGTACTTGTCAATACCAAGCCGCCGGATCTTCGATTCCAGCGTCTGGCGCGGTATTCCGAGTTTCGCGGCCGCGCCGGAGGGCCCGGAGATCCGCCCTTGGGTCTCGGCAAGAGCTGCTTCGATCATTTCCACTTCACGATCTTCCAATGCCGAAAGCCCCTGTTTTGAGGATGATTCTTCAGATTCGCTTCTTACCCAGCTATCATCCATCTCCTGTAGTACCCGCAGGAGTGCAACCTGGGTCTCCATAGGCAGTTCGCCGATTTCATCCGGGAAGAGCGTATCGCCGTTAGCGGCTTCGAACCTTCCCACCCGCCGTTGCAATGCGCCGGTGGAGGCTCCCTTCTCGTGCCCGAAAAGCTCGGATGCGATCAACGATTGCGGAATCGCCGCACAGTTAACGCGAATGAAGGCTCGGTTCGCGCGTTTCGACCGCCGATGTAGTGCGCGCGCGCAACCAGCTCTTTTCCGGTTCCGGTCTCGCCCAGAATGAGTACTGTTGAACCTGAAGGGGCCACCTTCTCTACCTGCTTTAGCAGCTGTCGCACGGGTTTCGAAGAACCGACAATTTCCTCAAACATCGAAGCTCGATCGATTTCCTCTCGCAATACGAGGTTCTCGTTTCCGCAGCCGCTCTTCTGTCCAAGTCCCGGGCCACTCGAACTGTGATTGGTGATGTGCTACTCAGTATTTAACGCCGCTTCGAAACTGACGCTACTAGGGAAATCTCTAGTGATCTGAAAGTAGAACCGGCGTGCGGTCAGGTCGAGAGTCCGCTACTAGGTAAATCCCTAGGTGCGAAGTGCAGGGATGGTTGCTAGCATCCGTTCTGGATCCGATTAGCCAGAGTCAAGACGGTCGCAGGAGGAAGCCGTGACCCGGAGCTCCAAGCCTCAGCCGCTTTTCGCGGAATGGCTCTTCAGCTACCAGAAAGAGTGGCTGCGCCCTGACATCCTCGCGGGCCTAACCGCCGCCGCGGTCGTCATTCCGAAGGCGATGGCGTATGCCACGATTGCCGGGCTGCCCGTGCAGGTAGGTCTCTATACGGCGTTTCTGCCTATGGTGATTTATGCGGTGCTCGGCACTTCGCGGCCGCTTAGCGTAAGCACCACTACCACGCTGGCTATCCTGACAGCCGCTGAACTCGGGGAAGTCGTGCCGAATGGAGATCCGGCGTCATTGCTTCGCGCTTCGGCAATGTTGACGCTGCTGGTCGGCGCGATCCTCGTGCTGGCTTCCTTGCTACGTTTGGGCTTCATCGCGAATTTCATCTCGGAGCCCGTGCTGATCGGCTTCAAAGCCGGAATCGGCGTGGTCATTGTGCTGGACCAAGTGCCCAAGATCCTCGGCGTTCACTTCGCGAAGGGAACTTTCGTTCAAAATCTTTTAGCGACGGTTCGCAACATCCCGCACACCTCCTGGCCCACGCTCGCGGTCGGTGTGGTGATGATCGTGCTCCTGGTCGGGACGGAACGTCTGCTGCCACGCGCACCCGCGCCTCTCATTGCTGTAGCTGCCGGAATTGCCGGGGCATTTCTGCTGGGACTGAAAGCGCACGGCGTGGAGCTGGTCGGCCTTGTGCCTCGCGGTCTGCCTTCGTTCAGGCTTCCCGACCTTACGCTGGCCGCGCGACTCTGGCCTGGGGCTTTGGGCATCGCGTTGATGAGTTTCACGGAGACGATTGCAGCCGGCAGAGCATTCGTCAGCTCTGAAGAGAATCCGCCGAAAGCAAATCAGGAATTGTTGGCAACCGGACTCGCCAATGCCGGCGGCGCATTTCTTGGGGCCATGCCTGCAGGTGGCGGGACCTCTCAAACCGCGGTGAACCGCTTGGCCGGGGCGTGCACACAATTGGCAGAGCTGGTTACAGCCGGCATTGCCCTGGTCACCATGCTCTTTCTGGCCCCGCTCATTGCCCTCATGCCGCAGGCGACACTGGCGGCAGTTGTCATCGTGTACTCGTTGGGACTGATTCAGCCGGAGGAATTCAAGGAAGTTCTCAGGATCAGGCGAACGGAATTTCTCTGGGCTCTCACCGCCTTCGCGGGTGTAATGCTGCTGGGGACCTTGCGAGGCATCGTGGTCGCCATCGTGGTTTCGCTTCTGATGCTCGCCCATCAGGGCGCGGATCCGCCGGTCTATGCGCTCGGACGTAAACCCGGAACGAACGTCTTCCGCCCGCTCTCCGAAGAACATCCCGAGGACGAGACCTTCCCCGGTCTTCTACTGCTGCGGCTGGATGGCCGCTTCTTCTTCGGCAACGCTGAGCACATTGGACACAAGATGAAGCCGTTGGTCGAAGTTGCGAAGCCAAAGGTGATCGCCCTCGATCTCAGCGGCGTCCCCGACCTGGAATACACGGCCCTGAGAATGCTTACGCAGGCTGAGAAGCGACAACAGGAGCGCGGCGTGTCACTGTGGATTATTGGGCTCAATCCTGAGGTGCTGCGAATGGTTCAGCGCTCTCCCTTGGGAGCAACACTTGGACGTGAGGCAATGCACTTCAACCTGGAGACCGCCGTAGCAAGGTACAAGGAGATCTCCGGCTGTTAGGCCACCGCAGGAAGCTAAAGTCTGATCTCCCTCCAACGTCCTCGGCCAGCGCTCGGTCGCCATCAGCTCCCACCGCCACGCGCAGCGAGGGCTACCGTTCCCGCGCGCACCGCGATGGCTATGATGATGCCGCTCAACAGCAATCCCAGGAAGGCGATAAGGATGGCGCAAATTCTAGAGAGGTTCTTTGTAGGCTTGATGTCGCCATACCCGACGGTTGTCGCTGTGATGAATGACCAGTAGAAGCTGTCGGCCCGCGACCAGCCTTCGCTCTTGCCGATGAGTTGGCCCAACGTCACGATTACGGCTGCCAGGCTAAACAGCAGGGGGAAAGTAAGCCACAGCCCGGCGCCGAACTCTTTCAGGAATGTGATCGTCAAGCCTACAGACATAAAGGTCGTCCTTCCTCTCGTAAGAGTGCCAAAACTCTACAGACCAACCAGCGGACGAAGTGCCAGCGCTATAACGATCGCGCTGACCACGGTGACCATCCCCGGCAACATGAAGCTGTGGTTCAGCAGGTACTTTCCGATTTTTGTCGTTCCGGTCTGATCAAAAGACACCGCAGCCAACAGCGTTCCATAGGTCGGCAGAAAGAAAACGCTGTTTGCGGCCAGATAAAACGCGATCAGATGCGATGATTGCAGACCCAGAGCCAAGCCCAGCGGCATAAGAATGACGACAGTTGCCGCGGCGCTGAATAGCAAGTTGGACAGGATAAACAGTCCGGCCGCGAACATCCATGGATAATGCCGAATCAGTTCCGAGATGCCACCCACAATAGCAGGACGATTACCCTCAAAGAAGGAGGATCCCAGCCATGAGACGCCGACGATCGATATGACGGCGATAATCCCTCCGCGCATGATACTTCCTTTCAGAGCGGCATCGGGTGAGGCTTTGAACGCAATCATCGAAATCCCAGCGGTCGCAATCATGATGATCATGATTACGGCGCTCATGCTTACCTGGTCGCTGTCGACGATGCCGTCGGTCACAGTCTGATACACGGGGCGAAGCTGGGGAAGGATTCCGATCACGACGACTAGGACGATTGCGAGTAGGAAAAAAATCGTCGAGCCTCGTGCGTTGAACAGCTCTCTACCTTGCAAAACCGGAGCAGCCTGCGGAGGCTTTACCTGCCCCGTTACCAGGCGCCGCTGATATTCAGGGTCATCGCTCAGCGGCTTTCCCCGCCACGCCACCGAGGCCGCGCCAATCAAGACAGCAATAAACGTTGCCGGAACTGTGACGGCCATCAGCCGAGGAAGCGACACATTCCGATCGGCAAGAAGTCCTATCATTGCCACCGTGGCCGCCGAGATTGGCGACGCAACAACTCCCTGAAAGCCGGCGATGACACTGATAGACATTGGCCGCTCAGGACGAACATTCGCCTTTCGCGACACTTCGGCAATCACAGGAAGAAGCGCATAAATGACGTGAGTGGTGCCCGACCCAAGCACCAAGAGGTATGTGACCACAGGAGCAACGAAAGTAATATAGCGCGGGTGCTTGCGCATCACCTTTTCGGCGATACCGACGATGTAATCCAATCCACCCGCAGCCTGCATGGTGGCCAGGGCGGTTATCACCGCGATGATCATTCCGATGACGACCTGCGGCGGCCCTCCCGGCGGTTCTTTGAAAGCAAAAACCAGAAGAACCAATCCCACTCCGGAGACTGTGCCCAGCGCAATGCCTCCCAAGCGCGCTCCGACCAAAATGCAGATCAGGAGAATACACAGTTCAATCCAGATCATAATTTGCTACCTTTGGGAAGCTCTGATTAAGTCCGGGTTCTGGAAGGGCACGGCTTCAGCCGTGCCGCAGCTCTCGCAAAATCAACGGGGCTTTAGCCCCAGCGGCAAGTTCGGAAAGTTAATCAGAGTTTCCTTTGCGCAACGGCGATCAGCGCAGACGATCTTTGTTAGTACGTCAGAAATAATTGCTGTATTTCGCTGGTACTGCGTGGCTTCAATAACGCCAGCATCAAGAGGATTCTTGCCTTCTGAGGATTCAGTTCGTCGGAGGCGACAAAGCCCATCCCGTCGTCATTGACTTCGACGTTCCGCCCGACAGCGCCTGTGGGGACTCGGCTGCTTCTCACGATGACGACGCCCTTCTTCGCAGCCCGCTCCGCAGCTTCGAGCGAATCTTTATTCATGTTGCCGTTGCCCACCCCGGCAATAACGATGCCCGCAGCTCCATTAGCCACGGCCGCGTCAATTAAGTCCGGCGACATGTCGGCGCAGCCGTAGATGATGTCCACGCGCGGAAACCTGGTTACGCTCGTCACATCGAATTCGCTGCCGGTCGTGTGTTTCCATTCCGGGTTGTTGTAGTAGTCGTTCTTGCCGTAGGCGGAGACTCCGACCAGTCCCCGGAGCGGCGACATGAATGTCTGGACTGCAGTCGTGCTGGTTTTGGTAAGGGAATGCGCCCCTTCAATCCAGTCGTTCATCACGACGAGCACGCCACGACCTCTTGCGTTGGGGTCGGCAGCGACGGCGACGGCTTCGTAAAGATTCAGTGGCCCATCGGCGCTTACCGCCGTTGAGGGTCGCATCGAGCCAACGAGCACGACGGGCTTATCGCTTTTCACCACCAGGTTGAGGAAGAACGCAGTCTCTTCCATCGTGTCGGTTCCGTGAGTGACCACCACGCCATTAACATCCGGCTGTGCCAGCAGCTCATTGATGCGCTTGGCGAGCGTCAACATGATGTTGAACGACATGTCCTGTGAGCCGACATTGGAAATCTGCTCGCCGCGAATGTTCGCGAGATCTTTGATGCCGGGAACCGCTGCGATCATCGCGTCGATGGTTACGGCGCCCGACGTGTAACCAGCCTGCGTTCCTGTGGCCGCGGCTCCGGCAATCGTGCCGCCGGTCGCGAGGATGACGATGTTGGGCTTCTTCTGCTGGGCCGCAGAAGCTAACGCAGACAGCAACACCGCGAGGGCAAGAAACTTGAATACGGTTTTATGATTCGTCATGGCTGCGCCTTCCTCCGCCCGGCTTACTTGTTGGACGGGTACTTGCTCGTGTCCAGGCCGGTCAGCTTTACGGGATCGAGCAGTTCATTGATCTGCTGTTCGGTCAGAATGTGTTTTTCGCGAATGATTTCGAGGATGCCCTTGTTGCTGGCATAGGCCTCGGCTGCGAGCTCAGTCGCCTTCTCATAGCCGATGATCGGATTCAGGGCTGTAACGATACCGACCGTCGTCTCCAGGTAGTGCTGCAACATCTTTTCGTTCACGGTGATTCCATCGACGCATTTGCTGCGTAAGGCGATGGAGGCGCGATAGAGAAGATGCTGCGACTCCAGTATCGCCAGCCCCTCGATCGGCTCGTAGGCATTGAGTTGCAGCTGCCCATGGTCCGCGGCCAGGTTCACCGCGTAGTCATTACTCATCACGCGGAAGGCGATTACATTCACCAACTCGGGGATCACGGGATTGACCTTGCCCGGCATGATGGAAGAGCCAGGTTGTACTGGAGGCAAGTTAATCTCGGCCAATCCGGCGCGAGGACCAGAGGCCAGAAGAATCAGATCACTGGCGATTTTCGAGAGCTTTACGGCCACACTACGCAGCGCGGCGGAATAAACCACGAAACCTTGTTGGTCCCAGGTGGCAGCAACCAAGTCGGACGCCGGAACGATCGGCTTGCCCGTCAACTCCGCAAGATGTGCTGCGCATTTCTCGCTGTATCCCTTCGGGGCATTGAGCCCGGTTCCGATGGCGGTTGCGCCCATGTTGACGGTGTAGAGATACTTCTCCGAGTCGCGCAGCAGTTGAATCTCGCCTTCCAGCGAATCCCCAAACGCGTAGAATTCCTGTCCCACCGTCATGGGCACTGCGTCCTGCATCTCGGTGCGGCCCATCTTCACCATGCGGAGATAGGCATCGCCCTTAGTCCGAAACGATGCGGCCAGCTTCTCCAGTTCGCCGATCAGCTTTTCGTTGCGCAGGAGAATGGCCACTTTGATGGCGGTGGGATACGCGTCGTTCGTGGACTGCGACATGTTAAGGTCGTCATGCGGATCGATGAACTGGTACTCGCCCTTCTGATGGCCGGAGAGCTCCAGCGCAACATTGGCTAGCACCTCATTGGCATTCATGTTTGACGATGTCCCAGCGCCGCCTTGAAACCAGTCCACGACAAACTGGTCGTGATACTTGCCGGCAAGGACAGCCTGGCAAGCCTTGTTGATGGCGGCTAGCTTTTCCGGCGACATCGCGCCGACATCGGTGTTGGCCTGGGCGGCCGCGAGCTTCACGATCGCCCACGCCTCTACGAATCCGGGGTAGTGGTTGATCTCAATGTCGGAGATCTGAAAGTTCTCTAGCGCGCGTGCGGTTTGCACGCCATAGTAGGCGCTGGCCGGCACTTCCTTCTGTCCAAGAAGGTCTTTCTCGACGCGCACTTCCTGGCTGTTCGCCGCTGAGTTGAGGAAGCTGATGACAAGTGCTCCGAGAATGATCGCGAGACGTCTCATACTGCCTCCAAGAAACCTTCGTGCGAGCTCTACTTCAGCCCCACCGATCCAGGGGAGAAGACGTTGTAGTTCAGCTGATTCGCTACGTACTCAATGACTTTTCGCGCTTTCACACTGTTTCCGGCATCATCGAGCCGTGGCGAGAACACCGCAATCGCACCCTTGCCCGGCGCTACGGCCACGATGCCGCCTCCGACTCCACTCTTCGCCGGCAGACCCACATGCCAGGCCCAGCTTCCCGAGGCGTCATACAGGCCAGCCATGGTCATGGCCGAGAGAATGTAGGGGATATCTTCGCGGGGGATGACCTGCTCTCCCGTAGCTGGGTTCATGCCGTTATTCGCCAGCGTCGCGCCCATGCGAGCAAGCTGCACTGCATTCACGCCGACGGAGCATTGCTTGGTGTAGATATCGACAGCTTCGAAGGGATCAGAGTAAATCCGCTCGTATTTGGCCAGTAGCATGGCGAGCGCTTTATTTCCGGCATTGGTCGCAGCTTCGGACTTGTATACTTCATCGATCAGCTTCAACTTCTCCCCTGCAGCCTTGCCGTAGAAGGCGAGAATCGAGTTCCACTTATCGTCCTCATTTTTGCCATTGATGAGACTGGTTGTGGCTATGGCGCCCGCATTCACGAAGGGATTACCAGTGTGTGTCGGCATATCGACAACCGCATTTACTGAATTGAATGCCCGCCCTGTTGGCTCAGAGCCGATGCGCTGAAATGTCTTATCAGGACCAAGCTCCTCCATCGCCAACGCCAAAGTGAAGACCTTCGAAATCGACTGGATAGAGAAGGAGTAATTCACGTCACCCATGGTCAGGACCTGGTCGTCCGTAGTGACAATGGCAACTCCAAACAGCTTCGGGTCAACCTGAGCGAGATAGGGAATATAGTCGGCATTCTTGCCGGTGGTGTCGCTCTTGAACTTTTCGAAGGCCTCGTGAACGATGGTTTCGACTTGCTGACGGGTGGGAGCTACAGGGCTTTTGGACTGCGCCAGAGAAACAGCTGGACCCAAGGTGGCTGCCAGCAGGATGACGGCAAGAACTCTCATGCAAAGTCGCTTGTGGTACATGGCATCCTTTCGAAAAACTGCGATCAAATGGTGTACAAACTAACGATCAAAGCCGAATGCCTTGGCCCAGTCGTAGCGGACCGAAAACTGGAGACGATAGTCGTTTGTGTTGAACCCGTCTGCGAAGTTCACCCGCCTGCCAAACTGGAATTCCGTTCCCACCATCATTTGTTTCACCGGATAGAACAGAAGATTGCCAACCGCGTAATGTCCCTGATGAAACGCTGATGGAAGATCGCCATTGGCATTTTGTATGTCCACCATCGAATAGCCGGCTGAGCTACTGAACCGGGGACTCCAGTTATGGTCGACAAAAGACACGATGCCCAACACCGGAAGCGCGATACCTTTAACAGGATTCGCGGGGTTTCCGGTTTTCTGAATACCGACGTCGACGGGTGCATCGTTCATATAGTTTTCAATTCCCTGGCCGTAGACCACCTGGAGCTTGGCAACGTCCCGGGAGGTGAACTTGATATTGGAGCTCACGTTGACGCCCCCGCCGTACACCGTGTTACCGAGGTTCGGCGGCATGGGATTGGTGTCCACCCAGCTGATCTTGCGGAAAATGCCGGCGATTTGCAGGTAAGCCTTTTCCCCAATGAACCGCACCTGCCCGGAGATATCGGGCGCGGTGAATTGCGGCTTCACGTTCTGCAGCTCGATGAAGTCGCTGTAAGAGCCTTGGTCCGCGGTAGCGCCGGGACGTTCTGCCGCGATGGTTACCTGAGTTTTGTTGCCCCGCAGCGGCATCCAGCGGACCTGCACATTGCGGTAAAAGACCATGCCGTTCGGACCCCAGTATTCAATCGTGTTGGGGAAGACGTCGATGTCCATGAAGGGACTCCACGTTTGTCCCGCACCGAATGCGCCCAGTTCGCCATAGGCATGACGAAGTCGGAACGTGGTCTGTCCCGCATCCACGCCCGTCCCATACAACTCAAATTCAAATCGGGTATTGAGATCGCCCAGCGGCGTGGGAGTGGATGTCTTTACGCCGAACCTTGTCTGCCGAACGCCAAACCAGACCTTTCCATCAGGCCCAAACTCTCCAGGCGACGAATTCAACTTGCTGGGCCGCTCGACGTCAAACCAATCCGGATTGTTGGTTGCGAAGTCATAACCAGAGTCGAGCATGACAAAACCATAGAGATCGAGCGTCGTACCGCGCTCGGCAGGGAGAGGAGGATTCCCGACTTCTTCAATCGGCGTATGCGCTGACGCCTCCTGATTCACAACCTCCTGTAAAGCTTCTTCGCTCTTGGTTGGCGGAGCCGGCGGTTTCTGCGGCTGCTGCTGCATCGAGCTGATCTGCTGTTTCAGCTCTTGCATCTGTTTCTCCATCTGCTCAAGCTTCATTTGCATTTGCTGCAACTGTGTGCCTTGGTCGGCTTGCGCTTTGGCAGGAGGCGCGTAAGCCGTGAACAGCATCACCACCGCCAGCACCAAGGCGGCCAATTTTCTCCGGTCACGTCTCAGTAAGTCAGTCATAGGTGGCGCTCCTTGCGATGGTGGCAGTTGATGATCGGCCGAGTTGAATACACAGTTGCGGAAGCGCATTCATGCGGCAGAGGGCACTAACCTTGCGGAGCAAACAACGTCCAACTGCTTGTTTGACGTCTCGCTGATTTCTTAGAACAAGGCATGTCAATCGGCAACTAGGGAAATCCCTAGTTATGGGTGCCACAGAATCCCGCTTACGCTACAGTGTCATCAGCAGCAATCTTTATGACGGTTGCCGAATTCTGTTGCGGAGACGCGATTGAACTTAAGGAGAACTTCATGGCGCGCCGTAGGTGGATGCTTGTTTCGAAATCTTGCAATCGGATGTTCTGCCGAATCCTTCGGTGCTCTGCCCTACTTGCGTTTGCGTGTTTGATCGGCTCTTACGCAGGCTTCGCGCAGAAGCTGCCCGACGCCCCCAGCGCGCAGAAAACAAAGCAGGCTGCCTCCAAGTCCGCGGCGGAGCAAGGCTGGCCGCGCACATTCAACAGCGGAGCGGATACCTTCACGATTTATCAGCCTCAGGTCGACAAATGGGATGGTGATCGGCTGTATCTTTACGCCGCGGTTGAAGCACGGAATCAGGCCGGGAAATCGTCGAGCTATGGGGTGATCTGGTTTGATGCGCGGGCAGAGATCGACAAGATCAATCGTACTGTTACGCTCGATCAGGTGCAGCTCACAAAGGTGAACTTTCCTGCCGAACCAGCCAAAGACGCCGAACTGACCAAGCTGCTTGAGCCCAAGTTGCCGAGCGTGACCAAGGTTGTTTCGCTGGATCGGCTCATCTCCGCAACGGAAGCCGACGGCGAGGCCATCAAGACGGTCGAGGTAAAGAACGATCCTCCTGCGATCATCTTCTCGACCAAGCAGGCGGTGCTTGTCCTGATCGATGGACCAGCCCAGCTGCGCGAAATCGAAGGCACAAATCTACAGCGCGTGATCAACACCCGCGCGATCCTGCTGTTTGAGAATGACAAGAAGCTGTACTACCTGCGCGTATCCGACTGGTGGTTGCAGGCTTCGAGTCTGGAAGGGCCGTGGACCTATGCAAAGAAACTGCCTGACGACATGAAGAAAGCCGAGGAATACATCGTCAGCAAGGGAGGCGGAGAGACGCTGCAAACCGGTTCTTCCTCAACATCTTCCGCGCAGTCTTCGGGACAAGGAGTCGCGCGTCAGCCCTCGCTGAAAGAAGCCGGCAAGAACGCCGAGATCCCTGTAGTCTATGTTGCGTTCGGTCCAACGGAGTTGCTGGAGACCCGGGGAGATCCCGTTTTCAAACTCATCCCCGGAACTGACCTGGAATACGCCGAGAACACCAACGGCGACTTCTTCCGTTTCAACGGCCAGTATTACGTTCTGATCTCCGGCCGCTGGTTCAGGGGGGCGTCTTGGCAAGGTCCGTGGACCTTCGTAAGCGCGGCTGATATGCCGCCCGATTTCGCGAAGATTCCGGAGAACAGTCCGAAGGCTTCAGTGCTCGCGTCTGTTCCCGGTACTCCGCAAGCGCAAGAGGGCTTAATTGCTAACTCGGTTCCGCAGACGGCGGCTATAACCCGCTCTGAAGCGAAACTAACGGTGGTGTATGACGGCACGCCAGCCTTCGAGCCGATCGAAGGCACCTCGCTGACTTACGCGACGAACACGTCAGCGCCCGTGCTTAAAGTTCCTGCAGGCGATTATTACACCGTAGAAGCAGGGGTGTGGTTTAAGGCTGCGACTCCACAAGGACCTTGGCAGGTCGCGGACACCGTGCCGCCTGTGATTTACACCATCCCGCCAAGCTCACCCATCTATTACGTGACGTATGTGAAAGTCTACAACTCCACGCCTGACGTGGTGTATGTCGGCTACACACCCGGTTATTACGGGACAGTTGTTTCGGCGAGTACGAACACCGTCGTTTATGGGACAGGATGGTATTACCCGCCGTACATCACTGCCACCACGTGGTATGGCTGGCCTTACACCTACGGCGTGGGAGCCGGATTTACCTGGTCGGATGCCACAGGTTGGAGTTTCGGCTTCGGCTACGGCTACGCTTACTACCCCTGGTATTACCCGTGGTGGGGCCCTTGGGGGTATTACGGGTACGGTTGGTATCCGTATTACGGTTGGGGTGCGTGGGGCGGAGCGGCTGTGGCTAACGTGTACGGCGTCTGGGGCAACACCGCCTATTCTCGCACCGGTGCCGCGTGGGCTAATCCCTATACCGGCAACTACGGCGCTGCAACGCGCGGCTCTTACTACAACACGCAAACCGGCAGGAGCACAGTCGCTGGTCGTGGATATAACACCAATATCTACACCGGTAACACCGCGGGATATCGGGGCGCCGCTACCTATAACCCGAACACCGGCATCGTAGCCGGCGGAGGAGCCGGTTATGCCGGCAACATCTACACAGGCCAAGGCACGGCCGGACGCGGTGGCTTCGCCTACAACACGAACACCGGTGCCGGGGTCGCCGCCGGCAAGAACAATGTCTACGCCGGCAAAGATGGCACCGTGTATCGCTATAACCGGCAGAGCGGCGACTGGTCCTCGAACAGCGGCAGCGGTTGGCAGTCAACCAGTAAGCCCGACGCCAATCTCCAACGCCAGCAGCAGATGCGCAATCAAGGCGCGCAACGCAGCCAGAATTTCAACGCGACGCGCGGCAGCTACGGTGGAAGAACGGGTGGAGGGATGAGGATGGGTGGAGGGCGGCGGCGCTAGCCTCAACGAAGCGTTAGCCAATACGTCAGGTTTTCGTTTCGAGCCAGTTGAGCGGGATCAAGCTCCTTTTGAGAAACCCGCTCCTGCGGTGCGCGCTTGCTTTTCCTTGCGAACAAAATAAAAGTACGCGCCGACGCTTACAAAGTTCACCAGCACCGCGATCACGTTCCAAACCACGACAGGCCGCGAGTTGATCAACAAACCGTAGTACACCCAAAGGATTTGAAACGCGCCCATAATCGCTGCCATTCTCGGGTTCATTCCGGCGCTCGACCGGCGCCGCAGCATCGCGATCAAGTCAGGGAGTGCAGCGAAGGTCGTTCCGAATCCGGCGACCAGGCCAAGGATCTCGGAGCGCTTAAAGCTGGGAAAAAGCAGGCTCCGGCTGTCATGTGGAATGAGGTCTGAAGTCTCCGGCCCCAGAGCGTGCGAGGCAGCGATAAGGACCATAATTACGGCAGCCGGCATCAGTCTGTTGTACTGTTTCATACACCCCTCAACTCAACTCTGATTTTCAACCCTGACGAGGGCATGGGGAAAGCGCGACGGGACGGACGGCATTGCGGCATATCACACCAGAAATTGAACCGCGCGAATTCGGGGTTCGAAAGCCAATCCTAGATCGGCTGACCGGATGACGCAACTCGGGGAAACCCCAATCTTCCGAGGCGATGCACACCGCCGTCCGGTCTGCGATTGAAGGTTGTACTTGGCTGCTTCAAGTCCTATGATTGCAATAGCCGCCCAGGTCAACATACTGAACTTAGCGCTGCTTCGCGAGTTGCGCGTTCCGGCAGCTCCAACTTCTCGCCAGAAAGCATTAGCTCGTATGCGAGGGATTTTCGGTCCACGCCGATTGCATGTAGGCTGGGTTGCGGCCCAAGCGATCTCCTTCGCACTCCTGTTGCCCTTGGTGTCGGCTGGTGCCTCAACTTCCGCGCCCAGAAAGAACGTCCTTATCATCACTGAAGTTGGGAACACTCATCGGGCGGCCACTTTGATCACAGAGTCACTGCTGGCGTCACTTTCGACGAACCAGGAATATCGAGTCGAGCTGTATCAAGAGAACCTCGACACTCGAGATTTTGCAGACGAGGCCTCGCACCAGAGGGTAGAGAGCTGGATGGTTGAGAAATACCGAGGACGCACGATCGATGTGATCGTGGCCATGGGATCGAGACCAATCAAGTTCACGTCCCATTTCGCCAGTACCTTCTTCCCCGATGTCCCGGTGGTTTTTGGCGGTGGCACTGAGGAGCAGGTTGGAAATCTTCCACTGAGCTCTCGTTTTACGGGTTCGTGGATGAAGATCGAGGCCGGAAAAACTCTAGATGCCGCGCTCAAGCTGGTTCCCCAGACTCGTCACGTGGTGATTGTGAGCGGGAATTCAGCCTACGACAAGAGTGTCAACGCCGACGTGCGGGCAAGTTTTCTTTCACATCCGGCGACGGTGGACATCACTTATCTAACAGGTCTCACGATGGCTGACTTGCTGGAACGTGTGCGGCATCTGCCACGCCGTACGGTCATTTTGTATGCCTCGTTTTTCCGCGACGCAACCGGCAATGAGTTCGTGAATGCGACCACTGCGCTTCCGATGATCTCGGAAGCCGCAAATGCTCCGGTGTTCGGCATTGCCGATACATACTTGGGACATGGAATCGTGGGCGGCTGTGTCCTCGATTTCGCGGAACAAGGGACAATCGCTTCCAAGATCGTTCTCGAGATTCTCAGAGGAAAGAATCCCCGTGATATCCCCATCCAGATCAGCCCCAGCGTGTACATGTTTGATTGGAAGCAGCTGAAGCGCTGGGGCCTGTCGGAGCGCAATCTTCCGCCCAGCAGCATTGTGCTTTTTCGCGAAGCCAGCCTGTGGCAGCGGGCCAGATGGATCATAGTCACCTCTGCACTTGTCATCCTGAGCCTCGCTTCTTTGACTGCCTACCTGCTCTTTAACCTCAGGCAGCTCAGGCTGGCAAGGGACGAGCAATTCCGGCTCAGTGGCATGTTGATCAATGCTCAGGAGGAAGAGCGCAAGCGCCTTGCATCCGAGTTGCATGACGATTTCAGCCAGCGGCTAGCGCTGTTGTCGCTGGGTCTGGAAACTGCTGCCGAGTTGGTGCCGCCATCTGCTCAGGAGGCCAACGAGCAGTTGCACGAGTTGATTGACTCGGCGAGCGAGTTGGGCGCGGACCTTCATACCCTTTCGCATCGCTTGCACTCTGCAACCCTGGAGAGGCTGGGACTGGTTCCCGGGATCGGGGCGTTCTGCAAGGAATTCTCCGCGCAGCAGGGTTTCCACGTTGTCTTCACCCACGATGATGGGCGGCCGCAAGTTTCTCCCGACGTCGCCCTGTGCCTATTTCGTATCGTGCAGGAGGGTCTGCGTAACGTTAAGAAGCACAGTAATGCTTTACAAGCGCGGGTCGCTTTGGATTATGTTGATGAAGATCTTCACCTGTCCATCTCCGACGAAGGCACCGGCTTTGATGTGCAGGATGCCGCGCAACGACAAGGCCTCGGCCTCTTCAGCATGGAGGAGCGCGCGCGGCTAATCGGCGCTCGCTTCAAGATCCATTCCGAACCGCAGAAGGGGACCCATATCGATGTCTGGGTGCGGCAGGAACAACAGGCTAAGACCGAATCACCCAAGGTAAACGCTCAGCCTGTTGGGCGCGAAAGCCCCCACGAATTATTGGAGAACGGTCAATGCCAGACCTCCGTCCACAAGTCCTGATTGCCGACGATCACGCCATCTTTGCGGAGGCGCTTCGGCTCTTTCTGGAAAAAAGCTACCGAGTTGTTGCAACTGTTTCTGACGGCCGGGCCCTTATTTCCGCAGCCTGCAAACTCACTCCTGACGTCATTGTGGTGGATATCGGCATGCCGCTGCTAAACGGTCTGGATGCGGCACAGCGGATTCGCGAGCAGTTGCCGAAGGTGAAACTTGTTTTCTTGACTATGCAGGACGATCCCAATCTTGCGGCTGCTGCGCTGGAGTTAGGATCGGTAGCCTTTGTTCTTAAGCATTCGGCCGGCTCTGAGCTGCTGAGCGCAATCGAGCAGGTCCTTCATGGGAAGAATTACTTGACGCCGAAGCTCAGATCAGAGGACTGGGTGATTATGAAGCGAAGGGCAAAACAGTTCTCGAAAGATCTGACGGCTCGTCAGCGCGAGATCGTGCAGTTGTGGGCCGAGGGTCACTCTCTTAAGCAGATCGGCGCACATTTGAACTTGAGTGAGAAGACGGTCGAATTCCATAAACACCACATTATGGAGGTCTACAATTTGAAGAGCAACGCCGATTTGGTGCTTTTCGCTTTGAAGCAAGGCCTCATCCTGCTTGATCGACCAATCCAGAAATCCAAATCCCCCAAATACCTCTAGTTTCTCCCACATTCGTAGTGAATAACCTTTGCCTGGAACTAGGGATTTCCCCAGTTGTACCATTGGTCGGGCCGCACCTAAGCTGAAGCAGGCAAAAAGCGAATCGTTTCGCCGGCTCACTTTCTGAGGAGCAACACAGTGGCTGTTGACCAGGCTGCGTCCACGAGAGCAATCGTGAACCGGGCTGTCGAGGTGTCGATCCATGTCGGCCTGCTCATTCTGCTGGCCGCAGCCTGCATGGCAATCCTGTACCCGTTTATTCCTCTCGTCGCCTGGGGGATCATTATCGCGGTGGCGGCATACCCAGGGTTTAAGAAGTTGGTACGATTGCTCGGTGACCGGGGGACCCTGGCGGCCATCCTCTTCACGCTGGTTTTGCTGGCGGTCGTGATTGTTCCCGCAGTTCTGCTGGGACAAAGCCTGGTGCAAGGCGCGCAGGCTGCTGCAGCAAAGTTCAAGTCCGGAGTGCCGATCATCCCACCGCCTCCGGACACCGTTGCAACCTGGCCATTCATCGGCCCGCCCTTGAAGGGCTTGTGGACTCTGGCTTCCAAGGACCTGAGCGAAGCCATCAGGAAGGTCGGTCCGCAGATCAAAGCCGCCCTTCCCGGAGTGCTGTCGGCTTCTGCGGGCTTCGGCCTCACGGTATTGCAACTCCTGCTCTCCATCATCGTTTCGGGGGTCCTGCTGGCGAACGCACAGGGCGCTTATGAAGTGGCACGAGCACTGGCCCATCGCCTGTTCGGCGAAAAGGGGCCCGAGTTTCAGGAACTGGTGGGTAAGACGATACGCAGCATTACCTTTGGCATTTTGGGCGTCGCACTCATCCAATCTGTGTTCGCGGCGCTGGGTTTCTTTGTGGTGGGATTGCCCGCGGCAAGCTTGTGGTCTGTAATCTTCGTGTTTGCCGCCGTGCTGCAGGCGGGAGGATTGATCCTCATTCCCGCGGTGATTTACGTATTCGCGGTCGCCGGCACCACCAAAGCAGTGATTTTCCTGGTCTGGTGCGTTCTTGTCGGCCTGCTCGACAACATACTCAAGCCGCTGCTGCTCGGGCGAGGAGTTGCAGTTCCCATGGCCGTCATCTTTCTTGGCGCGTTCGGCGGATTCTTTGCCATGGGCATTATCGGTCTCTTCATCGGCGCAGTAGTGTTGTCGGTGGGATACAAGTTGTTCCTCGCGTGGCTGGGAGAAGAAGAGATCGCCGAACAAGCGTCCGCATAGTTTCAGAAACACTCAGCGGCCAGGAGATGAGGGAGGAAGATGAGCGCCTCGTCTTCCGTTCACGTCGCCGTCAAGCGGCCTGGCGCTCCCGTTGCGACAGCAAACTAGGGGTTTCCCTAGTTGTCCGAATCGCCCGCTGTCACTACGATCTGTCTGCGAGACCTGCTTTGAGACTTGGGAAACTGGTCAGACGGTTAGAGTCAGTTCCCTCGCGTAGTATTCACCGATGATGGCTCCTGTCAAGGCTGCGTTAGAAGACTACTTGACAGACATTGTCCTCGATTCATCGCGCCTGGCGAGCTATGAACGAACCTCCACCCCTGATCCGTCCCCGTATATTGCTGGCCGATGATCACCAGGTCCTGCTGCAACGGGTAGTCAGACTGTTGCGGGCAGCTTTCGAGGTCGTTGGAACGACAGACAACGGACGACAAATGATCGCTGAGGCGATGCGCCTGCGCCCGGATGTGATCGTAGCGGACATTTCCATGCCTGACCTGAGCGGGATCGAAGCGGCCCGCCAGTTGCGTCGGATGGGAAGTACGGCGAGGATCGTATTCCTCACCGTCCATGCGGAAGATGAATTTGTGAGCGCCTGTTTAGGCGAGGGGGCGCTGGGCTATGTCATCAAGGCCCACATGAAGACCGACCTGATTCCAGCAATCAACGCTGCGCTTTGCGGCCAGTCTTTCATCTCGTTTCGGCACTGACTAGGGATTTCCCTAGTTGTGTCTGCCTCTGTGTTCGCCGTACAAGAGACCCGTACTCACCCACTATGGCTGCGCCTAACGTGTCGGCTCGACCGGCGGAGGATTACTCCATGAGGTCAAAATTGATGCTCATTTCCAGTCCCTTCAAGTTACTGCGTGAAATTGCGGCAGTCATCTGCATCGGGACAATCGCGCCGGGGACGGCGTTCCCGGCGAGCCCAGTCTCGTCACCCGCTCCAGTACCGCAGACCGCCAACAACGATCAACCCGCAGCCAAGCTTCCTGCCGATCAGCTCGACTCGCTGGTGGCGCCGATCGCGCTCTATCCCGATCCCATGCTGAGCCAGACCTTGATCGCGTCGACTTACCCTCTGGAGGTGATCCAGCTTAAGCAATGGCTGGACCAGAACAAGAACCTGCAGGGCAAAGCTCTGGCAGACGCGGTGGAGAAGCAGGATTGGGACCCGAGCATCCAGTCGCTGGCTGGCTTGCCTGAGGTGGTCAAGCTGTTGTCGGACAACATTAAGTGGACGACGGACCTGGGGAATGCGTTCCTGGCGCAGCAGGATGACGTCATGGCCGCTGTACAACGCATGCGCCAGAAGGCCCAGGGCAATGGCAACCTGAAATCAACCGAGCAGCAGAAGGTCGAAGTAAAGACGGTTGAAAGCAAGCAGGTGATTGTCATCGAGCAGGCCAACCCCGAGGTTGTCTACGTCCCCAGCTACAACCCGACCGTCGTATACGGCGCTCCCGTCTATGCGTATCCGCCGATTGCGTATCCTCCCCCGGGTTACTACGCGGCGGGAATGGCGATCTCGTTCGGAGTCGGCGTCGCCATGGGAGCCTTCTGGGGCGGCGGCGGTTGGTGCTGCGGCTGCGGATGGGGCGGCGGCGGCAACAACATCAACATCAACAACAACAATAACTTCGTTCGAAACTCAAACTCCAACTTCAACCGCCAGAACGTCGGTAATGGCAATCGGCAAAACATGGGCAACGGCAACCGGCAGAACATAGGCAACGGCAATCGCCCCTCGCAGATGCCGGCCGGAGGAAGAAGCAATTGGCAGCACAACCCGCAGCACCGCGGTGGTGCGCCGTATTCGGACAGGCAGCTGGCTAACAAGTACGGCGGAACGGCGCGCGGAGATTCGCTGACCAATCGCCAGAACAATGCCCGGCAAAACATCGGCAGGCAGCAGGGCACGGGCAATTTTGGCGGCGGGAATCGTCAGCAGGGCCAGGGGCTTGGCGGAGGCAACCGCCAACAAGGCGCGGGAGTAGCAAACCGGCAACAGGGAGGGATTGGCGACCGCGGCGGAGCAGGCACGCGGGACGCGTCCAACCGAGGGGGCGGCGGCAATCTCGGAGGAAACCGAGGTGGTGGAGATCGCGTGGGCAATCAGCGAGTCCCCAACAGTCCCAGCGGATCAAACCGAAGCGCGTTCGGCGGGAGCGGAACGAGCGGCAGGGATGCTCGAGCCAGCCAATCGCGCGGCTCCTCTAGCTTCGGAGGTTCGCGAGGCGGCGGCGGGGGCAGTCGCAGCGGTGGTGGCGGCCGGCGCGGCGGTGGTGGTGGTGGCCGTCGGAGATAGGCACGGCAAATCATGAGGAGGAGAAAAATGAAAACAAAATTGCTTAGCTCCAATGTGCTGACTGCCCTGGTCGTTGTACTGTCTGCCGCGCTATGCGCCTCGCCACTGTTTGGGCAGGGGCAGCCATCGTCATCGACGGCTGCGCCAGCGGCTACTAAGCCAGCTACGGCGCCGGCCGTCCCACAAGGGATGGCGTTCGACACTCCGCAACAAGCTGCCGATGCTGTCATTGCCGCGGCAGCGGATTACGACGTTGCAAAGTTGATGGCGATCTTCGGCCCGGATGGAGAGGATTTCGTCTCCGGAGGAGATGAAGTACAGGCGAAGAACAGCGCCGTTGACTTTGCCACCGAAGCTAAGAGCAGTCACTCCATATCGACCGATCCCTCCAAGCCGAACCGGGCAACCATCATCGTGGGCGAGGAGCAGTGGCCATTTCCGGTTCCACTGGTCAAAGTGAGCGGTAAGTGGTACTTCGACACCAAGGCGGGCCGCGAAGCAATTCTCTTCCGCCGCATTGGAGCGAATGAGTTGGACGCCATCACTGTCTGCCGCGGCTATGTAGAGGCGCAGAGAGAATATTCGTTGGCGATCCACGACGATTCCGGCGTGAACCAGTATGCGCAGAGAATCTTCAGCACTCCCGGCAAGCAGGATGGTCTGTATTGGCAGAACCAGGATGGTACTTCCGGAGGCCCGATTGGCGACGCGGTGGCGAAGGCGCTGGAAGAAGGCTACTCCATCGGTAAGGGTGGCTTTCATGGCTACTACTTCAAGATCTTGAAAGGTCAGGGTCCAGCCGCACCGATGGGCAAGCTGAATTACGTGATCGAGGGCATCATGATCGGGGGATTTGCCCTCGCCGCTGTTCCGGCGGAGTACCGTGTCACCGGAGTCAAGACGTTTATCGTGAGCAACGATGGAATCGTCTATCAGAAGGATCTGGGACCGGATTCCTCGGAAACCGTCAAAAACATGGAGCTGTACAACCCGGATCGCACCTGGCGAGCAACTTACGATGCGTGGCCACCGATGAGCACCGAAGTTGCATCGGGGAAGGCTTCGCAGTAGGCGCCAATGCGCATGAGAGCAGAGATGTGAGGCGCGAGAAAACTCTGACCAGTTCACGAAGGGCCTGATCATGCGGACGCAGATGAGATCCGGAACCCGTCTTTGGATTGTGCTTGTGCCAATGATTTTGGCACTCACGATCGCCGTGGGCGCGCAGGATCACCATTCCGCTCACTGGGGCTATGACGGAGCACAGGGACCGAGCCACTGGGGCGAGTTAAGCCCGGATTTTGCACTGTGCGAGTCTGGCCATCATCAGTCTCCCATCGATATCCGCGAGCCGCAAAAGGCTGAACTGCCCGCAATCCAGGTAAATTACAAGCCATCCCCTCTGCACATCATCGATAACGGTCATACGATCATGCTCAACTACGCCCCCGGCAGCTTTATCCAAGTTGGCGATAAACGGTATAACTTGCAGCAGTTCCACTTTCACCGGCCGAGCGAGGAGCACATCAACGGCGAGGAGTATGAGATGTCTTTGCACCTGGTGCATGCCGATGAGCAGGGGAATTTGGCGGTTGTAGCCGTCTTGCTGCAGCGCGGTGCGGAGAACACTCTTATTGAGGAATTGTGGAGCGATTTACCTCGGGAGAAGAATCACGAAGAGGATTTGGATAATGTCCAGATCAATGTGAAAGCCTTATTGCCTTCCGACCTTGACTACTACACGTTTCCGGGATCACTCACGACGCCGCCCTGCACGGAGAACGTCACCTGGTTCGTTCTTAAGCGTCCAGTCACCGTGTCTGCAGCGGAAATTGAACGCTTCGAAAAGCTATACCGCCATAACGCACGGCCAATCGAGCCGCTGTACGACCGGGTTGTCCTGGAAACCAAATGACGTGCGCCAGGCTCTACCCAGGTCAGACAATATTGTGGGGTCGGGCGACGAGTTCGCGTATCATTCGATCTTTCCCACCCGAGGATCGTTTCAAGCGTGTGCCTTGGAGAATTGGGGACGCGAGGAGGGTGTATGGCAACTGGACAGCAATCTCCAGAGCAAACTACACAAGCCGATCTTCTCGAAGAACCCACGGATTTCTCCCTGGTGCTGGGTGGTCCGCTCTACCAGCTCTTTCGCAAGGCCCATCTGGAAGGCGATCACCTCGAACTCCTCTATCGCCGCATGATTGTTATTCCGCTGTTCGCCTGGCTGCCGCTACTGGTTCTTGCGCTGCTTGGCTCGTCCGGAGAAAGCTCGACTCGCCTTTCCTTCTTTCGTGACGTTGAAGTCCACGTACGATTCCTGGTTGCGCTTCCAATACTGATTGCTGCAGAGTTGATTGTCCACTCCCGTTTGCGTCCGGCGGTGAGGCGCTTTGTCGAACGCCGCATCGTGCCGCTGCCGGAGATGTCCCGCTACTATGGCGCGGTGGACCGCGCCGTCAGGCTGCGCAACTCCGTTTCTCTCGAAGTGGCCTTGCTGCTCATCGTCTACACGGCGGGGTTGTGGGTGTGGAATGGACGGGTAGGAATCGATGTCGCCACCTGGTATGCCAGACCGGGGGGACGCTGGCATCTCACGCCTGCCGGCATCTGGTATGTCTTCGTCAGCATCCCGGCCCTGCAGTTCATTCTGCTCCGCTGGTACGTGCGATTCTTCATCTGGTATCGCTTCCTGTGGGATATCGCCCGAATCAAGCTCCACTTAATTCCCACCCACCCCGATCGCGCGGGCGGCCTCGCCTTTGTGGGCGGCAGTGTGTATGCCTTCGGCCCAATTCTCTTTGCCCAGGGCGCGATGCTCGCCGGTGTGGTTGCCAGTCGCGTGCTTTACCGTGGGGAGAATTTGCTTTCCTTCAAGCTGCAGGCAATTGGCTTTGTTGTGTTCTTCGTGTTCGCCATTCTTGCACCACTGGTGATGTTTACTCCCCAGCTGGCTCAGGCGAAGCGAAAAGGGTTGGCCGATTACGGTCTGCTTGCCCAACGATATGTTGAAGGCTTCGAACAGAAATGGGTGGTTGCTCCATCCGGCGAGGAACTGCTGGGCGCCGGCGACATTCAGTCCCTCGCCGATCTCGGCAATAGTTATGCCGTGGTAAAGGAGATGCGGGTCGTTCCCTTCGGACTCCAGGACATCTCTCGCCTGGCCATCGCCACCGCCGCTCCTATGGTGCCGTTGCTGCTGACCATCTGGTCGCCGGAAGAGCTGATCGCGCGCATTATCAAAGTTGTGTTTTGATGTCCCGGGTTGCGGTAATTCCGGTCTAGAATCGGCTAGCTCGTTGCGAATGAGAAAATGGCTCCGCTTCGTCTGCTTGCTGTTGGCTGGCCCTTCGGTTTCTCTCCTGGCCTGCGCTCAGTTCAACGATCCTCACGCCTACGATAACGCTCCCATCGGTGTTAACCAGATCGAGCTTGCCTATGCCTATGGTCGCGCCGACACCTCGATTGATACTTCGCTCGTGATCACGGGTGCCAGCTTCGTGTTGAATCGGGGAACCATCGACTACACCCGCTACTTCGGGCTCGCCAATCATCTTGCCTGGGTGAAAGCCGGCGTTCCACTGGCGGGCTTATCCGGAGCCGTGGCTGGTACCAATATCAGCGGCTCGGTTGTGGGAGATGGGGATTCTGCTTACGAGGTCGCCATGCTGCTGAAGGGAGGTCCCGCCCTGACGGTGGCGCAATTCGAAAACTACAAACCGACGACCACACTAGGCCTGAGCCTTACCGTTACCGCGCCGACTGGGCTCTACCGTCCCAACAAAATTCTCAACCTGGGGGCCGACCGTTGGGCCTTCCGGCCGGAAATCGCCCTGTCCTGTCCCTTTGGCCAGGAGCAGCGATGGCAGTTGGATGTTTACGGCAATGCCGATTTCTACACCGACAGCACCTCCTATCATGGCCATGAAATCCTGCGGCAACAACCACTGCCCGGAGTCGAAGGCCACATCAGCTACGCCTTCAACGACAGCGTCTGGCTGTCGCTCGATACGCGTTACTCGGCACGCGGTGTGACGTCGGTCAATGACGTCGACCAAAACGACTCGCAGCAGAATTTCACCTTCGGCAACGAGCTGAATGTCTCCCTCAACCGCCAAAACTCGCTGATCTTCGAGTTTGCCAGAGCGCTCGTGCACTACAACGGTCCGACCTCTACCGGCTTCGCCGTGAAGTACGACTACAGTTGGGGAAAGGGATACAAAACTAGTTGGCGGTAAAGTCTCGTCAGACGACCGCCGGCTGACAGGCGTGGTTACGCCAGGGTTCGCCGTGTCCCGAGCAGCAATAAGGCTCGTGAATTGCCATCCTCGGGCCTTCCGCAACATCTAAAGAAGCATTCCCATTCTGGGGAGAGTTTTCATTGTTCGCATGACAAGAAGATGTGGGGTGAATTTGCGGTTTTTCTTAGGAACTGTCGTTATTCTCTGGGGAGTGTGGGGCTTCGCCCAGCAGAATGTATCACCATCGTCCGCAGGTGCGACAGCGCAATCCGCGCAGACCGTACCGGGAGGCGGTAGCGCCCCGGCAACCACCGTGCCCAGCGGCGAGTTGCCCAATGCGCCCAGCACAAGTGCTGCCAACAAGGAGGTGCCCGTCTCCAAACGGCAGCCCAAGCGCATTCTTGGGATCATGCCCAATTACCGCGCAGTCAGCGCCGGAGCGGCTCCGCCTCCGCCGACGCCGAAAGAAGCCTTCAAGATTGCTACCCAGAACAGTTTTGATTATTCGTCCTTCATCTTTACCGGCATCACATCAGGGATTGCGGAAGGTAGGGATACGCATCCTGAACTGGGCAAAGGAATGGGCGGCTTCGGCCAGTATTACTGGCGTGGGTTCGTGGACAAGACTGACGGCAACTATCTGGTGATTTTCGCTCTGCCAACCATCTTTCACGAGGACGAACGTTACTATGCCATGGGCGAGGGCGGCTTCTTCAAGCGCGGGGTGTATGCTGCGACGCGCATTCTCATAACTCCTGATTACCACGGGCAAAATACCTTCAACGCATCCGAAGTTCTCGGCCGCGGCATCGCTCAGGGGATTTCAGCGAGTTATTATCCAGCCGGCGACCGCACCCTCGGCGATATCGCCGTGAAGTACGGCTGGGCCATGGGCCGCGACGCTTTGACCAATGTCTTCCGTGAATTTTGGCCAGATATCGCGACTCATGTATTGCATCGCCATCCGTGAGTTTTGGCGATTCAGCATGGAGCGACGGCACAGGTGGTTGGCCAGCTTCAGGCAAGATAAGGCTGCAGACTTTCGCGGATAGTGCTCTCGTCCACAGCTTCGCCGCGATTGAGCCGGTCGAGGATCTCGTCGACCACCTGCTTGGCCTGGTTGCGCTCACGGTGCAGCAGGAAGCCATCAAAGATGTGCTGGCCGCGCATGGCATTCTCGATCTCGGTTTCCTTGTCGTGCTCGCCGAGTTCGGTGAAGTAGACGACCTTATAGCGCCCGCCGTAGTCGGCTTCGCGGTAGATTTCGAACATCACTTTCTTGGTATCGGTGGTCAGGGGCATGGGCCTGGTCTCGATCGTTCGGTAGAGGTGGCCTTTCCAGGCCGGCGTCTCGGGTAGAGCTAACCTTCAGGCCAGCGTCCAGCCGACATTTTGAATTGTAGAACCGGCTTCCGCCGGCGACAAACAATATTCGTTTTCGCGGCGGATCTATCGCGGGCTGAAGCCCGATCGTTCGGAATGTAGAACACGTCTGACGCGGAGCTGAAAGCCCGCCCTGAGCGCAGTCGAAGGGGTCCGCTCTACCTGAAGATCAAAACCGGCCCCGCATGACGACGAATCCCTAATCCCTTCCCGCTTAATCGTCACCCGACGCCGTCGCCGCATGCGGCTCGTCCACCGGTTCGGGGAAGGGAATCAGAGTGGCCTCCCGCGACACCGACTTGTGGGTCAAGCTCATGCGCAGCTGGCGCTCATACTCGGCAAGCTGCTCTTCCAGCTTCTTCGCGGTGTCCGCTTTCTTCAGCACGTCTTCGCGATAGCGCTTCAAGAAGTAGTCGATAGTCTCGACGCGAATTCTAATCGAGCCCGTCGGCTTGTTTTCGTCCAGGTCCTTGAACGAGAAGTACGGGGTGCCCGACTTCTCGATGATGTCCTCGATCACGCTGTAGATGGGCGCATCGTGCCCGCACTTGAAGTTCGAGATCTCGAGCGCCACCAGGTTGGGATGCCGCGCGGTAAACTTTGCCGCCCAGATCTTGATGTTGGTGCTGCCCGAGTAAGCGTTCTTCCAAACATCGCGAATGTCCAGCGCGTGGGTGATCGCGCCGGAGCGAACTTCTTCGCCGAAGAGTCGGTCGAGGATGTCCTCGTCCATCGGCAGCAGGCTCTGCGAGAAGACTGGATAGCCCAGCTTCTGAAACTCCTCCATGATCTCGTGGTTCAGGCCGGGATCGTGGTGGTAGACGCGGCCCAGCATAACGATGCCGAGGCGGTTCTCGCGCTCCAGTGAGTCGAGCACCTCGCGAGCGCGCTTGCGCATCTGGCGGTCGTAGTCTTCGAAGGCCTTGAAGCCGGCCTCGATCGCGCGTTCGTTCTCCTCCTCGGAAAGTCCGAGAAGCGGCGCCCAGGTCTGGTACATCTGCAGCGTCAGCAGCTTTCTGTCGTCGACGTTCAGGATGGGATCGAGATAGGTGATGCCGTTGTCCTGGAAAATATCGCCTTCCTTAATGAAGGCGGCTTTCACGGCGTTGGGCGTTGCGGTCACCGTGGGACAGGCATTGGCGCCGCTGCAGTTCTTCAGCGGCTGATTCATGGTGTCGATCATGGGGAAGAAGATGGCGTCCAGCGGCTTCTTCTGGTGCTTCTGGAAGATCAGGTTGTAGACGTGCGGAATGCCGATCTTCGATGGGAAGCAGGGATCGATGGCTCCGCGGCCCGCACCCTGGCGATACATCTCCTGGCCGGTGAACTCGGAGTAGACGAGGTTCTCCGGCTCCAAGCCGAGGCTCTCAAGATAGGCGCTGAACAACGGAGTGAGGAGATACATGTTCAACACGCGCGGCATGCCGACGCGCATGGTCTTGCGCTTCTGCATCAACTCGATGCGCTGCTGCACGGCAGCCTTTGCCTTGCCAAAATCCCAGCGGCCCGGCGTCGGCAGCGGATCGGCAACTTTCTGCGGATTGCGCGAGCGCCACACTTCGTTGGCGGCGATGTCGACGAAGTTCGGGTTTTCTTTCTTAATGGCGTCGAGTCCGGCCTTGATGCCGCGCATAGCGCCGACGTCCTCGACCTGGCCCTTTTCGCAGGTCGAGATGATGAGACGTCGCTCGCCGGCGGCCAGCGGGACCTTCGACTTGAAGACGGGCAGCGGGGAAGCGGGCTCCAGGTGCTCGTTCTTGGTCTCGCCGACGTTCACGTCGATAAAAGTGCGCAGGCAATTGTTCTTGCAGAAGTAGCAGCGCGTGTCTTCGTTGCGCGTGGTCTTGTAGCCGATCTTCTGCACTGCGTCGAGCCCGATGAAGGTGGTGCGAAGTCCGTTCTTGTAGATGCGGACCGCCTCGACAGCCGCGCCGATGGCACCCGACTCGCCGCAATGCTCGTGGACGATAACTTCCGGCTCATGGCCCACGCCATGGAAGTGCGAATTGATGAAGTCGACCTCCGACTTTACCGCCGCGAGGTTCTTCTGCGTGCCGCCCTGGAGGATGAACCTCGATCCCAGCTTCGCCAGGTTGGGAATACCGGCGACGTAGAGGAAGATGTTCTTCGGCAGCACGTTCGCCAGTCCGGCGAGAATCTCTTCGCCGCGCCAGCCCTGGCGCTGGAAGTTGACGATGTCGGACTGCATGAACACGGCGCAGCCGTAGCCGAAGACCGGCATGGTGTTCGCCGAGAAGGCGATGTCGGCGTACTCCTCGACTTTGTAGCCGAGCGACTCCGCCGTGCCCTGCAGGAAGTAGCCGTTGCCTGCCGAACACTGTGTGTTCAGCTTGAAGTCTTTGACGCGGCCGTCTTTCAGGACGATCAGCTTGATGTCCTGTCCGCCCACGTCGACGATGACGTGCGGGTTCTTGTAGAACTTCATCGCCGACTCGGTGTGCGCCACGGTTTCCACCAGCGCGACATCGGCCTTCAGCACGTCTTTCAGGACATCCTTGGCATAGCCGGTAGTGCCGACGCCGAGGATCTCCAGCGTCGCGCCCTGCGACTCCACTTGCTGCCGCAGCGCGACGAACATGTCGATGGTGTCCTGGATGGGGTTGCCACCCGAGAGCTGGTAGGCCTTGCACATCACGTCGCCAGCTTCGGAGAGCAGAACGGCCTTGGTCGAGGTCGAGCCGCCGTCGAGGCCGACAAATCCGCGCACGGTCTCGCCCGGTGTAAACGTCGCGCCCTTGAACTTCGGCACGCGATACTTTTCCTTGAACCCTGCCAGCTCTTCGTCCGAAGTGCTGAGGCCAGCCGAACCGGACTTCGCCTTCTCCGCCTGGCGGCCGACAGCGATGTAGTCCTCCAGGCACTCGGTGCCCATGTAGATGCCGACCTCGGAGTCCTCATCCTTGCCGAACTCCACTGCGCCAAGCGCGGCGAAATACTGCGCGTTGTCCGGGACCTTGATCAGCTCTTCCGGCTTCGCGCCTTCGGGCAGCTGAACTTTGCGCTCTTCCCAGGTGCGGGGAATGTTCTGCTGCCAGGCCTCTTTCATGCCGCGGATGAAGCTGTTCGGACCGCCCAGCAGCAGCACATGTGGACGCAGTGTGTGGCCGCGCGTCAGCACGGTCAGGTTCTGGAGGACGATCGCGTCGAAGAGCGAAGCCATCAGCTGGTCGGGTGGAATGCCTTGCTTCTGCAGGCCGTTGATGTCGGTCTCGGCGAAGACGCCGCACTTGCCCGCGACGGGATGCAGCTTGATGCCGACGTAGCCCTGGTCGCACAGTTCCTCGGCGGGAATCTTCAGCTTGGCGTTGATCTTGTCGATGACCGCGCCCGTGCCGCCGGCGCACTTGTCGTTCATCGACGGAATCTTCTTCTTGCGGCCAGTGTTCTCGTCTTCCTTGAAGACGATTATCTTCGCATCCTGGCCGCCGAGTTCGATGACGGAATTGACTTCGGGATGGAGCTTCTCGACCGCGAGCGATACGGCCGTGACTTCCTGGACGAACTTTGCGCCGATGAGATTGGCTAGCGCTCCACCGCCCGAGCCGGTAATGAAGATGCGGCAGTTGTGCGGCGCAATCCCAACTTCATCCTGCATGCGCTTGAGGAATTCCAGCAGCTTCTCCGGCTGCTTGGTCTCGTGGCGCTGGTAGTCCTGCCAGATAATCTTGTCGGTTTCAGCCTCGACGACGACAGCCTTAACGGTGGTCGAGCCGACGTCCATACCAACGGTGTAGACAGCTTTGTGGCCGGACTGCGCCGCAACCTCGCGCGACTTGGCGAGAATGCGGGCGGGAAGGGAAGTTTCCTGCGGCTCGGAATTGGTTAGGGTGCTAAGAGAGACGTCAACCTTGGGATTTGGAGTGTCACAGCATCCATGATCGCCGTGTTGGTGAGAGTGACTCACTAGGCCTCCGTATGTTTGAAAGGGCACGGCTTCAGCCGTGCCGTCAGCGGCGTCAATTCCCCAACGGGCTTTAGCCCCCGGTAAGGCATTTCTTCAGCGGCTAAAGCCGAAACCTATATAGCATTGTATCGGCACGGCTGAAGCCGTGCCCCTTCAAATCAAGTCTTACGCCTCGCCGAAGTTGCCTTCGATCCTTCTGAACCCGTGCTTCGCCTGCTTCAGCATCCACGTGATCACGCGGCGGTCGTTGTAACAGAACGCCAGGATATGGTTCAGGGTCGAGAAGCAACTCTTCTGGCACTCCTGCTTCATTTCCTTCAGCTGCCTGGTATCGAACTTGTGGTTCTCGATGGTCCCCCAGTCGTAACCGGCGGAGTACATCGGGAAGCACGGCGCCAGCGTGCCGTCGACGCGCACGATCAGCGAGT
>Ga0335081_10000762_pt1 | contig 52870 bp, 43 predicted proteins | sample Lox_Sample_35_FD_206713 | JGI IMG/M metagenome (GOLD analysis project Ga0335081, IMG submission 206713) | Soil microbial communities from Loxahatchee National Wildlife Refuge, Florida, United States - Lox_Sample_3.5 | ecosystem: Environmental > Terrestrial > Soil > Wetlands | place: USA... | reverse complement strand
TGCTATCGAGGTAGCGCATGCTCGGTCCTTTCTGAGTCTCGACAACCGGAAAGAACCGATTTGCATCGGTTCGACCGAGCATGCACCGTGACACAGTGAATCATTCCCCGGACAGTCCTGCTCCCCTCCGGGGAGAGGGAGTCACGTTATTTCTTGTTCTTCTCATGCTCGGCGATGATCGGCCGCGCCACGCGGAAGCAGTCGACGCCGATCGGCGCGCCGCAATAGATCGTGACTTGGGTCAGCGCGGCGCGAATTTCGTTCGGGGTCAAGCCGTTGTTGAGCGCGCCGCGCACGTGGGTGGCGAACTCTTCCATTTTGCCGAGCGCCGCGATCATGCCGAGGTTGAGGATCGAGCGCTCGCGCGGCTTTAAGGTCTCGTCGCCCCAGGTCTCGCCCCAGCAATACTCGGTGAGCAGGCGCTGAAAGTCGCGATTGAAATCGTCGACGTTTTGGAGCGCGCGGTCGACGTAAGCTTCACCCAAGACTTTGCGGCGTTTGGCAAGGCCGATGTCGTAGCGTTTCTGGTCCATGGCGTTTGTCCTCTTCCGTTCGCGGGGCCCGGTCATTTTATTCGTCATGGCCGGGCTTGTCCCGGCCATCCACGTCTTCGGCTCGTAAGACGTGGATGCCCGGCATAAAGCCGGGCATGACGGCTGGGACGGCTTGCGCCGTCACTCCTCCGCCGGGCCGCCTTTCCAGCGCTTCACCATGCCGGTGTCGATACCGAACAGGTCGAGGAGCCGCCCGCAGGTGTGATTGATGATGTCGTCGACCGTTTTGGGACGGTTGTAGAAGGCCGGCACGATCGGCGCGACCACCGCGCCGATCTCCGCCAGCGTCGTCATGTTGCGCAGATGGCCGACATGCAGCGGCGTCTCGCGCAGCGCCAGCACCAGGCGGCGGCGCTCCTTGAGCACCACATCGGCGGCGCGCGAGAGGAGTGAAGCGGTGACGCCGCAGGCGATCTCGCTCATGGTGCGAATCGAGCACGGCGCGATCACCATGCCCAGGGTGGGGAACGAGCCGGACGAAATCGCCGCGCCGATGTCGGAGTTCGGATAATGCACCGCGGCGAGCGCGCGCACGTCCTTGGGCTTGAGATCGGTCTCGTAGGCGAGCGTCATCTCTGCCGACTTACTCATGACGAGATGCGTCTCGACCTCGGCGTGGCGCAGCATTTCCAGGAGCCGCACGCCGTAAATCGTGCCGGAAGCGCCGGAAATGCCGACGATCAGCCGACCCGCTTGTTTGGCCATCGTCCTCACTCCCCGGCGGCGGCGAAGGCGCCGTGCTCTATTGCATCAAACGCCGTTAACAGCAGATCGACGGCGTTCTTGGCAAAGCCCGCGCCGATGACGTGTTCATAGGCCGCGAGGTTGCCGCGCGCTGCGGCCTCCGGCTCGGCTTTGCGGCCGAGCGGTCCGCGGCGAGTGAACGCGAACAAAGCCGCCTGTTGCAAACGCTCGGCGTCGAGCTCGATAGCTTTCACCTTATTGCGGAACACTTCCTGCGCTGACGGATCGACGATGGTGCGCGCCCCTTTGAGCTTGCGGCGGGTGTCGCGGATCGGAACGATGGTCAGGTTGCGCCAATCGCGCACCGCATCGTCGAGCTTTTTGACCTCGTCGGCCGAGAGCAATCGGCTGTCATCGGCGAGCCAGAACAGAAACAGCAGCAGATTAACGTCGACACCCTGCTCGTCCTGTAGCGCGATGCAGGCGTCCGAGACGCCGGCGTGGCGGTAAAAATGCAGCGAGAAGCGCCAGAACGGCGTGGTCTCGGTTTCAGTCTTCGTATCGGCCATTTCAGCTCCAAACGCTCATCCGGCGAACAACCTGTCATAGGCGCCGGCGGCGCGCAAAGTGGCGACGATGCGCTCCGGCGTCAGCGGCGTTTCGGCAAAGCGCACGCCGAACGGCGCCAGCGCGTCCTCGATGGCCGCGACGATCGCGGCCGGCGCCGGAATGGTGCCGCCTTCGCCGGCGCCTTTGACGCCGAGCGGATTGAGCGGGTTGACGGTCTCGATGTGGGCGATGGCGCAGGTCGGCACGTCAGTCGCCATCGGCAGCATGTAGTCGGCGAACGAGGTGGTGAGGGGCTGCGCGTTGGCGTCGTACTGCATCCATTCGAGCAGCGCATTGCCAATGCCGTGGGCGACGCCGCCCTGCACCTGGCCGTCGACGATCAGCGGATTGATGACCCGGCCGCTGTCATGGGCGACCGTATAGCGAACGACCTTGACGCCGCCGGTCATGGCGTCGACCTGCACTTCGGCCACATGGGTGCCGGAGCAATAGGCGGCCTGCGAGGGCGTGTAATAGGCGGTGTGCTCGATGCCGGCGCTTTGCCCGATCGGTAGCGAGACGCCTGGAACGCCCTGCGCGAGCCGCGCCAGGTCGCCGAACGCGATCGACGGCTTGTTGCCGCGCTGGGCGGTCGCCACGCCGTCGTCCAGATCGATGTCGGTTTCTTCCGCGCCGAGCGCTCGCGCCGCCAGCGCGATGAGTTGCTGGCGCACGGCCTGTCCGGCGATCTGCGCCGAGGAGCCGGCATTGACGGCCTGGCGGCTGGCGAAAGCGCCGACGCCTTGGGAAATCGCAGCGGTGTCGCCGGCGGTCATGACCACATCGTCGAGGCGGCAGCCGACCTGTTCGGCGACGATCTGCGAGAGCGTGGTGCGCGTCCCTTGGCCCTGGCTGGTGGCGCCGGTCGCCACGGCGACCTTGCCGTTCGGCAGCACGCGGACGGTCACGCCTTCGAACGGCCCGAGCCCGGTGCCCTCGACGTAATTGGCGAGCCCGATGCCGACCAAGCGGCCCTGTTCGAGCGCGGCTTTCTGTCGCTCGCGAAAATCGTCGTATTCGGCGAGCGCCAGGGCGTCGTCCTGGCCGCGCGGATAATCGCCGCTGTCGTAGACCAGCGGCTTGCCGTCGCGGAACGTCAGGCCGACCTCGTAAGGCATTTGCTCGGGCTGGATCAGATTGCGGCGACGCACTTCGGCGCGATCGATTTTCAGTTCGTGGGCGACACGGTCGAGCAGCCGTTCCATGGCGAACACCGCCTGCGGCCGGCCGGCGCCACGCACCGGTGTGGTTGGTACTTTGTTGGTTAGCACCACCACGGTCTCGAGCTGATACGATGGCACCACGTAAGGTCCCGGCACCGTCGAGGCGGCGATATAGGGCATGACGATGCCCCACGGCACATAGGCGCCGGTGTCGTGCACCATGCGGCCGCGCACGCCGAGTATTTTGGCCTCATCGTCGACCGCGATGGCGACGTCCCAATATTGATCGCGCTCCTGGGTCGCGCACAGGAAATGTTCGCGCCGGTCCTCGATCCATTTCACCGGCCGGCCGAGCCTGAGCGCCGCTGCGGGGATCACTGCTTCTTCCGGATAGAAGATCGCCTTCGGTCCAAAACCGCCGCCGACGTCCGGCGCAATCACGCGGATCGATTGCAGGTCGCGGCCGGTGAGATCCGCCAACATGCGGCGGCCGATATGCGGGGTCTGCGTGCCCGACCAGACGGTGAGCAGATCGGAAACAGGCTCATGATGCGCCAGCACCGCGCGGGTCTCGATCGCCATGCCGCCGCCGCGGTGCTGCCAAAGCTCTTCGCGGAACACGTGCGAGGCGTCGGCAAATGCGGCATCGGTGTCGCCGTAGGCGAGGCGAAACGTCGAGGCGAGGTTGGTTTTCAGATCGTTGTGCGCGCCCGGACTGCCGTCTTCGGCGGCGACGCGGCAATCGGCGACCGCGGGCAGCACATCATAGTGGACGATCACGGCGGCGGCGGCGTCTTCGGCGATATAGCGCGTGTCGGCGATCACCACCGCGATCGCTTGGCCGACATAGCAGACTTCGCCGCGCGCCAGCGCCGTCTGGGTCGGTGCCGCGTTCAGCGCCGGACTTGGCAACAGCAGCGGCAGCGGCGCGTCGCGCATCGGCGCCGGCAAGTCGTCGGCGGTGAGCACCGCGTGCACGCCGGGCATGATCAGAGCGGCGCGAGCATCGCAGCCGCGCAGCATCGCGTGCGCATGCGGCGAGCGCACGAAACAAGCATGCAGGAGGCCGGGCAGCTTCACGTCGTCGACGAAGCGGCCGCGCCCGGCCAGCAGCGCCGGGTCCTCGAGCCGCGTCACGCGGGCGCCGAAATGCTTGGCGCCCATCATCGCGCTCCTGGCTTGGCGGCGGCGCCGCGCAGCCGCTGCGCGGCGTCGAGCGCCGCGGCGACGATGCCCGCATAGCCGGTGCAGCGGCACAGATTGCCGGTGAGCGCCTCGCGCACCTCTTGCTCGCTCGGGTCCGGTGTGTCGCGCAACAGCTCGGTCAAAGTCATCAGCATGCCGGGGGTGCAGAAGCCGCATTGCAGGCCGTGATTGTCGATGAAGGCCTGCTGCAGCACCGAAAGCTCGCCCTCGGGCGCCAAACCTTCGACGGTCGTTACTTTGCAGCCATTGGCCTGCACGGCGAACATCAGGCAGGAGCGCGCCGTACGGCCATCGACCAGCACCGTACAGGCGCCGCACACGCCGTGCTCGCAGCCGAGATGCGTGCCGGTGAGGTTGAGCTCGTGGCGCAGGAAATCGGCAAGCGTCAGCCGCGCATCGACGACGCGCGCGTACGATTTACCGTTGACGATGACACGCGTCGCCTGTTTGCCCATACGCTAAAACTCACGCTTCGACGCCGGCGCGCCGCGCCGCGTCGTTGAGCGCGCGTGCGCTCAGCACTTGCGCCAGATGCCGGCGGTAGTCGCCGCCGGCGTGGATATCGGAAATCGGCTCGACCAGCCATGCGGCCGCGGCCGCGGCGCGGATCGCGGCGGTGTCGAGCGGTTTGCCGGCGAGCCGCGCCTCGGCGGCTTCGACCCGCAGCGGCGAAGTCGCAACGCCGAACAGGGTCAACGCCGCGCGCCGCACGACATTGTCGGCGCCGACGTCGAGCAGCGCGGCGGCGCCCGCAATGGCGAAGTCGCCCTGGCGGCGGGCGAATTCGTGAAAGCCGTGACCATGGCCGAGCCGCCAGATCGGCAAATCAATAGCCGCGATCATCTCGTCGGGCGCCAGCGCCGTCGCCATGAAGCCGGTGTAAAACTCGCGGAACGCGATCTGGCGAATGCCGCGAACGCTCACGGCGTGAACGGTCGCATCGCAGGCCGCGCACACCGCGGGTAATTCGGCCGCCGGATCGGCGTGCGCCAAGCTGCCGCCGATGGTGCCGCGATTACGCGTTTGGCGATGGCCGACGTGGCGCAGCGCCTCGGCCAATAGCGGACAGTGTTTGGCGACTTCACGCGAAAATTCCAGGTCGCGCTGGCGCGTCATGGCGCCGACGCGCAATGCGCCGTCGACCACCGCGACGCCGCGCAAGTCGTCGATGCCGCCGAGATCGATCAAATGATCGACGATGACGTAGCGGAAATTCATCATCGGCACGAGCGATTGGCCGCCGGCCAACAGCTTGGCGTTGGGCAGGCGCGCCAACAGCTCGGCGGCATCTTTCAGCTGCCGCGGCGCGTGATACTCGAACGGCGCTGGCTTCATCGTCCCCAGTATCGTCACCGCCGGGTTTCACCCGGCGGTCCATGGGCAATTGCGGCGTTCACTGCGGTCAGGAATGCCCGGCCGACAGGCTTTTGTTGCTCGAAGCCAGCATAGATTGCCGGGTCAAGCCCGGCAATGACGGTTGGGGTTACGCCGTCTTGATGCCGAGATCGGCCTGTTCCTTGGCGTAAGCCGCGTCCATACGCGGAGACACGCCGCGCTTGGCGAGTTCGGCGGCAAAGATGCGCCGGATCTCCGGCTTCTCGTCGATATAGTCGACCTGATCGCCGCCGACGCGCCGGCTGATCCACGCCTTCGGCACGCCCTGCGCGTTACGGATGGCGACGCCCTCGTGCTTGAAGGCGAGATAGCGCGCCGGCGTGGCGCCCGAATTGAAGTGCTGGTGGAACCACATATTGGGCGGCACGATAAGGGTGCCGACTTCCCACTCGTAGCGCTGCGGCTCCTCGCCTTCCGGCCACATCAGCGAGTAACCCTCGCCCGAGAGCACGATGACGTGGGCGCCCGGCCCGTGCGCATGCGCCTTCTTGTAGGTGCCGATCGGGAATTGCGAGATGTGGCTGTTCATCGAGCCGCGGGCGAGGTTGAAGCGGATGTGGCCGCCGCCGGCGCCGCGTTCGGCCGCGGTGATCAGCGGTATGTTGACCGCATCGGGCACGAAATTGGTGGTGAGCAAAAAGCCCTTCTGCTCGCCCTTCGACGAGAAATAATCCGGCTCGCCGGAGAAGCGGTCCTTGAAGTCGTACTTGGTGTTGAAGATGAAATCGATGTCTTCGTAGAGATTGATCACCGGCGGCGCATTGGTGACGGCGACATAGCGCACCGGCTCGCGGCCCGAGCCGTTGAAGTGCTGGTGATTGCAGTTGAGCGGGATGGCGAACAGTGCGCCTTCCTTCCACTCGAAGGTGATGCGCGCGCCGGCATCGTTCCACACCGTGGTCGAGCCGCGGCCCGACAGCACCATGATCATCTCTTCGTAGAGCTGGCGGTGCGGGTTGAGGCTCTTGCCCGGCGGGATTTCCATCACGTAGCAGTCGTTCGAGGTGCGCGAGGCGTCGTGGTTGAGAAACACCGCATTGCCGCCGCGGCGCGCCCACGGCTTCAGCTCGACGGTGCGCAGATTGCGCACATAGAGCGAGGACATGATGTCGAGCCCCTCGGCCTTGACCCAACGCGTATAGGGCGTTTCCTTCTCAGTCTTGAATTTATTGGCTAGGTCCTCGGAAACGACGGCGTTCTTGGCCATTTGGCTCTCCTTTTTAACCCGCTAATTCGATAGCCGACCGGACTCGGCGATGGCAACGCATTTCTCCGCCCGCATGCGCACGTGAATAGGGTCGCCGGTCGGCGTGCGCAAGGAGGGATGGACGCGGGCCAGCAGCGTCGATTCGCCGACCTTGATCTGGAAGTCCAGGTAATCGCCGAGGAACACTTTGGCGTTAACCGTGCCGCGGCACAGGTTGTCGTCCTCGGCGGGCGTCGGCGGACTCTCCGACAGTTCCACGTCCTCCGGCCGCACCGACACCACGACCGGCGCGCCGTGGGCGAGGTTCTCCACGCATTGTACGTTTATCTCGCCGAGCGGGGTCGAGACTCGGCAACGGCCGTTGCCCGTGGCGGCGGATACGATCGTGCCGTCGATGAAATTGGTATTGCCGACGAAATCGGCGACGAACTTGTTGCGCGGCCGCTCGTAAATGTCGCGCGGCGAGCCGATTTGCACGATGCGGCCGTCGCTCATCACCGCGATCTCGTGCGACAGCGCCAGCGCCTCGCCCTGATCATGGGTGACGTAGACGGTGGTGAGCCCCAATTCGCGTTGCATGCGTTTGAGCTCGAAGCGCATCTTCTCGCGCAACTTGGCGTCGAGATTGGACAACGGCTCGTCGAGCAGGAGCAGTTGCGGCTCCATCACCAGCGCGCGGGCGAGCGCCAGCCGCTGCTGCTGGCCGCCCGACAATTTGGTGGCGTCGCGGTCGGCGAACTCGGCAAGCTGCACCGCCTCGAGCACGCGCATGACCTTGTTCTCGATCTCCTTCTTGCTCGGCCGTGCTTTGCGCACTTCGAGCGGGAAAGCGACGTTCTTGAACACGTTCATGTGCGGCCAGATGGCGTAGGACTGAAACACCATGCCGAAATTGCGCCGGTTCGGTGCAACGAAGACGCCGTTCGCCGAGGAGAACACGACGCGGCCGCCGACCTCGATGTCGCCGACGCGCGGCCGCTCCAGCCCGGCGATGGAGCGCAACGTCGTAGTCTTGCCGCAGCCGCTCGGGCCTAAGAGCGTAAACAGCTCGCCGTCGGGCACCTCGAAGGATACGTCTTGGGCGGCTTTGACGACCTGGCCATTGGCGCCGGCATATTCGGTGTGCAAGGACTTGACGCTGAGCACGATTGTCTTCCTTCACGCCTCGGCGACGCCGAAGCGCCGGCCGATGAACTGTGCCAAGACCACGAAGCAGAGCAGGACCAGGATCATCATGACGCCGAGCGCCGACAGCTCGACGTACTGGCCGTTCTGCCACAATTCCCAGATCGTGATCGAGACCACTTCGGTGCCCGGACTATACAGCAGAATCGAGCTTGCCAGTTCGCGGATCGAGACGATGACGATGTAGATCCAGCCGGCTATCAGTCCAGGTTTCAATAGCGGCAGCACGACCCGGGTGAAGGTCGCGGCGAACGAGGCGCCGCTCATGGCGGCGGATTCCTCGAGCTCCTGATGCACCTGCAGGAGCGAGGCGGTGTTGTAGCGCATGCCGTAGGGCAGAAAGCGCGTCACATAGGCGATCAGCATGATCCAGATCGTGCCGTAAACGCCGATCGGCAGTGTCAGGTAGCAGACCATGATGGAGAGGCCGAGCACCAGGCCGGGAAACACCAGCGGCAGCGACGCCAGATTGTCGATCAGCCAGCGTCCGGGCAGCCGGGTGCGCACCACGATCCAGCATAGCGCCGAGGTCGCCAGCATGATCAACGTGGCACTGGCGAGCGACAGCACGACGCTGTTGCGGATCGCGGTGCCGATCTCCGGATAGGCGAGCACGCTGCGATACGACGCGAAGGTCAGATGCTTGAGCGCGGCGAGCGACGGCACCGTATAAAAGCGCTGCAGCGACGACCACAGCAGCACCAGAAACGGCAGCACGATCACCAACAGCACGTAGACGATGAAGATCGCCGACGTCAGGTAGCGCCAGCGCCCAATGCCGATGACGCGCGGACGAAACCCCTTGCCGGTTACGGTGGAGTAGCGGCGGCCGTGCTGGCCGATGCGCGCGTTGAAGTAAATGCACAGCGAGGTGATGACGAGCAGCGTCAGCCCATAGGCCGAAGCGAGGCCGACCTGGCTCGGATAGGAGTGGATCGCGTCGTAGATCGCCGAGGTATAGACCTCGATGCCGACGGGCAGGCCGAGCAAGGCCGGCACTTCGAAGGATTCCAGCGCGCGCACGAACAGGATCACGAGCGCGGCGGCGGTTGCCGGCCAGGCGAGCCGGACCGTCACCCTAAAGGTGATCTGCGGCAGCGTGGCGCCGCTCATTAGCGCCGATTCTTCCAGCGACGGATCCATCGAGCGGAACGCGGCGCTCATCAGCAAAAAGGCGGCCGACGAATAATGCAGGCCGTCGACCCAGATCATGCCCGGTATCGAATAGATGTTGATGAACACGAAATCGGTGTGGAAGGCGTATTGCAGTACGCGATTGAGGATGCCGATCTTCGGGCTGCCGAGAAAAATCCACGATACCGTGAAGAGGATGCCGGGAATGATCAGCGGCACCAGCGCCAGGGCGAAGAATGCCGATTTGAACGGCGTGTCGGTGCGCTCGTTGATCCAGGCGAGCAGGGCGCCGAACGCGAACGCGAGCGCGGCGCTGCCGAGCGCGAATTGCAGCGAGTTGGCGAACAGCCGCGCGGTATCGATGCTCGCATAGGCGGTGCGATAATTGTCGAGCGTAAAGCGCGCCGCCGAGGTCGCGGTTTCGGTCGAGAGCAGGCTCTGCCACACCATGAAGACGAGCGGCACCAGCGCCAGCCAAGCTACCGCCACGACCACGAGCGCGATGGCAAGCCAGCTCCACTCGACGCGCTGCAACAGCCCACCCGTCAACCGGCCAGGCGCCGCCCCGGCGATCGTCTCGGTACTCGATACCATCGTGCTGTCTTATGCGCTCTTGGCGTAACGAGCGAGCGCGCCGCGCAGGATGTCACGCGACGGTTCCGAGCCGTCGACCGGGCGAATGGTGCGGCGCTGAATTTTCCAGCCTGCCGTCGTTCGCTTCAGCTCCCAGCGGCTCGTGACCAGGCGATGGATGTGATAGCCGCGCGAGGCGCCGTGGTTCGGCACCTCCACCGGCTCGCCAGCCTTTTTCGGGGTCAGGATCTGCAGGTACGAGGTGACCACGGCCTCGTCGCCGTTAAGCTCGATATACGGCAGCCCGGTGAAGTGCGCCAAGCCGCCGGCGATCGCGGCCTGATGGCCTTCGCTTACCAGAATCGCCGCAATGGCCTTGTTGCCCTTGGCGCCGGAGAGATTGGCGCCGCGATCGAACACGCCATCCTCCATGTACACGGCCTCGGCATAATAATCGGCGCCGGTGTCGGCGCTCGGCGGGTGGCCGGCGATGAGATTGTAGATTTCCAGCCGATCCTCGATGGCGGCGAGCCGCGTTTCGAGCGTCTTGCTTTCCTGAGTTCCGGCATGGATCATGGCGCCTCCTCGACCTTTCGTGCGTCGTCTGCATTATTATTGCCGTAACCTAGCACGCATCGAGCGGGGGCGGTGCAGGGGGACGACGGCATGCCGTGGCGGTCTGCGCCGGGTGCATAGGCGCTAGGCCCGGCCATTGAATTTTGCGCCTGTGCAGGGTGTTCAAATTTGGGATCGTGGAACGCCCAGGCGGAAGGCGTGCATAGGACAGCGACGATGTCCCGCAGCGGCCTCGATCGGCGGTCATTTGTGGTCGGCGTCAGCGTTACGGGCTGCGCGTTGACCTTGGGTTTTGCGCCTGCGATCGGCAGCGAGCCGGCGGATAGTCCCGCCGCTTCGGCGGAGGTCAATTGCTGGGTGGTGATCGCGCCTGACGACACGGTGACCATCCGGGTGGCGCGCGCCGAGATGGGGCAAGGCGCCATGACGGCGCTCGCCATGCTGGTCGCCGAGGAGTTGGAATGCGATTGGACGAAGGTCCGCACCGAATTCGTATCGCCACGGCAAAACTTGATGCGCGACGGCATTTGGGGCGACCTGTCGACCGGCGCGAGCCGCTCGATTTCGACCTCGCAGGATTACCTGCGGCGCGCCGGTGCCACGGCCCGCGATATGCTGATCGCCGCTGCCGCCAAGCGCTGGAATGTGCCGGCGGCGGAATGCACCGCACGCAACAGCACTATCGTGCATCGCCCGAGCGGCCGGCGCATGTCATTCGGCGCAGTCGCCGCCGACGCTGCTGCAATCGAGCCGCCCCGCGACGTTCACCTGAAGCCGCCGGCCGAGTGGACGCTGCTCGGCACACCACAAAAGCGGCTCGACGTTCGCGACAAGATCACCGGGCATCCGGTCTACGCGATCGACGTGCGCCTGCCCGGCATGCTGTTCGCGGCGATCCGGCACTGTCCGGTGTTCGGCGGCACGGTGAAATCGGTCGATGACACTTCGATCCTGGCCATGCCGGGGGTCCGCCGCGTCGTGAGCCTGAAGGACGCCGTCGCGGTGGTGGCGGATTCATGGTGGCGCGCCAACAAGGCGGTCCGGGCGCTGCGCGTCACTTGGGATGACCAGGGCCGAGGCGACCTGTCCATGGCGAGCATCGACCAGTTCGTTCGCCGCGGGCTCGACGGACTGCCGGGACAGGTCGGCCGTGTCGATGGCGACGTGGACGCGGGAATCAAAAGTGCAGTGCGGCGCATCGAAGCCGACTACGTGGTGCCGTTTCTGGCGCACGCCACCATGGAGCCGCAGACTTGCACAGCGCACGTGCGGCCCGACGGCGTCGAAATATGGGCGCCGACCCAGGACGCTTCCACGGCTCTTGCCACCGCCGCCTTCGCCGCTGGCGTGTCCGACGACAAGGTCAAGGTCAACCGCATGCTGCTCGGCGGCGGTTTCGGTCGCCGCGGCACGATTCAGGAATTCGTCCGCCAGGCGGTGCTGATCGCCCGTGAGGTCGATGCGCCGGTCAAGCTTGTCTGGAGTCGCGAAGAGGATGTCGCCCACGACCTGTATCGGCCGTTCGGCATGGCCCGCATGGTCGCGGGCCTCAACGCCGCCGGCCTGCCGGTTGCCTGGTCGATCCGGCTCGCCGGCCCGTCGTTCGTCGCGGAAATTCTGCCTGGCCTGGGCGAGAGCTTCGTCGATCGCAGCTTCATCAGCGGGCTCGCCGACGAAATGGCCTACGATGTCCCGAACTACCGCGTCGATTACGTGGTGCGCGAGACAGCCGTGCCGCTCGGCGTCTGGCGCGGCATCAATTACACCCAGAACGTCTTCTACAAGGAGTGCTTCCTCGACGAGATGGCACACGCCGCCGGCATTGATCCTTATCGCTTCCGCCGGCGCCTGCTGCGCAACAGTCCGAAGAATCTCGCGGTGCTGGACGCCGCGGCGGCAAAGGCAGGCTGGGATACGCCGCCGCCGCCGGGCGTGTTCCGCGGCATCGCGCTCAGCGAGGCGTGCGGCAGCTATTGCGCCCAGGTGGCCGAAATCTCCGTCGCCGACGCCCGCGTGCGCGTGCATCGCGTCGTTTCGGCGCTCGATTGCGGCCACGTGGTCAACCCGCTCACCGTCGCAGTGCAGACCGAAGGCTCGATCGTCTTCGCGCTCTCCGCCGCGCTCTACGGTGAAATCACCATCAAGAACGGCGCCGCCGAGCAGTCGAACTTCAACGATTATCGGATGCTGCACCTCGCCGACATGCCCGACGTCGACACGGTGATCGTGTCGGGCAGCGATTTTTGGGGCGGCGTCGGCGAGCCGCCGGTGACGCCGCTGGCCCCGGCTCTATGCAACGCGGTGTTCGCGGCGACGGGAAAACGCATCCGCTCCTTGCCGCTGAAAAATCAGGATTTGCGGCCAGGTATCTAGGATCAGGTATCTAGGGTCTAGGATAAGGCCAACAACTCCACGCTTGGTATTGAATCACGCCGCGCGGCGCGGCGTGATGACCATCGGCAGTCCGTTGTCGGGCCGCAACGTCACGCGCAGCATCGGCCACACCGCCGTGCCCGGTGCCAGCGCGAGCCGGAAATTTTTCACTATCGTGGCCAGCACCAGCGTCGCCTCCTGCAACGCAAACACCGAGCCGATGCAGGTGCGTGCGCCGGCGCCGAACGGAATATAGGCATAGCGGTCGATGGCATGGCGCGCGTCGCCCAAGAAACGCGTCGGATCGAAGCTGTTCGGAGCGCGCCACAGCAAGCGGTGACGGTGCAGCACATAGGGCGCGATCACCACCAGCGAGCCGCGCTTGACCTTTGTACCGGCAAGTTCGTCCGGGCCGAGTGCGACCCGGCTGATGGCGGCGATCGGCGGATAGAGCCGGGCCGCCTCCTCGATCACCGCGCGCGTCTCGACGAGTCGATCGCCGAGCGTGGCGGGCGGCGCGTGCAGCTCGCGCTCGGCCTCCGCCTCGACGCGCTCGCGCCACTGCGGCGCTTGCGACAACAGAAACAGCGACCAGCTCAGCAGGTTCGCGGTGGTCTCGTGGCCGGCGGCAATGAAGGTCAAAATGTTGGAGCGGACCTCGATCTCCGCCATGCGGTTGCCGGTCTCCGGATCGAGCGCGTTCAACAACAGGGTCAGGATGTCCTTCGCCACCGCATCGGGCTCCTCGGCCATGCGCCGCTGCCGCGTCGCGATGATGTCGTTGATTGCGGCTTCGAAGAAGCGCAGCGTCGAACGCACGCGCCAATGGGCGAAACGCGGCACCGCCGGCGGCAGGCCGATCACGTCGAACGCATCGATGCGCCCGATCGTGTCGAAATAGGTCCGCATGGCGAGGCGGAATTCCTCGGGCGCGCGGCCAAGTCCGTCGGAAAAGATGGTGCGCTCGAGCACGTCGAGCGTCAGGCGTGTCATTTCCGCGGCGACGTCGATCGTGGCGCCGTCCTGCTGGCGCCAGCGCGCAACCAGCGAAGCGGCCGCCGCCAGCATGTGCGGCGCGAACTCCATGATGGTCTTGCGCGCGAATACCGGCGCAACGGTACGGCGCTGCACGCGCCATTGCTCGCCCTCGGCGCTGAGCAGGCCATGGCCGAGGCCGGCCGAGAGCACGCGGCGCTGCAGCGCGTCCTTGTGGTAGTTGCCGGCATTGTCGAGCAGCACGTGCTCGATGGCGCGCGGCTCGCTGACCAGGACGACATGCGCGAACGGCAAACCGCCGACCACGATTGGCTTGTCGAAATGGTCCTGCGCCCAGCATTCGAGCGGGTTGCGCCACAGCGACGTTATCAGGCGGAGCACGCCGAGCGGTTTCGGCTGCGGCGCCGGAGCCGGCGGCTGAAAGGTCGACGCCGGCAGATCGATAACGCTGGCGGCCGGTGCGCTCATGGTCGCTCGTGCGCCGGAATGAATTTTGCGACGCGAAGAATCCCTTCCCCGGAACGCCGATTTTGCGCGGTCAGTTCCGGTGCAGTCCAGCCGTGTTTGGTCGTCTGAGTGTGATTTGTTTGCCCTGTGTCGCCGGCGCCACATCATGCGGCTGGCGCTCGGCGCAAAGGAATGATTCGGCGCCGCCTGAACCGCCGTCAAGAACAGTGCCGAGCAAATGTTTGGAGAAGGTAAAGACGAGCTGAGGTGTTTTAGCGACCAAACAACCGGTTGATCAGCCACGAATCAAGGCCGCCGCCGCTGCCGCCGCTGCCGCCCCCTGCGGGGGGTAAAGCGGCCTGTCGGTTGCGCTCGGCGACTTGCGGATTCGACGCAGCAAACGGCTGCGGCAATGCCGCGAACCAGCCGCCACCGGCCACGCCCGGCAACGGCGCCGGCGCGGTGCCGCGCAGCGCGGCTTTCATGAACCGGCTCCAGATGTCGACCGGTAGCCCGCCGCCGGTCGCCTTGCGCGTCGGCGAGGAATCGTCGTTGCCGAGCCAGACGCCGGTGACGAGGCGCGACGTGTAGCCGATGAACCAGGCGTCGCGAAAATCCTGGCTGGTGCCGGTCTTGCCGGCGCCTAGCCAGCCCGGCAGATCGGCGTGGCGCGCGGTGCCGGACGCCAGCGTCTCGTGCAACATCGCATTCATCATTGCGACGTAGCGGGCGTCGACGATGCGGCCGAGCGCCTGCGGCGCACGCGCATACAGCACCTTGCCGTCGCCGGTGCGGATGCGCTCGACGACGTGCGGCGAGGCGGCGAAGCCGCCATTGGCGAACGGCGTATAGGCGGAAACGAGCTCGAACAGCGACACTTCCGAGGTGCCGAGCGCGATCGAGGCGTTCGGCTCGAGCGGCGAGACGATGCCCATCCGGTAGGCGGTGCGGATGACCGCCGCCGGGCCGAATTCAAGCGTCAGGCGCACCGACACGGTGTTGAGCGAATCGGCGAGCGCTTGCGTGAGCGTCACTGGCCCGAAATACTGATGCTCGTAGTTTTCCGGCCGCCAGCCCTTGACGGATATCGGCGCGTCCTCGCGCACGCTCTCGGGCGTGAGCCCGTGTTCGAGCGCCGTGAGATAGACGAACGGCTTGAACGCCGAGCCGGGCTGGCGCTTGGCGGCGATGGCACGGTCGAATTGGCTGTCGGCGTAGCTCTTACCGCCGACCAAAGCCCGCACGGTGCCGTCGGGCGTCATGGCGACCAGCGCGCCTTCTTCGACGCCAAGCTTTTGGCCGTGCTGCGCCAGCGTGTCGACCAAAGCTTGCTCGGCGGCGTTCTGCAGCGCCGGATCGATCGAGGTGTCGACCACAATGTCGGTGTCGATATGGCCGACCAGATCGTTGACCGCATCCATGATCCAGTCGGCGACGTAATTCACCGAGCCGGCGCTGCTCGGCTGTTTGGCGCGCGCCGGAGCGATCAGCGCCAGCTTGGCGGCCTCGGCGGAGACCATATTCTGCTGTGCCATGGCGGCGATGACGAGTTGGGCGCGGCGCTCGGCGCCGTCCGGATTGCGCGTCGGTGCGAGCCGCGACGGCGATTGCACGAGGCCCGCCAGCATGGCGGCTTCGGGCAAGGTCAGGCGCCGCGCCGATTTGCCGAAATAGCGCTGCGCGGCGGCTTCGACCCCGTAGGCGCCGGCGCCGAAATAGACGCGATTGAGATAAAGCTCGAGAATCTGCGGCTTGGTGAACTTGTGCTCGAGCCACAGCGCGAGCAGCGCTTCCTGCAGCTTGCGCGTCAGCGTGCGCTCCTGGGTCAGGAACAGATTCTTCGCCAGCTGCTGGGTGATGGTCGAGCCGCCCTGCGCGGCGCCGCGATGCATGAGGTCCGCAGCGGCTGCGCGCAAAATACCCCACGGATCGACGCCGTGATGTTTGTAGAAGCGCCGGTCCTCGATGGCGATGAACGCGTTCGGCACGTAGGGCGGCAGCTCGCGCAACGGCACTGCGGCGCCGCCCATGTCGCCGCGCGTGGCGAGCGTCGCGCCATTGAGGCCGAGAATGAGCACCGACGGCGGACGCTTCGGAATCTCCAGCGATTGGATCGGCGGCAGGTGCAGCCCGACCCAGATCACGGTGCCGACCGCCGCGAGCACCGCCCACAGCGACAGCACGACGCCCCAGTAGATGACCCGGCCGAAACCGCCGTTGCCTTTTTTGCCGCCGCGTCGCTGGCGCGGCCACCACGGCGCGTCGCTGCGGCGTCGCCCGCCGCGTCCCGGCAACGGACCGCCGGCGCGGTCGGTCGGCCGTGCCCGCAACTCAGGATCGGCGAGCGCCCGTTTGCGGCCACTTTGTCGCGACGCCATGTCCCCCGATCCCCACGGCGCATCCAGCGCCGGGCGACCGTAGGCGCGGCGGTTTAAGGGGCGGTTACTGTTGCAAACCCTCTAGCCACGCGCAGGAAGAGGAGCGGGGAATTACCCTGCCACGCTCTCCCGCGCCTTGCCCTCCGTGGCCGGCGGTGTGAACAGCGCCAGCAGCGGCCGCTTGATCGCGGCTTGCCGGGTCGGCGCGGTGATCTGCGCGCCGAGAAGATCGGTGACGTAGAACACGTCGACCACGCGCTCGCCGAAGGTCGCCACATGCGCGGAGGCGATATTCAGATTGAGCTTCGACAACGTCGTGGTCAGCTCGTAAAGCAGCCCCGGCCGGTCGAGCCCGGTGACCTCGACCACGGTGTAGCGCGCCGACCATTGATTGTTGATGGTGACTTCTGGCTCGATGGCGAACGCCCTGAGCCTGCCTTTGGCAGCCGCGCGCTTGGGCACCGCGTCGGGCAGCTTGATCTCGCCACGCAGCGCCTTCTCGATCGCATCACCGATGCGCGCGGCGCGGCGCGCCTCGTCCTCGTCGCGCTCGAACTCGCGCGACACCGCGATGGTGTCGAGCGCGAGCCCGTCGGTCGTGGTGTAGATCTGTGCGTCGACGATGTTGGCGCCGGCCAGCGCGCAGGCGCCGGCGATGATCGACAAGAGCCAAGGATGGTCGGGTGCGAATACGGTGAGTTCGGTCACGCCGCGCGTCGCATCGAAGCCGACGCTGGTGGCAAGCCGTTTGCCGGCTTGTTCGGACGCGCGCACGAAGCGGGCCTGCGCCAGCTTGTGCGGCAGGTCGACCTTGAGCCAATACGCCGGATAGTGCCGCGCGATATAGGCCTCGCGCGCGGCTTCCGGCCAGTCGGCAAGCTCGGCGCGGAATTCCGCCTGCGCCTGCGCCACGCGCTGGGCGCGGTTGACCTCGGAGAAGCCGCCGGTCAGCACCGGCTCGGTCTCATAATAGAGCGTGCGCAGAAGCTGCGCCTTCCAGCCGTTCCAGACCCCGGGACCGACGGCGCGAATATCGGCCGTGGTCAGAATCGCAAGCAGCTTCATTCGCTCCAGCGACTGCACCACCGCGGCGAAATTCTCGATCGTCTTGCGGTCGGAGAGGTCGCGCGATTGCGCCAAGGTCGACATCACCAAATGCACCTCGACCAGCCAAGCGACGAGTTCGGTGTCGGCCGCGGAGAGGCCGAGCCGCGGACCGAAGCGGCGCGCGATACGCGCGCCGGCGATCGAATGATCCTCGACCCGCCCCTTGGCGATATCGTGCAGGAACAACGCGACATAGAGCACCGCGCGGTGCTGCGGCTGGATCGTCTTGATCAGCTCGCTCGCCAGCGCCACTTCGCGGTTCTCGCCGCGCTCGATCTCCTCGAGAACGCCGATGCAGCGCAGGAGATGCTCGTCCACCGTATAGTGGTGGTACATGTTGAACTGCATCATCGCCACGATGCGGCCGAAGTCGGGAACGAACGCGCCGAGCACGCCGGACTCGTTCATGCGTCGCAGCACGGTTTCGGCGTCGTTCTTCGAGGTCAGGATTTCCAGGAACAGCCGGTTGGCTCCCTCGTCCTCGCGCACGGCCTTGTCGATCAGCTTGAGCGAGCGCGCAGCGGCGCGCATCGCCTCCGGGCGGAATTCCAGATTGTGCTTCTGCGCCAGATAAAACAGCCGGATCAGATTGACCGGATCGCGTCTGAATACGTCGGGACCGGCAATGTTGATGCGGTTGTTGTCGATGACGAAATCGTCGGTCTCGGTCAGCTTGCGCTGGCCGCGCGCCGGCCGCAGCCTGGCGATGATGCGGCTGAGCACCGGCGTCGGCGTCGCCTGGCGTTCCTCCAAGCCGGCGCACAGGATCGCGGTGAGATCGCCCACGTCCTTGGCGGTCAGAAAATAGTGCTTCATGAACCGCTCGACGTCCTGCAGGCCGGGACGCTCGGTGTAGCCGAGCCGCACCGCGATCTCGCGTTGGATGTCGAACGACAACCGCTCCTCGGCGCGGCCGGCGACGAAATGCATGTTGCAGCGCACCGACCAGAGAAAATCTTCGCAGCGGCGGAACAGGCGGTATTCCTCGGCGGCAAAGACGCCGCGCTCGACCAGCTGTTCCGGTTCGCGCACGCGATAGACGTATTTGGCGATCCAGAACAGCGTGTGCAGGTCGCGCAAACCGCCCTTGCCGTCCTTGACGTTCGGCTCGACCAGATAGCGCGACTGGCCGGCGCGGCGATGGCGCTCTTCGCGCTCGGTGAGCTTGGCGGCGACGAAAGCCGCGGCGGTGCCTTGCACCACTTCCTTGTCGAACCGGGTGGTGAACTCGTCGAACAATTTTACATCGCCGAATAGATAGCGCGCTTCCAGAAGCGCGGTGCGGATGGTCATGTCGGCGTTGGCCTGACGGATGCATTCGCCCACCGTGCGGGTGGCATGGCCGACTTTGAGCCCCATGTCCCACAGGCAGTAGAGCAGCGCTTCCGCGACCGATTCACCCCACGCGGTCTGCTTGTAGGGCAGCAAAAACAACAGATCGATGTCGGAGCCGGGCGCCAGCAAGCCGCGACCGTAGCCGCCGGTCGCCACCACCGTCATGCGCTCGGCCTCGGACGGCACTTGCGACGGATAGAGTTTTTGGCCGGCGAAATCGAACAGGATGCGGATGATCTCGTCCTGCATCCGGCACAGCCGTTCGGCGCAGCGGCGGCCGTGGCGGTCCTTGAGCAGCAGCTGCTCGGCGTTGGCGCGTGCCCGCGCCAGCGCCGCCTTCAGCCGCCGCGCGATGGCGGCGCGCAACTCGGCCTCGCGGCCCGAATAGGTCTCGGCGAGCTCGTCGAGCTCGGCAGCGATCGCCGCGGTATCGATCAGTTCGGCGGCGCTGCGTGCGGAGTGCTGAATATCCAACATCGTCGTACGGCTTAGCGGAGCGAGCCTGCGCTGTCATCGTGTGGTGTGCGTTGGCGAGACGAAAAGTCGATGGCGCCGCAGGGCTATTAGCGAGATAAGCATGCTATGCTTGGCCTGCTAGTCGGTATTTTATTTCAATTGACGCCCTGCAGTAGCTCCCCTAAAGAATGAAATGAGCGCCGATTTGAGCAAGCAGCTTGCGGGCGCTGAACAAATGCAGCTAAAGCGCGGGGCCTGCCCCGTAGCCGCGCTGTTGGCGGGCCCAAGATTCCCGCCTCCACATCCAGGGATCCGTGCCGGTGTCGAGGCGCCGGTGCGATCCGCATTCGGGAGGTTGTCATGTTTTCACGTCGCTCTGTCCTCATCGGCGCCGCCGGCGCCGGCCTGTTGCCGCTGCGCCTGGCGCGCGCCGCCGGCAAGCCGAGCGCCATCAATATCGACTGGGCGACCTACAATCCGGTGTCGATGGTGTTGAAGGAAAAGGGTCTCCTCGAAAACGAGTTTGCCAAGGACGGCATCGGCATCCGCTGGGTCCAGACGCTCGGCTCCAACAAGGCGCTGGAATTTTTGAATGCCGGTTCGATCGATTTCGGCTCGACCGCCGGCTCGGCGGCGCTGCTCGGCAAGATCAACGGCAATCCGATCAAATCGATCTATGTCTATTCCAAGCCGGAATGGACCGCATTGGTCACGCGCAAGGACACGCCGGTCCAGAAAATCACCGATCTGAAAGGCAAGCGCGTCGCGGTGACGCGCGGCACCGACCCGCACATTTTCCTGGTGCGGGCGCTGCTCTCGGTCGGCATGACCGAGCACGACATCAAGGAAGTGCTGCTGCAGCATCCCGACGGCAAGATTGCGCTCATTCGCGGCGACGTCGATGCCTGGGCCGGCCTCGATCCGATGATGGCGCAGGCCCAGGTCGAGGACGGCGCGCGGCTGTTCTATCGCAATGCCGACGCCAACACCTATGGCATCCTCAATGCGCGCGAGGAATTCTTGAAATCCTATCCGGATCTGACCAAGCGCGTGCTCGCGGTCTACGAGGACGCGCGCAAATACTGCCTCGCCAATTACGACGAGGAAAAGCGGGTGTTCATCGGCGTCACCAAGCTGCCCGCCGCGGTGGTCGATATCCAGCTCAAGGAGCGCACCGACCTCACGCACAACCGCATCGGGCCGCAGCAGCGCGACACCATCCTGCAGGCCGGCCTCGCCTTGCAGAAAGCCGGCGTCATTCCGCCGAACGTCGACGTCAAGCAGGCGCTCGACGATCTGGTCGACGATCGCTACGTGGCGGCGTGATCGAGGCTGCTCTCCTCGCGTGCCGGCAGAGGTTTAGCCACATTGCATTTGCAGCGGGCGCCATGTCACTTGTGACCATGACCATCGCGGCCGAACAGCGCGGCGCCATCCCGGCAGAGCGGGCTGCGCCGAGAAAATGGGCGCGCCTGGCGCGGCCGGCGCTCGGCCTGGTGTTGCCGGCGGCGCTTGCGGTGGTGTGGGAATTCGTCGTGCGCATGGGCTGGGCGACCGGCCGCCTCGCGCCGCCGCCGTCGGTGATCTTTCAGGAGTTCGTCGACCTGGCTCGCAGCGGCGATCTGCAGCGCCACACGCTGGTGACGCTGGGACGCGTAGCGGCCGGCTTCGGCTGCGGCGTCGCCGTCGCCACGATCGTAGGCGCCGCAGCCGGTTATTCGCCGGTCATCCGGCGACTGCTCGATCCCAGCCTGCAGGCGCTGCGCGCCATTCCGTCGATCGCCTGGGTGCCGTTGTTCGTGCTCTGGCTCGGCATTTTTGAAGCCTCGAAGATAACCTTGATTGCGGTCGGCGTGTTCTTTCCGGTTTATCTGGGGGTCATGGGCGCCATCCAATCGGTCGACCGTAAGCTTGTGGAAGTGGGCCGCGCCTTCCGGCTATCCGACGTGCAGATGGTGCGTCGCATCCTGTTGCCGGCGGTGCTGCCCGCCTACGTGATTGCCTTGCGCTCCGGGCTAGGTCTCGGCTGGATGTTCGTGGCGGCGGCCGAACTTTTGGGTGCGTCAGAGGGCCTGGGTTATCTGTTGTTGGACGGCCAGGAGCTCGGCAAGCCGGCGGAGATCGTGGCCGCGATCGTCGCCTTCGCCGTCGTCGGCAAGGCCACCGATTGGTTGATCGCGCTCGCCGCCGCGCCGTTCCTGCGCTGGGAAGACGTGGTGCGGCAGGAGTAGAAACGTTTGATGTATCCCGGGCGCAGCGCAGCACGAAGTGATGCGCTGCAGAACCGGGGATCGTTACAAATTCAGCGACTGGAAAGGTCCCGGATCAGCGGCGCACCACTTCGTGCTGCACCGCATCCGGGAAACAGAAGCAGACTATGCTCGTCCTTGATCGCGTCAGCAAAACCTATCCGAACGGCGTGCATGCGCTGGGCGGCGTATCGACCGAAGTCGAGCTCGGCGAGATCGTCGCCGTGATCGGCGGCTCGGGCTGCGGGAAGTCGACGCTGCTGCGCGCCATCAGCGGGCTCGATCCGGCGAGCGAAGGGACAGTGCTGCTCGATGGCGAGCGCATCGCCGCGCCGCATGAGAAGATCGGCATCATCTTTCAGGAGCCGCGGCTGTTGCCCTGGCTCAAGGTTGCCGGCAATGTCGGCTTCGGGCTCGGCGACCGGCCCCGGGACGAGCGGGCGGCGCGCGTTGCCGCCGCGCTCAAGCGCGTCGGGCTTGCCGACAAGGCAACGGTGTGGCCGCGCGAACTGTCCGGCGGGCAGGCGCAGCGCGTCGCTATTGCCCGCGCACTGGTGCCGCGGCCCGAAGTGTTGCTGCTCGACGAACCGTTCTCGGCGCTCGACGCTTTTACCCGCACCGACCTGCAGGATCATCTGCTCGATCTGTGGGCCGACGCCAAGCCGACCTTGATCCTCGTCACCCACGACGTCGACGAAGCCATCGTGCTCGCCGACCGCGTCATGGTGATGTGCCCGCGGCCGGGCCGCATCTTCGACGAGATCGAAGTCGATCTGCCGCGGCCGCGCGACCGGCAGTCGGCCGCGTTCGATTTCGTCAAGCGCCGCGTGCTCGCCGCGCTCGACCGCTCGCTCAGCCGCGCCGTCGCGCCCGCCGACGACGAGGCCAAGGCCAGCGCCGGCGCCGCGATGTGGTGGTGACCTGTCGCTTGCACTATATTCGTCATGCCCGGCCTCGTGCCGGGCATCCACGTCTTAAGGAGCGGAACGAAAGACGTGGATGGCCGGGGCAAGCCCGGCCATGACAAATAAGGAGCAACACGTCATGGACTCTGCCGCACTGCGCGCGCTGCAGGCGCCGATCAAGGAGCGCTACAAGATCGAGCCGAACGCCGCTTTCATCACGCTCAAGGCCAAGGGCGCGCTCGACGACGCCAACATCGCCTGCAAGGTCGAGACCAGCCGCGCGCTTGCGGTCGCAGGCCTGCATCCCGCGACCGGCGGCACCGGACTCGAACTCTGCTCCGGCGACATGCTGCTCGAAGCCTTGGTGGCTTGTGCGGGCGTCACCTTGAAGGCGGTGGCGACCGCGCTCGATATCCCGTTGAAGTCCGGCGCCGTTTCGGCCGAGGGCGATCTCGATTTCCGAGGCACGCTCGGCGTCGCCAAGGACGCGCCGGTCGGTTTTGCCCAAATTCGCCTGCGCTTCGATGTCGACAGCGACGCGCCGGCCGACAAGCTCGACCAATTGCTCAAGCTCACCGAGCGCTATTGCGTGGTCTACCAGACCATCCGCAATGGCCCGCCGGTCGAGATCAGTTTGAAGCGCAAGTGACGTCATTCCGGGGCGCAGCGCAGCAGCGAACCCGGAATCCATAATCACAATCGGTGCAGTTCTTCTCCGACTGTGGTTATGGATTCCGGCTCTTGCTCGCTGCGCTCGCTCGGCCGGAATGACGCGGATGTTTCTGCGATGACGTCCCCAGCCTTCCCGTTCCTGCTCGACCTCGCGCTCAAGATGGCGTTCACCGCTAGCGTCGTGGTCGTCGTCTCGGTCGTGGTCGAACGTTCGGGCCCGTTCATCGGCGCGCTGATCGCGGCGCTGCCGACCGCCGCCGGCGCCGCCTATATCATTCTCGGCTTCGAGCATCCGCCGGATTTCATTGCCGCGAGCGCCGTCGGCAGCGCGGCGGCGGCGGCGACGGTTTCGATCTTCGCGCTCATCTACAGTGTGCTGGCGCAGCGGCACGGCCTCGTGCTCAGCCTCGGCGTCGCCATGGCGGTGTGGTTCGTCGCCGGGATCGCGTTGCGCCTCGTCGCCTGGACGCCGCTCTCCGCGACGCTGCTCAACATCGTGGTGTTCGGATTGACCGTGCCGCTGAGCTGGCGCTACCGCACGTCGGGCGCGCCGGCGAAATTCATGCGCACGGCCTACGATATTCCGCTGCGCGCGCTCACCGCTTCCGTGGTCGTCGCCACCGTGACCACGGCAAGCTACAGCATCGGCTCGTTCCTCTCCGGCGTGTTCGCGGTGTTTCCGATCGTGATGGCGAGCTCGGTCGTCATCCTGCATCCGCGCGTCGGCGGCGTCGTCTCGGCGAGCATGTTCGCGCACGCGCAAATCGCGCTCAACGGACTGTGGCTCGGCTTTCTCGTCGTCCACTATCTGGTCGCGCCGCTCGGCGTCTGGGGCGCATACGCGGGCGGACTGCTCGTCTGTGTCGCCTGGAGTGGCGTGCTGTGGCTGTTCCGCGCTCGTCGAATCAGGACCGCGTCTTCGCCAACTGCGCCTTGAGCGCGTAGAGCGCTTCGAGCGCGTCGCGCGGCGACATGTCGTCGGGATGAAGCGCCGCGAGTGCCTCGATCACGACGGCGAGCGCCGCATCCGGCGCCGGCGCGGCGGTGGGACGCGCGGCGGCGAACAGCGGCAGGTCGTCGATCAGGCGCTGCGCCGGCGCCGAGCGGTCCTGCGCCTCGAGTTGCGCCAGAACGAGCTTGGCGCGCTCGATCACGCTTAGCGGCAGCCCGGCGAGCTTGGCGACCTGAATGCCGTAGGAGCGGTCGGCGGCGCCAGGCACCACTTCGTGCAGGAACACGACTTCGCCCTGCCATTCCTTCACCCGCATGGTCGCATTGTGCAGCCGCGGCAGCTTGGCGGCGAGCGCCGTCATCTCGTGGAAGTGCGTGGCGAACAACGCACGGCAGCGGTTTTGCTCGTGCAGGTGCTCGATGGTTGCCCAGGCGATGGAGAGGCCATCGAATGTCGCGGTGCCGCGGCCGATCTCGTCCAAAATGATCAGTGCGCGCTCGCCGGCCTGATTGAGGATCGCGGCGGTCTCGACCATCTCGACCATGAAGGTCGAGCGGCCGCGGGCGAGATCGTCGGCGGCACCGACGCGCGAAAACAGCCGGTCGACGACGCCGATATGCGCCGCGCGCGCCGGCACGAAGCTGCCCATCTGCGCCAGCGCGGCGATCAGCGCGTTCTGGCGCAGAAACGTCGATTTACCCGCCATGTTGGGCCCAGTGACCAGCCAAATACGACCCGCTGCCTCATTCGCGGGCGGCGATAAATCGCAATCGTTAGCAACGAACGACCCGCCATCGCGGCCGAGCGTTTGCTCGACGACGGGATGGCGGCCAGCGGAAATCGCGAAAGCGAGGCTGTCATCGACTTGCGGCCGCACATAGTCGCGCTCGATCGCAAGGTTCGCCAGGCCCGCCGTTACGTCGACCGCGGCAAGCGCCTCGGCGGCATCCTTGGTGGCGCCGCTTGCCGCCGCGACGTTGGCGGCGAGGCGATCGAAAATTTCCAATTCAAGCGCCAGCGCGCGCTCGGCGGCGTTGGCGATCTTGGCTTCCAATTCGCCGAGCTCGGTGGTGGTGAAGCGCACCTGCCCGGCGGTGGTTTGGCGGTGGATGAACGTCGCGTTGAGCGGCGCGCTCATGAGTTTTTCGCCGTGCTGCGCCGTCACGTCGACGAAATAGCCGAGCACGTTGTTGTGCCGGATTTTCAGCGAGCGAATGCCCGTGGTCTCGATGTAGCGCACCTGCAGCGCTGCAATGACGCGGCGCGATTCGTCGCGCAGCGCCCGCGCCTCGTCGAGCGCGGCATCGCAACTGGCGCGCACGAAACCGCCGTCGCGGCGGTACGCCGGCAGCTCGTCGGCCAGTGCGCGTGCGAGTTCGGCGGCGAGCGCGGCATCGGGCCGGCGCAGCGCCGCTGCGGCTTGCGCCAGCTCGTGTGGCGGAACGGCACTGTCTGGTCCCAGCGCCGCGATGGTCGCAGCAAGCTCTGCCGCGGCGAAAATGCCGTCGCGAATCGCCGCGAGATCGCGCGGGCCGCCGCGGCCGATCACGATGCGCGCCAAGGCGCGGGCGAGATCGGGCGCGCTCCGCAAATGCTTGCGTACATCGCCGCAGACCGCGCCGTTTGCGACGAACGCCTCAACCGCATCGAGCCGCTGCGCGATGGCAGCCGGATCGGTCAGCGGTGCGGCCAGTCGTTGCGCCAAAAGGCGCGACCCTGCGGCCGTCACGGTGCGATCGATGGCGGCGAGCAGCGAGCCGCGGCGTTCGCCGGCGAGTGTGCGATGCAGTTCGAGATTGGCGCGCGTCGCCTGATCGATGGCGAGCGTGGCGCCGGCCGCTTCGCGCACCGGCGGCGACAGCGCGGGGCGTCGGCCGATCTGGGTGCGCTCGATATAGGTGACCGCCGCGGCCGCCGCAGTCAGTTCAAGGCGCGAAAACGCGCCGAACGATTCCGTGGTGGCGACGCCAAGAAAGGCGGCGAGCCGGCGCTCGGCGGTCGCGCCGTCGAACACATCGCGCGCGAGCGGGGTCAGCGCCGACGCCGCCGGCAGCGCGCGCAAAATGGGCGCCAGCTCGGTATCGGCATAGAGCGCATCGGCAAGGATGATCTCGCCCGGTTCGATGCGAGCGATCGCAGCCGCAAGCGCGCCGCGCTCGCACTCGGCGACGCGAAACTCGCCGGTCGAGATATCGATCCAGGCCAGCGCGAAACGGTCGTCGCCCGCCGAGGCGCGAGCGCGCGCCAGCGCCAACAGATAATTGTTGCGCCGCGCGTCAAGGAGCGAATCCTCGGTGAGGGTGCCGGGTGTCACGAGGCGCACCACGTCGCGCCGCACCACGCTCTTGCCGCCGCGCTTGCGCGCCTCGGCGGGATCCTCAAGCTGCTCGCACACCGCGACGCGGTGGCCGAGCGCGATGAGCCGGTGCAGATATTCGTCGGCGCGCTCGATCGGCACCCCGCACATCGGGATGTCGCGGCCCAAATGCTTGCCGCGCTTGGTCAGCACGATACTTAGCGCGCGCGACGCCACCTCGGCATCGTCGAAGAACAATTCGTAGAAGTCGCCCATCCGGTAGAACAACAGACAATCCGGATTGGCGGCTTTGATCTCGATGTACTGCTCCATCATGGGAGTCACACGGCCGATATCGTCGGCCGTTTTGCCCGTGACGCGGCCGCCCGCCTCGGGCGAATCGGCCGTACCGTTGGTGATGGGGCGCGGAGCATCCATGGTGCAGTGCACGCTAGCAGATGGCTCGGCGGGTTGCATCGGCCCGCGTCAAGGCGCCAAGCCCGCCCCGCGACGACGCGGCCGGTGCGTCGGCTGGTTATTTTGATTGGCAAACTCCCGCAAAGGGAGGACGATCACAGGCGAACGCCGGGCAACACGGCGAATTCCGGAACCAAGGAGGACACGCGCTTCTGGGAGGAAACCCATGGCAGCGGCTACCGACGTCAACTATGCACTCACGCCGGATCAACATACCCGTGAGCTCCGCCGCGCGGTCATTGCGGCGACAGTAGGCACCACGATCGAGTGGTACGACTTCCTGCTCTACAGCACGATGGCCGGGCTGGTGTTCGGCAAGCTGTTCTTTCCTAATGAGACCCCGCTTACGGCGACGCTCAACGCGTTCGCTATTTACTTCGTCGGCTTCGTCGCGCGTCCGATCGGCGCGTTCATCTTCGGCCATTACGGCGATCGGGTCGGCCGCAAGTCGACACTGATCTTCACCCTGGTCTTGATGGGTGTCTCGACCTTTCTGGTGGCGTTTTTGCCGGGTTACGCCTCGATCGGGATCTGGGGCGCAGTGCTGCTGACCATTCTGCGCCTCATTCAGGGCATCGGCGTCGGCGGCGAATGGGGCGGCTCGGTGCTCTTGGCGATGGAATGGGCGCGGCACAACCGCGAGCGCGGCTTCCTCACGTCGTGGCCGCAATTCGGCGGTCCAGCGGGCTTGTTCCTGGCGAATCTCGCCGTCCTCATCTTCAGCAAGATGTCGGGCGACGCGTTTTTGGCCTGGGGCTGGCGCATCCCGTTCGCGCTCAGCATCATCCTGGTCGCGATCGGCCTGTGGATCAGGCTACGTATCCTGGAGACGCCGGTGTTCCGCAAGCTGGTTGAGGAAGAGAAGATCGAGCGGGCGCCGATCATCGAGGTCTGCCGCAAGGCGCCGGGTGCGATCATCGCCGGAATGCTGGCGCGCACCTCGGAGCAGGGCCCGTTCTACATCTTCACCGCCTTCATCTTCGCCTACGGGACCACGACCCTGCATGCGTCGCGCGACCTCCTGCTGGCCGGCGTGCTGGCGGCGGTGTGCGTGTCGGCGTTCACCATCCCGTTCAGCGGCTGGCTGTCCGATCAGATCGGGCGCAAGAAGATGTACATGATCGGCTGCGCCACGATGGGCGTGTTCGGCTTCATCTACTTCGGCCTGATCGATACCGGCTCGTCGGTGTTGATCTTCATCGCCATGATGCTGTCGCTCATTCCGCATGACATGCAGTATGGGCCGCAGGCGGCGCTGATCGCCGAGAGCTTCACGCCGCGGCTGCGCTACAGCGGCGCCTCGATCAGCTATCAGCTTGCCTCGATCACCGCCGGCGGGCCGGCGCCGCTGATCGCGACGGCGTTGTTTGCCGCCTATCATTCAGGAACGCCGATCGCGATCTACATCGCGATCACCGCGGTCATCTCGATCATCGCCACGGCGTTTCTCAAGGACTACACCGGCCAGGACATCTCCGCCGAGTACGATGCCGAGGCGCCGGCCAAGCGCGCGGCTTGATGCAGCTTTGACCATGCTCCCTCTCCCCGCTTGCGACCGCTTGCGGGGAGAGGCCTCGTGGAATTACGACGGCGTCGACTGGCTCAACGTCTCGACGCGCGGGCTCATTCCAGCTCGCGCAGCTTGAAGCGCTGCAGCTTGCCGGTGGCGGTGCGCGGCAGGTCGGCGCGGACATCGATCCAGCGCGGATATTTCCAAGGGCCGGCGCTCGCTTTGACGTGCACGCGCAGCGTCTCGATGAGGCGTTCGTCGGCCGCAAAGCCATTGCGCAGCACAATGAATGCTTTCGGCTTGATCAGGCCGTCGGCGTCCTCTTTGCCGATCACGGCGGCTTCGAGCACCGCCTCGTGGGAGGCGAGCGCGGCCTCGACCTCGAACGGCGACACCCACATGCCGCTGACCTTGAACATGTCGTCGGTGCGCCCGCAATAATGGAAGTAGCCATCCGCGTCGCGGAAGTATTTATCGCCCGTATAGGTCCATTCGCCCGCGAACGTGCGCCGGCTTTTGTGCCGCTGATTCCAGTAACCCTCGCCGGCGGTCGGGCCACGCACGACGAGTTCGCCGATCTCGCCGGCGGCTAGCTCCGCGCCCGCTTCATCGACGATTTTCAGCTCGTAGCCGGGCACCGGCTTGCCGGTCGTGCCGTAGCGCACGTCGCCCGGCTGGTTGCTCAAAAACGTCTGGAACATTTCGGTCGAGCCGATGCCGTCGAGCACGTCGACGCCGCAGGCGTCGCGCCAGCGCTTGCCGAGGTCGGCCGGCAGCGCTTCGCCCGCCGAGACACACAGCCGCAGCCGGTCGGAGCCGGCGCCGCGCCGCATGTCCTTGTGCGCCAGCAGCGAGGCATAGAGCGTCGGGACACCGTAAAAGATCGTCGGCTGATGGCGGCGCACGACCTCGAACACCGCATCGGGCGTGGGGCGCTGCGGCAACAGCACCGTCGTGGCGCCGACCGACAGCGGGAACGCCATGGCGTTGCCCATGCCATAGGAGAAAAACAACTTTGCGGCGGAGAACACGACGTCGTCTTCGCGGACGCCGATCACGTGGCGGCCCATCAGCCGCGCCGCCGCGAGCGGCGTGGTGTGGACGTGCTTGACGCCCTTGGGCTCGCCGGTCGATCCCGACGTGTACATCCAGAACGCCACCTCGTCGGACAATGTCGGCGCGACGAACGGCTTCGTGTTGCGGCTTGCGGACAGCTCCGCAAAATCCCGCACCTCACGTCCCGCAAACGTCGCCTTGTCGGCCGTGCCGCCGCCGACCAGAATGATTGTGCGCAGCCGCGGCAGGCGGTCGAGAATGGGAATGAGCGCGGGCGCCAGCGCCGCCGCAATGACGATTGCGGACGCGCGGCTGTCGCCGAGGATGTAGGCGTATTGCTCGCTGGTGAGCAGCGTGTTGAGCGGCAGCACGACGATGCCGGCGCGCACGCCGCCCCAGAACGCGACCGGAAAATCGATGGTGTCTGGCAGCAGGAGCGCAAGCCGCTCCTCAGGGCGGAGGCCGAGATCGACCAGCGCCGCCGCGAACGCACAGGTGCGCGCCTGCAGCTCGCCGTAGCTCAACGCGCGGTCGCTATCGATGAACGCAATTTTTTCGCCAAGCCCACGCGCGACTGGCGCATCGACCAAATCGGTAACCGCGTTGTACGGCTTGCGCTGTAGGAGATCTTCCAGCATCGGATCGGTTTGGCGACCGCTGAGCAGCTCCCGACGCTGCCGGCACGAGCGTAATGCGAGCGCGCCGCGCCTGCAAACGATCTGTCACAGATTGGATAAACAGCGAAAGTGCGCCGTACTTGCCAGCGAGGTTAATTCCCAGAAAAATACCGGGTCATTGCCGGCGTCCCGGTGTTTTGCCAAACGAGCTGGCCGAGTAATCCGCCATGAGCCGCACCAACGCCATCGCTCGCGCGCACGCGTACTTTGACGACGGCGGTTTTCTCGCCGATCTGACGCGCCGCGTTGCCATCCCGTCGAGCAGCCAGGAGCCTGAGCGCACGGCCGTGCTGCGCGGCTATTTGGTCGACGAAATCGCGCCGACGCTCGCCAAGCTCAGCTTTACGTCGCACATTCTCGACAACCCAAACGGGCCGCCGGTGCTTGCCGCCGAGCGCAGCGAAAATCCCGCGCTGCTGACGGCCCTGGTGTACGGCCATGGCGACACCGTGCGCGGCCTCGACGATCTGTGGCGCGAGGGACTGTCGCCGTGGAAAATCGTGGTCGAGGGCGAGCGCATCTATGGCCGCGGCACCGCCGACAACAAGGGGCAGCACGGCATCAATTTCGGCGCGCTGGCGGCGGTCCTGGCCGAGCGCGGCGCGCTCGGCTTCAACTGCAAGATTTTGCTGGAAATGGCCGAGGAGGTCGGCTCGGCGGGCTTGCGCGAGGTTTGCGCTGCGCATGCCGACGATCTCTTGAAAGCCGATGTGCTGATCGCCTCGGACGGGCCGCGCATCGCGCCCGATCGGCCGACGCTGTTTCTCGGCGCGCGCGGCGGCTATCCGATCGATCTGGTCGTCGATCTGCGCGAGGGCAGCCATCATTCCGGAAATTGGGGCGGGCTCCTTGCCAACGCCAGCATCGTTCTGGCGCAGGCGCTGGCCTCGATTACCGATGCGCGCGGTGCCATCCGCGTTCCCGAATGGCGGCCGCCGCTGCCGCAAACGGTGCGCGATCTGTTGGTCGGCGTCGAGGTCGACGGCGGCGAAGATGGGCCCGCGATCGACCGCGACTGGGGCGAGCCGGGCCTGACGCCCGCCGAGCGTGTGTTCGGCTGGAACAGCTTTGAGGTCCAGGCCTTCGTCGCCGGCACGCCGGAGCGGCCGGTCAACGCCATTCCGGGCACGGCGCGCGCCCATTGCCAGCTCAAATACGTGGTCGGCACCGACGCCGACGATATTATTCCGGCGCTCCGCCGGCATCTCGATCGCCACGGCTTTGCCAATGTCGAAGTACGCCGCGGCCGCTCGAGCCTGTTCAAAGCGAGCCGCCTCGATCCGGCCGATCCATGGGTCGATTGGGCCAGGAACTCGATTGCGCGAACGACCGGCCAAGCGCCGACGGTATTGCCCAATTTCGGCGGCTCGCTGCCGAACGATATTTTCGCCGAAATTCTCAATCTGAAAACGCTATGGATCCCGCATTCCTACGCCGGCTGCTTGCAGCACGCGCCCGACGAGCATTTGCTGGCGCCGATCGCGCGCGAGGGCTTGGGATTGATGGCTGGGCTGTTCTGGGACCTCGGCGATCCGGCAGTGCCGAAGCCCGCGGCCTAGCGCTGAGGCTCGTCAAGTGCAGACGCGTTCGTTGAGCCGATGTAACATCGCTCCAGAGCTGCGGGCGAATGTGTCATGACTGCCGCAAGCCTTTTGAGGATCGGATGACAACGGCGAGCGAAAGCGTCGAACTCACGCGCGTCGGGCCTGGCACCGTCATGGGTGAGCTGATGCGGCAATACTGGATGCCAGCTTTATTGTCCTCGGAAGTCGAGCGCGACGGCCCGCCGCTTCGCCTGATGTTGCTCGGCGAGAAGCTCATCGCCTTTCGCGACAGCGAAGGTCGCGTCGGGGTTATGGATCATCGTTGCCCGCACCGTTGCGCGTCCTTGTTCCTCGGCCGCAACGAGCAAGGCGGGATCCGCTGCATCTATCACGGCTGGAAATTCGATACGGCGGGCCGCTGCCTCGACATGCCCAATGTGCCGCCAGACCAGGATTTCAAGCATAAGGTCGGCGCCAAGGCGTACCGGACGATCGAGCGTGCCGGGCTGGTGTGGGTCTATATGGGGTCGCGCGCCGAAGCGCCGCCGCTGCCGGCATTCGAGGTGTTGGACGTTCCCGACGACGAGATCGGAGCGACCTTCATTCAACGCAACTGCAATTATCTGCAGGCGCTGGAGGGCGATATCGACACCTCGCACTTCGGCTTTCTGCACGCCGGCCACATCGAGCCGCATGAACTGGGCGAGGACGATCCCATCTACCACACGGTCGCGGTCCGCGCGCCGGAATACCACATCGCCGACACGGCCTGGGGCACGACCTATGCGGGCTATCGTGCTGCCGGGCCGGCGCGCACCTCGTGGCGCTTCGGCAACTTTCTTTTCCCATGCTGGACCCAGGTTCCGAACGGCGAGTTCGGTCAGCATCTGCAGGTGCGCGGCTGGGTACCGCTCGACGACGAGCACACGATGTATTGCGTGGTGTGGTGGAAGCGCGGTCTATCGGCCATGAATCAGCAGGACCCGGCGTTCAAGGATGGAACGCCGGTCGGCGGCATGGGGCGACGCAACGATTTTCTGCCCAATACGACCGACTGGCTCGGCCGCTGGAGGTTGGCGGCGAATGCGAGCAACGACTGGCGAATGGACCGCGCCGCGCAGCATGCCAACGTGATCTACAGCGGCATCGACAGCATCCACTTGCAGGACCAGGCCGTCACCGAGAGCATGGGCGCAATCCTGGATCACAGCTTCGAGCATCTCGCCCCGTCCGATCAGATGATCACGCGCACGCGACGCCGCCTGCTGATGGCGGCGCGGGCGCTGCGCGACAATGGCGTGGCGCCGCCGGGTGCCGAAAATGTCGAAGTGTTCCGCGATGCGCGCGGCGGCTACTTTGTCAGCGACGCCGCCAAGCGATGGCAGGACGCGTATGCGGGGCAACTCGCCGGCGCTGTGCGTCCGGCTCCGACCGCGATGCGCGGTGTGCCGTAGCCCGGTCCAAAGCGGCGCGAACCAAATAGCGCGCCAGCTGATTACGCCGGCGCCTCCGCCACGAACCGGTTGCGCATCTTGCCGAGCCCCTCGATCTCGGTCTCCATCACGTCGCCGGCTTTGAGGAAGGTGTTGGTGCCCTGGCCGACGCCGCCGCAGGTGCCGCAGCTGAAAAAGTCGCCGGTCTCGAGCGAGAGAATGTTGGAGGCGTATTCGATCTGCTCCTCGGGCGTGAAAATGAACTGCGAGGTGTTGCCGTTCTGCTTGGTCTCGCCGTTGACCGTGAGCCGGATGAACAGGTTCATGGGATCGCGCACGAACGCGCGCGGCACCAGGAACGGGCCGGTCGGCGCGAAATTGTCGTGGCTCTTGCCGCCGAGCCAGTCGGAGCGGAGCCCCGGCCGGTCCGGGCGGATCTGCATGTCGCGGCACGATACGTCGTTGGTGGTCATGAAGCCGGCGACATGGTCGAGTGCGCGCTCGGCCTTGATACGCTTGCCGCGCTTGCCGATGGCGAGCGCAATCTCGGCCTCCCAGTCGATCTTCTGCATGCCGAGCGGAATTTCGATGTCGTCGTAGGCGCCGCACAATGTGCTCGGTGCTTTGAGGAACAGATACGGCCGCGTGGTCGATTTTTCGCCGGTGAATTTCGGGCCGCCGGCCGGCGTCATGCCGGCGCGCAGCATCTCGTCGACGTGCTCCTGGAAATTCTGCGCCGCATAAAACATTTTGCCGGGCCGCCGCACCGGCGCCAGCGCCCGCAGGTCGCCGAGTTTTTGCGTACCGGGCGGCGTGCCCGTTTTTTCGAGATACGCTACGATCTCCTGCAGTGCGGCAAAATTGGCGTCCCAGTTTTCCAGCAGCGCATCGATGCTCTCCGTCGCGCTCAGTCCACTGCGTCCAGCACCCCGGTACGCCGCGTCCGCGGCTTTGAGATCGATGGCGTCGTCGCCAAGAACGATGGCGGCGAACGGGCTCGACCCCGGTTTGGCAAAGCTGCCGAGCTTGAATGGAGTGCCGTTCATGTTTTTCGATCCTCATTGCGGTGAAAGGCCTCAAAGTTAGCCAGCATAGCGAGGGATTGCAGGAGCTGCCTATAGAACCGGCAGAACGCGCCGACTGCTTTCGCCTAAATTTTGTGCAGTTTGACTTCCTGGTGTGCGACGGCTGCGCGGTGCTGCTAGGCGGCCGCAGAGCTGCATTCCGACGTGCCCTAATCGTCTTGGTCTGCCAATGCCTTAACTCAGATCGGCCGAACTGGCACGGGGCTTGATTGGGCCGCACGGCCGCCCGCTTCGCGTTGTCTGGGCCACCGCGCCGCGTGACCGGAATACCTCAAGGGAGGAAGGCGCAATGAAAATCGTCGTAGCGGTCATCAAGCCGTTCAAGCTCGATGAAGTCCGCGACGCGCTGGGCCGGATCGGCGTGCAGGGCCTGACCGTTACCGAGGTCAGGGGCTACGGCCGGCAAAAGGGCCACACCGAGGTTTATCGCGGCACCGAGTACGCGGTCAGTCTGCTGCCGAAAATCAAGCTCGAAGTCGCCTGCTCATCGAATCAGGTGGACAAGGTGGTCGAAACCATCGCGGCCGCCGCCAAGACCGGCCAGATCGGCGACGGCAAGATTTTCGTTACCGCGCTCGACCACGCCATCCGCATCCGCACCGGCGAATCCGACGCCGCAGCGCTGTAGCGCACGCAGCCTCTCTTAACAGGAGTGAATGCATGAAAACGAAGAAACGACCCGCCCTGCTCGCGCTTGCTGGCGCGGTGGTGCTGGCACTCACGCTGTGCCTGCCGGCGGTCCATTCATCCTATGCGCAGGGGCAGACGGCGCCAGCGCCGGCAGCCGCTGCGCCGGCCGCGGCGGCGCCCGCCGCGCCGCAGGCCTGCGACGGCGTCAAGGTGACGGAAAACTGCACGCCCAATTCGGGCGACACCGCCTGGATGCTGACCTCCATGGCCATCGTGCTGATGATGACCATCCCGGGCTTGGCGCTGTTCTACGGCGGCATGGTGCGCAAGAAGAACGTCGGCGACACGGTGATGACAAGCTTCGCCATCACCTGCCTCGTCAGCATCCTGTGGTTCATCTTCACCTACAGCATCGCGTTCCGTAGCGGCACGCCATTCACAGGCGGCTTTGATCGTGTCTTCTTACAGAACATCGTCAGCAACACCTTCAAGGTCGGTGTTGCGCAGAACATCGGCACGCCGAATCCGCTGGCGCCGACGATTCCGGAAACCGTGTATTCGATGTTTCAGCTGACCTTCGCCATCATCACCGCGGCCCTGATCGCCGGCTCGTTCGCCGAGCGCATGAAATTTTCGGCGATGCTGTGGTTCATCGGGTTGTGGACGATCTTCGTCTATTCGCCGGTCGCCCATTGGGTCTGGGGCCCGGACGGCATCTTCAACAGCGCCAATCCGGACGCGAAATTTCACGTGCTCGATTTTGCCGGCGGCACGGTGGTGCACGTCAATTCCGGCACCGCCGGGCTGATGGCGGCGCTGATGCTCGGCAAGCGCAAGGACATCGGTCCGCCGCACAACATGGTGCTCACGCTGATCGGCGCCTCGCTGTTGTGGGTCGGCTGGTTCGGCTTCAACGCCGGCTCGGCGACCAGCGCCGGCATGCAGGCCGGCATGGCGATGGCGGTGACGCATATCGCCACCGCCACTGCCGGCTTCACCTGGATGCTGGTCGAGTGGTTTCTACGCGGCAAACCGACGGTGATCGGCATCTGCTCGGGCGCCGTGGCGGGGCTTGTCGCGATCACGCCGGCCTCGGGTTTCGTCGGCCCGGTCGGCGCGTTCTGCATCGGCATCGCCGCCGGCATCATCTGTTATTGGGGCTGCACGGGGCTCAAGCGCTATTTCGGCTATGACGACGCGCTCGATACGTTCGGCGTGCACGCGCTCGGCGGCGCGGCCGGCGCCATCCTGACCGGCGTGTTCGCGGTCGAGGCCTACGGCGGCACCGCAGGCGCCATCGAGGGCAACGTCGGCCAAATCCTCAACCAATGCATCGGCGTCGCCACGGTGTTCGTCTACGACGTGGTGGTGACGCTGATCATCCTGAAGATCGTCGACCTGACCATCGGGCTCCGCGTCAGCGAGGACGTCGAGCGCGGCGGCCTCGATCTCGCGCTGCACGGCGAGACGGTGCAGTAAAGTGGCTGCGTTTCCCGGGCGCAGCGCAGCACGGAGCGCAGCGGAGTGGTGCGCTGCAGACCCGGGATCGTAACAAACGCGGAGTTTGGAACGATCCCGGATCAGCGGTGCATCGCCACAGCGCGTCAAAGACGCGCGTAAACGCGCTTATGCTGCACCGCATCCGGGAAACAGCCCTTCAGGCGCGGATTACTCGGCCGCCTGCGCCAGCGCGTGCTGGCGGAATTTCGGCATGATCTCTCGGGCGAGAAGCCGCATCGACTCGCGCTCCCAGTCGCGGTTCGGGCCGCTCCAGTCGAGGCCGGTCATCAAGAGCGTACCGAACGGGCCGACGGCGTCGCGGAAGGCAACGAGCTTGTCGAGAAACGTTTTCGGCGAGCCGTAGATCGTGCAAGCCTCGGTGAGGACCTCGACGGTCGCGGCTTCGTCCGCCATGTCCGGATCGGGCTTCATCACCGAGAGCAGGCCGACGCGGCCCAGCACCTCGCGCATGTAGGTATAGAAGTAGCGGTTCGATCCCTGCGCGCTGAAGATACGGTCATGCGCCTCGGCGTCGCTTCTCGCCACCATGACGTTGCGCGCCACCCGCCAATTGTCGCCGCGCGCCGGCCGGCCCGCTTCGGCGCATGCCGCGCTATAGACGCGCCAATGCGCCGCCACCGCGTTGCCCGGCATGTTGTTGCCCGAGATGATGCCCCAGCCGCGCTGCCCGGCGACCCGCGCGGTCGGCGAATTGCGGTTCGACACCGACATCGAGATCGGCGGCCCCGGCTTCTGAAACGGCTTTGGCATGGTGCCGATGCCGAGCGCCGGAATGATCGCGTCCGTAAGCTTCACGTTCCAGAATTCGCCGTGCAGGTCGTACGGCGGGTCCTGCGCCCAGATGCGCTCGATCATACCGATCGCTTCCATGGTTTTGCGCGCACGCACGCCGCGATCGGCATTGCCGAACAGCTCGAAATCGGACAGGAGCCCACCGGGCCCGATGCCGAGCATGAAGCGGCCGCGACTCATGTGATCGAACTGCGCCACTTCGGCGGCGACCTTCACCGGATCGTGGCTCGGCAGACAAATTACAGCGGTGCCGAATTTCAGGTTGCTGGTGCGCGGCAACAGGCTCGCCATGAACATCAGCGGCGAGGGAATCGGCTCGCTCGCCGCCGAAAAATGCTCGCCGAGCCACATCTCATCGAAGCCGAGGTGGTCGGCGTAGAGCGCCTTCTCCTCGTCCTCGGTCAGCGTCGCGGTGAACGAGCGCTCCGGCGGGTGCACCGGCATCATGAAAATTCCAAGACGCATATTGGTCCTCTATTGTGCCGGCCGCCGACCGGGACGCAGGCGATCGGCAGTGTCCGTTCTGGACGATTTTAGGAACATTGCGCACCGATGTATATAATGCAGCGGTGAGCATGGATTCTTCAGTCGAACAATCGCCAGGTCAGCTGCGCATCTACGGCATTGCCCGGACCCGCGCGTTCCGGGCGTTGTGGGTGGCACAGGAGCTCGGGCTCGACTACGAGCACCTGCCGATCGAGATCGGCGAGGCCGGCGCCCGCGCGCCGGAATTTCTGGCGCTCAATCCGAACGGGCGGCTGCCGTTTATCGTCGATGACGGTTTCGTGCTGTTCGAATCGCTTGCCATTACGCTCTACCTTGCCAAGAAGCATTCGTATGGGAAGCTTTACCCGGCGACGCTGCAGGGCGAAGCGCGCGCCTGGCAGTGGAGTTTTTGGGCGATTTCCGAGGTCGATCGCGGCGTCAATATCTGGTCGCTGCACGCGGTGCGGCTGCCGCCGGCCGAACGCGATGCGGAAAAGCGCGATGAGGCGCTCGCGGTTGTCGCTGCGCCCTTCAAGGTGCTCGACGCCGCTGTGGCGACGCAGCCGTATCTGCTCGGCGAAGATTTCACCGTTGCCGACCTCAACGTCGCCGCGGTGATCAGCCGCGCCGTTGACATGGAGCTTGCCGCAGTGCCGCGTCTCAAAGCCTGGCTCGATCGATGCCTGGAGCGTCCGGCGGCGCGTGCGGCGCGCGCACTCAAGGCGCAGGCCGACAGCGAGACCCCGCTCGAAGTGACCCGCCGCATCGCCCGGATCAATCGCCTGTGAGTGCTCCGTTCAATCTGGCGCAATCCTTCAACGAGGCGCTGGCGTTGCAGCGGCAAGGCCGGCTGCGCGAGGCCGAAAAGATTTACGCCCGCGTCCTCAAAGCTGCGCCCGATCATTTCGATGCGCTCAATCTGTTGGGCGCGGTCAAGGCGCAGCAAGGCCAGATCGGCGAAGCGCAGCGGCTGTTTGCCGCCGCGGTCAAGATCAATCCGAGCATCGCCGGTGCCTGGGCCAATCTCGGCCAGGCGCTGCACGCGCTCAAACGCAGCGAAGAAGCGCTGCAAAGCCTCGACAAGGCGCGCTCGCTCGCGCCCGACGACATCAACGTCCTGCATCAACACGCCAACGTGTTGCTCAGTCTCGGCCGCAACGCAGATGCGCTCGGCGAATTCCGTAAAATTTTGGCTCGCGCGCCGCGGCATGGCGAGGCGCGGCTCAATTGCGGCATTGCCTGCGCCGCGCTCGGGCGGCTCGACGAAGCCGTGGCGGAGTTCGACGCCGCGCTGGCGCTCATCCCCGGCCATCCGGCGGTGCACTACAATCGCGCTCTGGCGCTGCAGGCTCTAGGCCGCTACGCCGAAGCGGTGCAAGCGCACGACCGCGCGCTCGGCGCCGCTCCGCAGCATGCCGGCGCTTGGCTGCATCGCGGTCGCGCGCTGGCGGCGCTCAAGCACATCGACGAGGCGCTGGCGAGCTACGGCAAAGCCGGCGCGCTGCGCAAGGACGATCCGGACGTGGACTTCAGCGAAGCGCTGGCGCTGCTCACGCGCGGCGATTACCGGGGCGGCTTTGCCAAATACGAGGCGCGCTGGCGCCGCAGCGGCATGCCGGCGTTGCCAAGCCGCGGCAAGCCGCTCTGGCTCGGCGAATATCCGCTGGCCGGCAAGACCGTGCTGTTGCACGCCGAGCAGGGTTTTGGCGACACCATTCAGTTCGCCCGTTACGTGCCGCGCCTTGCCGCAAGCGGTCCCAAAAAAATCGTGCTCGAAGTGCAGAGCCAATTGACCGCGCTCATGGCGCGGCTCGACGGCGGCGCTAGTGTGATCGCCCGCGGCGAGGCGCCACCGCCTTTCGATCTGCATTGTCCGCTTGGCAGCCTGCCGCTGGCGATGGGGACCGATGTCGCGGACGTGCCCGTGCCAATTCCTTACCTCTCTGCTGACGACAGCACTTTGGCCAAATGGTCACCGCGCATCGGCCCGCTCGAACCGCCGCGCGTCGCGCTGGCCTGGTCCGGCAATGCCAGCCATGACAACGACCGTAACCGTTCGATCCCGTTTGCGCGCTTGGCACCGCTCTTGGCGCTGCCCGCGCGCTTCATCAGCGTTCAGCGCGACCTGCGCAGCGACGATGCCGAACGGCTCGCTGCCGAACCGCGCGTTGCCCATTTGGGCGGCGACCTGGAGAACTTCACCGACACGGCGGCTGTTGTTGCGCTGTGCGACCTGGTAATCGCGGCCGATACCGCGGTGGCCCATCTCGCCGGCGCCATGGGACGGCCGCTCTGGGTGCTGATCCCGTTCGTGCCCGACTGGCGCTGGACGCTGAACGGCGAGACGAGCCCGTGGTATCCGGCGGCGCGGCTGTTCCGCCAGAGCGTGCTCGGCGATTGGGACGCCGTCATCGCCCGGGTTGCCGAGGAGCTTGCACGGTTCATCGCCGCGGCAGCGTGACGCTTTCCATTGGGGCGGACCAGGCGGCGTACTGGCGACAATTCGCAGCGAATGCCAGACTGCAATTCTCTCGCGGAGTCGATCCGCGGGACCATCGAGCGTTGCGCGCATGGTTCTCATCCAAGTCATCGTCGGCGGGCTTCTGCTCGGCGCCATCTATGCGCTGTTCTCCTCCGGGCTGACGCTGATCTGGGGCATGATGAACTTCATCAATTTCGCCCACGGCGAATTCGTCATGCTCGGCATGTACGTGGCGCTGTTGGTCGTGGTTTGGCTCGGCGGCGGGCCGGCGGCGTTCGGCTTGGCCGCCGCGATTGCGCTGTTCGCGCTCGGCGTGGCGGTCTATGCGCTGCTCATCCGCCATGTGGTGCGCGGGCCGATGCTGGCGCAGATTCTCTCCAGCTTCGGCCTCGCTTTGCTGCTGCGCTACACGGCGTTCTGGATCTTTTCGGCAAACTTCGTATCGCTGCCGCAGAACTCACTCGCCGGCACGGTCGCGATCGGCGGCATCTATTTGCCCGTGGCGCAAGTCGTGGCCGGACTCGTGGCCGTCACGCTGACCATCGCGCTGCACCTTCTCCTCACCCGCTCCACACTCGGCAGCCGCTTGCTGGCGGTGGCCGAGGATCGCACCGCGGCGATGCTGATGGGCATCCGGCCCGATCGCATGCAGGCGCTGACCTGGGGTTTGTCGGCCGGCGCCGCGGGCATCGCCGGCGCGCTGCTGGCCACCGCTTATCCGTGGTCGCCGTCGGTCGGCGAGACGTTCGGCTTGCTCGCCTTCGTGACGGTGGCGCTCGGCGGCTTCGGCAGCGTGCTCGGCTCGCTCTATGCCGGCCTGATTATCGGCCTGATCGAGGCGATATCCGCGTACTGGCTCGGCGCCATCTATAAGGACATCGTGGTCTATGGCCTGTTCGTTGCGCTGCTCTGGCTGCGGCCGCAGGGGCTGATGGGGAAGGCGTGAAAAAACTTCTGGCTCAGCCCGCGGGCGGGCAACGCGTGAGCGTTTGTCTGCTGGCCGTCGCGCTCGTGCTCTATCCGCTCGTCTTCTCCGATGCGTTTTACCGCGACGTCGGCGTGACGTTCCTGCTGGCGGCGATCTCGGCATCGGCCTGGAACATCGTCGGCGGCTATGCCGGCCAGGTGTCGGTCGGCCACAGCATGTTCTTTGGACTTGGCGCCTATACGCCGCTGTTGTTCTACACGCTGTGGGGCTGGCCGCCGCTCGCCGGCATTCCCGTCGGTATTCTGCTCAGCGTCGGCTTGGCGGTCATCATCGGGCTCCCGACCTTCCGGCTCAGCGGCCATTATTTCAGCATGGCGACCATCGCGGTGGCCGAGCTTATTCGCATTTTTGTCGGCACCTGGGCTTTGGTCGGTGGCGCCATCGGCCTGCAAGGCCCGGCGATGGCGCGCGGCTGGTGGGACCTGACGTTCCGCGGCGACCTGCCGTACTACTACATCTTCCTCGCCGTGCTGGCGTTGGTGCTCGCGGTCACCTTCGCGCTGGAGCGGCGCCGCTTCGGCTATTACCTGCGCGCCATCAAATCGAGCGAGCGCGCGGCGCGCAGCCTCGGCGTGCCGGTGCGGCGCGTGAAGCTGCAGGCGCTGGCACTGTCGGCGGCGTTCACCTCCGCGGCCGGCTCGCTCTATGGCGTGAAGACCGGCTTCATCGATCCGGATTCCGGGTTCGGTATTCTGGTCTCGGTGCAGATGGTGATCTTCGCGGCGCTGGGCGGCGCCGGCACGCTGTTCGGTCCGCTCCTTGGCGCGCTGATCCTGGTGCCGTTGCAGACCGCGGCCAACACCTGGTTCGGCGGTGGCGGTTCGGGTCTGACCTTCGTCCTCTATGGCGGCATCATCGTGCTGATCGCGCGCTTCGAGCCCGGCGGCCTGTTCGATCTATGGCGGCGCCTCGCGCCGCACTTAAGGCGGCGCGCTCATGCTGCTTGAAGCGCGCAACGTGTCGAAAGCGTTCGGCGATTTCCGCGCCGTGGCGGGCGCCGATCTTGCGGTCGAAGCGGGCGAAATCGTCGGCCTGATCGGTCCCAACGGCGCCGGCAAGTCGACGTTCTTCAATTGCCTCGCCGGCGACACCCTGCCAACCACCGGCCGCATCCTGTTCGACGGCGCCGACCTGACGCGCGCCGCGCCGGAAGCCCATGCTCGCGCCGGCATCGGCCGCACCTTTCAGGTGCCCACCACGTTCGACGATATGAGCGTGCTCGCCAACGTCATGGTGGGGGCGTTTTTGCGCCATCCGCATCGCAACGACGCGCGCGAGCACGCCCGGCGCATCGTCGAATTGACCGGGCTGCGCGGCGACCAGCCGGCGCGCTCGCTCGGCACGCCAGGCCGCAAGCGTTTGGAAATTGCGCGCGTGCTGGCGAGCGGGCCGCGCCTGCTCTTGCTCGACGAATCGCTTGCCGGCTTGACGCCGAGCGAATTGCAGGAGGCGATCGCGTTGGTGCGACGCATTCACCAGATGGGCATTACCATCGTTATCGTAGAGCACATCATGGAAGTGATCATGACGCTCACGAAGCGCGTGCTGGTGTTCAATCAGGGCCGTGTCATCGCAAGCGGTACCCCCGAACAGGTGGTGCGCGACGATGCGGTGATCGAAGCTTATCTCGGGCGCGGTGCGCGCCGGCAACGCCAATGAATCATTCCGTCATGAGAATAAATCGAAGTCACGTTCCGCTCGTCCCCGCGAAAGCAGGGATCCAGCTGCTGGATTCCCGCTTGCGCGGGAATGAGCGGACATCGACTTTGGGCAAGCAGCGCGTCAGCTAAAAATGGCCGAGCTGAAAGTCGAGCATCTGGAAGTGCGCTATGGCGACCTGGTCGGCGTCGCCGATATTTCGTTGCAGGTCGAAGCCGGCCAGGTTGTCGCGCTGCTCGGCTCGAACGGCGCCGGCAAGACGACGACGCTCTCTGCGATCGCCGGACTGATCGCGCCGAGCCGCGGCCGCATCGCATGGCGCGGCGAAACGATCTCGGGGCAGCCGGCCTATGCGATCGTCAGCAAGGGCCTGGCGCTGTCGCCGGAGGGCTGGCGCCTGTTCGTCGGCCAGACCGTCGAGCAGAACCTGCGGCTCGGCGCCACCGCGCTTGCCGATCGCTCGCGCCAGAATGCGCTGTTCGACCGCGTCTACGCGTTGTTTCCGCGCCTGGCGGAGCGGCGCCGACAGCCGGCCGGCACGCTGTCCGGCGGCGAGCGGCAAATGCTGGCGCTCGGCCGCGCGCTGATGAGCGAACCGCGGCTGCTCATGCTCGATGAGCCGAGCCTCGGCCTTGCGCCCGGCCTGGTCGAGACGCTGTACGACACGCTCGGGCAACTGCATCGCCAGGGTTTGACGCTGCTCCTTGCCGAGCAATCGATCCCGCTGGCGCTGGCGATCGCCAACTACGCCTACGTGCTGCAGACCGGACGCATCGCGCTCGAAGGCCCCGCGGCCGAGCTCGAGCGCAACGAACAGGTGCGGGAGATCTATTTGGGAATCCGCGCGAACGCAGGAAACCAGGCCTAATCCAGATAAAAATGGATCAGAAGCTACTGAGACGGTGGCAAGCCGTCCCCGCTTGATCCTACCGTCCCTCTTCCCACAGCGCCTCGAGCCGCTGCCGAAACGCCTTGGGCCGCTCGGCAAACAGCCGGCGCGCAATGCGCTCGGCGCGCTGCGCCAGCGTAGCGCGCCGCTCGGCGCTGGCCGGCACCAGCCGCGAACGCCAGCGCGCCAGCGGCTGGTGTGGCCCAGCGAGCCGCTCCAGCACGGTGAGGTCCTGGTATTTGCCGAGCCGGTCGCGCAGCCGTTCGGCCTCCTCGGTCCACATCCGGCCGAAGCGCGGCCACAACGGCTCGACCAGCTCCATCTGGTAGCGATGCTCGACTACGCGCTGGCGCAGCGCATGCAGATCTTCAGGGCTCGCCAGCGTCCAGTCGGCCGGCATGAGGCTCCGCGCCCTGCGATAGCCGGCGGCGAGTTGGGCGGCGACCGCGGCGAAGTCGACCGCGTCGAGCGGCCACAACTCGACCGCCGCCGCGGTGCCGTCGAGCCAGGCGGCGATGGCATCGCGCACCTCCTCGGTGAGCACCGCGCGCTCTTCGCTGCCGCGCAACGCCTCGAGACGGCCGCGCACCGATGCGGTCGAGCGTGCCGACAGCGCTGCGGTGTGGTCGACGAGATGATCGAGCGCGTTGAGCGCGGCCTGGCCGTCGCGCGCCGAAGCGAGCGAACGGGCATGGTCGCGCGCCTCGATGCGCAACTGCTCGGCCTCGACAACGAACGGCCGTAACAGCCGCATCAGTGCCCGCCATTGCTTCATGGCGCGGCGGAAGTCATGCACCGCGTCCGGGCCCGCTACTTGCGGATCGGTGATCACCGCGCGCGCCCCGGCCAGAATATGGCTGGCCACCGCGCGCAGCGCGGTTCCGATCGCGGCTTTGGGCTGCAGGGCGGGTTTATCGGCCATGTTACATTGGGGACGTCGCTGGCCGTTGGCTGGCGAGTATGAAAAGGGCGTGAGAAGTCCGTGACAGTATGGCGAAATATCGGGTCCGCCGCACTTCCCTTAGCCGAGGCGGCTTGCTACATGAAGCCCCGATCAACCAAGGCTTTGGCGCGGGGTGGAGCAGCCCGGTAGCTCGTCAGGCTCATAACCTGAAGGTCGTAGGTTCAAATCCTACCCCCGCAACCAAATTTAAGAATAAAATCAGCCGGTTATGTCTACGCCTAATCGGCTGATCGCTTGAAAAAGCCCTAGCGCACTTCTAGCACACTTTCGCAATTTCTGTTATAATGCCCATGGATTGGGGGTTTCCATGGTGCGTCACGAGATTCTCGGCGGATTGGTGCAGCTCTATAAGCGTACCCGCAGCCGCTACTGGCAGTGCTCGGCTTCTTATAAAGGCAGACAGTTTCGCACCTCGACCAAAGAGGACGACCTCGCGCAGGCGAAGCAGTTCGCCGAAGACTGGTACCTTGAAGTGCGGGGGAAAATGCGCGCGGGGGTCCTTCCCGAAGGAAAGACCTTCGCGCAGGCGGCCGAGCAATTCCTCAAGGAATACGAAGTCATCACCGAAGGCCAGCGCAGCAAGAAATGGGTCGAAGGCCACGGTATTCGCCTGAGGCTTCACCTTCTGCCATTCTTCGGCAATTTCCGCCTGTCCGAGATCACGCCCGGCAAAGTGCAGGAATACCGCGTGCATCGTATGACGACGCGGCCCGACCCGGCACATTCGCGAAAGGCGTCAGGGAATGGAAGCGCGCCAGTGGACGCCGGTTCCTTCAAAGTGCCTTCCCGCAGCACCCTCCACGATGAAATCGTAACCTTGCGCCAAGTCCTTAAGACCGCAATCCGCCACGGCTGGTTAAGCCACTTGCACGACTTCTCGCCTCCTTACCGGACGCAGGGGAAGATCGCGCACCGTCCGTGGTTCAGTCCCGAAGAATACAAGCAACTCTACACCGCGACGCGGCAGTACGCGCACGACCAAAAGGGCAAGCGTCACCAGTGGAACGCGGAGCAAGTGCACGACTACATCTTGTTCATGGCGAACACGGGCCTGCGGCCTGACGAAGCCACCGCTAAGAATCTCCTCCACCGCGACGTGACGATCGCGAAAGATCAGGCGACCGGCGGGCGCATCTTGGAGATCGAGGTTCGCGGTAAGCGTGGCGTAGGTTATTGCAAGAGCATGCCCGCCGCAGTCGATTATTATCAGCGCCTTCTCAATCGCGAAACGCCCGAGAGCATGAGGGCTCGGAAGGAAGCCGAAAGGCAAGGCATCAAGCTAGAAGCTAAGCTTCCGCAGCCCAATGACCCGGTATTTCCGGGCAACCACATCAAGCTCTTTAACGGCGTACTCAGTCGCACGAAGCTCAAGGTGGACCGGGAAGGAAATAAGCGCACCGCTTACAGCCTGCGCCATACCTACATTTGCATGCGATTGATGGAAGGGGCGGATATCTACCAAATCGCGAAGAACTGCCGTACCAGCGTTGAGATGATCGAGAAGTTTTACGCTGCTCACATAAAGAACACTCTCGACGCTGCTTCGATCAACGTCATGCGGTCGCGCGCGGCGCGCCAACCGAACGAGTTGGAGAAAATTCCCCGCGGCGCGGGCCCAAAAGTGCCGAAGCGCCGCTTCCAAAAGCACCGCGACCGGCCAGCCGATTTAGAAATCCCGACCTAACGCTACCCCGGCTTTCTTTGGGGGCCGCTGGCCCCCTCTTTCTTCCGAGCCGTTTAGCGGCTCGGTCTTTCGCGCTGCCTGCTGAGCGCGCCACACACGGGGCTTGGCGCTCCGGACTTTCCGATTTGCGGTTGAAATCGAACTCGCCTACCTCCAATATAACGCCGTCAATGGCGACCACGTGAGGCTATACTTTGGATTCAACTCATGACGAAGCCAGATGAAGTTTGCCGGGCAATGCGAACGGTCAGATTCGTGGGTTGCTGAATTAGGCTATGGACACGAAATTGATCTCCGCTCTTGTTGCCGCTGCGGCGGCGGTGTTCGTGGCAGTCATCAGCCTGGTGACCGCCATACTAACCAGTAGACAATCGGCTAAAACCGCAAGGTCGATTGAGCTTTTGAAGCAGTCGCTCTCGAACGATTTGAAGACGAGCGAATTCGCCGACGCGACTCTTATTTCGTCTCTTGATGCCTTGAAGCAGGGGATGCAAGCAATTCAGATTCTCAAGGACGAAATTCAACTTATTCTAGCAGCGGTTAAAGGTAGTCTGACATCAAGGGAGGCTTTTCGGCGAATAGAGAAGGCAAGAGATTCACTTTTGATCGCTTTCCAAGCGGGTCATCCTCACCTTGGTAATAGGGAAACCTATGCTTTTCATAGCCTCAAAGAACTTGCGATCAAGATTTGCAATATCATCAAGTCCGATTTGCACAATAAAGAAAATGTTTCAGAATTGTCTGACGATGCGCGCCACGAGCTTCTTGAGCTTCGAGGTCGGCTTACCGATGTGCAAAATATTCTAAGGGACGCCCGAACTGACCGGCTTGTCGATCGAACCGTCCGGTGAGGCTGCAACCGTGGCAACGCACTCAGCTCATCGGCACCAAATCTTGTGGGTCGACGACGGGCCGGCCGATCTCAGCGAGTTGGCAGAGGAATTGCGTAAGCTGTTTGCTGTAGACATTCATTTCGCCTCAACCTTTGAATCGGCTAGAGACTTCTTGGGCAGTCATGATTTTACTGTTGTGATACTTGATCTAATGATACCTGACTGGGATACCGGCAACCCGTATGGAGGTACTGTAATAATGGAGCAAGCTGTTTCACAAGGTAACATGAAAACAGCGCATCCAATTTTTATTTTCTTTACTGCTGCTGCAAAGGAGTCAGTCGGACGCGAGTTAGAAAGACGTCAAATCAAATCGAGCGTCATCATAGTGAGCAAGCGCAACGAACAGGCACTGTTCGACGCGATTGCAGACATTCTTGGAAAGCAACGAGTTTTTCGGCCCTTCCGCGCGTGACGGGAAGACTTTTTACAATCGGCAAATTTGCAATAATTCCGCGCCCGCAAGCGTTTGCCGCTGTAAGAGTGCGACAGCTACAGCCTCGACTAAATGCCAGTTTTCCTTTAGCAGCGCTGTCCCATCTTGTTTGGTGTGTTCAAAGTACGCTTCTTGGTCATCTTCCCAGCTGACGCTTTCGACGATCAACTCTCTTGCCCAATGCTCGTCATGCGCATCGCCCTGGTCGTGTGCGCGCCCTGTAAATTTGAGATCATGCGCTATCGTCCCGGCAACTTCGATCAAGACTCGGATTCGTATGTACCGCTTTTTTTCCTCTGATTGATCGAGGTAGCGAAACCCGCCTGGTGGAGCATCCTTTTCGAATTCCGTCTTGCCGACAGCGCCGCTTCCATCTGGAACAATCGTCACCCAGAGCGGATACCGTTGCAGGACGCAGCCCATGACTGCGTGTCCGGCTTCATGGTAGGCGGTTTCTTCTCTTTGCCGTTCCGTTCTTTCTGCCATCGGCCTCAGCCAACCATGCAATGTGCGTTCGGCGGGCGCGATTTTAACTCGTCATCGTCCTTTCAGTCCACTAACTCGCCTCCCAAGGCGTCCTCTCCTTGTGCCCGGTTCTGCCGAGGCGCGCGGTTCTGTCAAAGCCGCTCGCTTCCGCGCTGCGCTTGTGCAGCTCCGCGCCCTCCGGGTGTCCTTCGGACAGCTTGTGACAGCCCCGCTTTTCCGCCTCGGCCTTGAAACGGGCATCGAGGCCGCCATTGGGGCGGGCTCATAAGCGAAAGGACTAAGCTATGACGAAAGAAACCAACAAATCCCGCCCGACGCATCGCGTGTACGCGGTGAGCAAGAACGGCGAGAAGAAGTTCTGGCAGCCGATCGGAGCCATGTGGGCTCACGCCGATGCCAACGGCTTCAACCTGCGCATCGACTATCTGCCGCTCAACGAGGCCGAGATCGTCGTCCGCGTCGCGGGCGACAAGCAGGCCGAGAACGCCGGAGACGCTCAGTGAGCGCTTCGGCATTCGCCGAAAGGGCCGCGTCAGCCGACGCGGCCCTCAAGGCGTACATGTTCCGCACGTCATGCGACTGCGAGGACTGTCTTGCCGCGTTGCTTCGCGACCTCATGCACTGGGCCGACAAGGCGCGGCTGAATTTTCCTGCGGAATTCCGCCGTGCTCGTTTCGACTATTGCGTTGCAGTCGCAGATAGAGAGGCGGCAGCATGAGCAAACGTCGCAAACCGAGGAAGGGTCCGCCGGCCAAGAGCGGATGCAAGACTTTCAGGCTCGCAATCGAGGGCCAGCCGATGCTCGTCTCTTACGAGCCGCATTGGATGCGCGATGTCGGGCACTTCGAATTTCGCAGCCCGCATAATCCGCCGAGGCGCATTCCGGTCAGCGAGACCGGCTATCGCAGCTGCTATGCTCCGATGGAGCAAATCGACGCTGCGCCTAGCCCGGAGGACTTCGCAGGCGAGGTCGCGCTTGTGTTGCTTCGGCGAGAGAAGCCCCACAGCCGCGATGATGCCGCACAGCTATCGCTGTTCTGATCACGCGCCCGAGAAAGAGAAAATTGAACCTGGGCTAATCAAGACTCGGTGCTTTCAATGAACGCACCAATGTCTGGGATTCGGCCCTCAAAACGTCTTCTACCGAAAACTGACCAGATCCCCGAAGATCCTCGTCTTCGGCGCGCACTTCAGCGCTCCGGCTTCGCCAACCGGTCTGAGATCGCGCCGGTCTTAGCGGTTCTCCAGTTAATCGGGCGTGTCGAATGCGCCGCAAATACTGTCTAGAATGGGAATGCATAAGCAGTCCAAAAATGAAAACGCAACTATACAGTTGTATTAAGCTGAATATACCATCAATAAGCTTTTCTGTCGATATAAATACTTTCGTTCAGTGTTTTCAATGTATATACAGGCATCGCGGCATTCGCGTAGAAGAAAGTGAATAGTCCCGTTCCATCACTGGTAATTTTGCCGCAATTGCTCAGGCACACTCCAAGGTAGTTGGGCGCATCGTCGATTGATCGACGGTGATTGCCTGTTGAAACGGGGTAGTTCTTAACAATCGGAGAGTCGGTGGGTGAAGTGGCCTAGCCAGGTCATTTCATCGACGCAGCAGTTTTGTCTCTGAAATAAGGAAGCTTCATATGAAACAGCTTATTGAAGCTGCCGCCCTTGTGAGCTGGGACCAAGTCGAAGTTGCCGCCATCGTCGCAACGTTGCTTAGTTTTTTTGGCTTAACACTTTTTCGGCCGTTCGCGCTCTCAGATTTGTTCGGCGCGTTTGCGGGGGCTATGGCGAGAGTGGGATCGCCATTAGGTCTATTCCTCGCTAAACTCTCACGTTCGTTTGCTTCACTCGGACAAGCTGTTGGAGGATTTAAGGCTGCCCTCGGCGTTGGCGTCATCCTCTTAGTTTTGTCCATATCATCAATGCGAACCGTCGACTTCCCGATTGAACAACCTTCACCTGCAACGCTGCTTGAACTCGGGTTAGCCTTTGCCAACGGTGAGCGCGGATTGCCTAAAGATATCGAGAGGGCCTGCACGCTAATACAATCGGCAGCCGAGGCAGGCGATCCTGATGCTATGTACAAACTTGCCAGGGCTTACCACAACGGCGAATTAGGTTTCGCTAAAGACGCCTCTAAAGCCGAAGCATGGTATCGCAAAGCGGCGAATGCCGGCCAGCCGTCCGCAATGTTCCAAATTGCCCTAGCTTATGCAAACGGCGATCTCGGTCTCCCAAGTGATGGAGCCAAAGCTATTGAGTGGTACCGAAAAGCGGCCAACGCTGGCGACCCTTTCGCGATGAACAATCTCGGCGTCGCCTACGCAAATGGGACACTCGGACTCCCCAAGGATACCGCCTTGGCTTTCGACTTTTACCGCAGATCGGCAGAAGCGGGTGATCCAGTTGCGATGGACAATCTCGCCTATGCCTATGGAAGCGGTGGATACGGGGTTCCGGGAGACGCCGCGTTAGCCCTACATTGGTACGCGAAAGCGGCGCAAGCGGGCAATCCTAATGCGATGAGACATCTTGCAGTTGGTTACGAAAACGGGTGGTTTGGGCCAAAAGACCTGTCAAATGCGCTGAAGTGGTATCGTGAGGCCGCTGAGGCTGGCGATGTCGACTCGATGAACCGGCTTGCCATCGCCTACATGAAGGGTGAATTAGGGTTGCCAAAAGCGCTTTCTAACGCTGCCGACTGGCTAGAGAGCGCGGCTAAAGCGGGCAATCCGAATGCGATGTATACCCTTGCCACATTTTACTCGAATGGACAGGGACGTAAGAAGGATTTCGCCAAGGCTGTGTATTGGCATGTGGAAGCGGCGAAGAACGGCATCCCGTGCTCTATGTTTGCTCTCGGGCTAGCCTACGCGAATGGTGATCTTGGACTCGAAGTGGACGAACGTCGCGCTGTATACTGGTATCGACGAGCGGTTCACGCTGGGAGCGCCGAGGCGATGAATAATCTTGCCGTTGCCTTGGAACACGGTACGCTCGGCCTTCCAATGGACCAAAAGAAAGCAATAAGTCTTTATCTAAAATCGGCACAGGCTCACAATCCAGTCGCCATGACAAACCTCGGAGTCCTCTATTTTGAGGGCGTTGCAATTGCTAAGGACGACGGTCAAGCACAAAAGTGGCTACAGAAGGCCGTTGCCTTCGGCGATCAAAGAGCCCGTCAAGTCCTCGCTCAACTTCAGCCGTAATCCGAGTAATTGAAGTGCGTGCATCCGCCCCCACCGCGACGACCGGCGCGCGCAACGCAACATACGCCGCGCGTTTTCTTCACGGCGAGTAGTCGCGCCGCGTCAGGACGCTGCGGATATTGCGCAAGTTCGCGAACGCGTTGGCGCGTTCGGGCGAGCCTTCTGGCAAAGCCGGCAGCTCGCTTGCGATCCGCTGCGCGAGAGCGGAAAGCTCAGTTCGCGTCAGGCGCATCAGGTCGTTGATTGTCAGCACTCGCATTGTTTCCTCCATCGTTTTCCGGCCGCGCCAATCGCGGCCTTCTGGCGGAGGCCACGGCGACGGAGGAGGCGGGTGCATCGCCCGCGACCGGAACGTCAGAGGAGGAGTGCGCAAGCACTTGCAGCCATGCAGCCGACGAACGGTGCGAGATGGCCGATAAGAAGGACGGGGTTGGTGTGGCGGAGATGGAGAAAACCGAGAGCCTGATCGACGCGTAGGTCGCGAGCGATGAGCTTGTGCATCGCCAGAACTAGCCCTACGTTGCATTAGGCACGTGCGCGTCTGAGCACCAAGCTTCGAGGGTGGGGTTTCGTCTTGGCTGACCCAAAGCAATCCAAAGCTCACCTTTGGGTCAACTCCATTATTGCTGCGCTGGCCTTGGGCGTTGCGGGTATTTCTGCCTACACGTCGTGGCAAGCCAACTCACTCAACCACGAAGAAAGTTCTCTCCTAAGACGAGAGGATATCTCGGCATCGGCGGCTCCGGCGGAGGTAGGCTGCAAGTTCGGAATTGCAGAAGACACTTATGACGGAAAGCGCCACAACGATCTTCTCATGTGCTGGCACGTCGTAATTGCGAATAAGAGCGAACTTCGAATTGCGTTCGTTGACGACGTTGCTGGCGTCCCACCTGGATACAGTTTTCCAGGACTTAATGCGCTCGAAGACTCAAATGGTTCAATTCTTTCGTACCCTATCGTTCTTGACGGAGGCCAAGCCTTGTCATTTGTTGTACGTTGGCCGATAGAGATTCCAGATCGGATTGCTAGCCTCGCGGCCGATCTGCAGTACAAAATTGGCACCGTTGCACCGTTCAGCCTCGATGCCTTAGTCAATAAGGCACATAGCGTTGGCTTCGATCTGCTCGGAAATGAAATGAGAAAAGATAAGACCGGTTATAGATATATACAGCCTCTCGAAAAAATGAGCTTTGCCAGCGAGAATTTTTCTCTGTGTACGGGTCGACGCACGTGCTTTGACATTTCTCTCGGTTATCCTTGGGGGGTGTCCGCGGTGCGTAGGTACGTGCTCCGTAGGTGAGAATTTATCTAAGACGCGTCCGGCCAGCGCCGGTCGGGCTGTCGTGAACCGAGCCCCGCGCAGATCCCGAAGACGGGATGTCGGGTCTCGGTAGGGTAGGCGCGGGTTGTCTCTTGCGAGAACAGTCCAGCGCCGCCCCCCGAACCGTGCGTGCGCCTTTCAACGCACACGGCTCTCCGTTCCGCTTGCCCTCCAGTCGGCATGGATG